>ERZ827469.167-NODE-167-length-88180-cov-12.146644_pt1 | contig 88180 bp, 74 predicted proteins | sample MGYA00519917_ERZ827469 | MGnify/ENA primary metagenome ERZ827469 (study PRJEB31778, sample SAMEA3449314) | human gut metagenome | biome: human gut; feature: human-associated habitat; material: faeces | place: United Kingdom | collected 2010/2012 ... | reverse complement strand
GAAATCAAAGTCTCTTACGTGCAAGCACGACGATTCATTGATTTCCGTACATTTAGATCCTAATAGTTACATGAATAATAAAAAGGCAGTTGTCATATCGCTATGATAACTGCCTTTAAAAACTCAAAATTAGATTTTACTTATCGGATGATTTCACATAAACGTCAACATCGTCATCGTCGTCGAAATCATCGTCAAATTCGTCATAATCAAAATCACCATCAAAATCATCTAAATAACGAGGTGTCATATGACGGTATACAGCATAAGCAATCGCTGCTACGGAAGCAACCGCTCCGATAATAGCAAGCACCCACAAAATGCAGGATTTTTTTTCTTCATCTGCTTTATTTTTCGAAATAAGCTGACTGATTTTTGCCTTATTCATAATGTCATCAAATTTTTCACACATAATCACTACCATCCTTTCTTGAAAAGTTGTGTTTTATATCCTTTTGTATTAGTATAGCATATCCGCGCAAAATATACTAGTAGATTTTCATTTTTTTTCGTAACTATTCAGGATCAATGTATGGAAGAGGGCCTGAATAGTTACTTGATCTTTAGTAATTTGGCAAACGAAGCACGAAGTTTGCGCTGTCCCATGGTATCAAAGTCAACAACAACTTCGTAGTCTGAGCCAAGAGGCTTCAAAGAGCGGACAATACCATTGCCAAATTTGATATGATAAACGGAATCGCCTTCACCGTAATCCGGAGTGCCGTTTGTCTCCGGCTTCTTGGCTCCTTTTTGGATATAAGGATTTCCCGCGAATGGATTTTTTGACCCTTTGGAGTATATTTTTGCCGGCGAGAAAATGTCGTCTAATGTGGCAGTGCGGTCGATCGAAGGGCGTGAGTTCGCACGCGGCCGTGTGTCGACACCCTGTGTCTGCTTTAGCAGATAACGAGGGATCTCGCTGATAAAGCGGGAAGGAAAGTTGAAGTTTGGCTGGCCGTTTTTCATGCGCTGCATCGCACAAGTCAGTGTCAGATTTTTCATGGCACGAGTGATTGCCACGTAGCACAGACGGCGTTCTTCTTCAATCTCATCATCGGAGAGATCGTAGAGAGCCATGGCACTTGGAAATACATTTTCTTCCATACCACAGACGTATACATTTGGAAATTCCAGTCCTTTAGCGCTGTGAATCGTCATCAAAAGGACCTGCTCGGCATCGTCTTCTACGGTGTCAATATCAGCGACTAAGGCGATATTTTCAAGAAGTCCGTTGAGAGAAGCGGCTTCATCGGAAGTTTCTTCCTCGCAGTCTGTCTGATACTGTGCGACTTTGTTTACCAAAGCATCCAGGTTTTCAAGACGAGCATTGGCTTCTACGGTTTCCTCGGCTTCCAGATCTTTGACATACCCGGTCGCTTCAAAAATTTCATCCATCAATTCTGTCAGAGTCAGTTCATCGTCATCCAGGGCATGGCGAAGCCGCTCAATCAATGTGACAAAGGAAAAGATCTTTGTCGCAGCACGTCCACAGCCGTCAATGTAATCTGCCTGCGTAAGAGCCTCATAGAAGCTCATATCATTGTCAATTGCATAATTTGTGATACGCTGGATCGTCGTGGCACCGATACCGCGTTTCGGCACGTTGATGATTCGTTTGACAGCGATGTCATCCGCAGGATTGTTGATCGTTTTCAAGTAACATAAAATATCTTTAATTTCCTTACGGGAGTAGAAGTTGATCGCTCCCACGATGCGGTAAGGAATGCTTTCCTGTACCAGTTTTTCCTCAAATACACGTGACTGGGCATTCGTTCGGTAAAGGACCGCAAAATCGGAATAAGAAGCTCCTTGATTTCTTACTTTTTCCGCAATATCTCCGGCAATACCGGCGGCTTCTTCGTATTCATTGCCAAACTGTACATAACGGATCGGCTCGCCTTCTTCCTGATCTGTCCACAGTGTTTTGGCCTTTCGGGAAGCATTGTGGCGGATCACTTCATTGGCAGCTTCCAGAATCCGTTTTGTGGAGCGGTAGTTCTGCTCAAGACGGATGACTTCCGCTTGTGGAAATACCTTTTCAAAGTTCAGAATATTCATTATATTGGCACCGCGGAATTTGTAGATGGACTGGTCATCATCGCCGACAACACACAAATTTTGGTAGCGGGAGGCGAGAAGGCTGAGCAGTGTAAACTGAGCCGTGTTCGTATCCTGGTACTCATCCACAAGGAGATAGCGGAAGCGTTCCTGATACTGGCGAAGAACTTCCGGTTCTTTTTGAAACAATTCTACGGTTTTCATGATGAGGTCATCAAAATCAAGCGCATTATTTTGCTGTAAGCGCCGCTGGTATTCTCTGTAAACCGAACCGAATATTTTTTTATTGTATTCCTTTGCCACTTCGGCGGCGTATTGATCCGGCGTTTGTAACTCATTTTTTGCCGAAGAAATGGCGTTGAGAAAGGTTTTTTCTTTGTATTTTTTCGTATCTATATTTAAATGTTTGCAGATATCCTTCATCAAACTTTTTTGGTCGTCAGAGTCGTAAATCGTAAAACTGCGGTCGTAGCCAAGATGATCAATAAAACGGCGCAAAATCCGGACACAGGTAGAGTGAAATGTGCTTACCCAGATGGATTCTGCTCCATAAGAAACAATGCGGTCGACACGTTCCCGCATTTCATTGGCAGCTTTATTTGTAAAGGTAAGTGCCAGAATCTGGTAAGGGGCAACGCCGTATTCTTCAATAAGATATGCGATGCGGTGCGTCAGCACGCGGGTCTTCCCGGAACCGGCTCCGGCTAAGATCAAAAGGGGTCCTTCATTATGTAAAACGGCTTTTTTCTGCATAGGGTTTAAGTTTGCAAGTATATCTGTCATGTTACGTCATCCTTTCTATCTGATACAAACATGTGTTCATTTTATCATACTTAATAGAGGATTGCAAGGGGTGTTGTAGAGTTTTCTTGGTCGATACTGGGACAATGGATTTGGCAGGTGATTTTTCTGATAAAATGTGTTATGATTTAAACAGAACAAGGATACAGTCTTGAATGGCTGCCAGAAAGGAAGTAAAAATAGACAATGCGAGATATTTATGTGCTGGATCTGCATACACACACCTATGCAAGCGGGCATGCTTATAATACAATGAATGAAATGGCGTATGCTGCCAAGGAAAAAGGGCTGCAGTTACTGGGAATTACGGATCATGCGCCGGCGATGCCGTATTCGAGCGGCCCGCTTCATTTTTTGAATTTGAAAGTGGCGAGGAGAGAAAAATACGGATTGCCGCTTTTGCTTGGTGTGGAGGCAAATATTGTGGATTATGAAGGAAACCTGGATATGGAGGAAGCGGTTTTGAAGCAGATGGATATTGTGATCGCAAGTCTGCACACTCCGTGTATTAAGTCCGGAACCCGGGAAGATAATACGAATGCGTATCTGGGAGCCATCCACAATCCTTATGTGGATATTCTCGGACATCCGGATGATGTGCGGTATGAGGTGGATTATGAAACGGTGATCCGGGAGGCGAAGAATTACGGAACATTGATCGAACTGAATAATGCGTCGCTTTCGCCGAAAAGTTTTCGAAAGAATGCAAAAGAAGCCGATAAGGAAATTTTGCGCCTGTGCGAAAAATATGAAGTTCCGGTCGTGGTCAGCAGCGATGCCCACGTGGAGGAAGATATCTTGAATTTTGAATATGCCGATGCACTTTTGTGTGAAGTGAATTTTCCGCTGGAATTAATTGTAAATACTTCGGCGGAAAAACTGAAAACGGCATTGAAGAAAAGAAGAGAAACAGAGCAATAAAAAATGCGCCATGATGGCACATTCCTTATATTTATTATTTTTTACCGGGATCTTCAAGTGTTTCATCAATGATCCGTTCAATCAGCTGCTTTTTAATGTAAACGTCGAAACTCAGCATACATATGTAGGCAAAGCGGGAAAGATAGTCGGATTCTGCTTCGTCGGTCACTTCGGAAAAAATCTCCTGCGAACTGCGGAAGCGGCGTACGACATCTTTGGTAAGATTGTTTGTCAATTCTTTTTCCATTGTGAAAATTTCTTTGTAAATATCTTCCAGCGAAATATCATCGGATTTTCCTCCAAAAAACATTTCTGTCAATGGAGCAAAGATTTTCTGAATATCGCTGATCGATAAAACATTTTTAAAATAATACAAAAAGATCAAAAGGAACATATGCTCCTTGGAATATTTCTTCTTTTCCGGTGGCGGAAGAAGATTGTTTTTGGTGTAGTTATTGATCATGGTTTTTGTCAGAATCTTGTCATCGTCGGAGCGCTTGCAGGAAGCAAGGCGGGCATCCATAAATGTGGTCACCTGATCCATGTACAGATCAATGTTCGGAATGTCTTCCGGGTTAATATAGTCAATATCACGGAGTTTGCTTATAATGTCCATGATGCTTTCTTCATTGTTCTTTTTCATAATGTCCTCCATAAAAATAAATGGTGTCTGAAATTGAAGTTATAAAAAACATTATAACGCAATTTTTTGAAAAAAGCAAATAGAAGCGATTCCGGTTTGTAAAAAGTGTATTTTTGTAGTATAATGGTTTTTAATCGTTGAAAGGCAGGGAAAATCATGATAGAGAATGACTTTTCAAAGGGAAATGTCTGCCGTCATATTCTGATGCAGGCAGTACCGTTGACAATAGCCCAGCTGATACAATTGTTATATAATGTGGTCGATCGTATTTATATTGGACATCTTCCGGGAACGCAGGGAGAAGCACTTACCGGAGTGGGATTGGTGTTCCCGATTATTTCCATGATTGCTGCATTTACCAATTTGTTTTCTATGGGCGGTGCGCCGCTTTTTTCTATTGCAAGAGGTGAGGGCGATGAAAAGAAGGCCTCTTATATATTAAATAATACATTTACCATGTTAGTGATCACGGCATTTGTGCTCATGGCCGTGGGATACGGATGGAAACGCCCGATTTTATATTTGTTTGGTGCGAGTGATGTGACGTATCCGTTTGCCAATGACTACTTGACAATTTATCTGGCAGGAACGTTGTTTTTGATGATTGGAACGGGGATGAATTCCTTTATCAGCGCAGAAGGGTTCCCGAAAACGGGAATGCTTGTCGTAATCTGTGGAGCTGTAATTAACATTGCTTTGGATCCGCTTTTTATCTTCGTATTGAATATGGGGGTAAAAGGCGCAGCGATTGCTACAGTGATCTCACAGTTTGTATCCATGATCCTTGTTCTTCGTTTTTTTCATGGAAATAAAACGTTATATCGGATTTCCGGAAAATATATGAAATTAAAACGAAAACTTGTCGGAAGGATTATGAGTCTCGGATTGTCAGGATTTATCATGGCAGTGACGAACAGCCTTGTCCAGATCGTGTGCAATATTACGATCGGAGCTTATGGAGGAGATCTGTATATCGGTGTGATGACAATATTAAATTCCGTTCGTGAAATCGCAAATATTGCAATCGTCGGAATCACCAATGGAGCGCAGCCGGTGCTCGGGTTTAATTATGGCGCAGGAGAATACCGGCGGGTAAAACAGGCAATCCGATTTACCGCGATTATTGGCTTTGCCTATACGACTTTTGTGTGGGCATGTGTCATGATCTTTCCGAACATTTTTATCAAAATGTTCAGTGACAGTGCGGCCATGCTGGCACCCGGAAGAGAAGCATTGAAATTTTATTTTTTCGGCTTCTTTTTTATGGCATTTCAGTTTTCCGGACAGTCTACGTTTGTGGCTCTGGGAAAATCGAAGCAGGCAATATTCTTTTCGCTTTTGCGGAAGGTGATTATCGTCGTACCGTTGACATTATGGCTTCCTACCATGTGGAATCTCGGAGTGGACGGCGTGTATCTGGCAGAGCCGGTCTCGAATATCGTCGGAGGGCTTGCCTGTTTCTTGACGATGCTGCACATTGTGTGGAGAGAATTAACGCAGAAAGAAAAAATGAAAATAGAAAGTGGAGAAATCAATGAAAAAGAATGAAATTTATGAGGGAATGGTAAACGAATTAAAGTTTCCAAATAAAGGAAAAGTAATAGTTGAAAATGAAGAGGAAACAGTAATGGTAAAAAATACATTGCCGGGACAAAAAGTCCGGTTTCGTCTTGCTAAAAATAAGAAAAATAAAAAAGAAGGAAAGCTTCTTGAAGTGTTGGAACTTTCGGATAGTGAGACACAGACACCGCCTTGTCCGCATTTTGAATTTTGCGGTGGATGTTCGTATCAGACCTTGTCTTATGAGGGACAGCGCGACTTGAAATTACAGCAGGTTCAGAAACTTTTTGAACAGGTCTGCCCGGATCTGCCTCTTCACAATTGTGTATCCAGTCCGTCTGTCTGGGAATACCGCAACAAAATGGAATTTTCTTTTGGCGATCAGGAAAAGGGCGGCGAATTGACACTGGGTCTGCATAAACGCGGCAGTTTTTATGATATCGTGCCGGTAGATCATTGTCAGATCGTGTCAGACGACATCCGTCAGATCATTACGTTGACAAGAGAATATTTTTCGGAGCAGGGCTGCACTTTTTTCCATAAAATGTCACATGAGGGATATCTGCGCCATCTGCTCGTAAGAAATGCGGCAAAAACCGGAGAAATTCTTGTTTGTCTGGTGACAACATCACAGGAAAACAGAGATTTGTCAGAGTGGACAAACCGCCTTCTTTCAGCACATTTAGACGGTAAAATAGCAGGAATTCTTCACATGATCAACGATGGATTATCGGATGTGGTCAAGGCAGATTCGACGGAAATTTTATACGGAAAAGATTATTTTTATGAAGAGATTCTGGGACTTCGTTTTAAAATATCACCATTTTCTTTCTTCCAGACAAATTCTGCCGGTGCGGAAGTATTGTATGAGAAGGCGCGCGAATATATCGGTGAGATTGATGGCGGCGTCGTTTATGACCTTTACAGCGGAACCGGAACGATCGCACAGGTTCTTGCGCCGGTAGCTAAGAAAGTAATCGGGGTTGAGATCGTCGAGGAAGCGGTCTTTGCTGCTTGTGAAAATGCAAAGGAAAATCATCTTTCCAATTGTGAATTTATCGCAGGTGATGTGTTGAAAACCTTGGACGACATTGAAGAAAAACCGGATTTTATTGTTTTAGATCCGCCTCGTGAGGGCGTTCATCCGAAAGCACTCCGAAAAATCCTTGCGTACGGCGTAGAACGGATCGTCTATATTTCCTGCAAGCCTACCAGTCTGGCACGTGATATGGAGATGATCTTAGAGGCAGGCTACCAGCCGCTTCGTGCAGAGTGCGTGGACATGTTCCCTTGGACGAGAGGGATAGAGACTGTATGTTTATTGTCCAAACTCCACAAAGCGATGCATCATGTGAATGTGAGACTTGACATGGACGAGATGGATTTAACGGCGGCTAAGAGGCGCTAAAGGTCCAGGGGACCTTTGCCCAGCGCGGACCGAAGCGGAGCGTAGACAGGCTACTTATGAGGAGATAAAGAAAAATCACAAAGAGGAGTGAATTACATGATGTATAATCCACAACTTGATACATTTATCTGCGTTGTAGAAGCTGGAAGTTTTAGTAAAGCGGCAGAAGAATTATATATAAGTGCACCTGCGGTTATTAAACAGATAAATTCTTTGGAAAACAGCTTAAATTTGCAATTATTTGAAAGAACACACAGAGGTCTTATTATTACGGAAGCTGGTAAATCGCTCTATCAGGATGCAAAATATCTGATTCAATATTCAAAAGAATCGTTGATACGGGCGCAGGAAGCAATGAATCATAATGAAGAAATCATTCGTGTTGGAATATCTCCGATGACGCCACCGGAAGTTTTTGTGGAACTTTGGCCTAAGATACAGAAAATATATCCGGAGATGAAGTTTAAATTGATTACATTTGAAAATACACCAGAGAATGCAAGAGAGATACTGGCTAATATGGGAAAGAATATTGATGTGATAGCTGGAATCTTTGATGAAACAATGCTTGAACTCAGAGGCTGTGATGGCACTGAGATTTCAAGAGAACCATTTTGTGTGGCGGTATCAATTCATCACAGGCTGGCAAAAAAAGAAAAAATTACACTTGATGATCTGGCTGGAGAAAATCTTATGCTCATGCAAAGAGGATGGAGTTATTATGGCGATATGCTAAGGGATGATATGATGAAAAATCATCCTGAAATCAATATTGTAGACTTTAATCTGTACAATGTAGAAGCATTTAACCGATGCGAAAACAATAATGAGGTATTACTGGCATTCAAGAGCTGGGAAAGTGTTCATCCACTGATCAGAATCATTCCAGTAGAGTGGGATTATACTATGCCGTTTGGAATTCTTCATTCGAAAAAACCGTCCATTAAGGTTAAGCGGCTGATAAATGCTATTAACAAGGTAAAATAAAAATTGAATACATGCGAGTAGAAACCTAAAGGTTAATACTGAATAACAAAACGAGACTTCTAATGGAGTCTCGTTTTGTTATACTTTAGCTGAAGTGAAAATGGAGGATACTATATGCAGATAAAGAGGATAGCTCTTGGAGGAATCATCATGACTGTTATCATGTTCAGTGGGTGTAGCACAACAGTCCAGAATCTGGCAATCGGGGAAGAAAAAACGCTGGAAACAGGAAAAACAGAGCAAGAGAGCGTGACAGAGAAGGATATCAATATGAATGAAAAAGAAAGTTTTAATGCAGAGAGTAATATAAATGATGTTATCCATGATTCAGCTTTCGATGATTATGGCAGACTCATATTTCCGGTAGATATGGAAATAGAGGACAATCTGAAATTAAAAGACGTCAGCTCTATTTTGCCGTGGTACAGCGAAGTCAACACCGATAAAACAGTAGAAATCGTAAATTATATGAAAAATCAGGCAATGAATGGTGAGCAGATTTTTTATCCAATATACAGTGAAAAAGAAATGCAGGCAGATGCGGATAAAAAGGATACAGGTTTATTTTTCTTTCGGGGAAATGCAGGAGCAAAAACAACGATTATCAATGCAGGAGGAGGTTTTGTATATGTAGCCGGAATACATGATAGCTTTCCTCATGCCTTAGAATTGTCAAAGAAAGGCTATAATGCATTTGCTCTTATTTATCGTCCGGGAGCACAGACTGCCTGTGAGGATCTTGCCAGAGCAATTGCGTTTTTACATGAAAATGCAGAGAAACTACAGATTGATATGACGGATTATTCTCTCTGGGGTGGCTCAGCAGGAGCAAGGATGGCGGCCTGGCTTGGTTCTTATGGAACAGCTTACTTTGGAGAAAAAGAATATCCTGCACCGGCTGCAGTGATTATGCAGTATACAGGACTTTCCCAGGTGACAGGAATGGAGCCGCCAACCTATGCCTGTGTCGGAACAAGTGACGGAATTGCATCATACAGAAGTATGGAAAATTATATTTCCCAGATACAACAAAATGGCCCAAATACAAAAATAGAAGTATTTAAAGGCCTTTCTCATGGATTTGGATTGGGAGAGGGGACTGTAGCAGAAGGATGGATTGATCGTGCAATATCTTTCTGGGAAGACAATATGAATGCTTTAGATAAGAGGTAGGATATGAAAAATAAACGATTTACAGCAAAAATATTGATAGATATAGGAATGACGATATGTTTGCTTCTTCTTATGCCATATAGTCTGCTCAGCGAGACTGCACATGAGTGGATTGGTATGGCGATGCTTGTGCTTTTTATTTCACATTACATACTGAATCATAAATGGGTGACCTCTGTAAGGAAAGGAAAATATAATGCGTTCAGAGTGATACAGACAGTACTGGTTATCATCATGCTTATTCTTATAATGGGTTCCATGATAAGTGGAATATTATTGTCAAATCACATATTTAAATGGATAAAGATTTCCGGAACATATATGACAGCCAGACAGATACATATGTTTTGCGCATACTGGGGACTGGTGGTGATGTCATTACATCTCGGATTTCATTGGAATATAGCGGTAGCAATGGCAGGACGATTATGGGACCATCCATCCGTCATCAGAACATGGGCAGCAAGATCTGTCGCAACCACAATTGCAGGTTATGGTTTATATGCATTTTACAGGAGACAGATAGGAGATTATCTGATTATGAGGATGCATTTTGTATTTTATGATTATGAAAAGGGAATCTTTCCTTTTCTGCTGGATTATCTGGCAGTAATGATATTGATGGCATTTATTGGATATTATAGTGGAGTGTTTCTAAAGAAAACAGGTAAGAGAAAACGAAAAGGTTCATACTGAAAGAAGGTGGTGTATTTATGGAAAAGCGGAAATTAGTACTTACAATTATTGGAGTTGTTATTTTAGCAATGGTAATCATGGTATATATCTACTTTTCAAAACCCGGCAGTGATGAAAAGAAGAATCAATAAACAATAAACCAGGTACAGACCGTACAGCAGAAGACAGATGAGAAAAAAGAAAATACAGAAAAAAATACATCCGGAGATGAATTGGAAAATGTTACGCCGGGAAGCGAAGAATACCGGGGCTTCCTCCTGGATAATGTTCTTCATTCTCCAAATGAAGGGGACATTCATTACAATGTATATATTCCGGATGCATATGACGGGACAAAGGAATATGCACTATATGTAACATTACCCGGATATCAGGGATTATATTTTCAGGGCGTGGGAGAAAATATCCGGACAGAAGATTTTGGATTTGAAGCACAGAAGTATATTACCGATATGATTATTGTAGCTCCACAGTTAAATGACTGGGGACAGACATCAGCAGATCAGACAATTGAACTGACACAGTATTTTCTGACGCATTATATTATTAATCCATCGAAAGTATATATTAATGGTTATTCCGGAGGAGGAGAAACCCTGTCACTGGTATTGGCAAAGCAGCCGGAATTATATACAGCGGCACTTATGTGCAGCTCTCAGTGGGATGGTGCATATGAGCCGGTTGTGGAGATGAAAACGCCGGTATATTTTGTGATTGGCGAAAGCGACGAATACTATGGATCAGAACCTTTTAAAGAGGCATACCAGCAGATACATGAGCTTTACAAAGAACAGGGATTATCGGAATCAGAGATTGATAAACTGGTGGTACTGGATGTAAAAGATAAAGATTACTTTGAAGGAACACCGGTCACTTATCAGCATGGCGGTGGCTATCTGTTTTGTCGTGACAAAGAAATTATGGGATGGCTGTTCAATCAGTAAGAACCAGAATAAACCGAAAGGTTAAGACTGAAAAACTTATCGAAACTTCTCAAAGGAATCTATCAGTATTATAGTATGAATGTAAGATGAATGAAAGAAAACAAGGAGGATACGACAATGGAATATATTTCATTAAATAATGGTGTAAAAATGCCAATACTGGGATATGGCGTATATCAGGTAACAAAAGAGGAATGTGAAAGATGTGTGCTTGATGCTTTAAAAGTTGGATACCGGGCGATTGATACAGCACAGAGTTATTTTAATGAGGAAGAGGTTGGGAATGCAATCCAAAAGTCAGGCATTCCAAGAGAAGAAATCTTCCTTACAACAAAGGTGTGGGTTGAACATTATGGATATGAAGAAGCAAAGAAATCAGTTCTTGAATCCATGAAAAAGTTAAAGACAGATTATCTGGATCTGGTATTGCTTCACCAGCCATTTTCAGATGCTTACGGTGCTTACCATGCATTGGAAGATCTGTACGATGAGGGAAAAATCAGAGCAATCGGAATTTCCAACTTTTATGTAGACAGAATGGTTGATTTTGCATCCTTCAACCGCATTAAACCTATGGTAAATCAGGTGGAAACCCACATCTTCAATCAGCAGAAAGAGATGAAGGAATGGGCAGACAAATATGATATCCGGTTAGAAGCATGGGCACCATTCGGTGAGGGCAGAGGAGGCACATTTGAGAATCCTGTCATCGCAGAGATTGTAGAAAAATATCAGAAGACTCCGGCACAGGTTATGCTTCGCTGGCATATTCAGAGAGGGGTAGTGGTTATTCCGAAATCAACACACATTGAGAGAATGGAAGAAAACTTTAATGTTTTTGATTTCACACTTTCTGATGAAGATATGAAGACTATTGCAGAACTGGACAAGAAGACAAGCTCCTTCTTCTCGCATCAGGATCCGAATATGGTGGAATGGTTCGTGAAGATGGTTGAGGAAAGAAAAAAGAATAATGACAGTTCAAAAGAAAAAAAGAACTGGTAAGCATAAGAGGAAAAATCAATGAAAGTATTACTTGTCAATGGCAGTCCACACAAAAATGGCTGTACTTATACAGCTCTTTGTGAAGTATCCAGTGCATTAAATGAAAATGGTATAAGTACAGATATTTTCTGGATTGGAAATAAGCCGATTTCAGGATGTATTGCCTGCAGAAAATGTCAGGAAAAAAATAAATGCATCCTGGATGATATCGTGAATGAATTTCTGGAAATAGCAGGGGATTATGACGGATTCGTATTTGGAACTCCGGTACACTGGGGTGGTGCAGGCGGTGCAATCACATCCTTTATGGACAGAGTCTTTTATGCCGATTTAAACGGTGGCGGCGACAGATTCCGCCTGAAACCTGCCGCTGTGGTAATTTCAGCAAGAAGGGCCGGAACAACGGCCACATGGGATCAGGTAAATAAATATTTTGGTCTGATGCAGATGCCGATCATTACATCGAGATATTGGAATATGGTACATGGGACGAATCCGGATGAAGTAAAACAGGATCTCGAAGGAATGCAGGTTATGCAGATCCTTGGAAACAATATGGCATATTTCATTAACTGTAAAAATGTTGCGACAAAAATGGGAATTGAAATGCCAAAGGCACCGGATTTTGTATTTACCAATTTCATCCGATAGAAATTAGCGTGACAAACATTTTATACGACAGGAGGTGACCTTAGAATGAAAACAAAGAAAATAGCAGCAGTACTCTTAACATGCATCGTGGCAATCAGTTTGATGGCAGGATGTGGAGCAAGCAATACAAACCAGTCTGGAAATGAAGAAGCGGATACAAATTCCGAAAACACTACAGATACAACAGAAAATACATCAACAGGAAATGGAAAAACATTGGTTGTATATTATTCAGCTTCAGGAAATACAAAAGATGTTGCTGAAAAGATAGCAAAAATTACAGAGGCAGATCTGTTTGAAATAGAGCCTGTGGAGCCATATACAGATGATGACCTTGACTGGACAGATGATGACAGCCGGGTGTCAAGAGAACATGATGATGAGAGCTTAAGAGATGTGGAACTGGTGTCTACAACAGTTGATAACTGGGATTCATATGATACGGTATACATTGGCTATCCTAAAATGGAGTACAGTTTATAGTAGTGTATAGCGTGTACCAAGTTATAATTATGGGGTTGAAAATAACAGTATACACAGATAATGTGGAAAAATGTGTATGACGTTTATATAGAAAATAACATTGAAAAAGAAATTCAAGAATGGGTAAATTCATTAAATTTAAAATAGAATAATAATTACATGAGTGACAGAAGATAAGAATCTGAATTCCCTGTCACTTTTATATTATTTGATAAGAAAAAAGAACTGGTTTATATCCGATAAGAATATAGACTGGTTCTTATTTTTAATATGCTATTATATACACAGGGAGTCGGGGAATGTCGAACTATAGCAAGCCGGAAAAGAAAGCATTGATATCGGTATGAAAGAGTTTTGCAAGTGCAACTAATTCAGATGCCTTAATGTTCATGCGATTTGTTTCCAGTTTGGCATAGGTACTTTTGGTGATGGAGATACCCATAAGATTTAATTTTGCAACTACTTGGTCTTGAGTCATATTGTTTTTATATCGAATTGCTTGGATATTTTTACCAATATCCATATCTGGTCTAATCTTTTGCATAATGATGAACTCCCCTTATAAAATAAAAAGATTCGTAATACAGAAATATATATATTGATTCTAAAGAATTTAAATTTTATAATGTTTCGTAATAAGGAATTATTTTTAACAGGAAGAGGTAAAAGTATAATGGATGTGGAGATGGAAAAGAGAAAATTTTTAAATCTATGTGGCAAAAGAGATCGAGCATTATTGTCAGGTGAAAAAAGAATGACATTGGGGGATATGGAACGATTGACATATCTGACAGAATTTTTTGAACTGGAGAACTATGGAATCGCCTTATGGAAAGAATTTGGTGATGATGTAAAAGAGCCATTTGAAGCGATGATGAAAATGTTAGATGAGCCGGAGTGCATAGAAGATCGATGGCTTGATGACGAAGCAAAAGGGGAAAAGTGGTTGTTAGAATTTCAGGAACTGGCATTAACGGAAGAATACAGGGAATGGATTCGAAATTATATCGATAAAAAATATGAAGAAAGAGGATTACCATATCCGACAGGAGCAGACTTCGATTAAGAGGTCTGCTTTTTTCTGGTCTTTTGGGAGGTGATAAGAGGTGGAAGTAAGTATTTATGAACTCTTGGCGGCAGCAAGAGAATCGGCTAAATCTGATTATATAAAAGGGGACAGCATTTTGTGTGAGAAGAGATTTCATCCAGATACCCATTACATGGTAGAAATAGAACTGCTGAAAAATGATAACAAGCTGGGAAAAAAGGGCAATTATATACGGAAGTTTTTGACAGAACCGGAGTATCTTCCCATTTTACAAAAGCAGGAAAAACATCTCATAAAAATAAAAAGACAGGCAATTGTTCAAAAAGGAAACTTGCGATATATCCCTCCCCCGGACAGGCTGGACCGCCGCCGGGAGAGGGATCTTTTATAACCGGCTGGGAAGGAACAGTAGTGTTCCTCTGGCGATAGTGGTATAAAAAAACCAGATTTTCCGCAGGTTTTGGGACGCTGGAACATAGAAAAGTGTTCACGAATGGCACTTTTGCAACGATCCGTTGCAGCAGTGACAACATTTTTGACCTTACGTTAAACAGAAAAAATGAAAGGATGTGATTGCGATAATCATAGGAATTGATCATGGCTATTATGCCATTAAAACAAGACAAGTGTCTTTCCCAAGTGGAATTATTGGGTATGATTACGAGCCGTATACCATGCAGAATGTTCTGCAATATCAAGGAAAGTATTATGTCTGCGGTACGGGAAGACAGACGCTGGTAAAAAATAAAACGTCCAATGATAATTATTATCTGCTGACGTTGGCAGCCATTGCAGAAGAAATCAAGCATCGGAAAGCGGAACGAAAGACAGAGGTAATTCTGGCTGTTGGACTTCCGCTTTCAAGTTTTGGAAGAGAGAAACAGGGATTCAGGGAGTATCTGTTGCGGAAAGAGCAGCCAGTGCGATTTTTATATGAAAGTGAGTTATATGAGATAACAATAAAAGATGTGAAACTGTTCCCACAGGGATACTCTGCGCTTGCTCTGCATCCAGAGTATCTGAAGAATGAACCGTCTGTTCTGCTTGTTGATATTGGTGGCTGGACCGTTGACCTTATGAGGCTGGACAATGCTGTTCCGAATGCAGCAACGTGCAGAAGTCTGGAACTTGGAGTAATCCGATGTATTGATGAGACAGCAGAACAAGTGCGTAGAAATACCGGACTGTCTGTGACAGAAACTCAAATTGAGCGTGTGCTTCGGAGGGAATCTTGCAGTATGGCAGAGGAGGCCAGACGGATCATACAGGAAAACGGACGGAAATATATAGAAAGAATACTGTCTGCGGTGACAGAATCCGGGTTTGATCTCCGGGCAGTACCCACCGTATTTATGGGGGGAGGCTCCGCAATTTTAAAACGCCACGTGACCGCACAGGACGCGATTTGCCGCCCCGTTTTTATAGAGGACGTCCATGCCAACGCAACAGGGTATGAACGGATTGTAGAGCAGATGTGGACGAGATGACACGCCCGGTATATTCGTTCCGCCCGAACCTGAAAAATCCAGAACACCAGAGGGCATGGGAGAAATTTCAAAGTGTTCCAGAAGGGCAGAAAAGCCAGTATCTGGTTCAGGCAATTCTGGAAAAAGAGGATCGGAAATGGATGGAAGAAGTCATTCAAAAGACGATAAAAGAAAGTGTTCGGGAATTAGGAATATGTGGCACTACGGAACAATTGAAAACGAAACCATCATCGGAAGAAATACCAGATCAGATGATGGATTTTCTATCTCAAATGGAAAATTTGTAAAGGGGGTGAGGCCTATGATTGCACGATACATACATTGTTGGATCTGCTAGGGGTAAGGCAAGAAATGCATCGATATCTTTGGTGGGTATTGTGAATAGCTTTCCATGCGGCTTTGGAGTATGTTGTGTGTAGCAAAAGTGAAAGGAGAAAGGTTATGGCAGAGATGAAAAATATCTGCGGAAAGATCCCGATGGACTTACATGAGAAAGTAAGAGAAGAGATTGAACTCACAGAAAGCAGCACACAAAAATTTTTACAACAGGTCATTGAAGAACATTTCAACAGAGTGGAAGGAAAAGGAGAAATAAGCATGGGAGCAGTAAGAACAGTAGCAGTACAGGTATCAGAGGAATTATTCCAGAGATTAAAAGTAGTCATCGGAAAGAAACACATGAAACAGAAAGACTTCTTAATTCAGATTATAGAAGAAGCACTGGAAAAGGTAGAGGTCGAATGGCAAAGCAAAGAGCAGCCTGAAGAATCCGAACAGACAACTGGAGAATTGGGAACAGAAGAAACTCAACCGGAAGAAAGAACTGAGCCGGAAAGGGAAAGTGAACCAGAAGAGGAAGCCGAACCGGATGGAGAAAGTGAACCGAAAGAGGAAAACAAACCAGAAGGGGAAAGTGAACCGGAAGAGGAAACTGAACCAGAAGGAGAGACTGATCCGGAAGAATCCAAAGCAGAAGAACCAACAGAATGGTAACCAATTGATACAGAATAACGAAGGGCGGTATGAGAGATCATGCCGCCTGTTTTTATCAGCAAAAAGGAGGTTGATAGCCGCAACCATTCAATTTTTTGATCTCTTTAGCGGAATCGGGGGATTTCGTGAAGGCTTAAGACGGGCAGGAAACTTTGTCTGTGTCGGACATTGCGAGGTGGATACTTATGCGGATAAGAACTACCGATTGCTGTTTGATACGGAAGGGGAGTGGTATTGTAATGACGCAAGAACAATCGAACCAGAACGAATGCCAGATTTTGATTTACTCTGTGCAGGATTTCCTTGCCAGGCATTCTCTATCGCCGGAAAGCGAGAAGGATTTGCAGATGCAAGAGGAACTCTCTTTTTTGAAATTGCCCGGATTCTTGAAGCTAAAAGACCCTCGTATTTTATCCTTGAAAATGTTCCCGGTTTGTTATCGCATGACAAAGGCCGGACGTTTTGCACCATCCTCAGTACGCTTTCTGAACTGGGGTACCATGTCGAATGGAAAGTGCTTAACAGCAAGGATTTCGGAGTCCCCCAAGCAAGAAAACGGGTGTATATTGTCGGATATTTTGATTTCCGATGTGCCGGAAAAGTATTACCTGAACCAGAAACAAATGGAGCAGCTCTTGTTCAAGTCCGGGCAGGAAGTCAGGGGAAAAGAGTCTACAGTCCCAAAGGACTAAGCTGTACCCTGACATCACAGGCAGGTGGAATGGGCGGCAAGACAGGATTATATGATGTAGGTGTTCCAATCAAAGAGAATACAAAGCTCGGCTACAAACTTGCAAGAGAAGGGGACAGCATCGATCTGGGTTATGCGAATCTCAACAGCAGGAGAGGAAGAGTCGGACACCAGATCGCACATACCCTGACAACAGGTGTTCAACAGGGAACGCTGCACTTTGTCGATCTTTCACCTCCGCCGGTGGTAACGGAAGAATGCAGAAGCCTGAATACCAGACAATGCGGTGTCCACAAATACAAAGGAGAATGTTCTGGTGTATTAGCAGAGGATGGAGCAAGAGCAGTCTTAACACCAGCAAAAGAGAATGTTCGTCAGAACGGCAGACGTATGAAAGAACCCGAAGAACCGATGTTTACAATTACTGCAACCGATCGTCATGGCATCTTGTATCACGGCAGAATAAGAAGGTTAGTTCCGAGGGAATGTCTGCGACTGCAGGGTTATTACGACTGGCAGATTGATAAGATCATAGACAGCACTTCTGACGCACAGCTTTATAAACAGGCTGGAAACGGAGTAACTGTCAATGTTATCGAGGCAATTGGCAGATTGTTACAAAAGGCAGACTCCGAACTTAACACACAGAAAGTGTCTGAGAAAGGAATCCATTAGGCATGATCGGAATAAAAGACCAATACTTTGGCACAGAAATCGAAATGACAGGGATTACCAGACAACGTGCTGCAGAAGTTGTTGCTGAAATGTTTGGAACAGAAGCATATTATGACGGCACTACTTATGGAGTCTGGTCAGTGATAGATCTGGAAGGAAAAAAGTGGAAATTTATGTCTGATGGGAGCATTTATACACAACGGAAAGTATACGGTCGAATTGTAGACGCAGGTGGAGAATATTCAACAGAAATGGTATCACCGAAATTATCCTATGATGAAATGGGAAAGTTACAGGAAGTAGTACGATGTCTGCGACAGCATGGAGGTTTTGTAAATGAGTCCTGTGGTCAGCATGTTCATGTAGATGCATCGAATCATACACCGCAGAGTCTGAAAAATGCACTGACAATTATGTATGCAAAGGAAGATATCCTGTTCAAAGCACTGAAAGTGCAGGAGAGAAGAGCAAATAGTTATTGTCAGAGGGTGCGACCGGAGGTATTGGAGAAAATCCGAAAAATACCAAATAAATCAATCACAATGGACCGAGTAAGAAATGTCTGGTATGGAGGCAGGGATGGAAGTCATACCCATTATGATCATACCCGTTATTATGCTCTGAATCTTCATGCTGTGTTTTCCAAGGGAACTTTGGAATGGCGTTGTTTTGAAAGCACACTACATGCAGGAAAGGTGAGAGCAAATATTACACTGGCATTAGCCATTTCCGCACAGGCAATCAATCAGAGATCGACACAGATGAAAAAGACACTGATATCAGAAAACCCGGCATTTACATTTCGTACATTTTTATTGAGACTTGGGTTAATTGGAGACGAATATAAAAATGTTCGAAAACATCTGCTGGCAAATCTGGATGGTGATCTTGCGTGGAGATATGATAAAAGCACGTATGAGTGTCTGAAGAAAAATCAAAGGACAGAAGGAGTCAGATAGAGGTGAGGAAAAATGAAAGATAGATATTACTTCGCTTATGGCAGCAACATGAATCTGGAGCAGATGAAGTACAGGTGTCCGGCTGCGGAAGTTGTGGAAAACGTCCGGCTTGAAAATTATCGGCTGGCATTTCGGGGAAGGGCTCCGGGCAATGGGGTAGCAACGGTTCTGCCGGAAAAAGGAAGCTATGTCGAAGGAGTCTTATGGAAAATCACAGAAGCGTGTGAGAAGAGTCTGGATTTTTATGAAGGATTCCCAAGTTTTTATGGGAAAGAATCGATTCGGGTAAAAAATCAGGATGGTGTGGAGAAAGAAGTGTTTGTATATATGATGAACGCTCCGCACAAAGATGTTCCGGCAAAGCCATCGAAATTTTATCTGGATGGAATTCTGGAAGGATGTAAGGATAACCAGATTCCAACGGAGTCTGTCATGGAAGCGGTAAAACGTACCAGACAGGAAGTAAAAAAAGAAAAAAATCGATATGCAAGATAAAACGTACCGCAGAGGAAACATCTTCTGCGGTATTTTACTGAAAAAATCTATTTATAATAGGAAGGAAAAGCACATGAAGGTTAGAAAATTAAAGACCAGAATTGCTGCTTTTGGACTGGCTGTCCTGATGGGCATCAGTACCTTGAGCAGTGCGAATGCGTTTGCGGCCGAACAGACAGGCTCGGAACAGCAGACGGAAGTACAGGCATCTGAACAGGCGGTAACAAGCCAGAAAGATACATCAGTTACAGCAGATGATATCACAAAAGCAGTTTCAGATGATACATTTGCAGTGGAAACCAGTATGGAAGGAATCCATTATGATGCAGAAAAAGAAGATGTTACGCTTGTAAGTATCAAAGATGAGAATGGTGGAGAGTATCATTCAGACAAAGCAGGAACATATATTGCCACTTATATGGTCGTTCCAAAAGATAAGAGTGACAGCTATACCATCACCCGTAAAGTGACTCTGACGGATACCGAAGGACAGGCACATTCCGAAGAAAATGGTGGAGAGAAACAGAAGTCAGATACAGAATCTGAAGATGATTCGGATTCGCCTGTGCAGAACTACACAGATGTAGAAATTGAAACATCCGAAGAAGATGCATCTGCACAGGCAATCAAAGAACTGAAAGAGGACATCGAAGAGGGAAATGTGATGGTATTGTCTGCGGCTGAAAGAGCTACAAGCAGCGGTTCCACAGTTACATTGACAAAGGGGAGAACTATTTATTATCCAAGTTATATTGGAAATTATCTTACTTGCCTGTTTACAGTCAATGGAAAAATTGCATACTGCCTTCAGTCCCAGAAAGCATCCCCACCGAGTGGAAGTTATGTAGCACAGGTACTGGACAGCAATAAAAATCTGCAGAAAGTCCTTTATTATGGTTATGGCGGGGCAGGAGATCTGACAGGAAGTTATCTGTCTGGAAAAACGGAAGATGAAAAGTATGTGTATACACACATTGCAGCCAGCTATGCTTATGCAGGAGAAGCCGGATTTACAGGGTGTAATTATAATGACCTTGTAAATGCAGGGGTTATCGCATATATCAATTATCTGTTTGGACAGGAAGAACCGCCAAAAGGTGAACTGAGCCTTTCAAGCACAAAGCTGAATGCAGTACGGGATGGAAACATCCAGAAAACACCAAATATCACACTGTCTGGAGATCACAGAAACTATGTGACACTGAGTGTACCAGAAAATGTGACAGCACATAATCTTTCCAAAGGAACAAGTGTTACAAATGGAAAAATCCAGATTTATGGTGGAGATACATTCTATCTGTCCGCAGATTTATTACTGACAGGCAGTTATGCTTCCGGCAACTTATATGGTTCTGTCGGAAAGACATGGAGAACACTGGTGTTGACAACCGGAGATTCCAAGCAGGATATCGGTGTATTTGAAAGCGAAACAGCAGCGCCGGTAAGCTTCAGTGTACAGTGGCTGAATATGACACGCATTGAACTTATGAAGAAAGATGTCAATACACAGAATCCACTGTCAGGAGCAGTTTATGGTATTTATACTGATAAGAAGTGTGAAAATCTGCTGATGACAATGTCAGCAACCGGAACAGACGGAAAAGCAGTCAGCGATTATTTTGATTCTGCACTGAAAACAGTGTACGTGAAAGAGATCACTGCTCCGACAGGATACAAACTGAATACAGAAGTATATAAAGTGGCTGTTACTGCCGGAAAGACAATGACTGTAACAGCAACAGATGAGAGAGTCACCGGAAAGGTGAAAATCGCAAAGATCGATAAAGAAACACTTGCATTTAAAGCGCAGGGGGACAGTGTTCTTCGTGGTGCTGTATATGGTCTGTATGCAAAAGAGGACATCGTGCATCCGGATGGCACAACAGGGGTTCTGTATAAACAGGACAGCCTGATTGCACAGGGAGTCATCGGAGATGACGGAACACTGGAATTTTCAGAATTATACCTTGGAGAAATGTATGTAAAAGAGATCACTCCACCGGAAGGATATACACTGGATACTACCAAATACGAGGTATCAGTAACTTATGAAGGTCAGGATGTTGCCGAAGTGACAAGAGACCTTACGGTAAAAGAGCAGGTAAAGAAACAGGCATTCCAGTTAATCAAAATCAGTGAAGATGGAGAGCAGACAGAAACAGACCTGGTTGCAGGAGCAGGATTTAAGGTATATCTGATCAGCGACCTGACACAGGTAAAAAATGGAAAACTGAAGCCAGCCAATGGAGAAAGCTATACAGCAAGCGATTTCAAAAATTATGACTTCAGCAAAGAGCAGGTTGCAGTTACTTACGAGAATGGAACAGCCGTACCAGTACCAGAACTGATCACTGATACAAAAGGATATGCAGTCAGCCCGGAACTGCCGTATGGAAGTTATGTTGTAGTGGAAAGTACTACCCCTGAGAATTTGAAAACCATTGATCCATTTGTTGTAAATGTGGAAAATGACAGCAGAGAGCCAATGCAGTGGAGAGTATTTGATGACCGCCCGTTTGAATTTTTGCTGAAAATTGTAAAGAAGGATGCACAGACTGGAAATACTGTTTTAAAGGCTGGTGCTTCTTATAAGATTTACGATGTGACAAATAAGAAATATGTGGAACAGGTTGTTCAGTATCCGAAGAAAGAAAAGATCAGTGTATTCGAAACAAACGAGGAAGGATATCTGATCACACCGCAGGAACTGAAGTGCTCTACCTACCGAATCGAAGAAGTGAAAGCACCGGAAGGATTTGTAAGACAGGGAAGCGAGGAGTCCCTGTATGATGGAACAACGATTATTTCACCATTAGAACAGACTACAAAAGGAACATATAAAGAAAATCCACAGAGTGGTATTGTAATTACAGTATCCTCAAACACTGCACATCAGATTGATCCAGATACAGGAGCTGCGATTGTAGAGGTAGAACAGAAAAACGATGAACAGGTAGGAAGCCTGCTCCTGACGAAAAAGGGAGAACAGCTTACCGAAGTAACCGGAGATTCTGTTCTGGCAAAAGTAAAAGCACTGGTTTCAAAAGTAAGAAATGCCGTATCTGGAAAAGAAGAAACAGGTATTTATAAAGGCTTTAAATATGAAGAAACCGGAGTAGAAGGCGCTGAATTCGAAATATATGCCAAAGATACCATCTATTCACCGGACGGAGCAAAGGACGAAGCAGGAAATCCAGTTGTCCGATATGAGAAAGATGACCTGGTAGCCAAACTGACTACAGATGAAAATGGAACAGCAGTTATCAACAATCTGCCACTGGGAACGTATTATCTGAAAGAAGTTGTAGCAGGAGAGAATTTTGTCCTAAATACAGAACAGAAAGAATTTACCCTGACAGCAGAGGATGATACACAGGCAGTTGTTTATGAAGGCGTTACCTATAAAAATGAAAGACAGAAAGTTTTCGTATCAGTAGAAAAGAAAGATTCTGTCACAGGCGAAAAGCTGGAAGGTGTTATTTTTGGACTGTATGCTGCAGAAGATATTCTTTCTAATCAGGGAGAGGTTCTCGTAGAGAAAGATACCTTGCTGGAAAAGAAAGCAACGGATGCAAAGGGAACACTTACTTTCGACAGTGATCTTCCACATGGAAAATACTATGTCAAAGAGGAAGTCAGAAAAGCTGGATATCTTCCAAATGAGGAAGTATGGAATGTAGATGCAACTTACGAAAATCAGAATCTTGCAAAGATTGAACTGAACAAAGAAGTTGAGAATCAGCCGACAGAAACACGCATTACAAAAACAGATGCAACTACCGGAAATGAGCTGGAAGGAGCCAAACTGCAGGTCATTGATAAAGACGGAAATGTTGTGGAAGAATGGGTAAGCAGTAAGGAAGAACATGTCATTTACGGACTGCCGGAAGGAAGTTATACCTTACATGAGGAACTGGCTCCTTATGAAGATGGCTATGTGTCTGCCAGCGATGTGATGTTTGAAGTCAAAGAAGATGGCAGTGTGACAAAGGTTGAGATGAAAGATGAATATTCCAAAGTGGAAATTTCAAAAACAGACCTTACAACCGGAAAAGAACTGGAAGGGGCAAAGCTTCAGATTATCCGCAAAGACGGAACTGTTCTGGAAGAGTGGATTACAGATGGAAAACCACATTCCGTTGAAAAACTCCCAGTCAATGAAGAACTTACTCTGCGTGAGATCACAGCACCGGATGGTTACGAGATTGCGGAAGATGTCACATTTACATTGAAAGATACAATGGAAGTCCAGAAAGTAGAAATGAAAGATGCCAGAACACCGGAGAAAACAACAGAAAAAACAAATGCACCAAAAACAGGTGATAACCAGAAAATATGGGCGTTTGTTCTGCTTGCACTGGCATCTGCTGGAACAGCTACAGGAGTGACTGTATACCGCAGAAAGAAGTCAAAAATGACAGACAACAAAAAAGAAACAGAAGAAAAATAAAATAAGAATTACAGGATAAACCAATCTGACAGGGCAGGAGATGTGCATAAAGCAGCTTCTGCCCTGTCTGTATATAAGGAGAAGAATGATGAGACGTTTTTATACAGCAGAATCAGTAACAGAAGGACACCCAGACAAAGTATGCGATCAGATAGCAGATGCAATCTTAGATGAATGTCTGCGTTACGATCCATCTTCGAGAGTGGCGTGTGAAGTCCTTGCTACAAGAGGAAATGTGTTTGTAGCAGGAGAAATCACCAGCGGATATGAACCACCAGTGTTTGATGTGATCCGAAAAGTTTTAGAAGAGTGTGGATATTGTACAGATGGGATAGAAATGGATACGTTTGTACACCAGCAGAGTCCAGATATTGCGAAAGCAGTGAGTGTGTCGAAAGAATTTCGGGATAATATCGGCGCAAAATTAAGAGATAGAAGCAGGGGAGCTGGAGATCAGGGTGTTATGGTCGGATATGCGTGTGATGATACTCCGCAGCTTATGCCAATGCCGACTGTTCTGGCACACCGGATCACACGTGAACTTTCGGCTTGCAGAAGAAGCGGATATATCAAAGATATCTTTTCGGATGGAAAAGCACAGGTAACCGTAGAATATGAAGATGGAAAGCCAGTGAGACTGGAAAGTGTTGTTGTTTCCTGCCAGCATGGTGCAGAAAAGAGCCTGAAGAAGTTAGATGCCGAAATCAGAGAGAAAGTGCTTCGCTCAGCACTCAGATTACTGCCGCCGGATGAGGATACGAAGATTCTGATCAATCCGTCAGGAAAATTTGTGTGTGGAGGGTTTGATGCAGATACCGGACTGACCGGAAGAAAGCTGATGGTGGATACTTATGGAAGTATGGTTCCGCATGGCGGCGGTGCATTTTCAGGAAAGGACTGTTCGAAAGTAGACCGTTCGGCAGCTTATATGGCAAGGTATATCGCAAAAAATATAGTAGCTGCTGAGTTTGCAAGCAAGTGTCAGGTGTCTCTGGCTTATGCAATCGGAGTAGCAGAGCCGGTTATGATTGAGGTGGATACCTTTGATACAGGGAAAGTGTGTGCGGATGATTGTCTGGCGGCAGCAATCCCACTGGTGTTTGGAGTGACACCTGTTCAGATCATGGAATCCCTTCGACTGAACCGTCCGATTTTCCGGCAGACGGCAGTTTTTGGTCATTTTGGAAGAAAGGAGTTTCCTTGGGAGCGGACGGATAAGGTACTGGATCTTCAGGATGCAATTCTGTAATGCCCTGGGTAACGGAAGAAGAGATTCAGGCAGCAAAAAATATGACTGCGTATGAGTATTTGCGGACGCATCAGGCACAGCGGTTGCAAAAGACAAGAACCAGAAATGAATGGCAGTTGACGGACCATGACAGTTTTAAAATCAATGAACTGTCCAGCAAATGGCATTGGAAATCCAGAGATATCGGTGGCGTGTCCGCACTGCGGTTCCTGATTGAAGTAGATGGAATGAAATTTACAGATGCCGTAAAACTGTTGTGCGAAGAGAGTCCGTCTTTTATTCCGACACAGTCTGCGAAAAAGGAAAAACCACCCTTTAAGCTGCCGGAGAGATATTGTAATTGCAGACGAATCAGGGCTTATTTAAACCACAGAGGAATCAGCGATGAAGTGATCACGTATTGCATTTCGCATGAAATCCTTTATGAAAGTGTCCCGTACCATAACGCTGTTTTTGTTGGAAAAGATGAATCCGGAAAAGCAAGATATGCATTCCTGCGAGGAATCTATGAAAAAAACGGGAAAGGATTCAAGATGGAGCAGACCGGGAGTGAAAAAAAGTACAGCTTTTGTATTCCACCTGAAAGAGAAACAAAACGAGTTGTCGTATATGAAGCGTGTATTGATGCACTGGCCCACATGACACTGGAAGAAGGAAAGAGGGATAAATATCGTCTTTCCCTTGGAGGAATCGCTGCTCCGAAAGAAAACACACAGATACAGAGTGAACGTTTTAAAAAGCTGCCGGATGCACTGGAAGAGTTTCTGAAGAACCATCCGGAAATCAAAGAAATTGAAATCTGCACCGATAATGACTTTGCCGGGAGATGGGCGAAAGAACAGATGAAAAAACATTACGAGGGAACGTATCAGATTATTTGCAATCTGCCGGAAAAAGAAGGGGCAGATTATGCAGACCTTGCGAAAGAAAAAAAGCAGACAAATAAATGCAGGGACAGACCATTAGAAAGAAGGTGATAGAGAATGGAAGAAAAAGGAACGATGCACGTACATCTGTTGACGGAGCTGACTGGAAATCTTTATTCAGAAGAATCCGAATGGGAAGAAGAGTGGTCGGAGAGTGATGAATATGGAATGCCATTAGATGGAACAGAACTTGCCGATTATGAAGAAGTCATCCGAGAAGAACTGGAACGCTATGGGGAAGATGATCTCATGCAGTATTTTGACGGAAGTGAGTCCATTCAGGAAAAGATACAAAGTGCAGTTGTTACGATAGAAAACAAAGACGGAATCCTGTACGGCTGTACCAAACTGGAATTAAATGAATTTTTAAGTCAGGAAGAACTACAGGAATTCACCGAATACATTACAGGGCAGTACAGTGACGGGTGGGGTGAAGGATTTGAACAGAGGGATATCAAGGTAGATGGTGGAACGATGAATGTGCATTTTTGGCATCCTAATATGGAACAGCCGAAAATGTATGAAAAGAAAACAGAGCAGATTCCGACAAAGCCTGAGAAACAACGTCCCAAGTTACAGCTCCTTGGACATGATGGGAATATTTTTTCCATTATGGGCGATGCCTCAACTCTTTTGAAAAAGAATAAACAGACAGCAGAAGCAAAAGAAATGCGTAAAAGGGTATTGGAAAGTGGGGACTATTACAAAGCACTTTTGATTATCAGCGAATATGTAGAAACTGAGTTGAGTCCGCCGCCCAAAGAAAATAAAAAGACAAAGAAGAAAAATCAGCCGGAACGCTGAGAAAAGAAAGGATGATGCCTATGACAAATGGCCTGAGTTTGGAAGAACTTATGAAAGAGGGAACATACCCGGAGGAATATACTGAAGGGGAAAACTGGAAAATATTACATGGAGATACATTAAAACTGGTCAAAGCATTCCAGCCGGGAATCTTTGATGCAGTTATTACCGATCCGCCGTATGCATCCGGTGGAACAAAACAGAATGAAAGAAATCGTACTACAAATCAGAAATACAGCAGTATGAGTGCTGCCAATGCACTTCCGGATTTCGATGGGGATAACAAAGACCAGAGATCTTGGACGCACTGGATGGCTGAATGGCTCTATGATGTGCGGAAAGCCTGCAAGAAAGGTGCTCCGATCTGTCTGTTCATTGACTGGCGTCAGTATCCATCGATTACCGATGCATTGCAGTGGGCAGGATGGATCTGGCGAGGAACAGCGGTGTGGGATAAGGGAAACTCCCGTCCACAGAAAGGCCGTTTCCGCCAGCAGGCTGAATATATTGTGTGGGGCAGTAACGGACCGATGCCGATCAACCGTCCGGTATCTTGTCTGCCGGGCGTCTTCCGATATGGCAATCCGCAGAACCGGATTCATGTGACAGAGAAACCGTTGCAGCTTATGAAAGATGTTATCCAGATTTGTGAACCGAGAGGGCTGATCCTGGACCCGTTTGTCGGAGCAGGAACAACTGTCCTTGCAGCGGTTATGACAGGTTATCGTGCAGTGGGAATTGAGGTAACAGATGCCTACTACAAACTGGGAAGTGACAGAGTGAAAATTGCATTAGAAGCAGAGCAGAAAGAGGATGAAAAGTAGCCGGGATGTCCAATTGGACATCTTGTTTTTTATAGAGAAAATGAGTGGCATCCAACTGGATGCAGGAAGGAGATGGAGCGTATGGAACAGGCGCTGGCTTATGTGTGCTGTTCAGCAGAAGAAAGCCGGGTAAAAGTGCAGAAATATTGCAGAAAAATCTATGAACTTGGGTATGTACCAATCTGTCCGAGATTTGTATTCTCACCATTCTTGGAAGAGTCTGATGCAGAAGATATGCAGGGATATGGAAGAATGTCCCATATCCTTTTACGGAGATGCCGGATGGTAGTCGTATGTGGGAAAGAAGTGACAGGAACAATGAATACCGAAATCAGTATGGCAGACAGACTCCATATCATTTGTACGACACTTGATGGACTGGTACAGATAAAAGAATCAAAATAAATCAGAATCGAGTCAATCCGGTGCTACAGAAACTGGCGGTACTCGTTTTGCAAGCATAGCGTTTGGATATCCAAACGCACTTTGGGGAGAACCCCAATCCCCCGGACACAGACGGAAATGGAAAGGAAGGATCAAGTCATGTTAAGAAATGGAGTAATGATTGTAATCGCATTGATGAGCGGAGGATTTATAGGAGTGATAGTGACCTGTTGCATGGTTGCAGCGAAAAAATCCGATGAGGAGCTTGGCGATATGATGAAAGAGAAAAGAGAAGGGACGGTGATGCAATGCGAAAACGAAACCATGTGATCCCGGTGCGGTTAAATGCAAGGGAACTCAGGGAATTGGAGGAACAGGTGGAAAAAAGCGGACTGAGTCGGGAAGAGTTTATGCGTTCGCTGATCTTAGGAGCACAGGTACACGCAAAACCTTGTGAACATCACCCGGAACTGCTTAGGAAGATAGCGGGTCTGTGCAATAATGCGAACCAGCTTGCCCATGTTGCGAATGCTTCGGGAATGGCAAGTGAGCAGAGTGTACAGGAAATGCTCCGGCTTACCAAAGAGACATGGCATCTGGTAAAGGAAGAGTGGTAATGACAGATGGCTTATACAAGTGTTATCCCCGTCCACCGCCTGGACCGTTCCATCGAATATGTGAAAGACAAAGAAAAAACCACACAGAAAGCAGACTCTCTGGAGGCTGCCATTGATTATGCCATGAACCGGACAAAGACGGAACAAGCGGTCTTCGAAGATACCATCGGATGCACCAATGAAAATGCGTATGAAGATATGCTGACAACGAAAAAGAGATTCCATAAGATGGGCGGTGTGGAAGGATACCATCTGGTACAGAGTTTTGCAGAAGGTGAGGTGACACCGGAACTGGCACATCTCATCGGGCAGGAACTGGCAGACCGGCTCTTAAAAGGACAGTTTGAAGTAGTCATAACAACACATCTTAATACCAGACACTATCATAATCATATTGTCTGGAATTCTGTAAGCATGGTGGACGGACATAAGTACCATAGTAATGCTAAGAGTTATTATACGGAGATCCGTAAGATTTCCGATGACCTGTGCAGAAAATATGGTCTGTCTATCATTGAATCCAATCAGAAAAAATCAATCCCTTATGTACAGTGGAAAGCAGAACAGGAAGGAAAACCGACATGGAGAATGGCGATCCGTTTGGATATCAGGGAATCGGTACAGGAAAGCTACTCCTGGTTACAATTCCTAAAAGAGATGGAAAAGCGGGGTTATACATGGAAACTGAACAGGAAATACATTTCTTTAAAAGCTCCGGGAATGGAGCGGTATATCCGTCTGCGTTCTCTCGGAAAAAACTATTCCGAAGAGGAAATACGTGGGCAGATACTACAGCCAAAGGTGAAACGAGTCTATCAAAAGGCAGTACAGATTCATCCCAAAAAGAAACTGACCGGGATTCAGGCACTGTATTATTCCTATTTATATCAAATGGGGGTACTGCCAAAAAGACCGAAAAGGAGTCCATACGCTGTCAGAGAGGATATCCGGAAACTGGACCGCAGGATTGAACAGATTGAATTTCTACTGAAACATGACATCATAACCAGAGAGCAGCTTGCCGCGTACCGAGAGCCATTGCAAAAGCAGATTGCGGAACTTATGAAAGAACGCAGAAGATTGTATCGGAATGGGGGCAGGGAGACTGGGGAAGAACGATTGTCCGAAATCAATGAGGAATTGAAGCGACTCCGTAAGGAAGTTCGTATGACCGTTCAGATTGAGAAACATTCCTTGGAAATCGAAGCGAGACTTCAGGAAGCGGAAGAACAGAGCCAGAATGAAAAACGTGTGGAAGATAAAGAAAGAATGCAGAAAAGTCAGGAGGTGAGATAAGTATGAATTACGGAGCAGAACCGGCAGATCAGGTGGTACGGTACAGTCTGGAAGGGATGGAGTATTCGCTGAAGATCACCGGGAATGTAGCAAAGCATGTGGCAGTCTTTATTGCTGCCGCCTTGAAGGACCAGAAAAAGACAAGAGGGAAAACAAGACTTACCAGAATGTTAAAGGAACAGCGCCCGATGAAATTTTTTACCGTTCCGGGTGACCGTTTAAAAGAATTTGCAAAAGAAGCCAAGGCGAGAGGTATCTTATATGTAGTCATCAAAGATAAGGTGAATCCGGACCAGACAGAGGTCATGGTATTTGCAGATGATGCAGCGAAGATGAATCGGGTATTAGACCGGATGAATCTGGATTTTGTAAAAGCAGAATCAGGCTCTATGGTTACGGAAGCAGTGGAAAAAGAGACTGCACCGGAAAAGGCAGAAAACCAGATGGAAAAAGAAACCGGGGAGAATGTACGGACAGAGACCGTTGTCCTGCCGGAAGGCAAGATAGAATTTGAACTGGACGATGCGGAAGAAATGTTCCAGATCGGGGATGAGGCTTTCCCGGAAGGAAATTTTACACAGGCGCAGGAGGGGGAAGAAAAGAATCCATCCGAACCTTTCTCGCGCAACAGAAATACTTCTTCCGATCGGGAAATTAGCTGGAAAGAAAAGAATGAAAAACCATCTGTGCGGAAAGAACTCGGAGATATCCGCAAGGAACAGGAAGAGAAACGTAAGAGGCCGGACAGACGGAAAAATGCCAGAGAGAGCCGGAAGAAACGTAAGAATATGAAAACGAAAGGCAGGTAATGTATATGGATTTAACAGATATGATTTCAGGGGGAACGGAAGAACAGCAGGTTCCTGAACAGAAATTGACGAAAGAAGAATATGCAGCCAAAAAACAGCAGGAAAGAGAAGAGGTATGGGCTGAAGTAGATTCACAGGCACAGGGAGTTTTTCAGGATGGAGAAAAACTGAAAGGCTTTCTGGACTTTATGGCAGAGTGTAATACCCAGAGAACACCGAATCTGCTTTTGATTTACGGACAGCATCCAGATTTTAAGGTGGTAAGGTCTTATGAACGCTGGAGAGAAGAACACCGTTCGGTCAAAGTCGGGGAACATGGCATTACTTATATGATTTCCACTGAATACGAAAAAGACGGAGAAATGCGGAGAGGGTATACGATTGGAAAAGGATTTGACATCAGTCAGATGTCTGGAAAGCCATTGGAAGAACGCCCTCAGCGAAGTCTGACAGAACTGATAGGAACTGTCTTAAAAGACCAGTCGGTACGTGTGCAGATTGAGGATGATCTGCCAGACAAAGTGCAGGCCCAGTACAATCCGAGATACCGTACCATTTATATCCGCAACGGAATGAGTGAAGTAACGACATTCCATGCACTGAACAGAGAACTGGCGTGTGCAGCACTGGACCAGCATACCGGAACCTACAGCCGACAGAAAGTCAGTGCACAGGCTTATTGTGCAGCCTATGTGATTGCGAAACGTTATGGTGTGGATGTTACCGGATTCAATCTGGAGTATATTGCACAGAGAAATGAATGTGGAAAGAAAGATCCACAGGAACTGAGAGACTTTTTAAATGATGTCCGTCAGGCTTCCTATAGTATCCGAAACCATATCGAACGGAATTTTGGTGCAAAGGAACAGGAGTATGTAACCGATGAGTTCGCAATCGGAGACCCTGTAAAAACACCGGAAACCAAGGATGAAAAAGCATCTGGAAAAGAGAAAAAAGCAAAGAACCAGCCGGAACGATAAAAGTGAAAAAGTTGGACGGTTGGAGTAGCTATTACGGAGGTCTTGTGATATGGTTGGTGTAACAAAAAAGGAGGTCAGCCAGATGACAAAATACTATTTGAAGATGGATAACATTATGAAAAATATGTTCGTGGTGGCACTGAATGATGAGCTACAGGCGCAGAGTGAGCAGGATGAATGTTTGGAAGAAACGAAAGCTCTTCTGAAAAAAGTAAGTGAATACGACCTCGCTCAGAAACGACTGCAGATTACAGCCGGGGAACAAAGGCAGATCCGTAAGGCACTGAACAGACTCAGAAGTAAATATCTTGCAGCCGGAAGATACAGTGATGGAATAGATAAAGTTATTATTCAGGTTGCAAAACCGAATACTAGCAGACACATGTTCTGGTAGAGAAAGGAGTGGTTGATTGGTCATTTATTCAAGAGAAAAAGTGGCAAGACTTAGAGAACAGTATCCGGCAGGAACAAGAATCTGTCTGAATTCGATGGATGGAGAAGCGGGTATGCCGCAGGGACTGGAAGGAACTGTGCAGTATGTGGATGATGCAGGCCAGCTTGGTGTTAAGTGGGACAACGGCAGAAGTCTCTCACTGATACCGGGAGTGGATTCCTTTCATAAGAAAGAAGGACAGGGACATCCAGAAGAAAAGCCACGCAAGAAAAGAGAATCTGACTTGCAGAGATAAGTACAAAAAAGCAGGACTGGGTTCTGTATCTTGTCTTTCTGCCATTTGTCTGGTGGGCGGCAGCGATTACCGCTTGTGCCATTACACCGGATAAGAATTTTATTCAAATCTTAGAAACGCTGAGCGAAAAACTCGAACAGCCGTTTTTTATCACGTATACACCGTATACGTTCAAATGTATTCTGATATTCACAGCAGCCTATTTCTTAGGCATTGGTATTTATGAATCCCAAAAAAGAAATTATAGAAGAGGCGTGGAACATGGTTCCGCAAAATGGGGCAACGTGTCCGAAATCTGCAGACGTTACTGCGAAAAGCAGTACACGAATAATCTGCTTCTGACACAGCATTTCCGCATGGGACTGGATGGATATAAGCATAAACGAAATTTAAATGTGCTGGTAGTCGGAGGTTCCGGGGCAGGAAAGAGCCGGACCTATGCGATTCCGAACATCATGCAGTGCAACTGCTCGATGGTGATCACAGATCCGAAAGCGGAACTTCTGCGCAAAACAGGAGGTGTTCTGGAACGGAATGGATATGAAGTCCGGGTTTTTGATTTGATCAATCCGGAGACTTCCTGGTGTTATAATCCGTTTGCGTATGTCCGGGATGACAAGGATGTGCTGAAACTAATTAACAACCTGATCCGCAACACGACACCGAAAGGTGCACAAAGCTCGGACCCGTTCTGGGAAAAGTCAGAGACTGCACTTTTACAGGCACTTATGCTGTATTTACTGCATGAAGCTCCACCGGAAGAACAGAACTTCCCGATGATTATGGAAATGCTTGGAAGCGCACAGGTCAAAGAAGATGATGAGGATTACCAGTCACCATTGGACATTTTGTTTGAAAGACTGGAAATGCGGGACCCAGAGAGTATTGCGGTCAAGCAGTATGCCATTTATAAGCAGGCGGCCGGAAAGACCGCAAAGTCTATTTTGATATCGGTTGGTGTCCGTCTGGCAGCGTTCAATCTGAAACAAATCGCCAACCTGACCTGTACGGACGAACTGGACTTATACAGTATTGGGGAGAAAAAAGTAGCACTGTTTTGCTGTATTCCGGATGCAGACACCAGCATGAATTATCTGGTCGGCATGATTTACAGTAATCTGTTTCAGACACTGTATTATGTGGCAGATCGGAAGTACGGAGGAAGGCTTCCGATTCCGGTACACTGCATTATGGATGAATGGCCAAACGTAGCCTTGCCGGATGATTTTGACAAGATTCTGGCAACCATGCGTTCCAGAGGGATTTCCTGCAGTATCATTATCCAGAACATTGCACAGATGAAAGCCTTATTTAAAGACTCGTATGAGAGTCTGATCGGCAACTGCGATGAATTTTTATATCTGGGTGGAAATGAAAAAGAAGGACATAAGTATGTCTCGGAATTATTGGGAAAAGAGACATTGGATACCAATACCTACGGACAGACAAAAGGGCGTAGCGGCAGCTATTCGGTGAATTATCAGCAGACAGGAAGGGAACTTTTAACACCGGATGAAATACGGCTTTTAGATAACCGCAAAGCGATTTTGTTTATTCGTGGGGAGCGTCCGATCATGGACGATAAATATGATTTAAAAAAGCATGTGAATTTCAGATACACAGAGGACGGTGGTGCATCGCCTTATGATTATGCGAAAACACCACTGGCTCACGACGACCTAAAGATTGACATTAACAGATTAGACGATTACGAACTGCTGTCTACCGAGGACATCCTTGGTGAATAGCAGTTTTTTGATGGATTGGAGTGATGTGTATTGAAGAAACTTCTCACAGGAGAAAAAAATAGAACAAAAAAGAATACAACTGAAAAAATGATAACCCCGATGCCGATGGGGAGAAAACAGAAAAAGTGGATGAGCCTTTATATGGCACTGGTACTGACCGTAACGGTTGGAGCAACGACCGCATTCGCAGCCGGAGATCCGTTGTCCGTTATCAATAACCTGTCTACCTTTATTTTTTCTCTGATTCGTGCGATCGGTTTGATTTTGCTTGGATTTGGTGTTGTGCAGGTTGGTCTGTCTTTAAAAAGCCATGATCCAAGCCAGAGGGCAAATGGATTTCTGACACTGGCCGGAGGGGTAATTATTACGTTCGCCAAAGAAATCCTCGATTTGATTATGGCGTAAGCCTCTTTGAAAAAATATATCAGGAAACAGCAGGAGTGCCGGAAGGTACTCCTGTATTCAAAAATATGTTTAAGGAGGTGAGAGTTTTTGAGTGATAACTGGATTGTACAGAATCTAAACTCAGCACTATCCACATGGAGTGAAAAGATGGCAGAACTGTGGACTCTGCTGACCGAAAATCCGGCAACTTTTAAGGGCGGCGGCATCTGGCGGATTATGGTAAATATTAATGATGCACTGACAGCCATTGCTTATGGATTACTGGTATTATTTTTCGCAGCCGGAATCATTAAAACGTGTGGCAGTTTTACAGATCTGAAAAAGCCGGAACATGTGCTAAAAGCATTTATCCGGTTTGCACTTGCTCAGGGAGCAATCACGTATGGAATGGAACTTATGCAGGCACTGTTTTCCATTGTGCAAGGAATCGTGACAACCGTAATGAGTGGCTCCAGTATGGCAGGAAGCGTGACGGAACTGCCAACGGAGATTGTAGATAAGATTGAGAGCGTGGGAATGCTGGAATCCATTCCGTTGTGGATTGTTACACTGCTTGGCAGTCTGCTGATCACTGTATTGTCATTTGTAATGATCCTGACAGTGTATGGCAGAATGTTCAAAATCTATATGTATACGGCAATCGCCCCGATTCCGATTTCCTCATTTGCAGGAGAACCCACGCAGTCCATTGGAAAGAACTTTATCCGTTCTTATGTAGGCGTATGTCTGGAAGGGGCAATTATTGCACTGGCATGTATTATCTTTTCTGCTTATGCAGCAAGCCCTCCGGCTGTCGGAGATACGGAGTTGAGTGCAGTTACAATCGTGTGGAACTATGTCGGAGAACTGGTATTTAATTTACTGGTGCTGGTTGGAGCAATTAAGGCATCTGACCGTATTGTCAGAGAAATGATGGGACTTGGAGGTTAAAAATATGGATATAAAGAAAACATTAAGATATAACTGGGAATTTGGACGTGAGACAGTAGCAATACGAGTGAGCTCTTATCGGAACAATGGAAATTTATATGTAGGACTCTGCCATAAGGAAGGGAGAGAATGGGAAGATTTTGGAGATGTAACCATTAATCTGCCCTATCAGTTCTTAGAGCCAAATGAGGCTTTTATAACAGGAGATTTTACCAAGGATATGCTTCATTTTATCAAGGAACATAAACTAGGAAAAGTGTTGAATGAAACAGGAAGATCAGGATATGCAACCTATCAGAAGGTAGCGTTTGATCTAGCAAGACTTGCGGAATTTGATCCGGAAGGCGTTGCAGAACACTGTAGATTTGCCGGGATAGAAGTACCGAAAGAAAAACCACAGAAAACGAAGAAACAAAACAGGGGAGAGGAACGATAATTTATGGAAGTAAAGATGAACAAAGAAATCAGGGACTATCAAGAATCCATGTTTATGGGACTGGACCTGAGACAATGTGTGTGTTCTGTTCTTGCGATTCTTACAGCAATCGGAATTTACTTTGGAATGCGTGAAATTACCGGACAGGAAATAACCGGATGGCTGTGTGTGCTTGGTGCTACTCCATTTGCTGCCTGTGGCTTTTTCAAATATCATGGTATGACAGCCGAACAGTTTTTATGGGCAGTGATCAAATCCGAATTGCTGTATCCGAAGAAACTGGTGTTTCAGTCGGAAGATATCTACTACTCCTGCATGCAGGAGACCATCTCGCTGGGAGAAAAGAATCAAAAGGATGGAGCGGAAATCATAAAAGAGCGGGAGCAAAGAGCAGAAGCAAAACAGAGAAAGAAACGCAAGGGAAGGAGTGATGCCTTTGATTAAAACCTTAAGTCAGGCACTTCGGATGGATAAGGAACGCTTCAAAGTTCCGAAATCAGTCCAACAGGCAATTCCCATCCAGCGAATCTGGCCGGATGGAATTTTTCAACAGGGAACGAAATTCTCAAAAACATATCGTTTTACAGATATCAACTATTATATTGCGAGTAAGGACAATAAGACAGAAATGTTTCTGGATTATTCCGAACTCTTAAATTCACTGGATTCCGGCATTTCTGCCAAAATTACCATCAATAACCGGAGAATCAATAAAGAAGAATTTGAAAAATCAATCCTGCTTCCAATGAAGGAAGATGGACTGGACCACTATCGGGAAGAATACAACGAAATGCTCCTGTCTAAGATTACAGGAACAAACAACAGCATCTATCAGGAACGGTATCTGACCGTCAGTGTACATAAAAGATCGATTGATGATGCAAGAACCTATTTTGCACGTATCGGAACAGACATCGTAACACATCTGGCAAAGTTATCGTCCACAGCAGAAGGACTGGACGCAGAGAGCCGGCTCCAGATTTTCAGGGATTTCTTCAAGGGAGATGTCCCACAGGCATTTCCGTTTGATCTGAAACAATTTGCCAAGAAGGGAACAAGTTTCAAGGACTGGATGTGTCCGGATTCTATGGAATTTGAACGTGACCATTTTAAAATCGGTGACAGGTACGGAAGAGTCCTGTATATGCAGGATTATGCAAGTTATGTCAAAGATGACATGATTTCAGAATTGTGTGACTTTAGCCGGAATCTGATGTTGTCGATTGACATCCTGCCAGTCCCTACGGATGAAGCGGTAAGGGAAATCCAGAACCGACTGCTTGGTGTGGAAACCAACGTGACCAACTGGCAGAGAAGGCAGAACGCTAATAATAACTTCTCGGCAATCGTACCATACGATATGGAACTTCAGAGAAAAGAAACCAAGGAAATGCTCGATGATCTGACAACCAGAGACCAGCGTATGATGTTCGGAATTTTGACAATGGTACATCTGGCAGACAGTAAAAAACAGTTGGATTCCGATACGGAATTATTATTGTCGATAGCAAGAAAGCATCTGTGCCAGATGGCAACATTAAAGTGGCAGCAAGTGGACGGACTCAATACAGTGCTTCCTTACGGACTGCGAAAGATCAATGCCCTGCGTACATTGACAACGGAATCAACGGCTGTTTTAATCCCGTTCCATACACAGGAAATCCTGCAGCCGGGCGGTATCTATTATGGGCAGAATGCAGTCAGCAAGAACCTTCTGGTAGCCGACCGGAAGAAACTGATGAATGGAAACAGTTTCCGGTTGGGCGTCAGTGGATCAGGAAAGAGCTTTTCGGCAAAAGAAGAGATTGTGCATCTGGCATTGAGTACCGATGACGATATCCTGATTCTTGATCCGGAGTCCGAATTCACAAAATTAGTAGAGGCTCTGGGTGGACAGGTTGTAAAAGTATCTGCGACATCAGACAATCACCTGAATGCAATGGATATGGACGCAGCCTACGGCAATGAAAAGAATCCACTGATTGAAAAATCGGAGTTTATTCTGTCTGTATTTGAACAGTTGGTTGGAGCAGGAAACCTGTCAGCAAAAGAAAAGTCAATCCTGGACCGCTGTGCTGCAGATGTGTACCGGGATTATATCCGAAGTGGTTATACCGGAGAAGTTCCGACATTGAAAGATATGTACCGACAGTTGATGTTACAGCCGGAAGAAGAGGCAAGGGGACTTGCACTGTCATCCGAACTTTTTATCAATGGAAGCCTGAACACCTTTGCACAGCCGACCAATGTGAATAAGAAGAACAGGATCATGGATTATGATATCCGGGAACTGGGGGAACAGCTTATGCCACTGGGAATGCTGGTTACCTTAGACAGTATTTTCAACAGGGTAATTCAGAACTGGAAAGAAGGAAAAACGACATGGATATTTGCCGATGAGTTCTATCTGTTATTCCGCTATGAATACAGTGCAAATTTCTTCTACCGACTGTACAAGAGAATCAGAAAATACAATGGATTCGTGACAGGTTTAACCCAAAATGTTGAGGAACTTCTGAAATCGGACACTGCAAGACTGATGTTGGCAAACAGTGAGTTTTTGATTCTTTTGAATCAGGCAAGTACAGACAGGGAAGAATTGGCAGCTCTTTTGAATATTTCCGAAAACCAACTGTCCTATATTACAAATGTATCGGTTGGCAGTGGCCTAATCCGTTGCTCTGGGAATATCGTACCATTTGAGAATACGTTCCCAAAGAATACAGACCTTTATAAACTAATGACAACAAAACCGGGAGAATCATAATGAAGAAAAAAGAAGAAGTAACGATAACTTTTTATGCTGCAGAGTGCGGTGAGTTCCATGATTTAGGAGAATATACAAAATGCAGAACGCTGGAAGAGGCATATAAAAAGTACCAGAAATATTGTAGAACATCTGCCAATATGTGTCCGGCTATTGAGTTTTCTATTCATGATCCAGAATCAATTTATTCAGACATGGAATATCCATTACCGTTGTCATCAAAAGACAGGGGAGACTTGGAACTTGTGCCATATTACAACGAACATCCACTGGTAAATGAGGCAATCAGACAGGTGGAGCAGTTGCAGAAACAGCAGGAAAAAAAGAAACATCGGGATGTTGCCCGATGAGATAAGAGATACGGAAAGAGGGTGACCGGATGAAAGATATCAAGGAACGGGTAAGGGATAAGAATCCGAAGATTCGAAATCCGGCTGCCCGACTTCCGAAAGAACTGGTTCGCTCAGCGGTTCTGGAAGCAAAAGAAAAGCCAAGGGAACTACATGAAAAAAGCAGTGGGCAGTCAGAATCCCCAACACAGTATGGAACTGAAAAAATAGAATCCGTACAGTACAGAGCGGCGAGTGTGGCAGGAAAAAGTATAGGGAAAACCACATATCAAGGTGGAAAAAAACTTGCTGGAGTGACCTACAGGAAGATAAAGGAAAGAAAAAGCAGACAGGAAGAAGCGAAAGCTGCCGAAGAAGCAATGGAGCAGGGGGCAGAAAGCGGAAAGAAATTAATCAAGTTGAAACCGGAGCAGGCAGCACTTGCCAAGGAGAATGGTAAACGGCAGGTGAAAGCAGCACCGAGAGTGGTAAAAGTATCCGGTCTGTCTCAAGAAAAAATAAAGACACAGGCATCCATGCAGAAACAGCAGATGGAAAAAAGTCTTCAGGCGATGCAGAAAGCAAGAGCAGCCCAGATGGCAAGAAAGTCAGCACAGGCATCGGCAGAAAGTGGAAAAGCAGTCCTTCAGGTAACTGGAAAGGGTTCAAAGTTATCCGTACAGGGAATTACAGCAGCGATTCAAAAAGGGGTAGTAGCTCTTGAAAAAATGGGAAAATGGATTGCTGCCGGAGGTAGTGCATTTCTTCTGGTATTTATTCTGATTGTGGGAATCATTGCAGGAGCAGCTTTCAGCAGTAATTCGGAAAGCTCCGAATCCCTAAGTGAAGAAGTGCTTGCGTATACTTCTGTGATACAGCAGTATGCATCCCAATACGGCATTCCGGAATATGTGTCTGCGATACAGGCCATCATGATGCAGGAATCTGGAGGCAGGGGAACAGACCCGATGCAGTGTTCGGAAAGTCCATATAATACAAGATTCCCACACACTCCTGGTTCTATTACTGATCCGGATTATTCGATAGAGGTTGGAGTACAGACCTTTGCAGACTGTATCAGACAGGCAGGATGCAGCAGTCCACAGGATCTGGACAAGCTGAAACTTGCATGGCAGGGATATAACTATGGAAATGGCTACATAGGATGGGCATTGCAAAGAGGCGGTTATACAGAAGCCAATGCATTGCAGTTTTCACAGGAACAGGCAGCTTCGCATGGATGGAGCAGTTACGGAGATCCCCAATACGTTCCCCATGTGATGCGGTATTATTCCGGTGGCAGCCTGTTTGCTGGTTTGTTTGGTAATCAGCAGATTGTGTCGGTTGCAATGGGGCAGCTTGGAAACAGTGGCGGTCAGAAGTTCTGGAGCTGGTACGGATTTGACAGTCGGGTAGAATGGTGTGCCTGTTTTGTAAGCTGGTGTGCGGATCAGAGCGGTCTGATTGCAAGTGGGAATGTTCCTAAATTCTCATTGTGCAGTGATGGAGTGTCCTGGTTTCAGGGAAAGAATAAGTGGCAGAGTGGCGGAACAACTCCGACAGCTGGAATGATCATCTTTTTTGACTGGGATCATGATGGAACATCGGATCATGTAGGAATAGTAGAAAAGTGTGAAGGTGGAAGAGTTTACACGATTGAGGGAAATTCCAGTGATCAGGTACGGCAGAGAAATTATGCAGTAGATTACAGTTCTATAATGGGATATGGGGTGATAAATTGATGGTTTCTTTCATAATTTGTTAAGGATTTTATAAGGGAGTTAATGAATCCTTTGGAAAATAGTCACAAAATAGGCACAGTTGATTGATAAATTGTTATTGTAACTTTTAGTGATAGACATATAAAGAGTTAGAAATCTTTATAATTGACTTGAATTAGGAGGTAGTGAATATGAGTGATCAGAATGTAAAAGCAGCACAAAAATATTTAAATGCGATGTTTGGTGGACATAAGGATTGGGTAAAACTGGATGAAGATGGAAAGACCGGAACAGCCGTGATGCAGGGAATCATTCGTGCATTTCAGATTCAGAATGGAATCTCAACGATTACAGGAACGGTTGGACCACTTACTATTAATACCATGAAGAAGTTAGCCATTATTACAAAAATGGATCCGAATGATACTCCGCAGGTTAATGTATGCTTGATTCAGTGTGCTCTGTTTTGCAAAGGATATGCTGCTGGAGGAATTACTGGAATTTATTATACATCAGGAGTAAATGCAGTTAAAAAGATGCAGGAAAATGCAGGACTGGAAGTTACGGGCAAAATTGATTGGAAAGTTTGGTCTGGATTGTTATCCCTAAACTGGTTTACAAAGGTTTCTGGTGGGGATTCCAATATTGTTCTTATTCAACAGCAATTAAATAGTGACTGGTCAGATGTTATTGGTGTTGGACCTTGTGATGGAATTGCCTCAAGACAGACAATTTTGTCTTTAGTTGGTGCATTGCAGGCGGCTGAAGGAGTTACAACTGAATTAATTACAGATTTGAATTCAGTTAATTTTGGCGATGCAACAACAAATGCGTTTCCGGGTACATTACAGAACGGACAGAACTCGACGAAATATGTTCCATTTAATAAGATTGCTCAATACGGACTATATTTTAACGGATATAATCCGGGAAGATTCGATGGCGTGTTTGATTCGACTACAGAGTCAAAGGTGTCAGAATTTCAGGAGTTTTATGGTCTGACAGGAATTGGACTTGTAACAAAAGGAAAAGTAAATGTTTCTACTATGAAATCATTGCTTACGAGTAAAGGCGATACAAACAGGGCAGCAAAAGCGTGTGACTGTGCAACAGTATTAAATAAACAACAGGCATTAGATATAAAAAATGCAGGGTATACTCATGTAGGACGTTATCTGACAGGTTCTGTTGGAAAAGAACATACACCGAAATATTTGACATCAACAGAAGTGAAAAACATTGAAAATGCAGGATTATCGGTATTCCCGATATATCAGGATGGAGGATATGAATTAAACTATTTTAAGGATCCGTCCCAGGGAAGTGTTGATGCACAGACAGCAATTTTAGCAGCCGAGAGAATCGGTATACCAAGTGGAACGACTATATACTTTGCAGTGGATTTTGATTGTTATTCATATCAGATTGATACATTTATTATACCTTATTTTGAACAGATTCACATGATCTTTTTCAGTTCGACAAATGATAAAAATTATAAAGTCGGCATTTATGCACCAAGATATGTATGTACTAAAGTTTATGAAGCAGGATTGGCAAGTAAATCATTTGTGGCAGATATGTCAACTGGATTTAGCTGTAATTTGGGATATTCGATGCCGAAGAACTGGGCATTTGATCAATTTTGTGAGTTGAACTCATTTTCTTCATCACCTTCGTTCCCACTGGATAAAGATGCATATTCAGGGAGAGATACTGGATTTAAAAAGTTCGATGCCGTATCGACAAAAACAGATGAGGAAATAGCGCAAGAAAATCTTCGGGCAAAGGTAAAAATAGCACGAAATCAATATGTCTATAATGTAATGGAGCCGCTTGGTTATCTGAATAAAATTATGGATGTGGGTGTGGAGTATGATAAGGAAATTTCACTGGGAACAATGATGAGTCCTCAAGGAGCAATTGATATTTCTACTAAAATATCCACATCGCTTGAAAGTTCAACTGGTAAAATTTATAATATAAAAGTGGATATAGGAAATGATGGAGAATTGACACAAACTTGCAAAAATCAAATTATGGAGATTTCATCAAATTTATCAGATACAGGTATAGAGGGAGCAGATAACTTTGGAAATACGATAGAAAAAATTGCTTTATCGGTTAAATCTGGTAATATTGCTTTTGAAATAAATAATGTTTTTGCCAATAGTGTAGAGTTTTCCATTGTATTTAGTACATCAGATTTGCTGCCAGAAGAGGAAAAAGAGTGGACAATATCGGTTGCTTTGATTTTTACAATGACATTAAATTCTAATAGTGGTCTTGAATTTAATGTTGTAGAATTCACAAAAGAGCATAGTAATATACTGGCAGGAGCCGTAATATTAGTTCTTGCGGGTGCATTAGTTGTAAATGCAATTCCGTCAATTATTGCTTTATTTTCAGCTGGAGCAGGTACTGTTTTTGGTTTGTTGATTCAAGCGCTGTAAATTGTAAAAGAATAAAAGAGACAATGGCCAGAGGTTCGATTTTATAAAGAGGACCTCTGGCAAAAGGGGGATTAAGAAGAATGCATATTAAATCAATTGTGTCAGATGAGGATAGGGAAGAATTAGAAAGAATGCTTTCGCTTGGGTTTATAATTCCTAATCAATTATTTAAAACAAGACAGAAAAGTAGAATGATTATCTATATTTTTACACCTGTAGAATTTTTACTGTCGATTAATTGTTATCTGTCGGAAAGTTATTTGATGTTTGGAATAGGGATTGGAACTTGTGTGGCTTGTGTGGCTTGGATTATTTGGTATCAAATGATTGGTAAAAATTTTGAAAAAAATGTTCATGAATTTGTCTGGGGTAGATCAGGATATGAAACGGTGGATATCGATGAAAACGCAATTAAAATAGATGAAGATCAAATTTATGAATTTAAAAATATTGATAGAATGTTCTTATATAAAAACTTCTTTTTTTTCATAACAAATGAAAAGAAAATATTTATATTTAAAACGACAGATATGGAGTCGGATGAACTTATAAAAATTATTAAAACAACAGGGATTTTATTTGAAAAAAAAGAAAAACCATTTAATATTTATAAGTATTGTAAAAAAGGAAAAAGTTTTTAAAAATAAGCAGAGGATGGTGGATTTATCATCCTTTTAGAGAAGAGCATGTATTTTAAAGGGAATCTGGTTTTGCAGGTTCCCTTTTTGCCATCAAAAACGTTGATGTTTTATCAAATGACGCTAAAAATAAAAAGAATAATGCAGGGGGTGACATTATTAGTTATCGCTGTAATATTTGGATAAAATATAAATAAAACATAAAAAATATAAATAAATTATAAAATGGCGACAGTTTTTTCTTGTTCAAGTGTTTATTATATAGAGGACAAAATAAGACAGCAAAGGAAGTGGTGCTGTTGCATCGGAAAAATGACACAAAATTAGTGATGTCCATTCGGGAAAAGAATTGAAGGGGATTCTTTTCCCCATTTGTCGTGTTACGAAAGACTGAGGGTAAGAAAATATGCTAGAACTTGCAATCTGTGATGATGACATCATCCTATGTAATTGGTTAGAACAGAAGCTGCTCCATTATGGGAAAGCGAATGACTGTCAGATATCTATAGAAATATACTATTCTGCGGAGCAGCTTCTTAACAGGCTGGAAGAAGAATCCTACGATATGTTATTCCTTGATATTTGTCTGGAACATGAGAATGGAATTGATATCGGAACGGAGATACGAAAGAAAAATTATGGAAAAGAACTGCGGATTACCTATATTTCAACATATCAGGAATATGCTATGAAATTATTCCGTATTCATCCATTTGATTTTCTTGTAAAGCCAATCCGAGAGGAAGAACTTTTCCGGGTGATAGGTGAATTACGGGAACTGTTAAAAGAACGGAAGAAAATATTTGAATATACGGATACAAAAGGAATCCACAAGATTTCTTATGACAAGATCCTGTATTTTTATAGTCTGGGAAAAAGAGTACATATCGTGACATCGGAAAAAGAATATGAATATCGAGGAAAATTAAAGGATGTAGCGGATGTAACAGAAGAATATTTCTTACTGATTCACAAGTCCTATCTCATCAATATGGAACACGTGGAGCATTACGAATATGACAACGTGGTTATGAAAGACAAGACACGTCTCAGTATCAGTAAAGCAAATCGCAAGAAGGTCAGGGAAAGACTATTACAAACGGAGAAGAAAAGATTATGAATATCCATTTGATCACTTATCTGACAAGTAAATTATTCTGGATTTATACTGTGTTCCGTTACAATACCATCCTGTATCCAAAAAATGAGGATACACAAAAGCTATTTGCATATTTTTGTGCATATCTGCTTTCATGCTGGGGAAGCATGCAGTGGGGAACGATGTACGGAGATCTGATCTTTGAGCTGATAGCTCTGTTAATTATAACAGTGGCATATCAGGCAGACTGGCAACATCATGTCTGGAATACACTTATGGTATATATTATGGGAATTTTATGTGATGGGATTCCAATCGTGTTCTTTCAACGGTATGCGGTAGCAAGAAATCCGGTGCATCATCACATGGGACCGGGAACTATTGTAATGGGAAATTTTATATTCTTTTTACTGGAAGTCATTATTGAAAGAAAAGTAGGTGTAAAGAGAAGTTATTATATAAAGAACCGTCATTGGCTTGCTATGCTTTCTGTCCCGGTGATCAGCATTATAGTCTGTATCAGGATATTGCTGCCAGACAGAAGAGGTGTGCGGTCTACGATTGTATTATTCTTACTGTTTATCAATGTGTTTATTTTCTATCTGCACGATGAGGTTCAGAAAAGTTATATTGAAACAGCAAAACAGGAAGAGATGAAAATTCAGATGAGCCAGTATGCAAAAGAACTGGAGATGATGATGAAATCACAGGACAGGCTGAATAAGATACATCATGATTACAAGCACCATCTTACAACAATAGGGGCAATGGCAAAAACGGGAGGAAATGAAGAGATTCTATCGTATCTGAAACAAATGGAGAATATAGCCGGAACAGCCTTATGTCATCATTTATATACAGAAAACCGTAATATGAATAATCTGCTGAATTATATTTTGGAAGATTCGAAATCAGTAATTGAAAATCCGGAGATTTCTGTAGAAATACCGAATCATATAGGGGAAGAATTATTTGATATAAGTATAATAGTGGGAAATCTTATGGATAATGCTATTCGTGGGACAGCAGCTTCAGATGAAAGGAGATTATCGTTTCAGATGTATTATGGAAAAGGAATCATGAATATCCAGATTGAGAATAGCATAAAAGATACACCAAAAGTGCGGAATGGAATTTATCTGACAACGAAAAGCAGGAAAGAAGGACATGGAATAGGATTACAAAATGTGAAACTCGTAGTAGAAAAATATCATGGTCAGATGGAGATCTGCCATACGGAGAAATCCTTTCAAGTGAAAATATTATTATATATGAAATTAGATGAAAAATAGTAAGGCGATGGTGTCTTACTATTTTTTTCGACCGATTTCGTCTATTTTTGCCACCTCAAGGGGCATTTTTACCATTTATGAAAATTTTGTGATTTTTTAGATTATAGTAGTGCCAAAGTCAGAAAAAAGGAGGGTAGCGGTTATTTTGTAAAGGAATTATAGAAAAAGATTACAAGAGGGAGAAAGAGACTATGAAGAGATTTCGAAAGTCGGCTATAGCCTTAGTACTTGCACTCCTGATGGCACTACAGGGAACAGAGCCTATTTTTGTACAGGCAAAAGAGGCCATTGAGGATGTACAGAAGAATGCAGATTTCTCCAGACCAGAGGCTTTGACGGAAGAGGAAGCAGGGATTACAGATTCCACATCTGGAGAACAAGATAAGAGTCAGCAGTCTGATGCGGACGTACAAAATGAAACGACGCCATCAGAAGATACAGAGACGCAGGAAGAACAGACAACTCCAGCGGAAGAAACAGAAGAAAATCCGCAGGAAAAAGAAGTGGAGTTGAAAGAACCACAGGATTACTATCCGATTCCAGAAGAACCGGAAGGTGAACTGATTGATTATGATGCCATTTCCAAGACTTATAAGACAGGGGACAAGCAGTATACAACCGTTTATGGAGGTTATGTCGGAACTTATAAGAATGAGGATGGAGATACCGAGCTGGTTGATAATACACTTGTAAAACCAGAAGAAGCAGATACTCCGGCATCCGAAGAAGCACAGGAAGCCAGCAGTGTAGTGGCAACTGAAGAAAAGGAAGAGAAAACAGAAGTTTATCAGAACAAGGCAAACGATTATGCTATCCTTCTTCCGGAACAGATGTCAGAAGAGAATGGTGTAACGATTGAAAATGGAAAGACCAGAATCGGGATCATTCCGGTAGATGGAGATTATACACATTCCGTTATTAAAGACAATGCGATCCTTTATAATGAAGTTTACGAGGGCGCAGATGTTCAGTATACAGTACTGGATTCCAGCATTAAGGAAGATATCGTACTTCAGCAGCCAACAGACAGGGAAGTCTATGAATACGAGCTGCAGATTCCGGGGTATCAGGCAGAAGTAAAAGACAATCAGGTCTATATCTATCCGGAAGGGAAGACAATCAAAGATGCGAAGTATCTTCTGGAGACGCCATCAATGGAAGATGCTGCCGGGGAAATCAGTTTCCTGATCACATTGGAACTTCGGGAAGAAGATGGAAAAACAATCCTGACCGTAAAACCAGATAGGGATTGGCTTTCGGCAGAAGAACGTCAGTATCCGGTCAGGATCGATCCGACACCAGTAGAGATTCAGAAGAGTTCCTTTAACATGATCGGTGTGGAAGAGGGAAGTCCTACCAGTCAGATTGGTGACAACAATTATCCGTATGTCGGATTTGATGATGGTATTAAGTCTGGGAACCTTGCAGGATTTGGTACTGCACACCAGAACTGCCGGACTTATATCAAAGTAAATTCAAATTTTAGTCAGATTCCGAAAGATTCCAAAATTGACAGTGCAACATTTGCAGTCAGTCAGAAAACTGCATACAGTGGTGGTGCATCCCAGTTTGGACTTTATCGTGTAGATCAGTCGTGGAACACCTCCATCACATGGAAAACAAAACCAGTAAATCTTACGTTTCAGGATGTACAGAATGCAAGTACCAGCAGGAACAGCTATATCAATTATGACGTCAAAGATCTGGTCAATGACTGGGTGCAGGGAACTCATGCGAATAACGGATTTGCACTGGTAGCCATTGCCGAGGCAAATAACCTTGGAGCTTCTATGCAGTGTGAGGTACTGAATAACAGGGCATCCGTTTATGGACCGAAACTCAGCATCCAGTGGTCACCGGCTGAAGATCCATATCTGCGAGATATGTCACTGGATGAAACAACGATCCTGCTTCGCCCGATGACAGAAAAGAATACAAATGGAAAGCTGAAGTTTGATGCCGTATTTGCAGACGGAATTGCAAAGAGCAAATCTACAGTAGAATATTATCTGCTTCCAGATGAGGAAAATGAAGAACATCACGAAACAGATGCAAAACCATTGTATTCCTATCCAGACAGTACTGAATACAATAAGCAGTTCCCGGAGGCGAATAAGTATTACAGCAAAGATTCCAACTGGCAGAGTGCACTGTATTCAGGGCTGACGAAGGACAAGCTTTATAAGATCAAAGCAAAAGCATCGAAAGAGATTGATGGAAAGCTGGAAACAGGAAAAGAAGTGACCAGTGACAGCTTTGTGATCTATGAAGTGAAGCAGTTTGATACATTCCCGAAGATTGCAAAATATTATGGTGTTCCGCTTAAGAACATTATGAAAGACAATCAGGTTATGGACGCACTGGTAGTCGCAAATAACACGATCTTTATCCGTAACCCACAGACAAATGTTCCATATAGTCCTGCACCGCTTACCGATCAGGATAAGATGCGGATTGACGGAGCATTGATGGGAAGAGGCCTGCACTGTGAATTTGGATTTGAACCAGTCAACTTAAATACTGGTAACTTCTACATGGATCAGTCCGATGCGACGATGAATGAACTGAATGGAGAATTCTCCATTACAAGAAGCTACAATTCCAAAGGAACAGACCAGCATTCCATGTTCGGACGTGGATGGAGCTTTAACTATGACCAGTCACTTTCTCAAATGGAGGACGGAAGTCTTCTGTATATGAGAGGGGACGGAAGTTATCTGATCTTTGATAAGAATGAAGATGGAAGCTACACTACTCCGGATGGTTATGTATATGATTTAAAAGCAGTCAGCTATAAAGATACAGACCATGACTACATCGGATGGGAACTGACAGATGCGGATCAGAGCGTCTGGTCATTTGATAAATATGGAATTTTACGTTATGTAACGGATGTGAATGGATTTAAGACAGTATTAGATTATGACGATGATTATAATCTGAGTAAGATTACAACACCATCCGGAAAAACATTCGGGGTAAAACAGGATAAATTCGGGCATATCAAGGAACTGTCTCTTCCAGATGGTGGAAAAGTTTCTTACAAATATGATGAGCAGGGAAATCTGATATCTGTAACAGATCCGAATGGAACAACAAAAGAGTACAAATATGATGATGACAGCCGTATGACAAGCTGGAAAGATGAGAATGGCAATACGGTTGTAAAGAATACTTACGATAAAGAAGGAAGAGTTGTAGAGCAGACTGATGCAGAAAAAGGAACGGCAACTTTCAAGTACGGAAAGAGTTCTACTACAACAACGGATAACGAAGGAAATAAGACCGTTTATCATTATGATGATCAGTACCGCACAACATCCATTGAATATCCGGATGGAACAACCTGTGAAAAGACTTATAATGCAGAGAATCAGCTTGCTTCCGAAACGACAGCAGCCGGAACAAAAACTTACACTTATGATACATTTGGCAATGTAGCAACGGAGACAAGAGAGGATGGAAAGACAGCCTCTTATACTTATAATGAGCAGAATAAGCTGACCAGTGCAACTGGATATAACGGAGCAACGGTTACTTACAGTTATGACGGTAATGGAAATATGGTCACATCTACAAAACCGGATGGAACAGCCATTACCTATACTTACGATGACAAACATCGTATGGTATCCCAGACAGACGGCAGAGGTGTCACAACAACGTATTCGTATGACGGACCGAACATGACCGGATATGTGGATGGAAATGGAGCAGCATGGGGATTCACGTATGACGCGATGAATCGTGCAGTTACCATGACAGATCCACTTGGAAATGTAACCTCGAACAGTTACGATGCGAATGGCAATCTGACTTCCAAGACAGCAGCCGATGGCGGTGTGACCGCTTATACGCTGGATGGTGTGGGAAATATTACAGCAAGTACTGACGCACTGGGGAATACCACCACTTATACTTATGATAAGATGTACAACATGACCAGTGGTACAGATCCGAAAGGAAATCAGATCAGCTACGTTTATGATAAGAATTATCAGCAGGTCAAAGCAACCGATGCAAAAGGAAATACAATTACTTATAAGTATGACAGCATGGGACGTGTCATAGAAGAGAGTAATAAAGATTTTGGAACAAAGCTCTATGAATATGACAAAGCAGGAAATCTGAAAAAATATACCGATGGAAATGGAAATGCAACCGTATCCAAGTTTGATTCTCTTGGACAGGTGCTTCAGTCCAAAGATGCAGTTGGTAATATAACCAAATATGAATATGACGCATTAGGAAATGAAACCAAGATTACTTATGGAGATGGAAGCAGCCATTCCAAGGAATATGATAACTGCGGAAGACTCGCTAAAGAGACAGATGAATTAGGTGCAGTTACCACTTATACTTATGATGCGGCAGACAATCTGGTATCAAAATCAGATGACAGTGGAAGAACCTGGACTTATACCTACGATAATACAGGAAACCGCTTAAGTGAAACCAACCCAGAAGGTGGAACTACCACATATACTTATGATAAAGCAGGAAATCTGGTATCTTCTACCGATGAAGAGGGAAGAACAGATACTTATGCTTACGACAAGGCAGGAAATCTGACTACATCCAAAGATGCCCTTGGATATACCGTATCCATGAAGTATGACTTAAATGGAAATCTGGTATCCTCTACCGATGAAAATGGAAATACCAGTACCATGACTTACGATGGTAATGGAAACATGACATCGGTAAGCGATGCAAAGGGCAACATTACAGCAATGAAATATGATTCCACCGACAATCTGGAACAGACGGTGGATGCCCTGAAAGGAAAGACCACTTACGAATACGATTCACAGGGCAACAGCACAAAGATGACAGATGCCCTCGGCAATGCGTATAGTTATGTGTATGATAAAGAGGGAAATAACACATCCATAATACTGCCGACAGGGGACAAGGTGCTGATGGAGTACGATGCCATCGGACAGCTTGTAAAATGTACGGATGCACAGGGACTCGTAATTACCTATCAATATGACGGAGCAGGCAACCTGATCCATTCCTCCGACAATGGTGGAAACAGTATGGATTATACTTATGATGGTGCCGGAAATGTACTGACACAGACCGATGAACTTGGCAGGACAGCAACATACAAGTACGATCAGTACGGCAGACTCCTGAAACTTACTGAAGCAGACGGAAGTATCACATCTTATGAATATGATGTTATGGACCGCATTACAGCGGTAACGGATGCGGAAGGTCATAAAACAACCTTTACCTACGATAAAGTCGGCAACCAGTTATCCATGACAGAAGAAGAGGAAGCCACATATAAATACGCTTACGATAAGAAAGACCGGGTTATTTCTCAGACAAATCCACTGGGAGCATCCAGCACCTTTAAGTATGACGGAAATGATAATGTGACGGAATCTGTCGATGAAAACGGTACGGTTACCAAGTATGCTTACGATAAAAATGACAATCTCGTATCCCAGACAGACGGAAATGGAAATACGACAACCTACCAGTATGATGAACTGGACCGCAAGATCGGTGAGACTTCTCCGTTAAAAGAAACAAATGAATACCGTTATGATGCCATTGGAAATCTTACCAAATCAAAAGATCCGATGGGACTCATTACCGAATACAAATATGACAGCCTGAGTAACATGACGGAACAGATTTCTCCAAAGGGAGCAGTTACCAAATATGATTACGACAAGCATGGCAATGTCATTTCTGTAACGGATGCAAAGGGAAATGAGACACAGTACAGTGTTGACCTGAATGACAATGTCACAAAGATGACACAGGCGAATGGTGGAGAGTATACCTATAGTTATGATAAAGCCGGACGTCTGAAGAGTATGACCAGTCCACTGGGTTATACTAAAAATTTCTCTTATGATAAAGTGGACAACGTGGTAAAAGAAAGCGACAGCTTAAAGAGTACCACTACTTATACTTACGATAAGCTCCATAACATGAAGTCTTCTACCAATGCACTGGATGGAACAACCAGCTTTTCTTATGATAAGTATGGCAATCTGGTGAAGGAGACAGATCCGCTTGGACGGAGCAATACCTACAGTTATGACCTGGCAGGTCAGATGACTTCTGCAGCTGATCCGCTTGGTAAGATAACTGCTTACACTTACGACCCGGCAGGAAATATTACTGAGATCACCAAACCGGGTGGAAGAAAGACCAGCTATGGATATGATAAGAATTATAATGTTACATCTGTAACAGATCCGATGGGCTATGTTGCAAAGACAGTCTACGATAAAGACAACCGTGTAACAGAAGAGACCGATGCACTGGGGCAGAAGGAATCCTATACCTATGATAAGGACAGCAGGGTAACTTCTATTACAGACAAGCGTGGATTCACAACGGGATTTGATTACGATGCACATGGGAATATTCAGGTTGTTACAGATAAGACCGGATTAAAGAGCCATCTGGAATATGACAAGAATGACAACCTGACCAAAGTAACTGATGCCCTTGGCGGTGTAACAACTTATGGTTACGACAACATGGATAACCTGGTGACCTTCACCAATGCAGCAAATAAGACAACGAATTATACTTATGACTTAGAAGGCAACCTGACATCCATCAAAGATCCGGCAGGAAGAACGGAGAAATTCGACTATGATGAAAAAGGCAGACTGACCGGACATACACAGGCAAGCGGCAAGAAAACCACGTATGATTACGACAAACTGAATGACCTGTTGGAGAAATCTTATCAGGACGCAAAAGGCGAGACATCCGAAAAGGACGTGACCTACGCATATAACAGTGCCGGGGAACGGGTATCCATGAAGGATCAGACAGGCAAGAGCAGCTACGAATACGATGCACTTGGAAGAATCACCAAAGTGACAAGCGGTTCGAAAAAGGATGTCAGCTACGTTTATGATGACGCAGATAATCTGCAGGCAATCGTATACCCGGATGGGACAAAGATCAGCTATGAATACGACTTAAATGATAATCTGGTAAAACTGACAGACCGTAATAGAAAAGTAACCACTTACAAGCATGATGCACTGAACCGTGTGACAGAAGTTACTAGAAGTAATGGAACAAAGACGGAAGTATCTTACGATGCAGAAGATCATATCACAAAGATTGTGAATACCTGTGGTTCCTGCGGCAAAGTAATCAGTACTTATGAGTACAAGTACAATGATCAGGGATATGTAGTTGGAGAAACAGCTACGGAACTGGAAGCTGGAACAAGAAAGACGCCAAGCTGGGAAGACTGGTACAACTGGGGCGATACACAGAAAGAGACAGACAAAGCAGACTGTGAGCATCAGGAAAAAGAGATCCAGACGACACGTACCTATGAATACGATGACAACTGGGAACTGACACGCTGTACAGAAAAAGCAGAGGGCGGTAAAAAGACAGTCCATAATTATACTTATGACAAGATTGGAAACCGGACCTCTTACGAGAAGATCGAGGATGGTGTCAGCAAAGCAAAATATAACTATAAGTACAACGATTCCAACCAGCTCATCAAACGCACCAATGCAAAGATCTGGGGCGATCCGGGAACAACCTACAGCTATGATAAAGATGGCAATCTGATCCAGGAATGTGATAAGACAAACAGTGCAGATCCGGTTACTTATGAATACACAGCAGAGAATCGTTTGGCAGTAGTAAAACAGGGTGGAACAGTCCTGATGGCAGCCATGTACGATGGAGATAACAACCGGGTATTCGAACTTGATAACACCTATAAATGGGAAGACTGCTATGGCGATGAAGTCCTGATCCCGGCGAACCAGCGTACCGAAGATGGAAACAGCCCGAAAGAGCAGCTTGCCTCTCTGGTAAAAGGCGGTTCCAATGCCAAAGGATACACACTGACAGAGTATATCAACGATATCAATCGCGAGAATACAGAAGTCCTTGCAGAGTATGGAGCAGACGAGAAAGTACGTCAGGCTTATACTTATGGAGAAAGTGGAATCGGAGAACGGGTAAGCGTTGATAAATCGGAAGAAAGCAGTTATTATTTATATGACGGAAGAAACAGCGTGACCGGAATCCTGACCGAAACAGCTAATCTGACGAACAGTTATCAGTATGATTCATACGGTAACCTTACATCAGGAACAGCAGACGGTGTCAATTACTACGGTTACAATGGGGAGTCCACAAATGTAAAAACAGGACTTCAGTATCTGCGGGCAAGATACTATAACGCAGAGAACGGAACCTTTACAACTGAAGATAGTGACCTTGGAACGACAGAAAATCCATTGACCAGAAACCGCTACGATTATACGACCAATAATCCGCTGAATTACAGTGATCCGACAGGACATTCATTGTGGAGCAGGATTAAGAGTACAGCTAAAAAAGCAGCGAAAGCAGTCAAGAGTGTCGGCAAGAAAATCGTTAATACTGCGAAAAAGGTAGTCAAAACAGTAGTAAATACAGCTAAGAAAGCAGCAAAAACTATTGTTAACACAGTGAAGGGGGTAGCAAAAACTGCCAAAAATGCAGCTAAACATGCAAAACAGACATATCAATCTGTGAAAAATCGTGTAACCAGTAGCAGTACATATCAAAAGATCACATCCAGAGGAAGTCAGTTTATTCGTTCTGTAAGCAATGGGGTACAGAAAATTGGAAAAACTTATACATCTTTCAAATCCTATGTTTCAGAAAGAACGGCAGAAATCCGCTCAGAAGTGGTACGACATATGTGTACGACAACAAATCGTATTACAGATAAGCTTGGAAAAGTAGACTGGAATGCGGTGAAAAAAGTAGCCATTGGTATAACTGCGGTTACAGTTTCTGGTCTTGTAGTTGCTGCAACAGGCGGTTTGGCTGCAGGAGCAGTTCTGGCAGCATTGCCAGCAATGGGTGGCTTAGGAACGGCGATGGTTTCAGGAGCAGTTATTGGAGCTATTGGTGGAGCTTCATATAGTGCAGTGAATTCAGGTTTGTCTGGAAATAGTCTGAAACAAGTAGCAAAAGATACGTTAGTCGGTGGTATTGCAGGAGCAGTGACAGGTGGCGTTATGGGTGGCCTTAGTTATGGGGCTGGGAAACTTTTGAATGTAGTAAGGAGTGCAGGAAGTACCCATAATGATGGGATTGATAAATCGTTTAAAAAATTAGTTGCAGAAGTAACCGAAACAAAATTGCCAGAAGGCACTTGGGAAAAACCACCATTAGAGCGAGGAGATATTATTGACAAAGCTATGGGAAATAACTTGGGACACAATTTCCCGACCATAGATAAAGTAGAAAATGGTGTTGTGACTAGTGTTAAAAGCCGAGACTTAGGTGCAAAGACTTATCAAAATGGTAATAAATTGGAAAAGGTAATTGTCAAGGACATTAATAAAGTTTCAGGATTTATAGGAGAAACATTTAATGGTAAATTTGTTAATGCGGAAGAAATAGTGGGTAGACAATTACAAGTAGTTGTTCCAAATGTAACATTAAGCGAAGCTCAGATAAATGCAGTTAATAATGCTACAAAACATGGTATTGATAAAGGTGTTAAACTCATTATTACAGTAGGAAAATAATAGCAAAGTAAATAGCTTAAGGGGAATATTTTATTCCCCTTAAGTAATAGAGAGGAGAAAACGGATATGATTTCTGTATATTATAATCAAAAATATGGTTTCTTAATTGTGCCTAATGCCATTGAAAGGTTTATGGGATGTTATATTTCTATCGAACCTACAATTGAAATTATGGCTGAAGAAACAATAGATAAGATAGGCTGTGCAATTAGAAAAGGAATAAAAATTGCAGAAAGTTCCCCAAAAGTAGACGAATCTCAATTAAACAATTTTTGGAAACAAACAAAATATAAAAGTTTTCCAACATTTTCCAAGAATTATCAAAGAATTGATTTGAAACAAAATGGAGATGAATTAGAAATTAGAAGATGGGAACGGAATAATAGAGGGGGATATTCGCGAAAAACGGAAGAAAAAGATTATATTAATTTTATAGAAATGTCGGATTATGAATTGGGCTTGTTTATAAAAAAAATGTTTGAACCATGTGAAATTAGAATTGATGAAACAGAAAGATTTGAAACATTAGAGGGGAAAATAATTAGTTATTCGATTCCAAATGAGCATTATAAAAATATTGGTGATGGTCATACAGATTCTTATATGACATATAGAAATGAAGATTATGATAAGTTGTATATTTCTTTTTTGATAGGTGATGGAACTGATTGTACAGATGAAGTAAGCATAAAAAATCATTACAAAAAAATATACAAGCAAATGTCGAATATTAAATTTGAAAGTAAATGTAATAAAAAATATGTACATTTTTTAACAGAAAATGGAGAAGTATTGCTGAGTTTTATTGATAATGGTTATGTGGAGTTTTTTATGTGCATTCCATATAATATTGAAAGAAAAGTTCAAAAGGAGTCAATAGAACAGTATTTAAAAATGTTATTTTCGATAAAAATTGAAGATAAATAAAGCGTGAAGGAGAGAATATGCAAAAGAAGAATTGTGTTTTGTGCATAAGTATAGGAATTATAGTATGTATATTGTTATCAGCTTGCTCCAGACAACCAGACTTTGATGCCAAATCCTACGTCCAAAGTTCTCTTGATGCACACTATCATGGAGAATATAAGGACTATGCGAATCTGTTAGAAATCTCGGAAAAAGATGCCAAGAAAGAAATCGAAGAGGATTTTAATGAGAGTATCCAACAGCAATTTGATGATTCCGATAACATTACGGATAAAGGAATTGCTGATTATGCGGAAAAACTGACAGAAGTAAAGAAACTGGCAAAATACAAAGTACAAGATGTGAAAGAAGAGGATGGAGTCTATACAGTAAGTGTACAAGTTGAACCATCCAATGTATTTCAGACATTGCAACAAAGCTCTACAGAGGTAAGCAATGAAAAAATAAAGCAGGGATTGGATGGAAATGATCCGGAAGTCTTTGCAGCTGTATTAACAGAAAGTGTCCAGAAGAGTCTTGAAAAGAACAGATATGGAAAAGCTGTTACTGTAAACGTATCCGTGGAAAAAGATAACTCAGGAAAATATGGTCTTTTGGATACAGAGATGAATAAGTTGGAAGCAGCGATGTTCCCAACAGAATAAGAATGAATGGAAAGCTATCAGAGGAAAAAAACTGGTAGCTTTCTTTTAAACTCCAAGACAAGAAAACTTGTTAAAAAAGCTATTGTAATAGTAGAAAAATTATAATAAATAATGGATGACAAGAGTCTTTTATTCATTATGAGAAAAAGAAGGAATCTCCTATGAACCAACAAGAAATATTCACGTAAGATGGAAAAAAGTGCTGTAATCGAAGAGGTTGCAGCATTTTTTTCTTCGACATTTTTCGAACATTATAACGTACCTATCCGGTCACCGCCATGCTCCGATTTGATTTCTATATCAAAAATCAGATCGGAGGAAAGATAAATGGCTTATAACAAGACAAGTGAAGAACGAAAGTGGAATTATTGGAAAGAACAGGAAGAAAAGAAATTGCGTGAACTGGGAATGGAAGAAGAGAAGATCCAAAAGCTGCGCCAGATGGACAGGGAAGACTTTCTGGAAGAGCGCAGATACCGGGAACATCTGGATGAAACGATGCAGGATATGGATTCCATAAAAGAAAAGGACAGCGAGCTGTTTGCAAGGGATGTAAAGGAGCTTCTGGATCACATAGGTGATAAGCGAATCTATGAACTATTGAAAGAAACGGAGCATCAGACACTGGAAATCCTCTTACTCAGTACATGGGGATATTCTGGAAGAGAAGTTGCTAAGATTATGGGAATGGCAGAACAGACGATTTATACCAAAAGAAACCGTTTGAGAAAAAAATTAAAAAATTTATCAAAAATTGAATAATTATGGCGTTTTTCGTCGGCTATTTAATAGGCAGGTAAATTTTGCCAGTGTACTTTGACAACCTCATACCAGCATTACAGGTACGTTCCCGTAAGTAGAAGCGTGGCAGGAAGACGCGAGGACAGATGAAAAGGGCATGGAAGAAATTAGACCAGAAAGTGAGAGGCAGAGTTCTTTTGTTGCGTTTTCGTTTCGAGCGAATCATCTTTAACTGAAACAGGACCGTGGCGGTCTTTTGCGAGGATCACTTACGAGGGGATAATGATACATAGGAACTGCCAGTGAGCAGAGGATGGACTTTGGGTTGTAATCAGCAAGACTTTTAGAAAATCCGTGAGCGGTGCAATGCCAAGCATCCGCCTGTAATGTTCCCGTAAGGCAATGGGGGAGTCGAGGACAAATACAACGCCAAAAATCAAAAGTATAAGAAATCAAGGAAGAATGTGTCGTTGATATCAGATACATACGGCTGTAGGGAGAAATCCTTTACAGCCGTATTGATGTGATATCAGCACGCATATCAGGTAACAAATTATGTATTACACAAGAGAATATCTCAATAGAGCGCATCGAGAAATTGATACTATTTTCCGAGTGCTGTTCCCGGAACATGGAATGGCAGTAAGGGAAGAACAGATTATGTTATGCCACAAAATGCTGGATAACCTGCTGGGAAGAAACATAGCACTGTGTGACGCGGGTGTCGGTATCGGCAAGACGTATGCCTATCTGGTGGCCTGTGTTCTGATGAGAAAATATTCCCTCCTTGCAGAAGGATGTTCCCCTTATGAGCAGCGTCCGGTCGTGATATCCACTTCCAGCATTGCACTCCAGAAAGCAATTCTTACAGAATATATCCCTTTTCTCTCCCGGATTCTTCAGGAGAACGGGACGATTCAGGCCCCTATTAAAGCTGTGATACGAAAAGGGAAAGAGCATTTTGTCTGCGATGAGAGGTTGGAGCACCGAATCGTTGCAATCGAAGAAAAAAACAAAAATGCGTTGCAGAAAGAAGCTCTGCTGTCGTTGAAAGAACATTATGATATGGACGAAGTGTCCAACTTAAGTGGGTTTGACAGAAGGATGGTGAGTGTACCGAAGTTCTGTTCGGGAGACTGCCCGAAAAGAGGCTCATGCAGGTATCAGCAGTATCTGGAGCGTTCCAGAGATCATGAAATGTTCATTCAGATCTGTAATCACAATTATCTGCTGGCTGATGGTTATCACAGGCTGCAGGATTACCGCCCGTTATTAAAAGACTACCGAGCATTGATTGTCGATGAAGCACATAAGCTGCCGGATGCGGCAAAGCAGATGTTTGGGAAGAGCCTCTGTTATGACGATATCCGAGAAATCTGCTTTTATCTTGGGAATGAGTACCAAGGCCCGGAGATAAGAAAACTGTCCGGGACGATCCGGATGGTGCTGGACATCATAGGAGAAAACCACAGAACCAGATATGGGATAAAAGAAGAATTCCACATGACAGAAGAGTGTGCAATGTATTTATATGAGGGGATACAGACCATGAATAAGATCATAGAAAAATTAGAAAAGAAGATTCCAAAGTGGATCAGAAACAAGCTGGAAGAAACCAAAAGTGTGCTGGAATGCTTTTTCCATCAGGATAAGAAGTATGTGCTGCATCTGAAGCAGGACCATGACCACCGGATTATATTGTGTGCATCCAGCAGACGGATTCCACAGTATCTGGACCAGATGTTATGGAGCAGAGGAATGGGAGCGATTCTGACAAGCGGAACTTTAAAAACCGGACAGGGATTTTCCCACATTCGGAAAATGACAGGATTACAGAGAGTGCGGAGAGTCCGGGAATATGTGGCAGACTCCCCGTTTGAATATCAGAAGAACTGTCTGTTATATCTGCCAAAGAATTTGAAGACATGCAGAAGAGAAAGTCAGGAAGAGGCAGAGATGATAGCAGGCCATATCCATTCACTGATCTGTTCGACTTACGGGCATACGCTAGTGCTGTTTACATCTTATCATTTGATGGGAAACGTTTACCAGATGTTAAGGGATGAAATTCCGTTCCCGATGATAGAGGTGTGGAGACATTCACCGGAAGAGATCACAAGATTTAAACAGATGGACAATGCTGTCCTTTTTGCAGCCGGCTCCTGTTGGGAAGGAGTAGACTTCCCTGGAGATATGGTATCTTCGCTGATTATAGTAAAACTGCCCTTTGCTGTTCCTGATCCCATCAGTGAAGCACAGAAGAAGGAATATGCCAGCCTGAAAGATTATATTCAGGCAGTGATTGTTCCAGACATGCAGAAAAAACTAAGACAGGGATTCGGACGTGCTCTCCGCACCGAGACAGATACTTGTGTCGTGTCCATTTTAGACGAGCGTGCAGGAGAAGGTGGCAGGTATCATGAGGAAGTAATGTGTGCGCTTCCGAGCTGCAAGATGGCAAAAGATATCAAGGATGTCCAGCACTTTATTCGAAACCGGAAAGGCGTGGAATACTACCTGTAACCGTTCGTGGTTCTGCTACAGAAAAAGCAGATTTTGCACGAAAAGTTTGGTGGTATTTCAAGGGCGTTTTCGGTGGGATTGTTGGTATTGATGAATAGCTATTTCGGCATGAAGTGGGTATACTGTGTATAGCGTTAGAGGAAAGGAGGCAGCTTATGATATACAAGGTGGAAACGATAAAAGATGGAACAGAAAAATATTTTTTCATCAGAAATCTGGAAACAATGAGTATTGAAGAACTGCCAAGTAAATATCTAATGCATAAGATTAAATGTAAACGTTCACCAAATACAGTGAAACGCACAGCATTTTCAATCTGCTATTATATGAAATATATGGCAGAGAAAGAAATGGAACTCACAGAAGTCTATCAGTTAGATTATGAAAAACAGACAGAACACTTTGTGGAATTTTTATACTGGCTTAAAGCCGGAAACCATACAGAGCAAACGGCTGGAGAAAAGAAGTGTCCGAATGAAGGAACCTGCAACGCATACTTAAAAGATGTGTTCAGGTTCTATTTATTTATAGAGGCAGAATATGAACAGTACGGAAGTCTCAAAACCTTATCGTATAACCAGATTATAGCGGTTAATCAGGTGGGAGTAAAAAAGGTACTGCGGAATCATTCTTTTAAAGCCTATCTGAAGGAAGAGGAACATCGTGGGAGAACAGCAAAAGAAAATCAGATTATTACAATTTTACAGGCCTGTACGAACCGAAGAGATCAGCTTCTGTTACTTATGTTAGCAGAAACCGGATACAGAATTGGGGAACTACTGGGAGTAAAATATGTCAAAGATATTGATTATAGGAATCACATGATAAGGGTATGCTTCCGGGAAGATAATGAAAATGAAGCGAGAGCCAAAAATGCGGAATACAGAAGTGCCAAGATAAGTAATGATACGTTTGAATTTCTCATGGATTATCTGGCAAAATATCGGAAAATCCTGCAACATCAGGATTACCTGTTTGTGAATATCATGGGTGAGAACATTGGAAAGCCATTAAGAGTGGACAGTGTATATGATATGTTGGACCGAATGGAAAAGAAAACCGGAGTTAAAATCACACCCCACATGTTACGTCACTATTTTGCAAATATGCGAAAGCAGGCAGGATGGGAACTGGAAATGATCAGTCAGGCATTGGGGCATAAACATTTGGATACGACTATAAAGTATCTGGACTGGCTGGATGATGAACTGATAGAAGCAAGTAATGAGTTTTATGCACAACACACTGCTATTTATGGGGCGGAACGTCTGCTGGAGTAGGGAGGTGTGAGAAATACCTATATATTTATTGCAACAGGCAGAACACATAACAGAATCTGAAGTAGATATTGAGAAGAAAAAGCAGGAACTATATTCAGAAATTGATGCACTTGGAATAAAAAGCGATTCAAGAATTAACAAATTGAAAAAGTTCTTGGCAGATAGAAAAATCTGGCATCTGGAAGAAATGGATTATCCTTTGCGAAATTCGTATGAACAATATTTAAGAGGACAGATACGATCACAAATTGTATCTTTCTATTTGAAAATATATGATACGGTAAAACAACAACATATCTATCAACAAATGCAGACGCTAAATGGAAAGCGGATATATGAATGGAAATATCAAAATAAAATTTATTTTCTGAAGTATTATCCGGAAAAGGAAATAGCTGAGACCTTTGAAACTTCTTATAAAACAAACCTATTGGTGTGGGATTTTACACAAAATTGTTCAGAAGTTTTAAAGAAACAAATTTTTTATACGTTGAGTCGTATCATTGCCAATACTTCAATGTCTAAGGCTTATAGAAATGTCAGGTTAAAATCCTTAAAACTTCTTTATGATTCTTGTGTTCAGTTAAATATTACGGATATTGGATTGCTGGAAATGGAACAAGTGGAAACTATTTTAAAGAATTTTCCCGAAACGAGTCAACGAAGTATTTTAGGTGAATGCAGAAGAGATGCGTTTATGCAGCAGGAACAGATCCAATGGGAAGCAAATGTATGGTATCTGGAACGATTACATCTTGGAAAACATCGGATAGACGAAAGTAAATCCTTAATTAGCATTTCTTTTATGGAAGTCAAGGAAATACAGAATCGAGAAATTTTACAGGCATACATGAAATATGAACTGGGAATTACTGGACAGGCAGTCAGCACGATTGTACGAAGATTTGTATGTATTAGAAATTTTATTGAACTGCTGGAACAAGAAAAGATACTGGCGATTCATGCAACTGTCGCAGAAGTAAAAAAGTATGCAGACGGCTTGCGAGAACGGGGAATACAGGCAAAGGGATTTAATGAAAGAATTTTCGGTATCGGTCATTTTTATAAATTCATGGAAGTTAAACAGTATATTACAAGAATGCCATTCCGAATTGAATATTTCCAACAAAAAGAAGTAATAGTACATCATGATCGTAGCGTTGAGGAAACAGTATATATGGAAATTTTGAAAAAATTATATCTTTTTCCAGAGCGATTACGATGTATGTTCCTACATCTGTGGTGTCTAGGATTACGGGCGAGTGAAGTGTGTACATTGAAAGGAAATGCTTATTATCAGCAGGGCGAGGATTATTGGATTCAGGTGTATCAGGTCAAAATGAAGAATTATAAAAGGATTCCAATCCCACAGGCACTTTATCAGATTATGAAAGTATACTTGAAAAAACATGAAATTCAGCCTGAAGAATTCATTTTTAAAAACAGCAGAGGTGGTGCTTGTCTATATGGTACATTCCGAACTCAGATGATAGAAGCGTGCCGGGAAAATAAGATTGCAAATGGAGAATATTTATTTCAATCACACGATTATCGACATACAGTAGCAACTATGTTTTATGACAGTCATGTATCACTGCAAAGTATCAGGGATTATCTTGGACATACTTATGAAGAGATGACAAGACAGTATATTGATTATATGCCGCAAAGGATTGCAAAAGCAAATGATGAGTTCTTTGAAATGCAAGGAAGTAGTTTAGCATCATGGCTAAAGAAAGAGGAAAAAGATGGAAAATGATATTATATACTTCAGCGATTTCCCCAATTTACAAGAAACAGGGACACGTAAGGATAATGGAAAATTTGATTTAACGTTGCTTCCAACGCAAGAATTAAAGGAAGAGTTTCGAGGTTATATTATGTATCGCTGCAAAAACGGAACGTTTAGAGCATTGATTCAGGATCGAACAGCTTATAATCATATTGCAAAGTTTTTGAACAGCAGAATAAATCGGAGAATCAAAAGCCTTGGAGATAGAAATCCAGAAAAATGGATATCACTTTTAAAAGGCTGGATGTTAGAACAGGGAATAACTATTGTAAAAGAAAAGAAGAGTGTGTATGGTACAGTAAGCTATGGCGAAGCAGTGACGATATTATATTTCAGAAACGTACTGAAATTTTTAGGGCCAGAAGATTTACGGGATGAGATAGAAAAAGATGTTTGGGAACTAAAAAATCTGGATATTAAAATCAGATCCAATCCAATTTATAATGTAAAAACACTGGATTTCAGAAAAATATATCAGCCAGATATCAGGGAAGAATGTAAGAAAGCTGTTTATATGAATCTGCAGTATGAAGCAATAGGAACTGTACAGGGAGAATTGACAATAATGAGGATATTCTCAGAATATCTCCAAAAAGAGTATTCCAAAATAAAAAGCTGCAGTGAAATAGACAGAGAAGTGTTGGAAGAATTTTTGATACATCTGTCAACAAAAGATACTTCCCATAGTGCGAATAGTTCTTATGTAATTTCATTAAGACGACAGTTAGAGACAATCGGAAAAATTTACAGCTATGAAAGATTGGAGCATTTATTTATTAATACGGATATTCCACCGGAAGTAAATGCAGAATTTAGAGTGTATTCTGATGATGAAATGAAACGACTGAATGCGGAAATTACACAGATGGATGTACAGATTGCAAGATGTCTTCTGATACATCAGATGCTTGGAACTAGGATATCAGATACCCTTACACTGAGACCAGATTGTCTGACGAGAGAAAATGGCCAAGATATGATTGAAATATATCAAGTTAAAACTAAAAGATATAAAAAACCGATCAGTAAAGAACTTGCAAAACTGTTACAGAGTTCTATTGAATATACACAGGAAAAGTTCGGTGATACAGAATACATATTTGTTAATGAAAAAGAACCTGACCGCCCGATGCAGTATATGGCTATAAAAACAAAAGTCATGTCCATGATACAGGAAAAGCAGTTGAAAGATGATCATGGCGAATTATTCGGGTTTGGAACGCACATGTTCCGGCACTACTATGGCGTCAAACTTACAGAAATGCATCTGGATGACTGGACGATAGAGAGACTATTGGGGCATAAAAGACTGAATAATGTACAGCATTACCGGAAAATGAGCAATCAAAGAATGGCAGACGAAACCAGAGAAGTAAGACAGAGGATGAGTGACATCATATATATGAGTCTGGCAAGATGGGGTGAAGAATATGAGCAAATACGACAAGATGATTGAGGAAAATCAGAGAAAAAGTAAAGAGAAAATTGAACTGGCATTGCAAGCAATACAAGATATGCTGGCAAATAAAGAACGTATCAGCGTTCCAAAGCTGATGAAGAAAACTGGATTGTCGAGAGGATTCTTTTATAAAAATCCAACCGTCCGGGATACATTGAACCAAGCAGTAGAGCAACAGGCCGGAATGATAGATCCAAGAAGAGAAATTCTGAACATGGCGATGGAAAAACAGATTGAACTGTTGAACCAGAAGGTGGCAGCTCTGAGCAGAGAAAATAAGGAACTGAAGAGAAAGAACGAAAAGTTACAGAAGGCATTACGGAAACAGGATTTGAATTTTATTAAGAACTTATAACATTGAAAATAATAAGATGGAAGAGATGTGTGCAGACACATCTTTTCATCGTTGAGGATAAAATATATAGAATGAGAATGGGATTGTTTTATGGTATACTAAAAGTGAAATGCTAACTTTGATATGAGGTATAAAACAATATGACAGAAATACAAATTAAAAATTTAATTAAAGAATATGAAAAAGAATATATTGAGTTTATGGAAATTGAGAAATTACCACAGTATAAGATAGATTTTTTTGAAATTAATGTTGAGGAAAGCGATGCAGCAGGATTCGCTTCAGCCGCCCAAGCTTACTATAATACGAAAACAGATGAACATATATTAAGGATATGCAAAAGTTCGGAAATACCAAGGTATATTGTGTTTCATGAATTTACGCATATTTTAGATACGGAAATGTATGCAAAGCAAGATTCTTGGAAATATATGGCTTTGTCTGGTTATACAGAATATCATGCAGCACAAGTTGAATTGATGATAATGTTAGGAGCAGATAGTATACAAACTCAAGATTTTTCATTTACAGTTGATGTTGAAATAGGTAATAGTACAGTTAGGAATTACCTAAACTCAAGACATCAATTAGTAGTGAATATGATGAATAGAACAGATTTTCCAAGAGATATTGAAGCATTAAAAACAACGGTAGGTGTGCTATATAATTATTTTGGAGTGCGTTCTATATGTAAAATGTATGCGAAAGATTATACTGAAGAAGTGGATAACACAATTATTATTCAGAAACTTTCAAAAGTATTATTTGAAGAGATAAATAGCTTTATGGTTGGATGGTTTAATGAAGCACAAGTAGAGCTGAGCTTTGTGTCATATATGAAAATAATGTGGCCTATGCTTCAAAGCTATTTTGGAAAAGAATGAAAGATAGTAACAGTAAACACAGTTTTGTATACAGTTAAACCCAGTAAAATCAACGCATGAGGGGAACTGGCTACATTTTACTATCCTATCTGGTGGGGAATTGCAGCATGGCCAGTAGATAACTTTGTAAAAGAGAATGACTTTACAGGAAAAACAGTCATCCCATTCTGTACAGCAGCGACCTCGGGAATCGGTGACAGCGGTAATCTTCTGGAAGAGATGACAGGAACAGGTGACTGGAAAGAAGGGGAACGATTCCATGGTGGAGCGTCTGAATCAGATATCAGTTCATGGATAGACAGTCTTGGATTATAAAAGAATATAAAAATATTTGGAGGAATCGTAACAAAGAGAGACTTCTGTCCGGAGTCTCTTTTTCTTATACTTACAGTAAAGTTTGAAATATAGAAAAGGAAGATAAAGATGGAGATAAGAATTTTAGGAAGAGACTTAGAAGTATCAGAAATCGGATTTGGATGTATGGGAATGAGTCATGCATATGGAACTGTTTCAACACAGAAAGAAGCAGAAGAATTGATTGAAAAAGCGATCGATGAAGGCTGCACATTTTTTGATACGGCAGAGATATACGGAACAACAGAAGACCCTCATCACAATGAAAAACTGCTTGGGGAAGTATTAAGGCCATATAGAAACAAAATTGTCCTTGCATCAAAGTGTGGGATACGTTTTGATGAAACTGCAACAACTGTAAATAAACCTTTGATTCCTGATGGACGACCGGAGACGATTAAAGCATCGATTGAGGGATCTTTAATGAGACTTAACACAGACCATCTTGATTTATATTATATTCATCGTATTGACATGACTGTACCGATTGAAGAGACGGCAGGAGCTATGAAGGAGTTAATGGAGCAGGGAAAAATCACACACTGGGGGTTATCAGAAGCCAGTGAAGAGATTATTCGACGTGCACATAAAGTATGCCCGGTTACAGCGATTCAGAACAGATATTCCATGATGTACAGGGATTATGAGAAATTATTCCCGGTGCTTGAAGAATTGAAAATAGGATTTGTTGCATTTTCGCCGCTTGCAAATGGATTACTGACAGCAGCATATCATTCCCATGGGGAATTTGAAAAGCCGGGAGATTATCGAAGCGCAATGCCACAGTTTACAGAAGAAGGATTAAAGGAAAATAATGAATTTATGTCCTGGATGAAAGTGATTGCAGAAGAAAAAAATGCCACGCCTGCACAGATTTCTCTTGCATGGATGCTTGCAAAGAAACCATATATCGTACCAATTCCGGGAACAAGAAAAGTAAATAGACTGGAAGAAAATATGGAATCAGCAGATATAAAGCTGACTCAGGATGAAGTAAAATCTATTGATGAGATGCTTGCCCATATGCCGATGTCGCAGGTGTTTGGAGGCTCAAAAATACAGAAGAAATAAAAGAGGTGAGCAATAAAAACAAGGAAAAAGATAACTATCGGGGTAATAGTGGCTTTCTTGGCGGTAGTCATGGTGGGTTATATCTATCTGTTTACAGGGGTTAAAATAAGTAAAGGAGAATAGAGATAATGAAGAAAATGTTAGTTGTATATTATTCCTGGTCAAATGGAAACACGAAAAGAATTGCAGAGCAGCTGACTAATGGGACAGGTGCAGATATTGCGAGAATCGAAACAACAGAGCCATACAGCGGCAGTCATGAAGATGTGGTTGAACAGGGAAAAAGAGAGGTAGAGGCAGGCTTTATGCCTCAGATCAATCCGATATCTGTAAATCTTGCTGATTATGATGTGATTGCTATCGGAACTCCAACGTGGTGGTATACGATGGCACCTGCAGTGCTTACATTTTTGACAACAAATGATTTTACAGGAAAGACAGTGATTCCATTTATGACAAATGGTGGATGGCCGGGGCATGTTATAAAAGATATGAAGGAAAATTGCAAAGGAGCTGCCTTTGCACATGAAATGCAGATTCAGTTTGATTCCAAAGGAAAAGATCATCTGGAAACTTCAGAAGAGGTGATTACAGAATGGATTGGGCAGATAAATACTGATATAAACAAATAACCATAAGGAGAGATAAAACAATGAGAAAAAATTTTGGAGCAAAGCCATTTTTATATCCACAGCCGGTTATGATTCTGGGAACCTATGATGAAAATGGAAAGGCAAATGCAATGAACGCTGCATGGGGCGGAATTGTAGGTGCAAATGAGATTATTGTAGACTTGTCTGCCCATAAGACAACCGATAATATTATAATAAATAAAGCCTTTACAGTAGGTGTGGCAGATCTTGAACATCTGGTTGCCTGCGATTATGTAGGAATTGTTTCTGCAAATAAAGAAGAATATAAGATGCAAAAAGCAGGCTTTACTACAACGAAGAGTGAATATGTAAATGCACCAATCATCAATGAACTTCCATTGACTCTTGAGTGTGAACTTGTAAAAGTCATTGATGGCAGCAAGTATCTTGCAGAAATCAAAAATGTAAGTGCAGATGAGAAATATCTCGGTGATGACGGAGAAATTGATCTTAGTAAATTTACACCAATTACATATGACCCGGTACATCACGGATATTACAGACTTGGAGAACGTGTGGGAAATGCTTTTAAGGATGGAGCAAAGTTAAAATAAGGGCAGGTGATTAAAGTGAAAATTGCAAAAGATGTCTGGAGTATAGACGAAGGTGATCTTTCGTATGAAGATGAAGCAATGAGAGCTCATGCTAAAAAGATGATATTCCCGATTGGAGAGCCAAATGATAAATTTGCACAATATTTTACAGGAAAAAGTTTTTTGGCTCCTGTGTCTACGTCACAGGTTGGAATTTTCAATGTGACTTTTGAACCCGGTTGCAGGAATAACTGGCATATTCATCATGCAAAAAGCGGAGGCGGACAGATTCTTATCTGCATTGCAGGACGTGGATATTATCAGGAAGAAGGAAAAGAAGCAGTAGAAATGAAACTTGGAGATTGTGTCAATATTCCGGCAGAAGTAAAACACTGGCATGGAGCAGCACCAGATGAATGGTTTTCACATCTGGCAATTGAAGTACCGAGAGAAGAAACATCATCAGAATGGTGTGAAACAGTAACTGATGAGATATATGAAAAACTGAAATAACTACTTAAGTCCAATGTGAAATTTACTTTTTATTTAACGGAAGAATATAGATAAGAACTAAGACTTGACAAAATCAAACCAATACTCTGTATTTAGCGGTGGAGATTCTATACCCAAAAACAGAAAACGTGAATGCGCAAATAAAGCTCAAACCCTTGTGGTTTGGGCTTTTTCTAATTTTGAGAGAAACTTGAGAACAATAATTTTCAAAAAGTCAATTATCAATTTGTAATGGCGTATATGAAAGCCTTGCAGAAGTTGGAACAGATGGAGAGTATAGTGGAGGATTAACCTGTGAAATCACAATTTGTAGCTTCACGATAATGGAACGATATAAGTAGCTTATAGAAATTGCAACCGATTTGTTTGGAGGAAGAATGGAAGAAACAAAAGAATTGATTACTACAGATGATATTCGTAGTAAAGTGTATATAATTCGTGGACAGCAGGTAATGCTGGATAAAGATTTGGCAGAAATTTATGGCTATGAAGTAAAAAAGTTAAATCAACAAGTAAAAAGAAATATAGAAAGATTTCCGGAAGATTTTATGTTTCGACTATCTAATGGTGAAATTGATTCCGTGAGGTCACAAATTGTGACCTCACGGAAAAAGGATTTTTTTGCTGGACAGGAAGGCGGACGTAGATATTTACCATACGCATTTACAGAGCAAGGAATTTATATGCTTGCAACAGTTCTTCGTGGAAAATTAGCGGAACAACAGAGTATATTTATTATGCGTACTTTTAGGGAAATGCGTCACTATATTAGGCAGAATCAGCAGTTTGTTACCAGAAATGAAATGGATCTTTTAACAGCAAAGGTTGGAACAATAACGGAGAGGCAGGACCGAATGGAGAATAAGGTAGATTCAATTCAAAAAGATGTGAATATCTTAGCAGATAATTTTATTACCGATAAAGACAAAAAGAATTTTGTGATTTATAAAGGACAGAAGTTAGAGGCTGACATTGCTTACATAGAAATCTATCAGCAAGCAAAGAAATCAATCTATGTTGTAGATGATTATATGAATGCAAAGTCATTACAACATCTTTCTCAGAAGGCTGATGGTGTGGAGGTTGTTTTGTTCACAGAAAATGGAAAAGGTGGGAAGGGGTTTCTTACAAAATCTTTAGTGACAGATTTTCAAAATGAATATCCTTCTCTTCAAATTAAGCCTAATCCCGATTGTCATGACAGGTTAATTGTACTTGATTATGGTGAGGAGACAGAACTGGTTTATCACTGCGGAGCATCCAGTAAAGATGCTGGAAAGAAACTTTGTGCAATTAACCAGATTATAGAAACCGCAATTATTCATCCGGTAATAGATAGATTACTTTTGCTGACGGATAAACAAATATAACTTGTGGTCAAATTTTTTGACCGCAAGGCAGAGGAATTGCTGGTATCTGCAAAGGCTAAGAAACGCTCTCTGCTGGCAGATAAGATTACAGGGGATAACATTTATAAGGCACTCATTTTCTTTGATAAATTGTATGCTCAAATGAACGAAGTAGAGAAACGGGAGTTCCTGTCGCAGTTAGTGGATAATGTGCAGATTTACGAAGAACGCAAAGAGAATGGTCAGTGGCTGAAATCCATAGAATTTAAGTTGCCGATTATAGAAAAAGAGTTTACACTAAGTTTGGACAATGATGCGCAAAACGAGACGGTGTACTTGTTGTCCTTTTCCATAGAAAAATGCTTCACCCACCAAAAAAGGTTCCAGCTCCGTACAGAGCTGAAACCTTTTTAAAATTCAAATAAAAAATGCCCAGAACCGGAATCGAACCAGTGACACGAGGATTTTCAGTCCTCTGCTCTACCAACTGAGCTATCTGGGCAGGAATACGGAATTCTCCGAAATCCGTGTTTTATTGTACATGGAATTGTCAGAATTTGTCAATCTTTTTTTAAAAAAGTCGCTTCTCGAAACTATCTTGACGAAAGCGGGAGGGAAGAAGATAATGATACCATGAGAATAACCCTGAAAGGGCAAAAAGAGGAGGATAAAAATGGCACTTTTACATGTGGATTTCTTTTCTGATGTACTGGGGATGTGTACGTCAGCGGACGTGATTCTGCCGCAGCAGACAAGCGGACAGATCGGAATGGAGGGAAAAGGTGCGGAGGGTAAGTTAAAAACCATGTATCTTCTGCACGGAATGAGCGACGATCAGACAATCTGGCAGCGCCGAACCTCTATCGAGCGTTATGTGAGCCAGCTTGGTATTGCAGTTGTTATGCCCACCACACATCTCGCGTTTTATACAGATACAACCTATGGAATGCGTTATTGGACCTATATTTCCGAGGAACTGCCCAAAATCTGCAGAGAATTTTTCCCGCAGATGTCGGATAAAAAAGAAGACAATCTGGCAGCAGGCCTGTCGATGGGTGGCTACGGTGCATGGAAGCTCGGTCTTGGTGCAAGTGAGACATTTGGAGCAGCAGCATCTCTGTCCGGCTGTCTGGATATTATTGAGGATGTTGGAAGACATTTGGAGGGCGATAGCCGGGATGCAGCTCTGTTCAGAGGAATTTATGGTTCTCTGGAACAGCTGGAAGGCTCTGATAACGATCTGATGGCACTTGCAAAGAAGCTCAAGACCTCCGGAAAACCGATTCCCAGACTTTACAGCTGGTGCGGTACGGAGGATTTCCTGTACGAGGGAAACAAGAGAGCATGGGCATATATGAAAGAGCTTGGCTACGAAATGAAGCTGGAAGAATCCAGCGGTGACCATCAGTGGAAATACTGGGATGCGAAGATCCAGGATGTTCTGCGCTGGTGGCTTGACACCGATCTGGATCTGACCTGACGGAGGAAGATTGAAAAATATAATTTTTCAATCGCGAGATTTGTGTCTGCGCACACTTGACACAAACTCGGCATGCGCAAAAAGCGTGCGCGGAAATGAGAGGAATCATGGAACAGGAAATTAGGCTGCTTTGCAGCGGTTACGCTGCAGAAACGGGCAGTGACCTGCTTGCGGTAAAGCTTTTTGAAAATACGGAAACCGGGGAAGTGCATACGGAAGTAACCGGCGGAATCCGGCAGGGAGACAGTCCGTCCTTTAGCCTGTTGCATGGAGGCTTCCTGTATACAGTTGCGGAGCTGGTCGGAGAAAAACACGCTTACATTTATCAGTACCGCCTTTCGGAAGATGGGATTCCTGTCCCGACCGGCAAAAAGATTTTCCTTCCGGGTGGAGAGCTGTGCCATCTGTATGCCGGGAAAAAGGCATTGTATGCGAGCTGCTATGGAACCGGGGATTTCTTTGCAGTGGATTATGATCTCGAAAAAATCCGTTGGCATCGCAGTCCGGGTGCTGGCGTGATCGATGCACAGACAGAAAAAATCTGCCCGCACGCGCACTGGGTCAGCGAGCAGGATAACATTCTGTACCTTGCAGATCTTGGCTGTGACCGGATTTACCGTTACGAGTTAAAAGACGGACTGCCGGAAAAAGAACTGGAAGCGCTGGTTTTGCCGACCGGTGAGGGACCGCGTCAGCTGCTGCCGGAGAAAGAATCCGGAAAGCTGCTCAGCGCTCAGGAGCTGGGAGGCACGCTGCGCCGCTGGGAAAACGGTGGCTGTAGCGAGTGTGTAAAGACGAGCAGATTTGACGGAACAAACTATCCGGGAACAATCTGCATGGCGGATGAGAAGACGGTGATTGTCTGCAACCGCGGCGCGAATACGTTGTCTGCATTTTCGACAGACGGAAAGCTGCGTTACCTCGGCGAATGGGCGACGGGCAACTGGCCTCGGCATCTTCTGCAGATTCCGGGGACGGATCTGATCGTCAATGCATGCAATAAAGAAGGCACGCTGGTTATTTTTGCCTGGAATGGAAAAGAACTGATCCGTAAAGACGAAATTATCCTGCCGGGCGCATCCTGCACGGTTTATTTATCCGGAAAGTAAGAGAACACAAAGTCTCTGCTTCAGATCAGCCGCAAAAATGCCAACAGAATCAGCAGGGCTCCGGAGAGCCAGTCAACAGAAAAATGAGTTTTTTGTGCAAGGCGGTTTCCAAGCAGGAAGCCGCCTTGTATTGCTGTAAATCCGAATAGGAGGGAAAAGAAAAGAACGGCGACAGGATTTAGATTCCCGAGGGCTGCACCGAAGCCTGCTGCAGCACCGTCTAAGGACATCGCGAGGGCGAGGCAGACGGATTCCGGGACAGAAAGGCTTTTGGAGGCGTCGGCATCCGCCTTACAGGGATCGGCGTAGACGGAGAGAAAAAACTGGAAATGCAGGGCACGGAACATGAAATTTCTGGAAAAGCCATCGTGACGGCACAGAAAGGATTTGATCGCTTGATCGAGAATCCGAAGGGTGCCCATGCAGACGAGCAGTAAAAAGCAGATCAGTCGGGCGGCGATAGGGGAAAGAAATGGACGGACGAGGGATCCGGCAAGCATGGAAAGGCAGAGGACACCCGAGCAGACCAGGCTGACAGTGACAGCGCAGACCAGAGGAAGACGGATTTTGCTGCTTCCGTAGGAAAGCCCGGCGACAAATGTATCCAGGGAAAGGGAGAGGGCGAGAAACGCGGCCTCGGGGATTATCCATAAGAAAGTCATAAGAATCGGCTTTGGCGGCAGGTGATTTGCTATTAGAGTATGCCTGCCGGATGGCAAGGGTGCGCAAAAGGGCTGGGTTCCTAGAACGAACCCAGCCCCATAGTACGGAGAAGGAGGGATTTGAACCCTCGCGCCTGTTACAGCCTACCGGTGTTCGAAGCCGGACCCTTCAGCCACTTGGGTACATCTCCATATATTTTTACAACATCATCATTCTAGCCGAAAAATCTCTAATATGCAAGCGAAAATTTTACAGTCACTTGTACATATTTTTAAAATATTATATAATTCTAGTTAAATGATGGCTGCAGAGGGCGCAGCACAGAGAAGGAGGACTTTGGGATGAAGAGAATAGGTATGCTGACCAGCGGCGGTGACTGTCAGGCACTGAATGCAGCGATGAGAGGCGTGGCAAAGGTGCTTTATAACAGCACGGAAGACGTTGAAATCTATGGCTTTCAGGACGGTTATCAGGGACTGATCTACGGAAAGTTCCGTCTGATGACCTATGACGATTTTTCGGGTATTCTGACAAAGGGCGGCACAATCCTTGGCAGCAGCCGTACTCCTTACAAGCTGATCCGTGAGCCCGGCGCAGACGGTGTCGACAAAGTGGCGGCGATGAAACAGACCTATTACAAGCTGCAGCTGGACTGCCTGGTAATTCTCGGCGGCAACGGCACACATAAGACAGCGAATCTGCTGCGCCAGGAAGGCCTGAACATTGTAACGCTGCCCAAGACCATCGACAACGATCTCTGGGGAACGGATATGACCTTTGGCTTCCAGAGCGCGGTCAATATTGCAACAGACGCGCTGGATTGCATCCATACGACGGCGGCATCCCATGGACGCGTATTTATCGTAGAAGTTATGGGACACAAGGTTGGCTGGCTGACCTTAAATGCCGGTATCGCGGGCGGCGCGGACATCATTCTGGTTCCGGAAATTCCTTACGATATCGACAAGATTGTGGAAAAAATCAACGAACGGCATAACCGCGGCAGCAGATTTACAATTCTGGCAGTTGCAGAGGGCGCGATCTCCAAAGAGGACGCCAAGCTGTCGAAAAAAGAATATAAGAAAAAACTGGAAAACTACAAATATCCTTCAGTTTCCTACGAGATCGCAGAGCAGATTCAGGAAAAGAGCGGCATGGAGGTTCGAGTAACCGTGCCCGGACATACCCAGAGAGGCGGAAGCCCCTGTGCCTATGACCGCGTATTCGCCAGCCGGCTCGGATCAGAAGCAGGCAGGATGATTCTTGACGGGGAATACGGCTTTATGGTGGGCTACAAGCACCGCGAAATCGTCAAGGTTCCGCTGGAAGAGGTAGCAGGTAAGTTAAAAATGCTTGATCCCAACGCATCCATCGTCAGAGAGGCGAAGATGATGGGCATCAGCTTCGGAGATTAAAAGACAACGGACGGCGCCGCGTACATTGCGTGACGCCGTCTGCTTTGCGGAGAACATAAGGAGGTTCGTCCATGTCCTACACGGCGATGTATCGACGGTTCCGTCCGACTACCTTTGAAGAGGTTAAAGGACAGGATGCGATTGTCACAACACTGAAAAACCAAATCCGGTCGGATCGTATCGGTCATGCCTATTTATTCTGCGGTACAAGAGGTACCGGTAAAACGAGTATTGCGAAGCTTTTTGCAAAAAGTGTCAACTGCGAGCATCCCGTGGACGGAAGCCCCTGCGGAGAATGCGCATCCTGTAAGGCGATTGCAGAAGGCAGAAGCATGAATGTGATAGAAATAGACGCAGCGTCTAATAACGGCGTCGATAATATTCGTGAAATCGTGAATGAAGTGGCATATTCCCCGACGGAAGGAAAATACCGCGTTTATATCATCGACGAGGTTCATATGCTTTCTGCGGGAGCGTTCAACGCACTGTTAAAAACCCTGGAGGAGCCGCCGTCCTACGTCATCTTTATTCTGGCGACGACGGAAGCCAATAAAATTCCGGTTACGATTTTGTCCCGCTGTCAACGTTATGATTTCAAGCGCCTGACGGTCGAACAGATCGAAGAGCGCATGAAGGAAGCCCTTGCCGCGGCGGGCGAAGCGCTGCCGATCGAGGAAAAGGCGTTAAAATACCTTGCAAAATCCGCAGACGGTGCGATGCGTGATGCCTGGAGCCTTCTGGATCAGTGCCTTGCGTTCCATTTCGGACACGAGCTGACCTACGATATGGTGCTGGACGTGCTGGGCGCGGTGGATACGTCGGTGTTCAGCAAACTGTTGCGCTGCGTGATTGCGCGGGATGTGGCGGGCTGTATCGGTGTGCTGGAAGAGATCGTGCTGCAGGGACGGGATATGAGCCAGTTTGTTTCCGATTTTACCTGGTATCTGCGCAACCTCCTGCTGGTGAAAACTTCCGGGGATTCTTGTGAAGAAGTGATTGACATATCCAGTGAGAATCTGGCAAGATTGAAAGAAGAAGCGCAGCAGATCGAAGTAGACGCGATCATGCGGGATATCCGGTGTTTTTCGGAGCTGTCCGGTAGGATTCGCTATGCGGGTCAGAAACGTGTCCTGATTGAAATGGCGCTGATTCGGCTGTGCAGGCCGGAGATGGAGACGAACGAAGATACACTTCTGGAACGGATTCGAAAGCTGGAACAGACGGTGGAACAGATCGAAAGCGGCTCGATTGCAATCGCAGCGGCGCCGACAGGACAGCCCGCAGTGCAGGCAGCAGCGCCGGTCAGAAGGGCAGAGCTGCCCAAGGCAGTTCCCGAGGAAATCAAAGAAATCGTAGCCAAGTGGCCACGGGTTGCAGGAAGTGCACAGCAGCCGATGAAGTCGTATCTCAAAAATGCGCGCTTAAGCCTTGGCGGTGACAATCGGCTGCTGCTTGTGGTGGAAGACGGGCTGGCGTCCGATTATTTTACCAAAGAACCGGCAAATAAGGGCGCACTGGAACAACTGTTGGCGGAGCTGACGGGCAAGCAGATCGAGGTTGAAGTCCGCAGCGTGCGCAGCAAACAGGAAATGGAAAGTTCTTATGTAGACCTGACAAGGGTCATTCATATGGACATAGAAGAAGAGTAACAAACAGAAAGGATGCAATAAAATGGCAAAGAGAGGCGGTTTTCCGGGCGGCATGGGTATGCCCGGCAACATGAATAACCTGATGAAGCAGGCACAGCGCATGCAGCGTCAGATGGAAGAAGGACAGAAGGAACTTGAGGTGAAAGAGTTCTCTGCAAAATCCGGCGGCGGCGCGGTTGAGGCTGTCGTAAACGGCAAAAAGGAGCTGGTAAAGCTGACCATTTCCGAAGAAGCAGTAGATCCGGAAGATGTGGAAATGCTGCAGGATATGATCGTTGCGGCTGTGAATGAAGCGATGAAGCAGGCGGACGAAGCGAGCCAGGAGCTGATGGGTAAAATGACAGGCGGACTCGGCGGAGGCTTCCCGTTCTGATATGGATCTTTACAGCGGCTATATCAACAAACTCATTGACGAGCTTTCGGGGCTTCCCGGAATTGGCAGTAAATCTGCGCAGCGTCTGGCGTTTCACCTGATCGGGCTTCCGGAAGCAAAGGTGAACAGGATTGCAAATGCGATGATACAGGCTCGTCAGAATGTTCGCTATTGTAAGGAATGCTTTACCCTGACCGATAACGAGCTTTGCCCGATCTGTGCCAACGCAGAGCGGGACCATTCGACGATTATGGTTGTGGAGAACAGCCGGGATCTGGCTGCCTACGAAAAAACCGGAAAATATAAAGGAGTCTATCATGTGCTGCACGGGGCGATTTCCCCGATGCTGGGCGTGGGACCCCATGATATCAAATTAAAAGAGCTGATGGAGCGCCTGAGTAGAGAACCGGAGGTAAAAGAAGTCATTATCGCAACCAACTCCAGCCTTGAGGGTGAGACGACGGCGATGTACATCGGCAAGCTGATTAAACCCACCGGAATCCGCGTGACGAGAATCGCGAGCGGCGTACCGGTAGGCGGCGATCTGGAATACATTGATGAAGTAACACTGCTCCGTGCGCTGGAGGGGCGTACCGAGCTGTAACAGACAAAATTTTCAGACGAAAGAGATGGACGAACCTATGAAAAAAGAGTTATTTGGGGAAGTAAACGGCAGAGAGGTGTATTTGTATACACTGGAAAACAGTCATGGTATGAAGGTGACGGTCAGCAGCTTCGGTGCGCTGATCATCCGCATCTGGGCGCCGGATCATAACGGTAATTTTGCAGACGTTGCACTCGGTTATGACAGGTTGGAGCAATATCTGGAAAACGGTAAATTTTACGGTGCAGTCGTTGCACCGAATGCGAACCGGATCGGCGGTGCAAAATTCACCCTCGAAGGAAAAACCTACGAGCTGTCTGTCAACGACAACGGCAATAACCTGCACAGTCACAGAGCTCTGGGTGGGCATAAGCGGATCTGGGATGCCGAAGAAAAAGAAAACGGCATTTTATTCACGATGTCTATGAAAGATGGGGAACTTGGCTTTAGCGGAAACAGGGACTTTTCGGTTCTCTATGAGCTGACGGAGGAGAACGGACTGCGCATTACCTATGATGTGGTAAGCGATGCAGATACGATTCTTAACCTGACAAACCATTGTTATTTCAATCTGGATGGACACGGTGCCGGACCGATTACCGACCATGAGCTGCAGTTGTTTTCTCATGCGTATACTCCGGCCGATGCAGAATCGATTCCGAATGGAGATATTTTACGCGTAGAAGGTACACCGATGGACTTCACAGAGCCGCATCTGATCGGCGAACGGATCGATGCAGACTTTGACCAGCTTAAAATGGCAGGCGGATATGACCATAACTGGGTTCTGGACAATTACACCGGGCAGGTTCGTAAAATTGCAGTTGTCAAGAGCTCTGATAAATCCCGCATAATGGAGGTTTATACAGATCTTCCGGGCGTTCAGTTCTATTCGGGCAACTCCAGGGATCTTGAAGCCGCAAAGGATGGGAAAACCTACGGCTACAGAGCGGGTCTGGCACTGGAAACCCAGTTCTATCCGGATACACCGAATAAACCACAGTTTCCTTCTTCGGTATTCGGACCTGACAGACCGTATCACACCGTAACAGAATATCGGTTTGTATAACACTGTCCGCGCAGGACATAGAAAAACCGGCAGCAGCGAAGCGATCAAAGCTTTGCTGTCTGCCGGTTTTTATTCATGACAATAGAATGTTGCCGTCTTTGCTTCCCTTATCTTTTGCAGGTCAGAGTCTCGTCCCCGCCAACGCCTTTACAAAGCTTTTCTCCTCGGATCCATGCTTCATCCATGCACAGATATTTAATACGCTTGCGATAGCCCCACGCATAAGCGACATGAATCCTGCCGTCTTTTCCCTGAATCAGGCAGGGATATTCGTAACGGCGGTTGTTGACGTCGTTCCACGGACCGATAAAGCCCTCGCCGTGCTCGATAATACGCCGCCAGGGCTAGGTTTTTCCTCCGTCCTCGGAAATGGCGAGTACGACAGGACAGCGCTGGTCGGGCCAGACGGTGCGCTCGGGCTCGTCATTGAAGGCGACGTCATTGTATACAACGCAGACTGCGCCGCTTTGAAGACGGATTGCGGTAATGCTTGCGTTGTTGTTGCGCAGCACAGTAGGCTCCGGCACGCTCCAGGTCTCGCCGTTATCATGGGATTCCGAACGGTAAATATGGTCAGCAGAGCGGCTGCGCAGCAGGCAGATCAGATTTCCGGGAGAAAGCTCCACGATATTGCCGTGTACGCGCCCGCGGCTGCCGGGCATCATGACGCTGCGCCAGGTTTTGCCCTGGTCGTCTGAAAGCTGCAGGACGGTGTAATCGTCTCCCATGCAGGAATCGCTGATCGCACATCGGAAATTGTTGAAAATAAAACGTCCGTTGGACAGAATCTGAATCTTTTGCCGGCAGAACGAGCCGGGAGCGGAAAACATTGTCTCGGTCGCCTCCCAGGTGTGCCCGTTATCGCGGGAAATTTTCCGGCGGATTTCAGCAGTTCCCTGTAAATTGTCAGAGGTTGGATTGTTGGGATCACGGGAAACCTGTGCGGTATACATCAGCCAGATTTCTCCGTTTGGATGCAGGAAGAGGGAAGGATTCTGCTCGCTGCGGGTCGGATCATCGGAAACAATTACCGGTGTTTCCCACTGGGAACTGTCCTCTGACAGACGCGACACAGCAATGCTGACGTCCGCGTTTCCTTCACAGGAGCCTGCAAACCAGCAGCAAAGCAGATCGCCATTTTCAAGCTCTAAAAGATCGGGCGCGTGACAGCTGTTCCACGGATTCGGAATCAGGGATTCCACGAAATTCAAAGCGGTATCGCGGTAAAGCCTGCCGTCGTCTCTGACAGACGGCAGGTCAATAATTGTATGTGACATAAGTCCCCTTTCTTTTAACATTGCGCAGGACGATGCTCACTCAATGTGAAACGCATGCGCGAAAGATCCTTTTGTGAATCTTTTTGCGCATGCGCATAACAGGTATATACAAATTTACGCGTGCATTGTCGCAGCTGTGTACAGTGTAGGTGTCTCGTCACAGTTTTCTACGCGGATCGTTTTTGCCTCTCCGGGATAGAGCTTGAAGTAGTTATCACTGTAATGTACTCTGTCGTCGCTTGTCATCAGATAAGCGAACGGTGTAAATACGTTTGCACGGACGGTTACGAGCAGATCGCTGCCGTCTTTTTCAACGGATTCGATCACCGCATCGCTTTCCGGAATGGTGTATTCGCGGTAATAAGCGCGCAGGCTGTCAGCTGTTTCAAAGCCGTCTGCACTTACAACGAAATATCCGTCTGCGGCAGGCTCTTCAGCGTCCACATGGAATTGCTGCCAGGAATGCGGAGCAACGGTCAGATCCTTTGTCAGGAGAACACTATTGTGTGCGCCATCAAAGGTCTGTGTGCCGACGCAGATAGTTGTCCGGATTTCATCAGGGGTTTCGTTGATGACGGTTACAACCGCGCCGCCGTCTGCCTTCCGGATAATCAGTTTTTTCGTATCAAAAGCGCGTTTTAAGAAGTAGAACGAAACCTTTCTGGTCAGATAGTAATCGATAATGGTCCAACCGGTTTCCGGCCAGCAGTCATTGTACATCCAGATCAGATCGCCGGCACCATAGGATTTCTGGCGGAGCGCCTCTGCCATTTCGGCATATAAAAGTCCCTGCATGATACCGCTGTAAAGCAGATAGCTGCGTTCGTCCAGCGTGGAAAATTCAGTCAGATGGCGGTTGATAACGCCGTCGATGGCCCCACGCTTGCGTTCGAACTCGCCGTGATGCTTCCAGGACGGATTGTTGAAGGACATCTCTTCCCCGTCCAAATACCGGCGGACGGTGCTTTCCATCTGCGCGCCGAAAAATCCGTATTCACTGGAAAAACGCGCCGGGAATCGATCAAAAGCTTCCAGTTCGTAAGAGAATTTGAATCTCGTCTTGGAATCGCGTCCAAAATAAGTCCATGCATGGACGTCTCCCTCTTCAGTGGTATTGGAACGTTCTCCAAAATACGGGGTGGACGGCATGTAGGGAATCAGCGGGCTGTTGTGCTGGACCGCGCGGGGCTGGATGTAGTTGAAAATCTGATCGCCCCAGTAGCGTTCGGGCTGCAGCATTCCCGGGAACCAGTCGGTGTAGGACTCGGCGATTTCGTTGTTTCCGGTCCAGACTGCCATACAGGGATAATGCGCCAGACGCTTGGTCTGATATTCTGCCTCGCGTTCTGCTTCGTAAAGGAACGAATTCTTCTGATCGGGGTAAAAAGCACATGCATACATAAAATCGTGCATCAGTAAAATACCGTATTCGGAGCAGTAATCGTAGAAGCAATCCGGTTCATAAGTGCCGCCGCCCCACATACGGAACATGGTAAAGTGTGCTGCTGCACCTTCGCTGACCAGCTTTTTATAGTTTTCATCAGGCGTCCGCAGATAGATAGAATCGGTAGGAACCCAGTTGCCGCCTTTGCAGAAAATACGGGTGCCGTTGATCTTGAAGAAGAAGTTGCGGCTTTCATCCGGCAGCTTGGAAAAGTCGATGGAAAGCGTGCGGATACCGATTTTCTTCGGTTTTGCTTCATGGGTGATGCCACGTGCCGTGCAGCGTGCGGTAAAGGTATAAAGGTTCTGAGCACCGTAACCGTTCGGCCACCAGAGCTTTGCATCCTTTAATACAACGCGTTCCTGTGCAAAATTGATGCCGCCGACAAGCATCAGGGTCTGATGACCGGTATAAGCGGTCTTGCCGTCGATGGACAGCTCATATTCCAGCTCTGTTTCAGCGCTCTGCACCATGTTGGATTTTTCGATTTCAAAATGAAATTCGATTTCTGCATCATTTCCGGAAAGGCTGAGCGTATCGACGCGGGAAGCGATTACCTGTGCACCGCTGAACGCTTCGATTTCGATCGAACGTCCGATACCGCAGGTAGGAACGGGCTGACACCAGTCCCAGCCATAGGTAAACTGTGGCTTACGCGTGTATACACGCTGGTCGCAGATCGCATTGTCACTTGCACAGTAATAGGAAACGGTGTCATGTGGATAATTTAATTCCATGCCGGAGGTCAGACGGATCACGATCTGGTTGGTACCGACATGCAAAAAGCGTTTGATATCTGCAGAAAAAGCACAGAAGGTATTTTCCTGATGTCCGGCGGGAATGCCGTTAACTAAAATATCGGCATTAAAATCGAGCATTTCAATGTTCAGGCGGACAATATCTTCGCTAAGCATTTCTTCGGTGATATCAAATTCTTTGACAAGCCACCAGGAAAGCTCTTTAATCCAGATGCTTTTTTTTGTGTTGTCCTTTAAAAAAGGCTCCTCGATAACTCCGTTATCGATCAGGGCGGTTGTAACGTCGCCGGGTACAGTCATAGGAATATATCCCGTTTTGGAAGGATAGGGGTGCATGGCGAGGGCGGTATTTACCGTAAATTTCGGATCGGGTTCTTTCAGATACATTTCCCGCTCCTCCTCGGTCATATTTTCTTCGGTCAGATAACCGGGAATTGTCGGTTTGGGAGGCATGGCGTTGAGGTGGACGAGCACCTCTGCACAGCGATCTGCTGTTACGTCCATAAACTCGCCGCGAAGTTTCCATTCGCCTGCAAGAGAAAGTCTGCTCATTTTCAGTACCACTCCTTTAGTATATTCTGCAGAAATTTTGGTATCTACTAAAAAATAGTTTAGAAGAGTCCGGAAGGAAATACAATGTATTTTATTGTGCTTTTTATATCGAACAGAAGTGTTTGACAGAATAAATATGTGCAAAAGTTCCAGAACGAGACTCTGCTCCAAACCGCCAAAAAAGAGCGCATAAACAGACAAAATCTGCGGCAACGGTCTGCTAAGATTAGGGAAAACGGGGTGCCCGGATGGAAAGGAGCAGAGGTAAAATGTTGAAAATACCCAAAAATGTGATGCAGATCGGGACAGGCAGTCCGAATGTAAAATTGTACATGGAGGATTATGTCCATACGTTTCTGGAACGATGCCAGGGAAAAGAGACGTGTCTGGCATTCGGGCAGCAGGAGGAAAAGGACGGCATCCGCTATTATTTGATTTACGGGGTGGAAAAAGAAACGGACTTCAGGCGCGGAAATTTTCCGTATTTTCAGAAGCTGGATCGGATTGGAAAAATTGAAAAAAAGGAAGCTGCCGTCCGGTTCTGGACTGTGCGGGGAGAAGAAATCCAGATCGGAGGCTATTTTATTTTTTATGAACAAAACGAAGAAATGCAGGCATATATGATTGCTGAACGGGAGCAGAGCCGCCCTGCAGCTGTGGAGGAGGAACGGGTGATGGAAGCGATCAATGCCCGCCGGGAAAAAAGAAAAGCGGAAGCTGCAGCGGACGCAGCGCGTGGTACAACCGCCTCCGGGGCGTCTACACCGAATACAGCGCGGAGTGCAACTGCCTCCAGGGCGTCTGCGTCGAATACCGCGTCTGGCAGGAAAACGGTGCTGTCGAGGTTGGGTACGCTTAAAGCTGCAGCGCCTACGCTGAACGCAGCGTCGAGGAAAACTGCTTTTGGGACAGCTTATCAGGCCCGCTTGGGCAGTACCGGCGCCCTCTTCCCGAAGCTTTGCCGGATTGGCTGCCTGGTGCTTTTGTTGGTTCTGGTCGGAACGGCGCTGACGTCCGTCAATCAGTACTCGGATATGAAAGCGGTTTCCGCCCTGTTTGCAGGAGCTGTCCGGAATACAAAAAATGAGACGGAAAATACATCTTCCGGACTGATTGTAGAAGAGACTGTTGGCTGGAATTCATCGGACGAAATGGCGCAGTCTGACGCCTTGGACGAAGCTACACAGGCGGACGATGAAACCGGTGCGGCCAATGCGGCGATGGATGGCGAAGTGACAGACAATAGGACGACGGACAGTGTAATGCCAGACAGTGTAATGCCAGACAGCGTAATGCCAGACAGCGTAATGTCGGACAGCGTAACGACGGACAGCGTAACAGCGGATAGCGTAATGGCAGATGGCCAGAATGCGGTCACGACCGACGCAGACGCTGAATCCTCGACAGTCCGGCAGTCCGCATCAGCCTCCGATTCCTTTCCTCAGGTTCAGGAAGCCCTGGCGCACCCGGAAAGCTATCAGGTGCAGAAGGGAGACAGCCTCATCGCTATTTCCAGGAGATTTTACGGAACAGATGAAAAGGTGATAGAAATCTGCCGCCTGAATAATATAAAAGACCCGAATCAAATCCAGCCCGGACAGAATATTTTACTACCTTCAAAATAATGAATGTGTTATGATGGAATGAGCGCACAAGAAAAACAAGCGACGCTGAAGGCGACATTTGTTTTTCTTGCGCCATTAGAGAACGAGCAGCCTGCATAGCAGGCGGTAAAGCGCGTCAGCGCGGGCTCGTGATGGAATGAACGCAAGTGAGCCAACATGCTCGCAAAGATGTTGCAAAAGAAATGGGGACTTATCTCATATGGTAGATATCAGGGAATACCTGCGAAAAAAAGAAAAAAACGAGAAAAAAGACAGCAAGAATTTTAAACGGGAAATCCGGGCGCATCGTCTGAAAGTGATCCTTCGTTCCTGCTGCGTAATCGGCGTGATCGCAGCACTGACGGTGACGGCGGTAACGCTGCTTAAAAATCAAACCTACTCTGGCTACACGGTCGTGTCCGCAATCGACAGGAACCAGGTGTCCGGTTCTACTCTGCTGAGCTACCAGAATGGCTTTCTGACCTACAGTAAGGATGGTATCAGCTATACGGATTACAAGGGCAACGCCATGTGGAACCAGACTTACGACATGCAGTCGCCGTGCGTCTCCGTGCGGTCGGGCTGGGTCGCAGTTGGGGATTATAACGGCAACCTGATTTATGATATCAGTCAGGACGGAACATCCAAACAGATTGATACGAACCTTCCGGTGAAATCGCTGTCCGTGGCAGCGAACGGTGTTGTGGCGGCGATTCTGGAGGATGGGGATGTGACCTGGATCAACGTCTATAATCCTACTGGGGAAAAAGCAGTCGGAATCAAAACGACGATGCAGAAATCGGGTTATCCGGTTTCCGTGTCATTGTCGGACAATGGAAAACTGATGATGGTGGCATATCTGAAAGCAGAAAGCGGCAGTATGAAATCGATCGTCAGCTTTTACAATTTTGACGAAGTCGGACAAAACTACACCGACACGATGGTAAGCTCCTACGAATATTCGGATACGGTAATCCCGCTGGCAGAGTTTGCGGGGACGCATACGGCGTATTCTGTGGGAAATAATCAGTTCATGTTATATGAAGGGAATGAAATTCCAAAAAATATCTTCCAGAATTTCATGCAGGAGGAGGTGCAGGACGTCCGCAGCAGCGGCAATTATGTGGCGTTTATTTTTAATGGTACGAATGGAAACGGAAAATATCGGATTGACATTTACAATATGAACGGGACGCAGGTGCTGTCGTTGCCGTTTGCAATCGAATACCGGGATGTTCTGATTTCGGATCAGGAACTGATTATATATAATGAAGCAGAGTGCCTGATTTATAACCTGAACGGAAAAGAAAAATACAGCGGACCGATACCGGAACAGACGCAGCTTTTAAAAACGCTGGGCGGAAACCGGTTTCTTGCGGTTACTGCAAACAGCATAGATATGATAGAAATGAAATAAACGGGAGAAAAAATGAACGTACTGCTGGTTTGTGTGATCTTATTTGCCCTCTGGCGGGGATATGCCGGAATGAAAAAAGGATTGGTGGATGAAATCAGGATGCTGCTGTCTCTGGTCATTTCTCTGTTCGTCCTTTCGCTGGCTATCCTTTTATATAGCAGTGTGAAAGAAAAAAACAATACCAATATTATACTGTCGATTCTGATGCTGCTGATTACCGGGCTCGCAGCCAGACTGGTGAACCTGATTTTCAAGTCCCTTTCGGCAATTGCGCACCTGCCGATTCTGAAACTGCTTAACAGTGTACTGGGAATCGTGGTCGGCATGGCAGAGAGCATCGTAGTTTTATGGATTATTTATATTGTAATCGCCAGCTTCGATACAGGAAGAGTCGGCAGCCAGATCGCGGCGTGGACTGTTGAAAACGAATGGCTGACGAAGCTTTATCAGATGAACCGGTTCGCCTACTGGCTGGCGGGATTATCCTGATGTTACGGGATTGTAAAAAAGTAAGAAAAAAGCAAAAACTGATTGACAACTAAAAAAGGATAATGCTATACTGAAGTTCCACCGCAGGGAATGCGATGGAACTTCTTTTTTAAAAAAGAAGAAAAAGTGCTTGACATCGACGAATAGTCTTGATACAATTTATGACTGTTGCGGCGAACGAAAGCAACACGGATTTCTGAAAAGAAATTCAAAAAAATAAAAAACTGCTTGACACGAACAGAAAGTTCTGATAAACTATTGAACTGTTGCTGCGAGTGATAAGCAACCGGGTTTCGAAAGAAGCTTGAAAATAAAATGAAAAAAGTTCTTGACAAACAGAACTGCTTATGATAAACTCAATAAGCTGTCTGAGCGACAGGAACGAAAGTTCTTCTGGAAATACTTCCAATAAGAAGAACAGCACCTTGACAAATAAACAGTAATGCAACCCTGAAAATTCCAAACAGAACAAAAAGTTCTGAGAGAAATTTCAGAGAACAAAAACCTAAAACAACAGTAGAACGGTAAAATTAGCCAGACTGATTTTGACCGGACAAACTTAAACATGAGAGTTTGATCCTGGCTCAGGATGAACGCTGGCGGCGTGCCTAACACATGCAAGTCGAACGGAATTTACATGAAGCCTAGCGATTGTAAATTTAGTGGCGGACGGGTGAGTAACGCGTGGGTAACCTGCCTTGTACTGGGGGACAACAGTTGGAAACGACTGCTAATACCGCATAAGCGCACAGCTTCGCATGAAGCAGTGTGAAAAACTCCGGTGGTACAAGATGGACCCGCGTCTGATTAGCTGGTTGGTGAGGTAACGGCCCACCAAGGCGACGATCAGTAGCCGGCCTGAGAGGGTGAACGGCCACATTGGGACTGAGACACGGCCCAAACTCCTACGGGAGGCAGCAGTGGGGAATATTGCACAATGGGGGAAACCCTGATGCAGCGACGCCGCGTGAGTGAAGAAGTATTTCGGTATGTAAAGCTCTATCAGCAGGGAAGAAAATGACGGTACCTGACTAAGAAGCCCCGGCTAACTACGTGCCAGCAGCCGCGGTAATACGTAGGGGGCAAGCGTTATCCGGATTTACTGGGTGTAAAGGGAGCGTAGACGG
>ERZ827469.164-NODE-164-length-88720-cov-4.021170_pt1 | contig 88720 bp, 99 predicted proteins | sample MGYA00519917_ERZ827469 | MGnify/ENA primary metagenome ERZ827469 (study PRJEB31778, sample SAMEA3449314) | human gut metagenome | biome: human gut; feature: human-associated habitat; material: faeces | place: United Kingdom | collected 2010/2012 ... | reverse complement strand
CAGGTGCGCAAGGTGTACACCTTCGAGAATCTGGGCAAAGTCGAGGTTCCCGTCGCCCATGCGGGTGATATCGTCGCGGTTATCGGAATCGAGGACGCGGACATCGGCGATATCATCACCGATCCCGCGAACCCGGTCGAGATGGAACCCATCGCCGTCGAGGAACCCACGATGGCTGTCGTGTTCGAAGCGTCCACCAGCCCCCTCGTCGGTCGTGAGGGCGATATCGTCGGCGGCCGCCAACTGAAAGAGCGCCTGATGCGCGAGAAGGAGAGCAACATCTCCATGCGCATTAACGAGACCGAGGACAAGACAGGCGTGGAAGTTGCGGGTCGCGGCGTTTTGCATCTTTCCGTTCTCATGGAAACCATGCGTCGCGAGGGCTTCGAGTTCCAGGTTGGCCGTCCGCAGGTCGTATATAAGATCGACGAGAACGGTAACAAGCTCGAGCCCATCGAGGAGGCCACCATCGACGTGCCCAACGATTACGCGGGCAAGGCCATCGAGGTCATGGGAACCGCCGGCGGTATTATGGAGGATATGGCTTCCGACGAGGCTATCACGCATCTGACCTTCCGCATTCCTTCTCGCGGGACCATGGGTCTGAAGACGCGCATCCTTAACGCGACGCACGGAGAAGCTGTCCTGTTCCATCACTTCAAGGAATACGGCCCCTATTCCGGCGAGATGGCCGGCCGTAAGAACGGCGGCATGATCGCCATGTCGACGGGTAAGGCCGTCGCTTACGCGCTCGACACGCTTCAGGAGCGCGGGCGCCTGTTCGTTGCGCCCGGCGACGAGTGCTACGAGGGCATGATCGTCGGCGAGTCGGCCAAGGATGCCGACATGGTCGTGAACGTCGAGAAGACGAAGAACCTGGGAAACCAGCGTTCGAGCACGGCGGACAAGGCCATCCAGCTCACGCCGCCTATCACGTTCACGCTCGAGGAGGCTCTCGAGTACATCGAGGATGACGAGCTGGTCGAGGTGACCCCGCAGTCCATCCGCCTGCGCAAGCGCCTGCTTTCCGCAACCGATCGCAAGAAGGCGGCGAAGCGATAAGAAATCGCCTGCAGGATGCATTGCTCCATGGAGCTGAGCTCCCCTTTCTCTTATAGGAAAGGGGAGTTTTTCATATCGACGCCCGTCGGAAAACACCAGGTAAAAGCCGTTCGAATTGTTCGACCGTGTGAATCGAAAGTGGGTATATTGTGCTGCTTCGCCCGCCCTATTGTCCGTGTGCGAAAATACACGCCGAAACAACCATAAGGTTTCGGTTTCGCAGCCTTCCGGCTGCGGCCCCGGGCTTATGTGAGAGAAAGGCAGTCATGAAGAAGATATCCCTTGCGAAAAGCGTGGTGACGGTCGGTTTGGCGGCCGCCTGCGCATGGAGCCTCGCCGGGTGTTCGGGCGCAACCGGCTCGGGCGGCGGCGTCGCTGCGACCGTTAACGGGACCGAGATCTCCGAGGACGAGGTCACCGCCATGGTCGACAGCGTGCGCGAGCAGCAGTCTCTCTCCGACGAGGATTCGTGGGGCACGTGGATGGCCCAGTACGGCTATACGCCGGAGTCGGTTCGCGAGGAGGTCCTCGACGGTCTCATCAATCAGGAGATCCTGCTTCAGAAGGCGGGCGATCGTGGCGTAACCGTTGACGACGCGACGGTTGATGAGAACGTCGAGTCCATGAAGGCGAATTACGAGAACGACGAGAAGTGGCAGGCGGCGCTTTCTTCCGTCGGCATCACCGAGGATCAGTATCGCGAGAACATCAAGCTCTCTCTTCTTTACCAGGGCGTGATCGAATCTTTTGCCGAGGATGCGGCTCCCACTGATGAGCAGCTCCTCACCGCTGCCTCTACTTACGCAACGTATTACGATGGCGCGAAGCGTTCCTCCCATATCCTGTTTGATGCGTCTGATACCGAAACGGCTCAGCAGGTTCTCGATCAGATCAACGCCGGAACGCTTGATTTCGCCACCGCGGCCGAGCAGTACTCCAAAGACACCGGATCCGCCGCGCAAGGTGGCGACGTGGGTTGGGATAAACTGTCCTCGTTCGTGACCGAGTACACCAACGGCTTGAAGGAGTTGTCGGAGGGGCAGGTCAGCGGACTGGTGACCAGCAGCTACGGTATCCATATCATCAAATGCACTCAGGTGTTCAACGCCCCCGATGAGATCACGAGCATCGATCAGATCCCCAGCGAGTTCGTCGAGACGATTCGCTCCATGGTCTTACAACAAAACGAGCAAACTGCTTACAGCGACTGGCTTTCCTCTTGTCGTGATTCGTCCGATGTGGTTATCAACGACATGCCCTCCGGGTTGTCCTACTACGTTGATATGAGCAAATATTCGTCTAGCTCGGACACCTCGGGCGAACTTGGTTCCGAGGTGAGCTCCTCGGCTGATTCCTCCGATTCCGAGGATCAGGGTTCGTCGAGCTCCTCTTCCGAGTCGGGCGATGCGTCTTCCGCCGAAAACGGATCTGCGTCGAGTTCGGCCGCCGCGTCGAGCTAGGCCGGCTCCCGCTTGGTCGATTTCGGTATCGTACTGTTTGATTTGGCGTCGAAGGCCGCTTCGTTCACCTGCGAGGCGGCTTTTTCGTTTCAGGAAAGGAAGGTTCGGACATGGCTTCAACTGCATCGATCGAAGAACGCGCTCGCTCGATAATAGAGGTGAATCTTGCGCTGAAAGATGATGAAACGCTGCTTGTCGTCACTGACGAGGACACGTACGATATCGGGCGTATGCTCTACGATGTCGCTCGCTCTATGGACGTTCGAGCTTCGATGATGCTCATGCCCGTGGGCAACGTCAACGGTGAAGAGCCGCCTTCCGCGGTTTCCGCCGCCATGAAATCCGCCGATGTGGTGGTGTGTCCGACGGCGAAGTCGCTTACCCACACGTCCGCCCGTATTGAAGCCGCCGCCGCAGGCGCGCGAGTGGTCACCATGCCGGGGATCACGGCTTCGATGCTCCAGGAGGGCGCCTCGTGCGCCGATTATGCGGAAGTCGAGCGGCGGACGGCGAAGATGACCGAATTGCTCACGCAAGCGAGCAAAGCGCGTATCGAGAAAGACGGACACGTGCTCGAGCTTGATTTGGAGGGGCGTCGCGGCGTTTCGAGTCCTGGCGTGTACCGAAACCCAGGTGAGTGCGGGAACTTTCCGTCAGGCGAGGCCTACATTGCGCCGTTGGAAGACGGCGTCGACGGAACGATGGTGATCGACGGGTCGATGGTCGGGGTCGGCGTCCTCTCCGAACCGCTGGAGGTCGAGATCCGCAAAGGTTCCCTCGTGGACGCGCGTGGAGCCGATGCAAACGGCTCGTACAAAGACCAGCTTGGCATTCTGTTCGCGAAGCCGGAGAACGGAACTATAGCCGAGCTCGGCATCGGGACCAACGACGCCGCGATCTTGAGCGGCAACATACTCGAGGATGAGAAGCTGTACGGATCTGTGCACATTGCATTCGGGACGAACACGTCGTTCGGCGGGGTGACGAAAGCTGATTGCCACTACGACGGTATCATCTTGCGCCCGACGCTTTATCTCGATGACGTATGCGTTATGCGCGACGGCGAGCCCTTGGTCTGGTAGGCGCTCGGCGGGTGTCGGGCGGAAGCCTGATTGCCATCGGGGGTAACTTCCGGTGACTACCCTTCGATAGGTGGAAGAAAGGGTGAAAATTCCCCTTGCCCCCAATGAAGGCCTGCGATATACTACGTAGCTGCTGCATGCAGTTTAGCATCGGTTTTGATACGCGGAGAGATGTCCGAGCTGGCCGAAGGAGCACGATTGGAAATCGTGTATGCGCCAAAAGCGTATCTGGGGTTCGAATCCCCATCTCTCCGCCAGACTTTTCCACCTACGGGTGATCATATATGCGCACACCCCATGCGGAGGGGTGGCAGAGTGGTTGAATGCGGCGGTCTCGAAAACCGTTTCACCCGTAACCCGGGTGACGAGGGTTCGAATCCCTCCTCCTCCGCCAGAACATCCTAAGCCCCGGCGACGGGGCTTTTTCATTTTCTTAAGAACCTGGAGGATCCTGAGGAGGGTTCGAACCGGGAGGTCATGCGCCGCCCGGAGAACATGCCTGCGGCATGTTCTCAGGCGCATGCTCGCAGGCGCTTGCGCCAAGGTGGGGTTGTACGCGATTCCGCTTGTCTGGAGATACGTCGTAAAGAAATCGTTTCGCTTGGTCGTTGTCGGGGGAACCTATACACTACGTTCAAATGATAGAGACAAGGTCGCCTCCATGGCGGGGGCGGCAAACGTATCGACGGGAAACCACGGCATTACGAAGATGCGGTTTGAAGCGGATCGAAACGTCTCGTTTAAGAAAGGGGGCCGTTATGGCCGATCGTGAAGTTGAGAACTCGAGCGAAGAGGTGCCCGAGATCCCCGAGGTTCTCGAGAAGGTTCTGCTGTTCGCGCTCGACGAGGCGAAGAACAAGATGTCGCAGGGGGCTGATGTCATCCCGTTCACGACGCTCGTGGTCAAGGACAACCTGTTTATCGAATCCCATCCCGGGGATAGCGCCGAGGAATGCTTTAACTTCGCCAAGCATACGGTGCGCGGTGCGCGCGGCGCCGAGGCGTATGCTTTGTGCTACGACGGGTACATCGAAACCGATGACGGTGTGATGGACGCGCTTATCGCCGAGGGCGGTATCCCCGGCGAAGAGGCGGGGTATGCCGTCGGTTACCTTTACACCATGGAGGAGGGTGAGAAGCCCGTGTTCGAGGAAGAACCCGCCTACGTCGGCGAGGCTCCGAACTTCATGGAGAACCTCAAGGCTGCGAGCGAGTACTCGGAGGACGAGATCGAGGAACGTTACCTCGAGGAAGACGTTGCCGAGGAACTGTAGGGGCTGCTTGACCGCTGCTGGTTTACTGCAAGATTGAAGACGGGGGCTGCGTGATATAGCGCAGCCCCCGTTGCGTATGATGGCGATTAAGAGAGTGGCATCTGAAAGAACCTGAGTGGAGAAAACGAGTGTCCGTGATCCTACGTGCCGGTTTGATGGCTGATCCGGGTCTGATTTTCGCCATGAACGTGAAAGAACGCCGGATTACTATTGCGCCAGCGCTTCGGGAGCCGCTGCGGACCGAAAAGTCTGAAGGGCGTAATCGGGTTGACAGGGTGGCCCCCGAAGGTCGCGATGCGGTTGCGCGGCACATTCTGCCGAACGATGTGGGTTGGATCATGCGTTCATGTGTGGGAAACGTGATGAGAAGGATATGGACTTACGAACTCGAAGGCGGTTTGTTAAACTAGGCAGGCTGTTATCCTGCCCCGGTGAGCGCCTTCACCAGCCCGGGGCCGTAAAGTCCAAAGGAGGTGAGCTGATGAAGGCTTATGAACTGCTGTTTTTTGTCGCTCCCGCTATCGACGAAGAGACGCGCGCTGGCGTTATGAAGCGTATCGAGACCACGATCGCTGCCGGCAACGGTGTCGTTGACAACGTCGACGTGTGGGGAAAGCGCAAACTCGCTTACGAGATCAATGGTCTTACCGATGGTGACTACACCCTCATCGATTTCCACACCGATCCGCAAAACATTGCAGAGCTCGATCGCGTGCTGCGCATCACCGATGCGGTTGTGCGTCATATGATCGTTGCCCGCACCGATCGCGACTAGTGTGAAATCAGGCGGCTTCGTGCCGTCCAGTGTGAGAAGAGGAAGATATGAGCATCAATCGAGTGATCATCAGCGGTAACCTGACGCGCGACCCCGAGCTTCGCCAGACTCAGTCGGGCATGCCTGTCATGAGCATGGGTGTTGCGGTGAACGATCGCCGTAAGAATCCGCAAACCGGTGAATGGGAGGACTATCCGAACTTCATTGACTGCACCATGTTCGGTCAGCGCGCTCAAAGCCTTGCCAACTACCTGTCCAAGGGCACCAAGGTTTCCATCGAGGGCAAGCTTCGCTGGAGCCAGTGGGAGCGCGACGGGCAGAAGCGCAGCAAGATCGAGGTTATCGTCGACGAGCTCGAGTTCATGTCGAGTCGTAACAGCGGATCGCAGCAGCAGTCTCACGACTACGGTGCGCCGAGCTACAACGCGGCGCCTGCATACAACGCAGCGCCCGCGTACAGTGCGCCTGCTCCCGCAATCGACGCCTCCTCTTCGGTGTATGACGAAGACATCCCGTTTTAAGCGAAACGAAAGAGGTTAAAATGGCCGATTACGCTAAGCAGCCTCGTCGTAAGTATTGCCAGTTCTGCAAAGACGACGTTGAGTATGTCGATTACAAAGACACTCAAATGCTGCGTAAATATGTTACTGATCGTGGCAAGATCAAGCCGCGTCGCGTGACGGGTGCCTGCACCCAGCATCAGCGCGACATCGCGAACGCTGTCAAGCGTGCTCGCGAGATGGCTTTGATGCCCTACACCGTCCCCGCTGTGAGCGGCCGCGGCGACCGCCGCAACCGTGGCTAAGGAGGACACATGAAGGTTATTCTGCTCAAGGAGCTCAAGGGCAAGGGCGGCGAGGGCGACGTCATCGACGTGGCTCCCGGCTTTGCTAACAACTACCTGCTCACCCAGGGTTACGCTATCCGCGCGACCAAGGGCAACCTCAAGCAGCTCGAGGAGCGTAAGAACAACATCGCCAAGCGCGAAGAGGTTCGTATCGCTAACGCGAACGAGCTCGCTGAGAAGCTTGCCGGTGCGTCCGTGCGCATCATCGCGCAGGTCGGCGAAGAGGGCCAGCTGTTCGGCTCGGTCACCGCTCCCATGGTTGCCGAGGCCATCGAGGCCGCTCTCGGCATTGAGATCGACAAGCGTCGCGTCGAGCTTGGCAAGCCGATCAAGGTTGCCGGCGAGCACGAGGTCGTCGTCTCCATCTACCGCAACATCAAGGCGACCGTGAAGGTTGTCGTCGCGGGCGAGAACGACGTGGTCGAGAATGCCGCCGAGGAGGTCGAGGAGGTCGTCGAGACCGCCGAGGCTGCCGAGGCTGTTGCGGAGGACGCCGAGTAAGCTCGGTATTCGTTCGCTCGTTACTTGAGACCCCCTTGCGTTATGAGATGCAAGGGGGTCTCATGCGTTACCATGGGGGTACTGTCGAATCCAAGGAGGGCAGATGCGAGGCCAGGCAAAAAACAACGCTCACACGACTGCGGAGACTCTCGATCCCGCCAAGCGCGCGCAGCTGCCGCAAGACATCGACGCGGAGCAGTCGGTCCTCGCAGCCTGCATGCTCAACACCGAAGTCGTCGAGGAGCTCGTCTTGCGCCTGCGCCCGGAGAACTTCTTCCGCCCTGCTCATCGCATCATCTTCGAATCCATCTATGATCTTTCGGTTCGGCGCATTCCTGTCGACCCCATTGCGTTGTCCGACACCCTGCAGTCGAAAGGGCAGCTCGAGGCGATCGGCGGCCGCGCTTACCTCGCCGAGCTCGCTGACAACACGTTCGCGCTGACCAACTGGCAACGGCATGCGGAAATCGTCAAGCGCACCGCCATCCTGCGCGAGCTCGTCTACGCCGCCGCCGATATCAACGCCCTCGCCTACGACGCGCCTGACGATTTGAACCAGGTCGTCGAAGAGGCGGAGAAGATGCTCTTCAACGTCACGGAGAAGCGCGTGTCCTCAACCTTCACGAAAATGGACGTGCTGCTCACCGAGGCATTCGAGGACATCACCAAGCTTTCCGAGCAGCAGAGCCATATGGCGGGCGTGCCGACCGGCTTCAAGGACGCCGACGACCTGTTTCACGGCTTTCGCGGTGGTGACCTGGTCATCCTCGCGGCGCGTCCCGGTGTCGGAAAGACGTCGTTCGCCCTCAATCTCGCCATCAACGCGGCGAAGTCGGGTGCCGCCGTCGCCTTCTTCTCGTTGGAGATGAGCGGCGCGCAGCTGGTCCAGCGTATCCTGTGCGCCGAGGCGCGTGTCAGCTTGTCGAAGATTCGCGGTGGCTTCGTCTCCGAGGGCGACTGGGGCGCTCTCGCCGAGGCGATGAACTCGTTGTCGAAACTCGAGCTCTACATCGACGATTCGCCCGGCTTGTCCATTCTCGAAGCTCGCGCCAAGGCTCGCCGCGAATTACGTCATGCCTCAGGTGCGGGAAAAGGTCTTATCATCGTCGACTACCTGCAGCTCATGCAGCCGCCTGCGACGCGTAAGGACGGCAACCGCGCCGTCGAGGTCGGCGAGATCTCACGTGGACTGAAGGTTCTCGCGAAGGAGATGGACATGCCGGTTATCGCGTTGTCCCAGCTCTCCCGCGCGGTTGAGATGCGCGGCAAGAAGCGCCCCATGCTCTCCGACCTTCGCGAATCGGGTTCCATTGAGCAGGACGCCGACATCGTCATGTTCATCGACCGCTCGATGGACGAGATGGAGGCGGAAAGCGAGGACCGCCCCGATCTTGGCACGGCGGAGCTCATCGTCGCGAAGCATCGCAACGGTCCGACGAAGGATATCACTCTTGCCTTCAACCCCGAGTACACGAAGTTCATGGACTTCGTCGACGACTCGCGCGTCGGAGGCTACTAGCGAAGGCGCCGGCTCGGCGCCGACATGAATTGAGAAAGCGAGGTGGCCGCCATGGCTCGCAAGATCACCTTCGTGCATACGTCGGATCTTCATCTCGGCGCGCCGTTTCGAGGAATGCGCGCGATATCCGAGCGATGGGCGAACCGCCTTTCCGAGGCCATACCGAACGCATATGCGAAAGTCGTCGAAACGGCGCTGGAGCGAAACGTCGATTTCGTCGTCATCGCCGGCGACGTATTCGATAATTCGCACGCCTCCTTCTCCGATTATCGATGCTTCTTCGAGGGGTTGGAGAAACTGACCGAAGCGGGCATTCCGGTGTATCTGTGCACGGGGAATCACGACCCTTATTCGTCGTGGAGCCACGACTTCTTCGCCTTGCCCGAGGGCGCGCACATGCTTGCCGCCTCGAAGCCCGATTACCTGCTGTACGAGCGTGGAGGGGAGCCGATGTGCGTGCTCGCCGGCCGCGGGTTCATGAACAGCGTCTGGCCGAAAGACGAGGACATCGCATCGGGTTTGACGCGGGAGGCGGCCGACGCGGCGCTCGGCGTGCGCGCCCATGCAGCGCCTTTCGGAGTCGGGATTCTTCATACGGGACTTGATCTCGATGTTCATAAAGCTCCGAGCGATCCGCGCGTGCTTCGCCGCGCGGGGTTCGATTACTGGGCTCTCGGACACGTGCATACGCCGATGGTGGACGACAAATCGAATCCCCGCATCGCCTACGCGGGCTGCATTCAGGGACGTGATGTGAAGGAGACGGGCAAACGCGGTTTCAACATGGTGACCCTCGAGGAGGGCGCGTCGAACCGCGTCGAGTTCGTTCCTTCGGCGAGCATTACCTGGCAGCAGCTTACCGTTGACGTATCCGCCTGCTCCACGGTTTCGGCGATGGTCGATGCGGTTATGCGCGCTCAGTTCGATGCGAACGGGCCGAGCCGCTGCGATTGGATGATCTCGCGCATCACGCTCGACGGCGAGACGGAACTTCACGACGTGCTTGCCCGTCCGGGTGTGCTTGAGGATGTTCGCAGCGCCTTGATCGAGCGATACCCCGATTTCTTCGTCGATTCGCTCGTCGATCGCACGCGTGCGCCGATCGATCGCGATGCGCTCATGCGCGAGGGTTTGTTCCCTTCGACGTTCCTTCGTTCGGCTCGCCGTCAACGAGATGACAAGGAGGAACTTGCCCGGTATTTGCAGGAATCCTTCCTCAAGCGCGGCGCGGTCGTCCCCGCATCGCTCCTCGATGAACTGGACGAGGTTGCCGCCGAGGCGGAGGATCTCGTCGTGGACCTGTTGATGAGGGGGGAGGCGTGATGGAGCCGACTCATTTTCTCGAATATCTGCGCATCGAGCGTTTCGGCTCCATGAGCTGCCGAAACGTCGGCCCTCTAAGCCGCGGTCTCAACGTGATGTTCGGTGAGAACGAGGCGGGCAAGACCACGCTCGCGTCGTTCATCGACGGCGTCATGTTCGGATGGGAGGAAGCTCGGGGCGCCAAGAACACGTACAAGCCCGATGGGGCGGAACGTGCTGGATCGTTGCTGTTCGCCAGCCGCGATGAGCGCGGCGCTCCGAAGGAGCTTCGGCGCGTTCGCAACGCCGATGGCGTGCAGGGCGATTCCGAGCTTCTCGACGATATCGACCGCGACACGTATCGAACCATGTTCTCCCTGACCAGCGATGAGCTGCTCGCGCTTAAGGGCGCGCAGGACATGACCGCTCGCTTCCTCACCGCGGGCGCCGGGGCCCCGATGTCCCCCGCAGGCGTGCTGTCCAAGCTGCGCGCGAGGGCTGCTGCGTTCACATCTCGAGCCGCCTCCGCGCGCGAGTCGCTCGTCAACTTGACCATCCGTCGCGACGAGCTGCAGCGCGAGGTCGAGCAGGCTACGCGTGAAGCCGATCTTCTGCGCGAGGAGGCGCGCGAGCTTCACGACCTTGAGACGGTCCGCGCATCCCTCAACGCTCGGGTGGAATCCGTGCAGGCCGAGCTTGACGAACTTGCGGCATGTCGATCCGAGGTGGGAAAGATCGACGCCGAGCTTACCTCGTTGCAGGGAGAGCTCAGTCGACTTCACGACGACGAGCGCCGCGCCGTCGCCGACCGCCGCTCTCGCGAACGTGCGATCGGACGCAAGCTTGCGAACATGTCGGGCGCCGAGGACCGTGCGCTGCGCGAGCGCATCGACGCGCTCATTGACGCCGAAGCAAAGGCCGGGCATCGTCTCGAATCCGCCCGTGACGCGCACCGGAGCGCGAGAGCGACGTACGCCGCGCTCGAGGAGTCGACGCGCGCTCGCGCGAAGGCCCCGTTCGGCAGCGTTCGGCGCCTGGTGCAGATTGGCGTATCGGCGGCATTGTGCGCGCTGCTCGTCATCGTGGGCGTTCCCCTGTTCGTGCAGGGGCGCAACGCGGGGAGTCTTTCTTACGCGGCTCTCGGGTTGGTCATGGTGTTTTTCGGGTTGGTGCTCGCCGCCGCGGCGCTTGTGATGCTGTTCAAACCCGATCGACGGGATACGGAGCGCCTTGAGCGCCTCGAGGCAGCGCATGAGCAGATGCTGCAGGAGGAGAAGACGCTTGCGGCCTGCGCCGATGAGGTGGAGCGCTTTCAGTCGGACGCCGCGCGGGCTCTCGAGGAGACAGGTCTTGCAACCGCTGGAAGCCTTCGACGCGCACGCGTGATGCTCGACGAGGCGAAGGACGTGCGTGCCGACATGGCCCTCGATCGGCAACGTCAGCAGGCGACTTCGCAGCGTGTGGATGAGATAGAGCTGAGAATCGCGACGTTGAGCGAGAGGCGCGCCGCAGCGTGCGCGCGCGTCGAGGCCGCGCCCGATGCGTCCGTGCGAGATCTCGCCGCACGCGCAAACGAGCTGACGTCGGAGCGATCCGGCTTGCGCGAACGCTGCGACGAGGTGAACCGCCGCAGCGGCGAGTTAAACCAGAAGCTTTCGCACTTCCGCGACGAGAACGAGTTCGATCTGCTCAAAACGCGCTACCACGAAGTGCTCGCCCGCATCGAGGACGCAACGCGCGATTTCGCGCGATTGCTGATCGCCTGCCGTATGCTCGAAGACGCCGTGTCGTCGTGGGAGGCCCGGAGCCAGCCCGAGGTGCTCGCGGAAGCGGGACGTCTGCTGTCGTTGATGACGGACGGTCGATGGACGGGGGTTCGCCTTGCCGATGACGGTGAGGTTCGCATCGTCGACGACGCACGTGTCGAACGCGAGCCTCGGCATTTGTCGACGGCGACTTGCCAGCAGCTGTATCTCGCGCTGCGCATGGCCCTGCTCAAATGCTCCGACAGCGTAGGGCGATGCATCCCCGTGGTGGCCGACGACATGCTCGTTCACTTCGATGCGCGGCGCCGTCATGGTGCGGCCCGTGCGCTCGTCGAGCTCTCCGGCGTACGTCAGGTGATCTTGCTCACCTGCCACGAGGAGGTGGTGTCCTCGCTCGTCCAGGCGGGCGAGGAATCCGAGCTGCCGGTGAGCGTGACGAGGCTCTAGCGGATCAAGGCCGATACCCGCGGGGGAATTGTTCGTTTACCTTGGAGTTGATCAGGTAAGAATCCTGCGCACCCGCGTGGTGTTCGGGCGCTGTACTATACTGTTGAGCTTACGAGACGGATCGTGCGCCATTGGATATGAAGCGCCGCGAGCTCCGTCGCGAATGAAGATAACGAAAGGATGGGCCATGCCGAGTACGGTGCTGGTCGGCGCTCAGTGGGGCGACGAAGGTAAAGGTAAGATCACCGATCTCATCGCGAGAGAATTCGATTACGTCGTGCGATTCCAGGGGGGGAACAACGCCGGGCACACGGTCATCCACGGCGATAAGAAGCTCGCGCTTCACCTGATGCCCTCCGGCGTCATGTACGAGAACGCGGTTCCCGTCATCGGCAACGGCGTGATCATCGATCCGGGCGTGCTCGTCAAGGAGATGGCCATGCTCGAAGCCGAGGGCATCTCCTGCTCCCGCCTGAAGATCTCGTGCGACGCTCATGTCATCATGCCTTACCACAAAGACCTCGACGGCGCAGACGAGAAGCGCTTGGGCAAGAACCAGATCGGCACGACGAAGCGCGGCATCGGCCCGTGCTATCAGGACAAGGCCGCTCGAAAGGGCATCCGCATCCAAGACCTACTCGACGAGAAGATCTTCCGTTTGAAGGTGGAGACCGCGCTCGCGCAGAAAAACCCCATCCTCGAGAAGATTTACGGTCTGCACACCTATACGGTCGAGGAGATCTGCGAGGAATACCTGCCTTACGCGCGCATTCTCAAGCCTTACATGGACGAGACCGCGCAGCTGCTGAACAACGCGCTGCGCGACGGTAAGAACATCCTGTTCGAGGGTGCGCAGGGAACGCTGCTCGACATCGACCACGGAACCTACCCTTACGTCACGTCCTCGAGCTGCTGCGCCGGCGGCGCGGCGACGGGCACGGGCGTGGGCCCGACGGCCATCAATCGCGTGCTGGGCATTCAGAAGGCGTACGTTACTCGCGTCGGCGGCGGTCCCTTCCCCACCGAGCTTCTGTTCGCCGAGGACGGCGGCCAGGGTCAGGACGCCGTTGACGGCGAGACGTTGTGCAGCGTCGGTCATGAGTTCGGCGTCACCACGGGTCGCAAGCGCCGCTGTGGTTGGTTCGACGCGGTCATCGCCCGCTACGCCGCCGAGGTGAACGGTCTCACCGACGTCGCGCTCACCAAGCTCGACGTCTTATCCGCCTTCGACACCATTAAAGTGTGCGTCGCCTACGAATGCGAAGGGAAACGTTACGACTACTTCCCCATGCAGCAGTCGGTCCTCTTCCACGCCAAGCCCATCTACGAGGAGCTGCCCGGTTGGAAGGGCGTCGACATCACCGAGTGCAAGACCTACGAGGAGCTTCCGGAGAACACGCGCAAATACGTGGAGTATCTCGAGAAGATCACGGGCGTGTCCATGTCGATCGTCAGCGTCGGCCCCGATCGTGATCAGACGATCATGCGTCGTTGGTAAAGTCGGCCCGTCCGCGCGGACCTGTGGCGGTCCGCGCGCTTCGTCTGGGTGCAGACGACGGTATTCGCTTCGCGCTCATCGCGCGATACGGTTTCTTTCTATAGGGGGAAAGGTAACGATGAATATTCTGGTTTTGGGTTCGGGTGGTCGTGAGCATGCGATCACGTGGGCGCTGGCCGCATCGCCGCGAACCGACGCGCTCTACGTCGCGCCGGGCAACGGCGGTACCGACGGCTTGGCCGTCAACGTCGACATCGACATGATGGACGCTCAGGCCGTGTTGGATTTCGTGCGCGAGCGTCAAATAGGATTGGTCGTCATCGGCCCCGAGGCCCCGCTGGTCAAGGGCGTCGCCGATGTTCTGCGCGAGGCGGGCGTGGCCGTGTTCGGCCCGAACGCCGACGGCGCGCAGCTCGAAGGCTCGAAGTCCTACTCGAAGAAGTTCATGTTGGAAAACGGCATTCCCACGGCTGCGTACGCCGTCTTCGACGCCGAGGAGCCCGCGCTCGCCTATGTGCGCGAGCAAGGTGCGCCGATCGTCATCAAAGCTGACGGCCTTGCTGCGGGTAAAGGCGTCGTCGTCGCCGAGACGCTCGAGGACGCCGAAGAAGCCGTTCGCGCGTGCTTCGACGGCGCGTTCGGTTCCGCCGGCGCGACGGTGGTCATCGAGGAGTGCATGACCGGCCCCGAGTGCTCGCTTCTGTGCTTCGTGACGAACGGGAAGTCCTTCCCCATGGCGCCTGCGCAGGATCATAAGCGCGCCTACGATGGCGATATGGGTCCCAACACCGGCGGCATGGGCGTGTACTCCCCCGTGCCGATTGTTACCGACGAGGAGATGGCTGCCATGGTGAGCATCATGGAGGATGCTGCCGCAGCCACCGCCCGCGAGCCGTTCGGGTTGGATTACCGTGGGACGCTCTACGGCGGTTTCATGCTGACGCCCGCGGGCCCGAAGGTCGTGGAGTTCAACGCGCGCTTCGGCGACCCCGAGACGCAGGTCGTCTTGCCGCGCTTGGAGAGCGATCTGGTGGATGTCATGCTGGCGGTCGCCGAGGGTCGCGCGGACGATATCGACCTCGCGTGGTCGGAGTCCTGGGCGGTGTGCGTCGTCTTGGCAAGCGAGGGATACCCCGGGGCTTACGAGAAGGGCAAGGTCATCCTCGGGATAGAAGAGGCCGAGGATATCGACGGCGTCATGGTGTTCCACGCGGGCACCAAGCGCAACGCCGACGGGGAGCTCGTCACCAACGGCGGGCGCGTGCTCAACGTCGTCGCGCTCGGCGACACGTTCGAGGAGGCGCGCGAACGCGCTTACGAGGCGTGCGACCTCATCAATTTCGAAGGCAAGCAACTTCGAAGCGACATAGGCAGGAAAGCCCTCGCGGGCCGTTCCGCCTGGGAGTAAAAGCATCGCACCCGCCCGACACGGCGGGCGCGTTTGTTATGTTACCGTTTACGATCGAGGTCTATCGCGGAACGGGTATATGGTAAGCTTCCGCGAATCATGGAAGATCGTTCGCCGCCCGCCCGCGTCGGGCGCCGTCGCGGTACGTTGCCGTGCCGTGCATTCGCCTCGCTTTTGCGCGGCGCGATATTACTGAGAGGTATTCATGCTATCTGAGAGAATGCTCACGTCGGTCGTGCGCCAGTGCACGAATAAGTATCTGAAGCTCAATCCCACCGCCGAGTGCCGTATGCCTGCGCCCGTGCCGGGACAGCGCTACATGCTCTACATGCACGTCCCTTTCTGCGAAAGGTTGTGCCCATACTGCTCGTTCAACCGCTTCCCCTATGCGGAGGATCGCGCGCGGCCGTATTTCGCCAACATGCGCAAGGAAATGCTCATGTTGAAGGACCTCGGCTACGATTTCGACAGCGTCTACATCGGTGGCGGCACGCCCACCATCCTGCTTGACGAGCTGTGCGACACCATCGACCTCGCCCGCGAGACGTTTTCCATCAAGGAGGTCTCCAGCGAGACGAACCCGAACCACCTCATCCCGAGCTACCTCGACAAGCTGCAGGGTCGCGTGCAGCGTTTGTCCGTCGGCGTGCAGAGCTTCGACGACGGTTTGCTCAAGCAGATGGATCGCTACGATAAGTACGGTTGCGGACAGGAGATCCTCGAGCGTATCCAGGACGCGAGCCCGTATTTCACATCCATGAACGCCGACATGATATTCAACTTCCCCGCGCAAACCGAGAACATTCTTATCCGCGACATCGAGCGTGTCATCGAGTCGGGGGCCAGCCAGACCACGTTTTATCCGCTGATGGCAAGTCCCAGCGTGGAGAAGTCGCTCGCCCGCACCGTCGGCAAGGTGGACTACAACCGCGAGCAGCGCTATTACGAGATCATCTGCGAGCTTTTGACAGGCGCGCTTCCCGGCGTGGAACCCCATGCGCCCGGTGCACAGGGCGAGGTGGGCCTGTTCGAGCACGGCAGCGCTTGGACGTTCAACCGTCGCGGCACATCCGCCGCCGGCGATGACGCCATGATCGATGAGTACGTGGTGGATTACGAGGAGTACCCCGCCATCGGCTCGGGCGGCATCACGTATCTGGGTTCGAACCTCTACGTCAACACGTTCTCCGTCAACGACTACAACACGGCCATCGAGAGCGGTCGCATGTCCATGATGGGCAAGACCACGTTCTCGAAGCGCGATCGCATGCGTTACCGTTTCATGATGCAGCTGTTCGGCTTGCGCCTGGACAAGCGGCAATTCAAGCGTGATTTCGGTTGCTCGATCGAGGTGGGTCTGCCCGTGGAGATGGCGTTCATGCGCGCCTCGGGCGCCTTCGCCGTCGATAACGCCGACGAGCTGACGCTCACGCCGAAGGGTCGCTACCTCATGGTAGTCATGATGCGCCAGTTCTTCATCGGCGTGAACAACCTGCGCGACCAGGCTCGCGCTGCGCTCACGGGCGCGGAAAGGGAGTTGATCTTCGGCGCATGATCATCTCGGCATTTGCATATCTCGTCTTCGCGGGTCTGCTCGTCGCAGCTGCGGTGGTCGATGCGAAAACGCTGCGCATTCCCAATGCGCTTGTGCTGGGGATGCTCGGGCTTTGGGTTGCATGGAGGCTGGCTCTCGGGTTCGGTGGCATGCTCGTCGGCACCGACTTCGTGACGGCCTTCGTCGCGCCCGCTCCGTTCAAGGGAATTTCGTTCGCCAACGGCATAATCGGATCGGTTGCTCTCGGTGGCGGTCTTTTGTTCGTGACGGCGGTTTACGAAGCGGTTACGAAGAAACGCGCCATGGGAGGCGGCGACATCAAGCTGCTCGCCGTGGTGGGCTTGTTCCTAGGCCTCGAGCGCGGTGTCGTATGCTTGTTTGCGGCGTGCGTGGTGAGCTTGGTGTTCGCCATCGTCTTGCCGCACACGCGGTGGGGCGAGAAAGATCTGACCACTATCGAATCGGGTTATCCCGTTTTGCGCGATTTGCCTTTCGGCCCGCCTATCGCCATCGGCGCGGCGGTTGCGCTGATGCTTTAGCACGTGCGAAGCGTGCTGTAAGTTTAAAAAAGTTCTTGCATCGGATCAACTTTACCGTTAGTATATAAACCCGCGTTAGAAACCGATGTTTCTCGCATATGGTCGGGTAGCTCAGTTGGTAGAGCAGCGGACTGAAAATCCGCGTGCCGAGGGTTCAAGTCCCCCTCCGACCACCATGAACTCAAACGCCCCTCTTGAAGGGGCGTTTTTTGTATGAGCGAGACTTTTCACAGGTGCGGAGCTTGCGGATCGGTCGGCGTGCTCGGGCGGTTTTGTTAACGAGAGCACCCCCCTCTTCTCGTATTCGTTAAGCGATTTCGGAGATAGGAGCAGCGGTATGAGCCATCGTGAGAACGATGTCGACGCCCCCGTTTTCGCCCGCCTCGGCTACGCTCCCCGCGATTGGACCGCGCTTGCGATCATCTCCGTCGTCGTCGGCGTGTGCGGGGTCTTGGGCGTTTCCTACGTCGCGGGTCAAGGCTGGCGTTCGTTCGACGCGCTCACCACCGTGCTCCTGTGCATCGCCGCCTCGGTAGCTGCGGCCATCGTCATCGTCGCGTGCGAGCGCGGCTTCACCCGGCTTTCCCTGACCGATCGCCCTTGCTCGAGGCTGGCGCGCCTGACGCCGGCCTGGTCGTGGCGCAGCATCGCCTTATTCAGTGTGATCATGGCGCTGTTCTGGCTCCCCTGGCTTATCGCCAACTACCCGGGTGGCACGTATTGGGACACGTACTACCAGATTTTCCAGTGCTACCCCGAGAACCATCCCATCGCCGTCATTCCCTATGCGGAATGCTATGACAACACGCTGACCGACGCTTACCTGTGCGATCACCACCCCATCGTGGACACGCTCATCTACGGGGCGTTCGGCATGGCGTCCGATGCGCTCACGGGCAACTGGATGGCGGGCGTGTTCGTGTTCGTCTGCCTGCAGGGCGCAGCGACCATCGTGGCGTTCACCGCCTCGATCGCGTATCTGCGCGAGCGCTCCTGCCCGCCGGCGCTGTGTTTCTTCGCCTACGTGTTTCTGTGCGTCATGCCGTTCGTATCGACGTGGGCGTTGTGCATGGTGAAGGACAGCCTGTTCGGGCTGTTCTACATCCCCTACATGATGATGCTCTTCGAGGCGGTTCGCACGAGGGGCGAGTCGTTGCGCACGCCGCGCGCGGTAGTGCTGTTCGCCCTCGCGGGGATCGCGCTTTGCCTGACGAAGAAGACGGGTCTCTATGTGGTGGTGCCGACGGCGGTGATCGCGATGATCGTGTGCCTCGTGCAGGATCATCGAGAGCGAAACGCGCGGTCGGATTCTCACGTTCATCGTTCGGGCATCAGGTACCGCCATCGCGAGCGGGCCGTGAGCCTGCATGATCACAGGCCGTGGAAGGCGTACCTCACACAGGCGCTCCTGTGCGGTATCGTCATGACGATTGTCTTTCCCATGGTGGTGTTTCCCCTGCTCAACGTTGCTCCCGGGGGCAAGCAGGAAGTGCTCGGCACGCTTTTCCAGCAAACGGCGCGCCATGTGCTCTATTATCCCGACGACGTGACCGAAGACGAGCGCGAGGCCATCGATGCGTTACTCGAATACGACAACCTCGCTCATCAGTACACGTTTAATTTCCAAGACGAGGTGAAATACCGCTACAACCTCGACGCGACCGGAGACGAGATCGTCGAATATCTGAAGGTGTGGGCCGCGCAGGGGCTGCGTCATCCGGAGTCGTATCTGGCGTCGCTGTTCTCCATCGCGGGGTATTACGTCGCGCCGTGCGGTCCGGCGAACATCCGCATGGTGACGGTCGACACGCACATGGGCGAGGACGATCGTTACATGCTGTGGAATCCCGAGGAGCTCGATTGGCTGCGCGAGGGGCTCGACGAGGCGTACAGGGCGGTGTCGGAAACGCCCGGCGTCGATGCGCCGCTCCTTCTGGTGGTGTACGTGTTCTGGCTTCCCGCGGTTCTCATGTTCGTCGCCTGTCGGCATCGGTTGCGCTGCGGGGTGCTGTTCGCGCCCGCGCTCATCCTGCTCGGGTTCTGCGTGATCGCGCCGGTGTACGACGCGCGATACTGCATTCCTTTGCTTAACGCGGCGCCGCTCATGTTGTGCATGGTGGCGGTGCTGCTGCGCGAGGCGTCGGCTCGCGGCCAAAGCGCGGAAGTTGATATACCATAGCGAAAACGCAAACGAGGATCGCGCCTTGCCGCGCGATGAAAGGAAGGCGAACATGACAGAGCAGACGCCGCTGGTCGGCATCATCATGGGATCGAAATCGGATATGCCGGCGATGGAGCCGTGCATGGAGCAGCTCGACGCGTTCGGCGTGCCCTACGAGGTGAAGATCGCCAGCGCCCATCGCAAGCCTGATGTCGTGCACGAGTGGGCAGCCGGCGCACATGGGCGCGGCATGAAGGTGATCATCGCGGCGGCGGGGAAAGCTGCGCATCTCGGCGGCGTGGTGGCCGCGTTCACCCCGCTGCCTGTTATCACGGTTCCCATGAAGACCTCCGACCTGGGCGGTCTCGATTCCCTGCTCTCCATGGTGCAGATGCCCTCGGGCGTGCCGGTTGCGTGCGTCGCCATCAACGGCGCGAAGAACGCTGCGGTTCTCGCGGTTCAGATGATGGGCACGGGCGATGAGGCGATGCGGGAGAAGATCATCGCGTTCAAGCGCGAGATGGCGGAGGCGTAGCGGTTCGGCTTTGCGCGCGAAGCGGGAGCCCGAGGGAGGATGGTATGACACAGAAACTGCTCATGGGCAACGAGGCTTTCGCCCATGCCGCTCTCGAGGCGGGCGTTGCGGTGGTCGCGGGGTATCCCGGCACGCCTTCGTCCGAGCTGATCGAGACGGTTGCGCGGCTGCACGCTGAAGGCATCGCCCGCGGCGTGCACGTCGAGTGGTCGACGAACGAGAAGGCGGCGCTCGAGCTTCTCGCCGGTGCGTCGATGGCGGGCGCGCGATGCCTTTTCACCTGCAAGCAGGTCGGGCTCAACGTGGCGAGCGATGCGCTCATGAGCCTGAACTACGTGGGCGTTCGCGGCGGGCTGGTTCTGTTCGTGGCGGACGATCCCGGTCCTATCTCGTCTCAAACCGAGCAGGACACACGCAGGTTCGGAGCTTTCGCGAAGGTGCCGGTGCTCGATCCGTCCACTCCGGAGGAATGCTTCGCCATGATGAAGGCTGCGTTCGACCTGTCCGAGCGTTACGGAACGCCGGTCATCGTGCGCCCGACGACGCGCATCTGCCACGCTTCGACGTTTTTCGACGTCGTCGACGCGACCGACGCCCGCCCTGTTCCCGCGAAGGGGTTCGAGAAGGATTCCCGCTGGGTCATTTTCCCGAAGCGCGCGTTCGAGGCGCATGGTGAGATCAACGATCGCCTTCCCGTAATTGCGGAGGAGCCGGCGCGCGGTCCTCTGTCGTGTTTCAACACGCTGGCCGAGGTGCCCGCCGGCGCTGCGTACGACGAGTGCGAGGAAGTTGACGCCGCGTCGTATCTCGCCTCCGATCGTGCTTCTGCTGAAGGCGGGCCTCGCATCGGCGTCATCGCGGGCGGTGTGTCGTCGGCTTACGCGCGCGAGGCTCTCGATGCGCTCGCGGACCGCGCACGCCGGGCTGGCGTGCAGCTTCCCGCGTATCGTTTCCTGCAGGTGGGAACGCCGTACCCTTTCCCCGAGGCGCTCGCTTCCCGGTTCATGACCGGCCTCGACGCCGTGTGCGTTTACGAGGAGCTCGACCATGTTTTAGGGGATGAGCTGTGCCGCGTTGCCGGGCGTGCCGGCATTCCGTGCAGGGTCGTCGATCGCACGCATCCGAACGTGCGCGACCGCGGGGAGAACGGCACCGAGGACGCGATGCGCATGCTCGCGTGGTTTTTCGGCGGGTTCGGACAGGTCGATACGGAGGGACTTCTCGCCGTTGACGGATTGAGCTACTCCGAGGCTCTGCCCGCCCGTCCTCCCGTGCTGTGCGCGGGGTGCCCGCACAGGCAGAGCTTCTATGCGGTGAAGCGCGCCCTTTCGGGGCGCGATGCCGTGCTGTGCGGCGACATCGGCTGCTACACGTTGGGCAATGCGGCGCCTCTCGACGCCGTCGACACGTGTCTTTGCATGGGCGCCGGCATCACGATGGCGCAAGGCCTCTCCGTCGTCGAACCAGGGAAGAAGCACGTTGCGTTCGTCGGCGACTCGACGTTTTTCGCAAGCGGTTTGACGGGCATCGCGAACGCGGTTTACAACGGGCACGACATCACCGTGTGCGTGCTCGACAACGCGACCACGGCCATGACCGGGTCGCAGCCGCATCCGGGCACCGGCGTGACCTTGATGGGGGAGGTTCGCGAGCCTATCGACATCGAGGGTGTTTTGCGCGCGCTCGGCGTCACCTGCATCGTGCGCGACGATCTTGGGAAGCTTGACGCGACCATCGCGGCCGCGCGCGCGGCGATCGACTTCGACGGCCCCTCCGCGGTCATCTTCTGTTCTCCGTGCGTGCAGCTATCCCGCCCCGGCGCCCCCGCGCTCATCGATGCGGGGAAATGCACGGGCTGCAAGAAGTGCATCGCCGAGATAGGCTGCCCCGGCATCGGCTTCAACGTCGACGCCGCCGGCCCCCGCTCGGGTTCGCGCGGTCAGGCGTTCGTCGATGCGAGCCTGTGCACGGGTTGCGGCTTATGCGCCGATGTGTGCCCCTTCGGCGCTATCACGTGCCGAAGTCATGAGGACGATGAGGAAGGAGCGGCGCGATGATCGACGTGCTGTTGACGGGGGTGGGCGGTCAAGGGACCGTTCTCGCTTCGAAGATTCTCGCGCAGGCCGCTCAGAGCAAAGGCTGGAAAGTTCGCACCGCCGAGACCATCGGCATGGCTCAGCGCGGGGGCAGCGTCATCTCCTACGTGCGCATCGGGTCGGAGGGCGAGCGCGTGCACGCGCCGCTCGTCATGCGGGGCAGCGCCGATCTCGTCATCGCGTTCGAGCCGGGCGAGGCGGCGCGTGTGCTTCCGTACTTGGCCCCGAACGGGTTGCTCGTCACGGCTTCGACGCCTTTGCAGCCAGTTACGGCGTCGCTGTCGCGCGAACCGTATCGCGCCGCCGACGTGCTTGCCGGGATAGAGAAGGCGTTCGCCGAGGGCTCGGGGGATCGCTCCCTTTCGGTGGTCGATGACGCGAGGCTCATCGACCTTATCGGCGGGAACCGCAAGGCGCTCAACACCGTGCTCCTGACGGCGGCTCTCGTCGAGGGGCGCGTTCCCCTGTCTCTCGACGATTTGAAGGCTGCAGTCGGGGAATGCGTGAAGCCGCGTTTCGTCGATATGAACCTCTCTGCGATCGATGTGGTCTCGGGCGCTCTTTCCTGATGAAGGTCGACGGCGGGGCGGACGCTGCCGAGCGCCCCGCCGTCCCGTTCGCCGTGCTCGACCATGCCGTTTCGATTGCCGTGCATGCTTCGCTCGTCTTGTTCGCCATGCTCCGGCTTTGCTTTCACGCGCGATTCGCCCGTCGCGTCCGCTGCCGTTCGCGATCGTCGGGCGAAAACCCCGCCCACGGCGGTTGACCGCTCGCATCTTTCGCCTACAATGATGCCCATGTTCTCGTTGACTGGCATCTCGTTTTTCGCAGCCGTGGTTTCGGCAGGTCGATGGCTTTAGCTTCAAGCCCCTTGGGTTTGAAGCGCCTCTGCGTGCGCGCATACTTCGTTTACCGCGCGCCGATTTCCGACGTTTTCCTCGCTCGCCTTCGCGAGCGCCATCGAGAAAAGAGAACACCATGCAGATGACCGACGAGCAGCTCGATCTCATCAAAACCCAGTTCCGCACGCTTAAGGACCGCTCCGCTTTCTACGCGAAGAAGTTCGAAGGCATCGACATCACCGACATTTCCAGCCAAGCCGATTTCGAGAAGCTGCCCTTCTCCGAAAAAGACGATTTGCGCGCCGCGTACCCGCTGGGATTGCAGGCGGTTCCCGATGAGGAGATCGTGCGCATCCACAGCTCGTCGGGCACGACGGGCACGCCTGTCATCATCCCCTACACCCGCAAGGACGTCGAGGATTGGGCCATCCAGTTCGCGCGTTGCTACGAGCTTGCGGGCATCACCGCCAAGGATCGCATTCACATCACGCCCGGCTATGGCCTGTGGACGGCGGGCATCGGTTTTCAGCTCGGCGCGGAGCGCCTGGGGGCTATGGCCATCCCGATGGGGCCGGGTAACACCGAGAAGCAGCTGAAGATGATGGAGGACTTGAAGTCGACGGTTCTCGCGGCGACGAGTTCGTATGCTCTGCTGCTCGCCGAGGAGATCGAGCAGCGTGGCATCCGCGACCGCCTTTATCTGAAGAAGGGCGTCATCGGCTCGGAGCGGTGGGGCGAGAAGATGCGCAACCGCATTCAAAACGAGCTCGGCATCGAAATCTACGATATTTACGGCTTGACCGAGATCTACGGTCCGGGTATCGGCATCTCGTGCGACGAGCACGCGGGCATGCACGTGTGGGCGGACTATATCTACATCGAGGTGGTCGATCCCGATACGGGCGCTCCCGTTCCCGACGGCGAGGTCGGCGAGCTGGTTCTCACCACGCTCCGCAAGGAGGGGGCGCCGCTGATCCGCTATCGCACGCACGATCTCACGCGCATCATCCCCGGCGACTGCGCGTGCGGTTGCCGTCATCCGCGCATCGACACGCTGGTCGGACGCACGGACGACATGTTCAAGGTCAAGGGCTGCAACATGTTCCCCGCCCAGGTGGAGGAAGTCATCAAAATCACGAGCGGCACGAGCTCGGAGTACCAGGTGATGATCGAGAACATCAGCGGCAAGGATATTCTCACGGTCTTGTTCGAGACGCCTCTCGAGGGTGAGGAGAAGGCGCGCTGCGAGGAGGAGCTCGCCACGATCTTCAAGGCGAAGCTGGGCTGCACGCCCGATGCGAAGGGCGTGCCCATGGGCGAGCTGCCTCGTTCGGAGAAGAAGACCAAGCGCATTTTCGACAGTCGTTACTAGCGCGCGACGGCGATCGCCTGCTCGCGGGCGGCTGGAGCGCCTCCGCCCTCCGTCGCCCGCGCATGCGCGCTCGTCGCGATCTCGCGCCCCGGGCTCTTTCGCCGCCTGATTCCGAGAATACGTTTCCGACCGGTTAATTCATGCTTGCTCGTTTGGACTACTGTGGTAGAGTTGCGACCATGATTTTCACCAAGGGACATATCGCGCACATCGATACGGCTGCCAATGCAGTCATGAGCGAGGTTTTCGCCATGCAGTGTCAATCTTTCTGCGCGAGCGCGGCGGGGGTCGTCTCCGACGCCGCCATCGTCTCGTCCCTTCCCGATCATTTCTACTACCGATACCTTTAGCACACGGAATTGAACGCCGGGTGCTATTTTTTTGCGCTCGGTCCCTCGTTTCGTGTGCGTGATCGAACACCCGTCGCCGCACCTGCGCGGCTTGGATCGGGTATGCCCCGTCTCGGTCGCTTGGTTTCGTCGAACGGATTCGGCGCGAAAGGGCGCGCCGTATCGGAGAGGTTCGTTTTGGCGAGGGTCGCCTGCACGAGAGAGCGGGCGGACTCGGTTGAAGAAGGGGAAGAAATGGAAATCAAGATATTGCTGGTGGTCGTGTTCATCGCCGTCGCGGTCGGCGTGGGCGTGTACTGCCGTAAATCCACCTCCACCGTCGACGGGTTCGTGCTCGGCGGTCGCAACGTCGGGCCGTGGATGAGCGCGTTCGCCTACGGCACCAGCTATTTCTCGGCGGTGGTGTTCGTCGGCTACGCGGGTCAGTTCGGCTTCAAATACGGTCTTGCCGCAACGTGGGCGGGCATCGGCAACGCCATCCTCGGCTCCCTGCTCGCGTGGTGGGTGCTCGGGCCGCGTACGCGTGAGATGACGCATCGCCTTGGAGCTCAGACCATGCCCGAGTTCTTCGGGAGCCGTTACCGGTCGAAGGCGCTGCGCATCGCCTCGGCAGCTATCATCTTCGTGTTCCTCATTCCCTACACCGCGAGCGTTTACAACGGCCTGTCGCGTCTGTTCGGCATGGCGTTCGGCCTGCCCTACGATGTGTGCGTTATCGGCATGGCGGTGGTGACCTGCATATACGTGGTCGTCGGCGGATACATGGCGACGGTCATGAACGACTTCATCCAGGGCGTCGTCATGCTGGTCGGCATCGTCGCGGTCATCGTCGCGGTCATACTGAACAACGGCGGCTTCTCCGAGGCCATCACGCAGCTCTCCCTCATCCCCGCTGAAGGGTCGGCGATGAACGGGCCGTTCGTCAGCTTCTTCGGACCCGATTTGCTCAACCTGCTCGGCGTGGTCGTTCTCACGAGCTTGGGCACGTGGGGCTTGCCGCAGATGGTGCAGAAGTTCTACGCCATCAAGAGCGGCCCGGCGGTCAAGCAGGGCGCTATCATCTCGACGCTCTTCGCGTTCGTCGTCGCGGGCGGGTCGTACTTCCTCGGCGGGTTCGGGCGCCTGTACTCCGATCAGATCGAATACACCGCCGCAGGGACGCCGGTGTACGATTCCATCATCCCCACCATGCTCTCGACGCTTCCCGACGTGCTGATCGGCCTGGTCATCGTCCTGGTGCTGTCGGCGTCCATGTCGACGTTGTCCTCGCTCGTCCTCACCTCGTCCTCGACGCTGACGCTCGATCTTATCAAGGGCAACATAGTGCGCGATATGTCGGAGAAGAAGCAGCTTCTCACCATGCGCGTTCTTCTGGTGGCGTTCATCCTCATTTCGATGGTCATCGCGCTTCTGCAGTATCACTCGAGCATCGTGTTCATCGCGCAGCTGATGTCGTACTCATGGGGTGCGCTCGCCGGCGCCTTCCTCGGGCCCTTCCTGTGGGGTCTGTACTCGGGGCGTATTTCCAAAGCCGCGGTGTGGTGCTCGTTCGTCATCGGCGTCGGCCTGACCGTCGTCAACATGACGCTCGGCTTCGTCGGCACGCCGCTCATCGCCTCGCCTATCAACTGCGGCGCGCTGTGCATGATTCTCTCGCTGGTCGTCGTTCCCGTCGTGAGTCTTTTCACGCCGAGCGTTCCCTTCGAAATCGAGAAGCCTTCGGGTAAAGGCGCGAACGACCGCGAATACGAACACGAGCTCGAGCTCGAGCAGGAACTCGCTCGCGAGCAGGGCAAAGCCGAGGCGTAAGCGAGATTCAAGACTCGGCTGCGCGTTTACGGCTGCGCGCCGCGTTCGGATGGGTGAGACGGCCTCGGGGTCGTCTCACCCTAGTCGATGCCGAGCAGCCGAGCAGGCGGCGCGCATCGTAACGCCTCAGGGGAGCGACTCGGGGTCGCCTCACCCTAGTCGATGCCGAGCAGCTGCATGACGAACAACGCCAGGGTCAGCAGCGCCACGACGCCGACGGTCGCCCAAATGATTGCGCGCAGCACGCGACCCGTGCGGTGTTCGCCCATGATGCGCTTGTCGGCGGAGATGATGGCCATGAACGCAAGCAGGATGGGCAGGATGACGCCGTTGACGAACTGGGCGGTCAGCATGACCGACAGCAGATTGATGTTCGGGATGAGAACCACGACGGCGGAGAACGCGATCACGAAGGTGAAGATGCTCTTGAACGCCGGCGCTTCTTTCCACTTGAACGACACGCCCGCTTCCCAGCCGAATGCCTCGCAGATAACGAAGGCGGTGGTCAGCGGCAGGACGCACGCGGCGAGAAACGACGCCGCGACCAAACCGATGGCGAACAGGGCCTCGGCGTACTGCCCCGCGAAAGGAGCAAGCGCCCGCGCCGCATCCGCCGCCGAGTCGATGGTGATGCCCGCGGGGAACAGGACGGCGCCGGTGGTCACGATGATGAACCACGCCACCAAGCATGCGGCGATGGTGCCGGACACCGCGTCGACGCGTTGCGAGAACAGATCCTTCACCGTGAGGCCTTTCTCCACGACGTTAGACTGCGTGAAGAACATCATCCACGGGGCGATGGTGGTGCCGACCATCGCGATGACCAGGGAGATGAAGCTCGACTCACCCACCACGTGGGGGATGACGGTGGAGGTCAGAGCGCTCTCCCAGTCGGGGTCCGCGAGGAACGCGGCCACGATGTAGGTGATGAAGACGAGCGAAAGCGCGAGGAAGACGCGCTGCACGCGCTTGTAGGACCCGCCGACGATGAGAAGCCAGACGGTGAAAGCGGCCACGGGCACCGAGATGTACTTGGACACGCCGAACATCTCCATGCCCGACGCGATGCCCGCAAATTCCGAGAACGTGGTCGCGACGTTGCCGATGAGCAGCGCGAGCATGGCGAGCGCGGTAAGCCGGATGCCGAAGCGCTCGCGAATGAGCGCGGCGAACCCCTTGCCCGTGACCGCGCCCATGCGTCCCGCGCAGGTTTCGACGATGATGAGCAGCACGCACATGATGGGAACAACCCACAGCGTCGCGAAGCCGAAGTTCGCGCCTGCGGTGGAGTAGGTGGAAATGCCGCCGGCGTCGTTTCCCGCCATGGCGGTGACGATGCCCGGCCCCATGGCCGCGAGAACGAGCAGAAGCTTTCCCTTGAAGGTGAGCTTTTCCTGCTCCTCGTTCTCCACGGTCTCGATGGCCGTTGCCGTTTCGGTCTTTTTCTTCAGCACGGACATCACCCTCAGAACCCGTTAAAGCTCGGGGACTGTATGACTTGGATCAGGACCAGGGTGTAGAGCGCCAAAAACAGAATGGACGCGACCGTGATGCCGAGCGCCTTGAGCACCGTGGTCTTGGTCTTGTCGCCCGAGACGTCGTCTTCGATGGCGTCCCACGCGTCCTCGGTGGTGACGATGCCGAGCAGCGCGCCGCGCTCGTCGACGACCGGCATTGCAGGCAGGTCGTACTTGAAGATGTCCGCGGCGACGTCCTCCTCTGTCTCGCCCGGATTCACCGAGATGATCTCGTCGTACATGATGTCGCCGAGTTGCTTGTCGTCGTCGGTTAGAACCAGGGTGCGCAGCGAGAGGACGCCGATGAGCTTGCCGTAATCGTCGGTGACGTAGACGTAGTGGACGGTGGGGTGGTCTTCGTCGAGGTCGCGCAGCACCTCGATGGTCTCGCGTACGGTGGTTTCCTTGGGAACGGCAACGTACTGCGTGGTCATCATGCCGCCTGCGGTGCCGTCCTTGTAACCGAGCAGGCGCCTGATCTCCGTTGCGTCCTCAACGCCCATGAGGCGCAGCAGCGTTTCCGCTTTCTCGTAGGGGAGGTCGCGGACGATGTCGGCTGCGTCGTCGGGCTCCATGTCGCCGATGAGGCGTGCGGCGCGTGCGTCGTCGAGGTCGTCGATGAACTCGGCCTGCAGCTCGTCTTCCATTTCCGAGATGGCCTCGGTTGCGCGTGCGTCGTCGAGGTGCTCGAACACGGCGGCGCGTTGCTGGGGGTCGAGTTGCTCGAGAATGTCCGCGACGTCGGCGGGGTGAAGTTCGTCGAGGCGCCGGTGAGTGACCGACAGCTGCACCTTCGAGAGGTCGCGGTCGAGCAGATCCATGTAGTTCCAGGCGATGATCTGCTCGTCGATGCGCTTTTTGAACACTTTCGCCGCCGCCACCACGGCCCTCTCGATGAGGGGGTGAAGACCGCGCAAGATGCCGCGCGCGCCCACTTCCGCGCCGAGAAGGCGAAGCTGGGTTCCCGATTGGGAGAGCTTGAGGTCGTTTACGCGGACGACCTTCATGCCCTGCGTATCGACAATCTGCCGGTTCATGAGGTCGCGCGCGAGTAGAACTTCCTCGGGCTGAAGATAGCTGAAGCGGATGTCGATGGCGTCGACGGACAGCGTGATGCCGTCTTCGTCGAACTGGTCGACGTACTTGCGCCACGAGATCATGAAGGGGACCTTCCCCGGTCCCTGGAATGCGAGGCTGGTGATGCGCGGGAACACCTCGCCGGTGGAGATGGCGAGATCGGAGATGGTTCCGATTTTCTCGCCGCTCGCATCGACGACGGGTTTCCCCATCATTTGAGAGAGGTAGAGCATAGGCGATCCCTTACGTTTTCCTGCAAACGCCTCGCGTTCAACCCGTTTCGCGTCCAGTTGCCGTGTTGAACGCAGGAAAGGTCGCAAGGCGACCCTGAGGTGATTGACGAGGAATTTGCGCCGCAGTCGTCTTCCGACTGCCGACGTAAGAGAAGGGAGTCGGAAGGTTACATACTGTGAGGCTTCGGTTTTCGAACCTTCAAGTACGTTCCTTTCCCTGAGACAATAAAAAAACCGCACGTGCTGTAAGACAGTCGTTGCGGATTCAAGATGCTAAAAGTGGTGCGCCGTGAGGGATTCGAACCCCCGACGTACTGATTCGTAGTCAGTCCCTCTATCCAGCTGAGGTAACGGCGCACTTCCGAAGCAGCAACGACTATTTAATCATCTAGGCAAAGCGCTGTCAACGGGAAATTTCAATTTTTTGAAAAATACTGGGGGAGACCGGGTTTCATCACCCGGCTTCGATGCCGCAGGCGTGTTACGTTTAGCGTAATTTTCCCTCTCGAAAGGCACCTGTGCCCGTCCCGTCGTCGTCCTTCGGTAAAATGGGCGAAACGAAGAGGAAGGTGCAGCTCATGCCCATGGAAATCGACGAAGCCCTTATGAGGGGCTTGAACCCCGCCCTCGTCGACGAGGAGGGTTCCATCGAGATCAGCGAGGAAGAAGAGCTCAAGGTTCGCCTTTACCGGGATTTTCGCGAGGTCAACTCCATCGATCCGCGTTTTTACGAGCGCTACGACGTGAAGCGCGGGCTGCGCAATGCGGACGGCACGGGCGTGTTGGCGGGGATGACGAACATCTCCAACGTGCACGGCTACGTCGTCTCCGACGGGGAGAAGTTCGCCGATGACGGTCTTCTGCGCCTTCGCGGTTACGACTTGTACGATCTTCTCGGCGACGCTTCGGGCGATCGCCGTTACCGTTACGAGGAGATATGCTACCTGCTCCTCATGGGCGAGCTGCCCACGCAATCGCAGCTCGATCATTTCGTCGAGGTGATCGACTCGCAGCGCGAGCTGCCCGATGGGTTCACGGCATCCATGATCATGCGCGATGTTCCGCCGGATATCATGAACGTGCTGGCGCGCTCCATTCTCCTGCTCTACTCGTATGACGAGCATGCCGAGGATCGCACGCCTCAGCATGAAGTTCACACGGCTCTATCGCTCATCAGCCGGCTCCCTCGCATCATGGTGCTCACGTATTACTCGAAGAAGGCGCGTTTCGAGCACGGATCGATGATTATGCACCGGTTTATTCCCGGCCAGTCGACCGCCGAGACCATTCTGTCGATGCTGCGCCCCGACAGGCGGTTTACGCCCGAGGAAGCGCGTATGCTCGATATCATGCTGTGCCTGCACGCCGAGCACGGCGGCGGCAACAACTCGACGTTCACGACGCGTGTTCTCTCGTCCTCCGACACCGATCCGTATTCGGCGTATTCCGCCGCCGTCGGCTCGCTCAAGGGGTACCGCCACGGCGGCGCGAACCGCCAGGTGCGCGATATGCAGGCTGAGATCAAGCGGAACGTCGAGCATTGGGATGACGATGACGAGGTTGCGGCCTACCTTGCGAAGATCGTGAACAAGCAGGCCTACGACAAGACGGGCCTGGTGTACGGCATGGGGCATGCGGTGTACACGCTTTCCGACCCGCGTGCGGTCATCTGCAAGCGCTTCGCCGAGAAGCTCGCCGTCGGGACCGAGTTCGAGGCGGAGTATCGCCTGCTCGAGTCCATCGAGCGGCTTGCGCCCGAGGTCATCTTGCGCGAGAAGGGCACGAAGAAGGATATGTGCGCGAACGTGGATATGTACTCGGGCTTCGTCTACTCGATGATGGGAATCCCCTCGGATCTCTACACGCCGCTGTTCGCCTGCGCCCGCATGGCGGGATGGGCGGCGCACCGTTTCGAGGAGATCGGTGCCGGAAAGCGCATCATCCGTCCTGCGTACAAGAACACCTACTCGGGAAGCCGTGCGTACAAGTCGATCGAGGAGCGCTGATAGCTGCAGGCGCTGTTCGCGGGCACGTACACGCGCCTGCGTTCGCCCGCGCTGAGCCGTTAGGCCGTTGCGCCTGCGGACGCGGCTTCCGTTCGCTTGATGGAGCTTATGAGGCGCATGGAGCATACGGCGAACGATCCCGCGCCGATGATGGCACCTGCGATGCCGACGTCGGCGATGCCGGCCGTCGAGACCACCATGCCGCCGACCCACGTGCCCGATCCGATGCCAAGGTTGAAAATCCCTGAATACGCCGACATGGCGACGGCGGAGCTTTTCTCCGACGAGTTCGCGAGAACCTCGGACTGAAACACCACGTTGTAGGCGGTGTAGAACGCGCCCCACAGCGCGCACACCGCGCCGGCGGCAACGAAGTTGAGCGACGCGAGAAGGAGGACGCCCATGGCCGACGCCACGCCGATCACCGCCATGCGCATGAGCGAAAACCGCAGGCGCGTGTACGCGCGCGAGAACAGCGTGCTTCCCACGACGCCCGCCGCGCCGTAGAGCACGAGCGTGAACGTGATGAGGTTGTCGGAGAAGCCCGCGACTTGCTGCAAAAACGGCTCGATGTAGCTGTAACAGGTGAAGTGAGCGGTGGCGAACAGCGCGGTGACCAGGTAGATGTCGCGCAACGCGGGCGTGGCGAACAGCGAAGGGAGGTCTCGCGCCGAGAAGGGCTTCCCCGCTTCGAGGCGGGGAACGGCGACGAGCAGATAGGCAAGCGTCGCAAGCGCGGTAAGCGCCACGCAGAAGAAGGTCATGCGCCAGCCGAGCACGAGCCCGATCGCGCGTCCGAGGGGAAACCCGCATACCATGGCGACCGATGAGCCCGTGACGATGACCCCCACGGCCACGTCGCTGTAGCGCTGCCCTACCACGCGTACGGCAAGCGGCGTGGCTATCGACCAGAAGACGGCGTGCGCGGCGGCGACCATGATGCGTGCGCCGATGAGCAGGGCGAACGACGGAGCGAGCGCCGAGGCGGTCTGTCCTGCGGCGAACAGGGCGATGCAGCCGACGAGCACGGTCTTCAGCCTGAACCGCGAAGCGAGGACCATGAGGGGAACGGAGAGAAGCGCTACCGCCCAGGCGTAAACGGAGACGATGTAGCCCGCCTCGGCCTCGGTCATGGAGAAGCCGGCGGCTATGTCCACGAGCAATCCGATGGGCATGAACTCGGACGTGTTCATGATGAACGCGGAGAACGCGAGTCCGATCAAAGCAATCCAGTGCCTGCGCGACATGGGTGTCGGCGCTCCTTTCCTCGGGGTTTTCACACGGGCCGCTTTCAACACGGCGGGCGCGATTCTAACAAAGCGCCGTAAACCGTTTGTTAAACGGACGTTCGCGTTTTGAATATTCAGGAAATCGACGGCTCGAGGCTCGTTCGCCCCTGCCCGTGCGCCGTCCGTCGCCGCATCGGCCTTCGACCCCTGTCCAATCGGGGCGAACGCCGATTTAGGCTGCGTTATAATAGCTGCGAATATGGGATGTATTCAGGGGGTATGTATGACGGAAGCAAATCATATGCCGAAGGCGGCGCGCGGCCTTCGCACGCTCAACGACGAAGTTCTCGACGGATTCACCATCGAGGAGCTGAAATGCCGGTCTTGCAGCGGTTATGGAAACTGCGGGTACAAGAGCATGTATCTCAACCCAGCAGGTGGCGTGGTGTCGATCTGCATGAACAGGCGCGATCAGCTGCGCAAGCAGCGCGACGGGGTCGAGTAGGGCGAAGCGCCCATCTCGTCCGGCGAGGCTGCCGAGCGGCGAACGCGTGCCCGCGCGGCACGGACTCCGCGCTCACCCGCGTTAAAGTCGAATAATGCGACGAGGAAGCGAAGGCCCCCGACGAGGGGGCCTTCGCGTGTCCGCAATGAGGGTTCCCCGGGCGGCGCATGACCTCCCGGTTCGAATCCTCCTTCCCCGTCGTCCGGGCTCTCCCGGGCATGAAAAAAGCCCCATCGCTGGGGCTTGGGGTAACCTGGCGGAGGAAGTAGGATTCGAACCCACGGAACCTTGCGGCTCAACAGTTTTCAAGACTGCCGCCTTCAACCACTCGGCCATTCCTCCGTAAGCACCATGCAGAATATCATATTTCTTCGATAGCGATATCGTGAACATAATAAGGGGACGCGTGCGCAGAGCCTCTTGCCGTCGCCGGGCGATTGCCCCCCTCGATATAATGCATTCTATGGACAATTCGGAGAACATCGAGCAGCGTGTTTCGGGCGTTGCGCCGTGCTCTGCGCGACAGGCGCACGCTGCGGCATCGTCGTCGGGTGGTGCGGGACTGTCGGCCGCGACCGTGCCGGCGCGCATTGCGGAGAGATCGACGCGCGCATCGTCGCCCTCGCCGGAGGACGAACGGTACATGCGCCTCGCCATCGAGCAGGCGCGCGCTGCGGCGGAGATCGGCGAGGTCCCCATCGGGGCGGTGGTGGTGTACGCGCCCATCGATCGCGCCACGCGTCGCCCGACCGCCGAACCGCGCGTCATCGCGCAGGCGTGCAATCGCCGCGAGGTCGACAGGGACCCCGCGGGTCACGCCGAGTTCATAGCGATGAAGAAGGCCGCCGAGGTTCTTGACGCCTGGCGCCTGACCGACTGCACCGTCTACGTCACGCTCGAGCCGTGCATCATGTGCGCGGGGCTTATGCACCAGGCGCGCGTCACGCGCTGCGTGTACGGCGCGCGCGACAAAAAGGCGGGCGCCCTCGGTACGTTGTACGCGGTGCACGCCGACGAGCGGCTCAACCACCGTTTCGAGGTTGTGCCGGGCGTGTTCGAGGCGGAGTGCGCGGGGCTTTTGAAGAGCTTCTTCGCCGCCCGTAGAAAAAGCAAGGCCGCGTCGAAGGGCGCGGAGTCAAGCGATAGCGAGGAATAAATGAGCGAAGGGAAGACCCGCAAGGTCGACATGCTGGCGGCAGCGCGCGAGGCGCAGTGGTCAGCGGATACGTTTTTGGGACCCGGCGCGACGAAGGTCGTGGCGCCTGCGAAGGTGAACCTGGTCTTGGGCGTCGGCGATCGCCGAGACGATGGGTTCCATGAAGTGGCGAACGTGATGCACGCGGTGTCGCTCCATGACGTTCTCTACGTCAGGACCGAACCCCTTGCCGCGTCCCCGCTCGATGCGTATCGAACTGAAGACGGAACGCTCGACCTGCCCGATCATCTCGCGGTCGTCGGCCCGGAGGACAACATCCTCGTAAGCGTCGACTGCTCGGATAAGACGGCGCTCGACGCCGATCACGCGCTCAACGTGCCCGCGCGCGACAACATCGTGTGCAGGGCGGTTGACGGGCTCGCTTGCTCGCTCGGGCGCGCCGGGTTCGAGCGCGTGCTCATTCGCATCGAGAAGAACATTCCCCATCAGGGAGGACTTGGCGGGGGATCGTCGGATGCGGCGGCGGTGCTAACCGCGCTCGCGTCGCGTTGGCAGCTTGACGCGCGCGATTCTCGTGTGGCGGAGGTCGCCTGCACGCTCGGCAGCGACGTGGCGTTCTTCTTGGAGGGCGGATGCGCTCTCTTCGGCGGTGCGGGAGAATGCTTCGTCCGCTCTCTCGAACCCATGAAGCTCCCGATTGTGCTGGTGAAGCCCTTCGTCGGCGTCTCCACGCCTGCTGCATACCGCGCCTTCGACGAGGCGCCCGTGCCGGTGCCCGCCGATGTACTGGCTGCCGCTTCTTGCGCCGCCTGCGCCGAGGATGTGCCGCTGTTCAACAATCTCGCCCCCGCCGCCGAGGGTCTTGAGCCGGTTTTGGTCGAGGTTCGTGAATGGCTCGCCGCGCAAACAGGCGTCGCGCCGGAGAAGGTGCTGCTGTGCGGAAGCGGCGCGACTACCTTCGCCGTGACGGACAGCTTCAGCACGGCGTGCGACATCGCCGCATCTGCGCAATCGCGCGGGTGGTGGGCTCGCGCGTGCACGTTCTCGTCGCTGCGCGCCGCGGCGGTGCCTCGCCGCTAGATATCGCGGCGCGCGATCCTCGCTGCTCCGCGGCGGTGTCGAGCCCGCTGCCCTGCACCCGCTTCGCCTTCGCCTCAGCACGCTCGCTAAGGCCTTGCGGTGCGCAAACTTGTCGCAGCGTGCTTGCCGGCCTTGCTCTCGGTTGCGCCCATTGTGCGAAGCGAGGTTGGGATGAGCGACCTCGTGGTAATATTGGGCGCGTGTTCGCGGCGGAGCCGCCGCAGCGCACTTTGATTCGTGCATTCGCCTGGCAAATTGCGAGAGGAGGCCGAAATGGGTTTGCTCGCACGTTTGAGTCGTATCGTGCCGCTTTTGCTGATCATGGCGGTCGTTGCGATCGTCATCTATCTTGTGGTCACGTACCGCCATTCTCCGACGCGGGCTAAAGAGGTTCTCATCAAGGTCTTCACCTGGCTCAACGTCGTTATCATCGCGTTTTTCGGATTGGCGTCGCTTTACGCGCTGTTCGAGAGCCATGCCGGCGTGCTCGATCTTGCGCTCAGCTTCGCGATCGTCGGACTTGTCTGCCTGGGCATCACGCGCTGGTGCAACCATGTGTTCCTCAAGCACAATCCTCATTATCGCGATAAGCGCCAGGCCGCGCGGGTGATCCGCCGTTTCCCCTGGAAGAAGGGGTAGCGGCGCAGGGCTCTCTTTCGGGCGTCCCTGCGCTTATGCTCTTTCGCTTGCAACCATCATCTGGGCTGCCGTCGCATCGGCGCTAGGTTGCGCACGCCGACGTGGCGGCAGCCCAGATGCGTTTGCCCTCGCTTCTGCTTCCTCATATGCAGCTTCCACGCCCTCGTCAGAGCGCGCGATGATGCTTGCGCGCTCTTCCAGCCGTCGAGATTCCCGTTTTTGCACGATTTGTATCAACGTGAGCTTTCCGAGGGCTAAGGTCGGTTCTGCCGAGAAGCTGTGAACTGGGAAAACGCAGGGGAATTCGCCCGCGCTGCACCGGCTTTGGAGGGCAGCGGGCGGGATTCTGCGTTACGTTGATACAAGTCGTTGATTTAAGGGAATCCCGAAACCCGATTTCATGCACGCTTGCATCGTGGAGGTAGCTTAGGCCTCAAAAAGTGGGTCTGGCCAGAGGCCCGGCTTCCATATGCCAACCGAATGCCGGCAGTGAATAATCGGAGCGGGCACATTCTGACCTATAGCCCCGCATTTCGCCCTATAGCCCCTCGGAGCAGGCGCGTATCCTGTATCCCAGCTTCTCCTGAAATGAAAAGACCCCCTGCGTTCGATAGCGCAGGGGGTCTGTGTAGTCAGGTGGCGGAGAAGCAGGGATTCGAACCCTGGATGCCCTTTTGGGGCATACTCACTTAGCAGGCGAGCACCTTCGGCCTCTCGGTCACTTCTCCGTCAGCAAGAATGAATCTTACCCGACTTGACTCGGGCCTGTCAACGAGAATTCATCAGGTCAACACGTCATCGCTTCGCGAGGCCTGCCTGCGGCGCATGTCGGCGATGGCGCGAGGCGGAACGGCGAGGCGCGTCTGCGCCGGGTGGCGGGGTGGTCTGTTCAGGGCGCGTGGCAAAAGCTGCGCGCAGCGAGGACGGCGCGCAGCGGGTGCCTCGACTACGCGCGGCGAACAGCGCGGCTAGCTCGGCATGGTGCTTTATAATGTTGCGAAGTTTTTCACTGGAGAAACGGGAGAGCGCGGCCACTGCGCGAGAAGTGGTTGGAGCGACTAGCGAGGGAGACGCGCATGCTCGCAACGGGCGCCGACGCGCACAGGAACGGTCTTGAAGGGTCCGAAGCATTGCGGGAGGCTGAAGGCGCCGCAGCGGACGCCGACGTGCGGGCGGGCTTCGGAAGGCTCGCGGCGGGGGTCGGTACGCGGGCGAGCTTCGGAAGGTTCTCGTCGTCGCGCGCGTCAGAAAACGCCGCCGCAGCCGCGTTCGTGCGCCCGGATGGCGCACCCGTCCGGACCCCGTCGCGCTTTGCGATGCCGGTCCTCCGCGCCGCCCTCGCGCTCATCACCCTCGCTTTCGCCATCGCCGTTTTCCCGAGCCCGGCGCTTGCCGCCGAGGTCTTGTGCCCGCAGACGGACATCGTGGCGCAGGCGCAAACGGACGGCTCTCTCCACGTGACGGAGCAGCGCGTATTCACGACCGACGACAGCTCCGTACGGTTGAAGTGGAGCTTCGCCGGCGTGTCGGCGGGGTCCGAGGCCGAGATATCCTCCATGCGCGCCGCCGCCGTCGACGAGGAGGGCAATGTCGTCGGAGAATGGGAGAACCTTTCCCGGGCCCCTTTCCAAACAAGCTGGCGTGAGTCGGGCGGCCCCGATCACAGCGCATGGTCACTCGATCGCTTGGAGAGCATGGTGTATGTGTTCCTCGAGGATATGGGAGATCGAGTGGTGCTCGAAATGGATTACGTCGTCGCTGACGGCGTGACGCCCTACGATGATGTCGCGGAAATATACTGGCGTTACGTTCCCGAGGGCTGGGCGATCGCATCCGAGAGCGTCACGCTGACCATCGAACTTCCCGTACCTTCGGCGACGCAGGTCGTACCCGGCGAGAACGTCTATGCATGGGGCCATGGACCTGCCGATGGCGAGGCGCTGGTTCAGGAGGATGGAACCGTCGTCTACCATGTCGCCCTGGTCGAAGCGGGTCGGTATGCGGAAGCGCACGTGGCTTTTCCCGTGGGGTGGCTCACGAATCTCGACAGGAAGGTCCGGCTCGCGAATCAGGGGACCACGCAGCTCGGGACGATTTTCAGCGAAGAGGCCAGTTGGACCGATCATGATAGCAACCGCCGCGTCATCGACTACGCCCTTGCTGCCGGCTCGATCGCCGTGTGCGCGCTCGTTCTCGTCGCTGTGGTGATCTTGTATCTGTGCTTTGGCCGAGAGCACAAGCCTCGCTTCACCGGCGCGTATCTGCGTCGCGATCCCGCCCGCGACCTGCATCCCGCTCTCGTTGGAAGGCTTTGGCGTTGGAACAGGGAATCGGGCGACGATTTCACGGTTTCGGTCATGAACCTCGCCCGCCAGGGCGCGGTGAAGCTGGCGCGTGGTTCGTATCCCGATGGAGCGGGCGCGCCGATGGACGATTTTCGCCTGACGCGTGACGACGCGAAGGCTGCGGAGCTTTCCGATCCCATCGATCAGGTGACGATGGAGGTGCTTTTCGACGAGTTCGCGAAGGGGACCGGCGCGCTTTGGTTTGCCGCGATCCGCAAATTCGGCGAAGACGAGCCGTCGTCTTTCGTCGCCGCGATGGGACGCTGGCAGCATCGTCTCACCGAGGAGGTCGCCAGGCGGGACTTCTTCGATAGGCGCAGCATGAAGCTTCGCACGGCGGTGTTCGTCGTGGCTCTCGTGCTCGCGATCGCCGCAGCGGCGAATTTCCTCACGTCGGGGGGCCTTGTCAGCACGGTCGCCTTCGCCGTGACAGCTGCGGTGTTGGTCGTGATGGGCAACGCCATGCCGCGCCGCACCGTCGCGGGCAACGAGGTGGCGGCGCGGTGTAAAGCCGCGCGCAACTACGTTCGTGATCTGGCGGCGTTCGGCGGGGAGCCTGCTTCGGCCGGCGATGAGCCTTCCGCAGCGCACGCGGGCGACGGCGCGCTCTCCCGCACGCGGGCCGCTGCGGCTCTGCGGGCTGATGCCGCCATGCGAGCTGACGAAGGCTGCGCAGGCGCCGATACCTGCGCAATCGCCGACGACGAGGGCCCGGCTCTGCTTTTATATGCGTACCTGTTCGGCGTCTCTCGGGAGGATATCGAGGCCGCAGCCGAGCGCTTGCTTGTCGATGGCTCGTCGAAGCCGGATCCTCTCGCCGCATGGTTCGTGCGAGGAGAGCCTTCTGCGGCAACGGAGCATGAGGTCACCGAGGCGGCGGTGCTCGAGCTCACCGCTTGCGCGGCTCTTTCGGCGACGATGGCTCAGACGCTGTCGTCCGCTCGCACGTCGATATCCGAGGCGAATGCCAGGTTGAGCGGAGCCGGGCGCTTCTCGTGGAAGATGAGGCGCGCCCGCGGTTAAGCGAGCCGGATTGTCGGTTATAATGTCGCGCCGTGGTTAAACTCGACAACATACCGACATTTGTTTACAAGCTTCTCATCGTGGTCGCCACCATCATCTGGGGCTTCAGCTTCGTCGTCATGAAGGAAGTCGTGGAGGTTCTGCCTCCCGCGTGGCTTCTCGGCATTCGCTTCCTCATGGCGGGGGCCATTCTGCTCGCCGTTCTTTGGAAGCACGTGCGGCGCATGTTCACGCGCGAGGCGCTTGCGGCGGGCATCGTCCTCGGCGCCCTCGACTTCGCCGCGTTCTGGAGCCAGACGGTCGGCCTCCAGCATACGACGCCCGGCATCAACGCGTTTCTGACCGCGACGTACTGCGTGATCGTTCCCTTCCTGTGGTGGATCATCGCGCGTAAGCGTCCCACGGTTTTCAACATCGGCGCTGCGGTGCTGGCGGTGGTCGGCATCTGGCTGGTGTCGGTGACGTCCTCGGATAGCTCGCTTTCCATGGGCTACGGCGAAGCCATGACGCTTCTGTGCGCGCTGCTGTTCGGCCTGCACATGGTTTACGTGTCGAAGTTCTCGCGCAAAAACGACGTGCTGGTTCTCACGGTGTTCCAATTCGTCGCCGAGGGAACGCTCGGCTGCGTCTTCGGCGCGGCGACCGAGACCCTGCCCGCCCTGTCGGCCATCACGCCGTCCATCGTCGCGAGCATGGTCTTCTTGGCGGTGTTCGCCTCCGTCATCGCGTTCGGCATCCAAAACGTCGCGCTGGCCTACATCCCCCCTGCTCAGGGTGCGTTGCTTCTCTCCCTTGAGTCGGTTTTCGGCGTGGTGTTCTCGGTTCTGCTGTACGGCGAGGTGGTGACCGGAAGGCTGCTGCTCGGCTTCGCCCTCATCTTCGCCGCCATTGTGATAAGCGAGACGTTCCCCTTGAAGCGGAAGGGGAAGAGGAAGCGCGCCGCTGGCGATGACGGGCTGCGCGTCGCCGAAACCGACCCCGACCCTGCCGGCGTTGAAAAAGCGTCGGCGTAGTTCGCGTCGAACGGTCGGCGGATGCCGTATCCGTTTGCGGCAAGTTGCTTGCGCGTCCGCGCCCGTTGCAGTAATCTCTCGCGTGTTCAAGGACAGACCGTCGTCAGGAGTAGAAGATGAAGGAAAAATGCGACGAGCCGGGACGCGATAACATCATCCTCATCGGCATGCCCGGTGCGGGGAAATCGACGTTGGGCATCGTCCTCGCCAAGATCATGAACTACGACTTCGTGGACGCCGACTTGCTCATTCAGCAGCAAAGCGACAAGACGCTCGAGCGCATTATCGACGCGCTCGGGCCGGAGGGCTTCATCCAGGTGGAGAACCAGGTCCTTACCCAGATCGAGTACGAGCGCACCATCGTCGCGACGGGCGGTTCCGCCATCTACTCCGAGGAGGCCATGGCGCACCTCGCCTCGATCGGCCGTGTGGTGTATCTGCAGATCGACTACGAGGAGCTGAAAGGGCGTCTATCCGACCTCTCCGAGCGCGGCGTGGTCATGAAGGGCGGCATCGGCATGAGTCTGCGCGATCTCTTCGACGAGCGCAAGCCTCTCTATGAGAAGTACGCCGACATCACGGTTGACGTGAACGACCTGTCCATCACCGCCGCCGCGCGCAAGGTTGCCGACGCGCTGCGCTAGACGGACGTACGATAAACGGCGATCGCAAGGATCGGGCTGCGACGCGCGGGCTTCGAGCGGCCCTCTCGGCTGCGCAAGCCGCAGCCGTCGCGCTCGTCGATCTTTGCGAAGCGACCCGTCTCGTCTGCGCGATCAGGCGTCCGCCGCCGGCGCGATCGTCGATCTTTGGTGAATATATAGTAAGAAAACTTACTAATTAATATGCTCGAGTGCTAAGCTTCTTCGGGAAAGAAAAAGCAAGCACTTGAAAGTGTTGGTGCTAGTTTGAAGAAAGAAACAACCTTGTCCGTCGAAGGCTCCGGGTCGTCTCGTGCGACGCAGCACCTGAATTCGCAAGAATCGCAGCTTCAGGAGGCGCAGGGGCATCAGCAACCGGCATCGCAGCCCCAGGATCCGCGGTCCCGGCAGCCTCGTTCCTCCCGCCCGGGGAAGGCGAGCCCCGATCGCATGGGGACCGAGCGGATCGGCAAGCTGCTGCTCGAGTTCTCCGTCCCCGCCATCATATCGATGGTGTTCAACACGCTCTATAACGTGGTGGACACGGCGGTGCTCGGCTGGTTCGTCGGCGAGGTGGGCGTCGCGGTCACCACGCTCGCGCTGCCCGTCATGACCATTCTCATGGGCTTCTCCATGCTCGCGGGGCAAGGCGGCAACGCCCTCGCCGCCATCCAACTCGGCGAGGGCAAGGTCAGGCTGGTTGAGAAGACCATGGGAAACTCGGCGGTGCTCTTGTTCGTCATGTCCGCCGTCGTCGCCCTTGCCGCTTTCGTGTTCATCGACCCGGTGCTCGCGCTCATCGGCACCACGCCCGATCTCTATGAGCCGACGAAGCAGTTCATCCAGATCATCTGCGTTTTCTTCGGCTTCCAGTCGCTTGGCATGGGCATGAACAACTTCCTGCGCACGGCGGGTAAGCCCACGCTTGCGCTGGTCACCATGATGCTCGGCACGATTATGTGCGTCGTGTTCAACCTGCTGTTCGTCGCAGTGCTCGGATGGGGCGTCGCGGGCAGCGCGTGGGCCACCGTCGCAGGTCAAGCGTGCGGCATGGTTCCCGTGATGTGGTATTTCATCTTCGCGAAAAGCGCTCCGTTCCGTTTGAAGCTGTCTTGTTGCAAGCCCGACTTTCGCCTGATGCTCAACATCATGACGCTCGGCATCGCGTCTTTCGTCATGCAGGTGGCGTCGACGGTGGTGTCGGTGGTGTTCAACCAAGTGGTGACGAAGTACGGCGCGATGGATCCGCTCGGCGCAGCAGGCGCCCTTGCGGCCATCGGCGTCGCGCAGAAAGCCACCATGTTCGCCATCACCCCGATGGTCGGCCTGGTGATGGGCGCGCAACCGCTTATCGGCTACAACTACGGCGCCCGCAATTGGGATCGCGTCTTGAAGGCGCTCAAGTGGGCGGAGATCTGGGGGATCGGTTTCGGCACGGTGTTTTTGCTGCTGTCTCACCTTATCCCCTATCAACTCGTCAACCTGTTCGGCGTGACCGGCGACCTCGAGCGATTCGCCGTGCAGGCGCTGCAGATCTACACCATCCTGTATCCCCTGGTCGGCTTCCAGATCATCGGGTCGAGCTACTTCCAGTCGAGCGGCCAGCCCATGAAGGCGGCGGTGCTTGAGCTGACGCGTCAGGTGATCTTCCTGATTCCGCTGTATCTCGTCATGCCGTATTTTGCGGGTGCCTTCGGCATGTCGCCGCTTGCCATGGTCATCGTGGCGGTGCCGGTATCCGATGCTCTCTCGGTTTGCGTGACGTCGATATTCGTGTTCCGTGAGGTTCGCAAGCTCGGTCGTCTTCGTGATTCTGAACCTGCGATCGCTTCCGCGTGATAGGTGGGGAATATGAAAGCGAAGAGCACGGCGCAGGTGAGCAGCGAGTCTCCTGCGAACGACGCGGGGAGTCGGACCGGCTGCGAAAACGATCGCGTCGGGTGCGCCATCGAAGGGCTTTCGAATGCCGCGTCCGCCGCCGCTGCTCCTGCCGCGCGACTGACCGCCGAGGATATGAGCCCCGACACGATATTGCGCGAGCTGGGGCATCTGGCCTCGGTGATTCGCCGCGCGGTGAGGCCTCTCGACGGGACGAACCGCACCATGCAGGTCCTCGTGAGGCTCGCGATGCACGAGGAGGCCATGGCCGACGGGTTCGCGAAGAGGCGCCTGTCTCAGGCGGATCTCGCCTCGACTATCGGTATCAGGCCTCAATCGGTGGGTCCTGTGCTGGTGCAGCTGGTCGACGAGGGGCTCATCGTGCGCGAGCCGAGCGACGATGACCGGCGCACGATTCTCCTCTCGCTCACCGATCTAGGGCGCGATCGCGCGGAAGACGGTCGTCGCATGCAGCGCGAGTTCGCGGAGGAGACTTTTTCGGCGCTCACCGACGAGGAGCGCGTTCAATTCGCGAACGCCATTTTGAAGCTCAACGATGATCTGCGCCGGCGCAAACTCTGCCCCTAGCTGCGGGCCCGGCCTCCAAGGTGCCGGCGCAAGCTTCGTCTCGGGGCGTTGAACGCCGGCTGGGTTTCGCCCCCCTCCCAGCCGCACGCCCGATCCCCGTCTCGGGTCAGCAGGCGCAGGGCCGCCGGCTCGGACCTCGGCCCTCTCGAGACGCGGATCCGCGTCTCGCTTTCAGCCGCAAGCGGCGCTTCTCGCCGGCTTTTCAACGTGCGTTAGCGTCGTTCGTTCCGATACGAATGCTGTTTGTTACCTGCAAGACAAAAAGAATCTTATCTGTTGAAAAAGCGTATATACTGTCGGCATATTTGCCCTATTTGGGAACAATGGATTAACGCACCAGAAAAGGACTCGAAGTTGACCCGGATAGCTCATCGTGAGGCTTCCCGCGAGAAGCTCGGTTCCCCCGTGTTCGCGACGGGGGAAGCTGCTTGCGTAAACGCGCGGGGTGGATGCGTCTGCGCTCAGACTAACGGACGCTCCTTTGCACATGTTTGGATTCTCGCAGCGGTTGCATTCCTCCTCGGCGTTTTGTCTTCGCATCTCTTGCGCTTCCCCAGCAGGCTCTTGCAGCCGATGAACCGCAGACTGACATCACCCTTTCGCAGGGCGTTGAATCCGCGAACGCGCCCTTCTCCGTCTCGGGCTTGCTGCCGGACGATGCCGAAACTCAAGGTGTCGAGGTCGACGTCAGCCACAAGGCCTCGGTCGACGTCCAGTTCGAAGTCGAGCGCGTCGAGAACCGCGCGGGCGATGCGGCCCGGTTGTCCGACGTGCTGCATCTGCGCGTCGTCGATCGCGTAACGGGAGCGATCGTTCTCGAGGGCTCGGCGTCCGACTCGTCGGCAAGCCGGTTTCCGTCCCCGTTGAAGGGCAGGGGGTATCGCGTCTTTCCTGGACGGTGGAGGCCTCTCTTCCCACGCAGATAGGCAACGAGTATCAGGATACGTCCTGCGTCGTCGATCTTCATTGGTTCGTGGGCGAAGACGAAGCGGGTAATTTGTCCCCGCTGGCTCCGACGGGCGATACGACGATATGGTTGACGCTTCTGGTGGTCGTTGCGCTTATCGCCGTATTGGCGGCGGCCTCCTGTGCCCAGTCGAGAAGGAAGCTCGCGGAGGCTTCCCATGGTGCGCATGTCGCCTCTTCGGCGGGGAGGCGTCCGACGGGCGTCAGCCTCTTGATTCTCAGACGAAGAAGAGAATAGCCGTTTCGGTGTTTGCGGCTCTTGCCTTGGTGTTGGCGGCGGCGGGCGTGGCCATCGCCATGTTCTGGGCGCACGAGCGTTTGCCCGAGAACCGCTTCGCCACCAGCACGGTGTCGATCGCGCTTGAGGGTAGCTTCGACGAGGCCAACATCGAGCTTGGTCACACGGTGATCGAGAACTTCGCCGTCACCAACAAGGGCGGCGCCGATGCCTATTGGCGCAGGAGCTTCGAGAATCTCCAGGGGCCGTTGGCTGATGCGCTTGACGTTACCGTCATCGATGACGCCGGGGTGCAGGTGTACCACGGCTCGGCGGTCGATTTGGACGCCGGCATGGCGTACGCGCAGGGCTCGCGATCGCTTGCCCCCGGGCAGACGGCGACGTTTACGGTGCGAGTTCACATGAGCGAGTCGGCGGGTAACGGGTATCAGGGCGCGGACGTCACGTTCGACGTGAAGGTCGATGCCGTTCAGTCGAAGAACAACGCGGGCGGTGAGTTCTGATGAAGCATCTCGTTCGCAATGATATCTCCCGCAATTTCGAGCTTCGCGGGAAGGTGGCCTGCGCCGCGCATGCCGATCGTCGCTTGGACGACGCGACGTGGCGAAACCGCATGGTTTTGCTCGTGTGCTTGATCGCGCTGGCGGCCTCCTGTGCCCTGTTCGTGGGCGTCTCTCATTCGTGGTTCACCGACAGCGTGAAGAACGAGGGCAACAGGATCCAGGCGGGCACGCTCGGGATCGAGCTTTCCACCACGGGCGACGGCGGCGTGATCCTCGCCAGCGACGGGCGGTGGGAGCCCGGCTACTCCGAGAAGGCCGACGCCACGGTGTCCAACACCGGCAGCCTGTGGCTGAAGTACGCCATCTCCGTCGACAACCTGCAGAACGCGGGCGGCGTCAACCTCTCCGACGTCCTCGACGTGTATGCGGTCGCCGACGGCGCGACGAGCCTCGAGGGCGCCACCCTGCTCGGCAACCTGACGGACCTCTCCACCGGCGACGCCGAGCTCGCCGCCGAGGGCGTGCTCGCCCCGAAGGATTACACGGGCTCCGACGGCTCCTCGTCGAAGACGCTGAACCTCGTGGTGAAGATGCGCGAGAGCGCGGGCAACGAGTACCAGGGCGCGAGCGTCGCCTTCGACATCGTGGTGAAGGCCACCCAGGCCGCCAAGGAGCAGGACGGCTTCGGCAACGACCGGTACGATGCGAACGCCACGCTGCCCGTCACCTCTACGGCGGATCTTAAAACCGCACTCACCCAGGGCGGCTCCGTGTCGCTGGGATCCGACATGATCATCGACCCCGAGTTCCCCGCCGACGTCGATCCCGATGGCGCTTTCGCTCAGATGAGCGTGAGCGCTGATACGACGCTCGATCTTTCCGGCAAGACCATCGGCCTCGATCCCTCGGTTGCGAGCGAAGAACTGCCCACCACGTCCATCCTCATCGACGTGCGGAGCGGCACGACGACGCTTGATGGCGACGGCGTGGTGTCTGCCGAGGCTGGCTACAACAACAGCTATGCGATTCAGGTGAACGGCGGCAGCCTCGTCATCAACTCCGGTTCGTATTACGGCGCCATGTCCGCCGTTCAGGTTGCGAAGGGCTCCTGCATTATCAACGGTGGTTTCTTCGATTTGGCTCCCACCATCAAGAGCGCGGCTCCGAGCTTCTCAAGCTATCTCATCAACTGCATTGACTCTGCGTACGCGGATGGCACTGCCACGGTTGAGATCAAAGGCGGCACGTTTGTTAACTTCGATCCGTCGAAGGGTCCCGAAGTCGGCTCGCCCTCTTTCGTTGCCGACGGCTACAAGGTGGTTTCCGAGACCCAATCCAACGGCGAGGTTTGGTACACCGTCGTTCCCGAATAGTCGTTGATAACTTATGATTTGAGTTTCTCGCTTGCGCGGGGTTGAGGCCGAGGGGTGCGCCCGATGGATGAGCGCCCCTCGGTTTTCGTGTCGGCCGCGATCCGAAGAGGACGCATGAATCAGTACAACAACATGAGGTCGGGCAGGAGTTCGAACCCGCAGGTGCGGAACCCGCAGGCTGCGGCGTATTCGCCGGGTTCGCCGCGTCCTGCGCGGATGCCGCAACCCGCGTAGGCGTCATACCCTGCTGGAGCGCAGTTTCCCGATGGAGCGCCTCACTCGACGGGGATGCCGAACCCCGCAAGCTCGCCGTATTTCGCGCAGCAGGACGCTTTTCCCGAGGCCGATTCGCAGCCTGCGCAGGTCGAGCCGCTCGAACCCAGCCGAGGGAAGAAGGCGCTCAACCGTGTTATCAGCATCCTGACCACCGTCATTTTCGTCGTGGCGCTGGCCTTCACGCTGGTCGTTGTGGCAACCACGCTTTCATCGCGCGGGGGGCGAGGCGACGTTTTTCGGTTGGAAGCCCTACATCGTGCTTTCCGACTCCATGCAGACCGAGTTCCAGGCTGGCGATATCGCGGTGTCGCGCGCCGTCGACACGTCGACGCTCGCCGAGGGCGACATCATCACTTTCGAGTCCATCGATCCGGACAATTACGGTGAGATCTACACGCACAAGATCCGCGAGCGCACAACCTACGAGGGGCAATCCGCCTTCGTCACCTACGGCACCACCACCGGTGACGACGATTTGTGCCCCGCGCTCGAGAGCAAGGTGGTGGGCGAATATGTGTTCGCCATACCGAAGGCGGGTTACGTGTTCGATTTCTTCAAGTCGCCGGCCGGGTACGTCGTTTTGGTTCTCATCCCGTTTTCCATCCTCATCGGATTGCAGGTTCGCAATATCGTGCGGTTGGTGAAGGATGGGCGCGCGAGCCAGTCGGCGGCGCTTGCCGCCGAGCAGCAGCGCGTGCGCGAGATGCAGGAGGAGATCGATCGCCTGCGTTCGGGAGCCGAGGCTCCCGTGAGCGGTCAGGCTTCGCGCGGTGCGAGCGGGGCCGCCGCGTTCTCCGGAGATGCGATGCGCGAGCCTCGTGCGAGGGCGGCTGCAGCCGGGGCTCCTGTCGCCAGGACGCCTTCGCACTTGGCGACAGCGGGGGCAGTGGCACCTGCGCGTGGTGCGAATGACCCTCGTGCCGCACGTCGCGTGGCCCCTTCGGCGCGTTCGCATCGAGCAGCTGCGCTGGTTGACGCTCAACGGGCGGCTGATCCGGCTGTCACGCAACGGGGGCGTCACTCCGACGAAGCTCGTGCGGTGCGAGGCTCGGGTGAGGTGAGGCCAAGGAGCGCCTCTTCCACCGCAGCGCCTCGCGAGAGGGCGGCGTCTGCTTCACATGCGTCCCACGCGACGACTCTGCGAGATGTTCCGCCGCGTCGTTCGGATGTGGTCGCGAGACACGGTGGGACGTCGCAAGCAGACTCGCTTCGCTGAGACGCTTCGGTTCGCGCGTCTCACGCAAGCGGGGAGATGCCGGCGGAGCGTCGCTCGTCGCGAGGACGGCACGCGCGTCCGTAGACGTTGCGTCGTCGCCTCGGCTCGACGCGTTTTCGTCCGCCCCGTGGAGAACTCGCGCTCTGCGTGACCTCACGTCCGAAAGGCGACGGTGATGCTACAATACCAACCACGCCCCTGTAGCTCAGCGGATAGAGCGTCGGTTTCCTAAACCGTGCGTCGGAGGTTCGAGTCCTCTCAGGGGCGCCAGTTGAAATTCGTCCGAACCCGCGAGAGGTTTAGCCTCGCGGGTTCGTCTTCTTTCGCGTCGTAATTGAGCAGCACCACGACGTCGTCGTCGGAGACCATTACCTGATACACGAACGCGTCCAGCAGCGCTTCGTCGTCGAGGGTCGCGCCGAACCGCAGGAAGCACGCGAAGTCGCGCGGGTCGATCGCGCGCTCGTCCAACGCCGACAGGTCGCGCCACGCCCGCTCCCTCTGGGCCTCCAGCTGCGCTATGCGCTCCTTCGTCCCCGGCGCGATGATGCCCGCCTCTATGGCGTTGAGGATGTTCCGCAGGCCCGTGTCCGCCTCTTTGAGTGACTTCTCCGCGCGCCTGCGCTCCCCCGCGCAGTCGTCCTGGCCGTCGAGCACGAGCTCCGCTATCCGCATCGCCTCGTCCTCGTCCGAGAGCATCTCGCGAAGAGCCGAGACGATCTCGGGCTCGATCCAGTCCCTGCGGACGGGTTTCACGCCGCCGCAGTGCGCGCATGCGTAGTACTCGTACTTCGCGCCGCCGCGCCCCCTTCCCGACGTCCCCGACATGTTGCGCCCGCACGCGGAGCAGATCGCGCGTCCCGACAACGGGTACTCGCTCCAGTCCTCGCTCATCCTCGTCTTCCTTCCTCTCACGTCTTGCACCGCGAAGAACAGGTCGTCGTCGACGATGCGCGGCATGCCGCCCTCGATGCGCACGTCGCCGAAGACGTAGATTCCCCTGTACTTCTCGTTGCGGATCATCCTGTGGACCATCGTATACCCGCAGGGGCCGCCCTTGTAAGCCCTGACGCCACGCGACGCGAGATCGCGCGCTATGGAGTTGCACGCCTCGCCCTCGAGGCGTCGGGCGAAGACCTCGCGCACGATGGCGGCCTCGTCGGGGTCGATCTCGTACGTCCCGTCCTCGGCCTTCCGATAGCCGAACACGACCACGCCGTTGGTCTTGCATTTGAGCGCGTTGCCCTCCATGCCGCGTTTTGTGCGCACCGACGTCTTGAGCGATTCGCACGCGGCCAAGCCCTCGAGCAGTTTCTCGTAGATGATCCCCTCGGGGCTGTCGGGTATCTGCTCCAGCGCCGAGACGAGGCGCACGCCGCGCATGGACAGCTCGCGTTTGTAGATGGGCGCGTCGTACTCACCGCGAGAGAAGCGATCCATCATGTATACGAGCACGATGTCCGACTCGCCCGCGTTTGAAATCATCCGCTGAAACTGTGGGCGGTCGTCGGTTCGCCCCGACAGCGCGTAATCGCAGTACTCCGCGACTATCGCGTACCCCTCGCGCGCGCACCACTCCCGGCACACCCGCAGCTGGTCGTCGATGGACGCCTCGCGCTGCTTCGAGCACGAGAAGCGCGCGTACACGACCGCCGTTCCGTTGACCTCCATGGCCGCCACCTCCCTCGATCGGCCCGTCATAGGAAGAAGATCGAGTAGAGCCCGAGTCCCCAGACGGAGAGGAGCGCGGCGATCGCGGCGGCGAAGAGGACGAGGAATATCAAGGAGGGGATGGCGAACAACGCCGTCTGCCTCCAGTGCGAGATCTTCGCCCGCCGCTCCTCCTCTTCCCGAGCCTCCTCGTCGGTCATGCGGACGCGAGGGGGGAGGTAGAAGTTGTCGTAGACGACCGCCCGGAGGCCAGGCCCCATCGCGTCCCGAGCCGCCTGCTCGAGGCCCTCCGGCACGAGGCCGACGATCTCGCCGCGCGACGTGAACATTCCGACGCCCGCGACGTCGTAGAGCCTCATCGCCTCGAAGTCGTACAGCTGCCGCCTGCACTCCTGCACGCGCAGCTCCTCGTCTCGTTCGACATGGGGAAACAACTCCCCGAACTGGTCGTCTAGTTGAAACACCTCGTCGAGCATCCTCATCGGCCCCTCTCCGCGCCGCCTCGGGAGCGCAGTCCGCCCGTTGCGTCGACGATTCGTCCTCCGTGTGCCATAATCTAAAGGTCTCCTTTCCGTTGGGGACTTCGCCCCGACGCAATCCGCCAAGATCGCGCGTCGGGGCTTTTGCTATTTACCAAGGGCCGACCGAAGCTTATCCACATGCTCCATTACCCCGTCTCCGTCGTTTTGAGAGAGGCATATCGAGGCCCCTTGTATGCACGACAGAATCTCCGAGTTGTTATATTGGCCGTCTTCTGAATTCCTCGATGCGTCACGAGCTTTCACGCTCAGCGTTTTCAATTTGTCTTGTAGTTGCGGATTGAATAAGTCGTTGTTATCCAGAGCCTCATCCAACGCGTCGAGGGCGTCACAGCCTATTTCGTACATCTCCTCCGATGTGCCGTCGGGCACACTTTGCGAATCGCAACCATAAAACGCGACAACAGCGATAAGCATCATGCCAACCGCCGCAATCAAAGCCAATGATCTCCTTTTTGTTTTCATCCAAGCCTCCCTCTAGCTAATCCCGAAGCCCGTAAAGGTTCACAAGCGTTTTAGCTATGGCGATCAACGTTCTTCTTCCGTCGTCGTTCATCGATCGGTACATACCAACGAGATCGTCTTCGAGTAAGGACAAGTCTTCTTTTGAATCGGTCATGAGCAGGTAATCGACGGTCGTGTCAAATTCCCGTGCGGCCCTGATCAGCTGCTCTCCGTTCATAACAACTCGACCTTGCTCCCAATTCCGATAAGTGCCAAGCGATACGCCGAAGCGGACGGAAGCCTCCTGTTGACTCAGCCCGGAAGCGGCTCGTGCTTCCTTAAGACGGGTCTTCATATCTCACGCACTCCTTAACATACCATTTGCGCCTTATAGGAAGAATACTACCAATTTTCTGCGTACTTGTACAGAATTAACTCTTGCAAAGTACCAAATTAGTTCGTACTATAGGGGTGCAAGCGTTAACGAAATGCGTAGTTAGGAGGATCGTGTGAGCATCAACAACTTAGCGTCCGAAAGGAAACGGATGAACCTGACGCAGAAAGAGGCAGCGAAGACGCTCGGAGTTTCGGTGAAAACGCTTGGCAAGTACGAGGCAGACCCTCTTGTAATGCCTGGAGACTTCATCGTACGCGCCTCGCGCCTGTTTGGGTGTAGCGCAAGCTACCTTCTCGGGATGACCGTGGAGAGGGGCCTTTCGGACGCCTCCCTCGTTCAGGCGGGAAGTCGATGACCGCCGAAGCACGCCTCGCGCACATGCGGGGCAAGCTCAAGGCCCTCTACCGCCAATGGCTCCGAGAGGGGAGGCCGATGCGTTGAGGTGGACGACAGGGGAGATCAGGTACCTCGAGGACCACGCCAACGACGGCGCGGAGGCCGTGGCGGTGAAGCTCGGCCGATCGGTCGAATCGGTCAAGGCGCAGGCGAGCCGGTACGGCGTGTCGCTCCGCAAGTCGTGGGACTGCCCGAAGTGCGGGATGCGCGTCGGAAAGCCCCTGAGCGCGCGCACGGGATGGTGCGCGGCGTGCACCAAGGAGCAGAGCGTCGAGCGGATAGCGGACGAGGTGCGCGATCTGGAGGAGGAGGTGAGGCGAAACGAGCGCATCGACCGCGAGAGGCAGAGGCTCTACTCGCGGAAGTCGCGCGCGAGAAAAAAGCTGAAATAGTGCCACTTTTACGACACTAGGCAATTGACCAGCGGAAACACGGAACGGAGAAGAGAAGTGGTCAACATGAAGAGAGGTCAGGGCGCCCCCAATCGCCAAATCCCGGGCGCCCATGACGGCATAAAAGCCGAGGACAGGATACCACGGGTCGTCATGAACCCGCTATACGCGCGGCAGGAGCGCGCGCGGGGCTTCAAGCACGGGGTGCTGTCGGGCGTTCTGGCGTGCGCGATCGTCGCCTGCCTGATCCTGTGGCTCTGGATCGTCCCGATGATGGACGCGGCGGCGGCCGCATGCGCGGTGGTCGCATGAGGTGCGGGAGGCCGGCGAGCAACCAGATGGCGCTGCCCGGATTCGACGGCGCGGACATGATGGAGGACGCGCGCAGGTGGGCGGCGCGCCACCACGACGAGTGGAGCTGGTACAAGGAGTTCGCGCGGAGCGAGTGCGAGGACGGAGACAAGGCGTCCCCCAATTTCTGCCTCCAGTCGATGCGCCGCGCGTTCGGCGTCGAGGTGCCCAACGCGTACGCCCCCGCCTTGGCGCGCATCGCAATGGAGCAGGACTGCCGCATCGAGTTCCGAATCGCGCGGAGCAGGTTCGACGGGTACACGACGGTGGTCCTATGAGCTGGCGCACCTCCCACATCGAGACGCGCGTCTGCGCGATGGAGTTCGACGAGGTCCCGTCGAAGCAGCGCCCGCGGTACGACGTTCGGCGCAAGCACGCGTACACGCCGAGGAAGACGGCGTCGGCGGAGATCGAGATCGGGCGCGCGTGGACCGAGGAATGCGGCCTCGGCATGTGCGGGTTCGAGGGCGAGGTGCGCGTGACGATCGCGATCTCTCGGCCTCTGGCAAAGAGCAACCCGAAGTACTGGGAAGGCAGAGCCGACCTGATGAAGCCGGACGCCGACAACGTGGCCAAAATCGTCTGCGACAGCCTCAATGGCATCGCGTACAAGGACGACTGCCAGATCACCGACCTGCGCGTCACGTACCTGCCGAGGATTCCGCATGGCGGCAAGTGCAAGGTCGTCGTCACGGTCGGATATTACGAGGAGGAGAGCGAATGAACCTCACAAACGAGATGAACCTCCCGCAGCCGTTCGTGTCTGCGGTCACCAGAGACTACGCGTACACGCCGAGCGCGACCTCGATGCTTAAAGGCATCAGGCAGTCGATCCTGGAGCGCAGGCACTCCGACGAGATCACGCAGGACGTGTCCGAGATGGTGTGGGCGATATTCGGCACCGCCGTCCACTCGATCCTCGAGGACGCGCAGGAGACGGACACTCAGATCAAGGAGAACAAGCTGGTCGTGGACATGCCGAACGGCTACCAGCTGTCGGGCATCTTCGACCTGTACGACGACGCGACCGGCACCGTCACGGATTACAAGACCGCGTCGGTCTGGAAGGTGAACTTCGGCGAGTTCGACGACTGGCGCAAGCAGACGCTGATCTACTGCTGGATGCTCCGCCAGATCGGCTTCGACGCCCATCGCGGCGAGATCGTGGCCATGCTCAAGGACCACTCCAAGACGCAGGCGAAGATCGGCAAGCACCCCGCCCGACCGGTTCACCGCATCTCGTGGGAGTTCTCCGACGCGGAGATCGACGAGTGCGGCGAGTGGCTCAAGGCCCGATTCGCGGAGATCGAAGCGGCAGAGAAGCTGCCCGACGCCGAGCTGCCCATGTGCTCCAAGGAGGAGCGATGGGGCAAGGACGACGTCTGGGCGGTCAAGAAGGCGGGCAACGTGCGAGCGGCGAAGCTGCACAAATCGGAGGCAGAGGCTAACGCCGACGCGGCGGCGAGGACGGAGAGGGAAGGCCGCCGGTACGTCGTCGAGTTCCGCCCGGGCGAGGACGCGCGGTGCAGGGACTACTGCTCCGCGTGCGCGTTTTGCAATCACTACAAGCAGATGACGGAGGCTTAAACATGGACGGGATAAGGCCCAAGTTCGTCGCCGCGTGGGCGGCGTGCGAGAACCCCGAATTAGACAGCGTGAACCCGCACTTCCACAACAAGTACGCGTCGCTCAAAGCCACGCTCAAATCAGTCCGCGACGCATGCGCGCCGCACGGGATCGCGTACTTGCAGAGTCTGACCAAAACGGAGAGCGCGGAAGACGCATCGACGCGCGAGCTCGTCAGCTGCGTGACGGACGGTCAGGAGCAGATCGAGCTTTCAAGGTTCCCCGTCGAGTGCACGCCGAACCCGCAATCGTTCGGCAGCAACCTAACGTACGCGAAACGCCAGCAGGCGCAGGCCGACTGGGGGATCACGGGCGAGCCCGACGACGACGGGGAGGCGGCGGCGGGCGCGTCGATGCGTCCCGAGCGAGCGCGCGCGCCGCGATCGGCGAAGTCCGACAAGAGGAAGAGGATGCTCGCGAGATGCGCGGAGTTGAAAATCAAGTGCATCGAGAACGGGATGCGGGACGGCGCGGCCGACGAGCACATGATCGCGGCGTTCGGCGCCGAGAGCATGGACCAGCTGACCGACGACCAGCTGATTGAATTCGGCAAGTACCTGAAAACAATGGAGGAGCAGAGCAGGGCTCTCAAAGACGGAGGCGAGGAGCAGGAATGAGCATCAACCGAGTTGTCATCAGCGGCAACCTGACACGCGATCCGGAGGTCAGGCACACGAAGAGCGGCATGGCGATCATGAGCATGGGCGTTGCGGTGAACGATCGCCGCAAGAACCCGCAGACCGGCGAGTGGGAGGACTACCCGAACTTCATCGACTGCACCATGATGGGCAATCGCGCCGAGAGCATCGCCAACTATCTGTCCAAGGGCGCCAAGGTCTCCATCGAGGGAAAGCTTCGCTGGAGCCAGTGGGAGCGCGACGGTCAGAAGCGCAGCAAGATCGAGGTCATCGTCGACGAGATCGAGTTCATGTCGAGCCGCTCTGCGGAGGGCGTGGACGAGGACATTCCGTTTTAGGGGAGAGACGATGGAGCCGAAAGAGTTCAAGTTCACGTGGTTCCCGAAGCTCACGCACACCGTCGAGTGCGTCCCGGAGGAGCAGCGAGGCCTGCTTCTCTGGGCGCTCGCCCAGTACGGCACCTACGGGACGGAGCCTGATCTGGAGTACCCGCTCAACATGGCGTTCGAGGCTTTGAGGGAGGACATCGACAACAGCAGGCGTAACCGCAACCAGAACAGCGGCGGAAGACCGCCGAAGAAAACCGCCGAGGACGATGTGGAAACCGAGGTTCATGCGGAGGAAACCGAGGTTTTAGAAACCGAAACCGAGGTTTCAAACCAGCAAAACCTGGGTTTAGACGATGCCGAACCCAATCCATACCATACCAAGCCAATCCATACCATGCCAAGCCATACCAAGCCAAACCAAAAGAGAGGGCGTTTCACGCCTCCGACGGTCGACGAGGTGAGGGCCTACTGCGGCGAGAAGGGGTACACGTTCGACCCCGAGACGTTCTGCGCCTTCTACGAATCGAAGGGATGGCGCGTCGGCAACAGCCCGATGAAATCATGGAGGGCCGCGTGCGTGTCGTGGCAGAACCGCCGCAAGGACGAGAAGGGGGCCGCTCATGACGAGTACTCGAATCTCTGACCTGCTCGGCGCGATCGAGCCGCCCGACGGAACGGCCCCGTCGAAGATCGAGCCGTACGAGCAGACGGCGGAGTACGCCGAGATGGTGCGCGAGGTCGGGCGGAGCCGCATCCGCAAGGCGGGCCTTCGCGGCGCGTACGCCGAGGCGGAGTGCGCCGAGGGGCATGCGGCGTTCGAGCGTTTCAGACGAGGGCGCGGGACGTACCTCCACGGCCTCCCTGGTCGCGGGAAGACCTACGCGGCGGCGGCGTGCGCGAGGCTCGCTGTGCTGCACGCCTACAAGACGCGCCTCGTCACCGCCAAAGCATTGCTCGATCAGGTCAAGGCCGAGTACGACGGACGCGAGCGGGACGCGCTCAAACGCGCCGAGCGTTACGACCTGCTCGTCCTGGACGATCTCGGCATGGAGCGGCCGACGGAATGGGCGATGGAGACGCTATCGGGGCTGATCGACGCGAGGGTGACCGATGGCAGGCCCACGATCATCACGAGCAACTACAGCCTCGGCGAGCTTCGCGAACGCTGGGGAGGCATGGAGGGCGCGCGCCTCGTGTCGCGGATCGCGGGAGCGTGCGAGCGCATCGAGGTCAAGGGCGCGGATCGGCGGCTCGCGTGATCGCCGCGAGCAAGCTGCGCGGCATGCCATTGCACCGAGCGGAACTTTACGGCAAGCCGCACGTCGGCGCGACGTACACGGGGTCGACGCCGAGGGCGTACGAGCGGATGAGCGCGTGGTGCGCGATATGCGGCAGGCCCGCGACGTGCTGCCATCACCTCGCGCCGCTTCGCTCGGGCGGGCGTTTCGACCTCGTGACCGATTGCGGGACGTGGAGGCTCCGCAGCGCGCTGATCGCGTTGTGCGGCAGCGGCACGACGGGGTGCCACGACGGCTTCCACGGCGGCGCGCGGTTCAGGGCGCGGTGGGCGTGGGACTCCGCCGAGTTCGAGGAGGCGTGGTGGCGCGGCGAGCTTCTCGCGATGCACGGCGAGCACGACCCCGCGCTCTACGGGTACGGATGCTGGATTATCGAGGACGCGAACGGGCGTTCGATAACGATAAGGGAGGAAAACTGATGGAGATCACGAGCTGCGAGCGGTACGTGCTGGACGAGCTGAAGGCGGCGCAGGCGGAGAACTGCCGCCTCCGCGAGGAGCTGGCCGAGATGAGGCGCCGTGAGAAAGAGCGCGCGGCAGATGTCGGAACCGAGCCGCGCGAGGTCGAGATGTACAAGATCAACGAGCCTTACGAGACTGCTTGCCTGACCGTCGAGGACGCGTACGCCTACTCGAGCAGCGAGCACGGCTTGGGCATGACCGCCGCCGAGATTCGCGAGGCTGTCGAAACCGACGACGGGCTGCGCGAGGTCTGCGAAAAACGGGTCGGATGGTCGAACAGCAAGATCGTCGACGTCGAGCTGCGCGTCTGGCCGTACCAATTCCGCACGCTCGACCATACGTACGTCCTCGACGTCTACAGCAGCGGCGAGAGCATATCGACCTGCAAGGTGGAGATGTCCGACGAGGTGAAAACGTCGAAGCACTACCCCGCGAGCCGATGCGACGAGCTGCACGCATACGGCCTCGAGGTCGCGCGCGAGAGGTTGCTCAAGTACGCCGAGAAGCTGGAGGAGGCGGAGCGATGAGCGATAGCGTCGAGCGCGTGTTGGAGGACGCGGGGATGTTCGCGACGGAATACTGGGATTGCAAAAAACACGATCTTTGCGCCGATTGCCCGGCGCGTGAGCTTGACGCCGGCAGCTGCATCGTCGCGCAGCAAATCGACCTCGTGAACCGAACGCGCGCCCTTTACGAGCATCAGCTGCCCGAGGGCGTGGAGTGGCCGCGATACGAGGACGGCGAGCTAGTGCAGATCGGCGACGAGGTCGAGTTTCACGATGGCGAGATTGAAAAGGTACTTCAGGTGTTCATCGGCCAGGACGGCTACACGCTGTACGGCGAGACGAAAGAGGAGTTCTCCGAATACGGCACGCCCGTTGATCGCCCCGAACCCGAGGACGCGCAGGAGAAGATCTACGATGACGCGACGCTTCCTCCGTGGGTTTACGCGAGCCGCATCATGGGCGCTGACGTGCGTGGGAATGACGAGGGGGAGATGCAGGTGCTCATGATCCGCGATCTGCTCCGCCGTCAGCGCGAGCTGTGCGAGAGGGGTGCCAAATGATCCGCAGGGACATCGAGCCGCAGCCGGGATGCGTGATCGCCCTCGCCTCGCTGACGGCCATCGGCGCGGTCGCGGCGGTGCTGGCGGTCGCTGCGGTGGTCGTTCGCGCGACGCACGAGGCCTTCGCGCTGATCGCGGTCGGTCTCCTGGCTTTGTTTTCAATCCATTTAAGCGCATGAGAGGAGAGGCGATGGAGACTTGGGACGAGATAGCCGACGATATCAAGGCGGTGTTCGGCTTCGACAAGGACAGGCGTCCGCAGGATAGGGCGCACGCGTACATAAAGGACCGAGAGATCACGCGCGGGTACGACGACACCGCGCTGCAGGTCGCGGCGACTGACCTTTGCCGCAGGGCCTATGAGGTCGGATACGATACGGGGTCGCTGCCTTTGCCCGACGACCGCTCGGACGCGGCGCGGATGATCGAGGACGCGAGCGAGCTGATCGCCAAGGCCGCGCGGATGATTGGTGGAGAGCTATGAGGTACGGCAGCGCCCTCGACTACAACCACGACCGCGTCCTGCCGTCGTCCGAGGTTCGCGTGAGCTATTTTGACCCGACAACGGGCGAGCCGCTCGATCGCAAGCCGACGATCGAGCGAAAAAGCAGCGAAATCGAGGAGCGCGTCAGAAACCGCGACGCATGGGCCGCGAGGGACGCCGAGCACCGCGCGGCGGTCGAGGACGCTGACAGGATCATGCGCGAAGCCCGCGAGAGGCGATCGTCTAAGGCGAGGGCCGCCGCGAGAAGGGGCGGAAGGAGGCCGAAGCCCGTGATCGTCGACGGGGTCAGGCACCCGAGCGTCAGCGAGGCCGCCAGGTCGATCGGGTGCGCCGTGTCGCACTTGAGCAAGAAGCTGAATGCGGGGGCGATTGAGCACATGGGGCACAGCGTCATGTACGAGGAGGCGCGATGACGGAGATCGTCAGGACGACTCCGAACGGGCTGCACGTGATCAGCTGCGGGGAAAGCGTCGTGACGGTCGCCGAGCTGCGCGAGTGCCCGTTTTGCGGCGCGCGCCGCCCGTTCGTTCAGACGCGCGAGTTCGCCGGAACGGTCGATGCGCGCGTTGTGTGCGGGCTGTGCCACGTGTCGACGCGCCGCGCCACGGCGGACGGCTGCAAATCGGCTGAGACGGGAGAGGACGTGACGCGCGACATCGCCATCGAGATGGCCGCCGCGCGGTGGAACAGGAGGAACGGAGAATGAAAACGAATAACGATGAGCGCCGCGAGGTGGCGGCAAGGCTGCGGGGTCTCGCGGCAAGGAGCCAAGGATCGCTTGGGGTCAAACGAATGGGCGAGGTGCTTGCGACGGCGCAGGAGATCACGGGCACGCGCGGGCTTCCGAGCGTCGCTCACGTGCTCGAACGGTACGCCGAGCTGATCGAGCCCGAACCCGAGCGGACGTGCCGCATGCTGAAAATGCATCGATATCAGGACGAACGGGAGCCGTATGGGATCTACTGCTCCGAATGCCGCGAGTTCGTTCTGAACTGGATGAGCGAAGACGGCATGCCGATGCCGAATTATTGCCCGAGCTGCGGAGCCAAGGTCGTGGGCGAATGACGACGATAAAGCACCTGCACGACGAAGACGGCGCGCTCGTGGGCCAGTGGTGCCCCGAGACGGGCCGCGCCCAGATCGGCACGACGATTCTCGTGCCCGAGCGGGCTTGCAAGATCGAGCACCGGGGCGGGGGCGTGTCCTACTTGTCATGCGGGCATATGTGCTTCGGGCACGCCATTCCCGGCTTCTGCCCGAAATGCGGCGCGAAGGTGGGGATCGAATGATCTTAGGAGAGGTGGCCACGTTCCCCCGTCCGCGATCCGACGCGGGGCAGGCGCGGAAGATCATCGAGGAGGCGTACGAGGTGTACGACGCGCTCCGAGACTACGAGGAGGCGGCCGACGGCCCCGAGGGCTATGCGGAGTTCGCGAAGGACGCGCTTCTGGAGGAGGTGGCCGATGTGGTGACCGCGTGCAGCAACCTCGCCGCCGCGCTCGGCGTCGACGACATGCGCCCGATGATCGAGTGCGTGAGGCGCAAGAACGAGGCGCGCGGAAGGTACGACGGAGCCAAGTGCGGCACGTGCAGGCACGGGTTGAGATCGGTCGTATGGTGCGACGCGCCGACGGCAGGCGGATGTATATCGGGAATGCGCAACGTCTACGAGGACGCGTGCGCGGAGTACGAGGAGGCGTTATGAGCTTCGGGCTTGAGGACGAGGACTGGGTCGATCCGGATGATGAGGAGACACGGTGCGACGAATGCGGGTTCTGGCATCCGTGCCCATGCGGCTGCGGCTTCGGATGGTGCGACCGCGACGCGGCGTTCGCCGAAGCGGACGACGGGTGCGGGGCATGACGCGCTGGGTCGCGGCGGTCCTCACCGTTGCCGCGGTCGTCTCGAACTGCGCGATCCTCCTCGCGATCTGGATGATCGCTAGGAGGATCATCTGATGGCCCGCACGAGGAGCTTCTGCCCCCACTGCGGAAGGGTCGTGCCTGCGGGGGCGCGCTGCTCCTGCAGGCCCCGCCCGAAGCGCAGGCCGACCGAGGGCGACAAGACCAGAGGCGAGCGCGAGCCGTGGCGAAGCAGGTACGCGACGCAGGAGTACCGGCGCAACAGGCAGGCGGCCATCGAGCGGACGCGCGGCAGATGCGCGGACTGCGGCGCGGTTTGCGCGTGGCACGACGGAGCCAAATGGAGGACGGCGGGCATGGGCGGCGAGGTCGACCACGTTAGAGCCTTGAGCGAGGGCGGCACGGACGCAGCGGCCAACCTCGAGCTGCGGTGCAAGAGCTGCCACAAGAAGAGGGACGACAAGCGCAGGGCCGGATCGTAGGGCGCCGCCTTCCGATGCGCGGGCGGCTAGCCTAACGTTAGGCACCGATACAATACAAAGCAACGATAAGGGAACATAACGTAAAGCAATCCGATCTCAACCTAAACGCGACGCAAACTCAACCCAATCTGACCCCCTACCCCCTCCGAAAACCGCGCTCCGCCTTCCTACCCCGCGCGCCCCACCCGGACGCGCATCGCCACGAAATTGGAGGCTCGAGGGTCGTTTGGCGTTCCGCAACGCTAAGGCCCCCGATTTCGCGCAACGCTAAATCTCGCATCGGGCATACTCTCCTTCGAGACGAAAGGAGCGTTATGGAAAAGCCTGATTTGACGGTTGAATGGGTCGAGCTGTCGACGCTGACCCCGTACGAGAACAACGCGAAGCTGCACGACGAGAGCAACATCAGCGCGATATGCGAGAGCATCAAGGAGAACGGGTTCCGCTATCCGATTCTGGCGTGGCACAACGAGGACGGCGTCGCGGTCATCGTATCCGGACACGGAAGGGCCTGCGCCGCTGAGCGGCTCGGAATGAGAAGCGTCCCCGTTATGTGGTGCGACGACCTGGACGACGCCCACCGTCGCGAACTCTGCGCGGTCGACAACCAGACGACCATGATGACGGGCTTCGACCAGAACCTCATGGGCTACGAGCTCGACGTGCTTTCCGACGTGTTCGACATGTCTCGGTTCGGCTTCGAGGTCACGATCGACGATGGTTTCGGGACCGATTTCGAGCTTCCCGACGATGACGAGCCGCAGAAGAAAACGGTGACCCTCTCGATGAGCACGGACATGTTCTCCGAGTTCGAGGAGATTCTTTCTGGAATAGATTCGGTGCGGTACATAGACGGAAACGTGACGGCCAACAAGGTCTTGGAGGTGCTTTCGCGATGGGCAGAGCGTTAGACATCTCCGTCAAGGTCATTCCCTCGAGCATCGCCAATAAATTCATGCGCGCGCATCATTACAGCGGCAAGGTCGTGAACAACTCGTGTTTGCATTTCGGCGTGTTCTTGGACGGCGTGCTGCACGGCGCCATGAGCTACGGACCGCCGCTCGACAAGTCTAAACTGATCGGCTTGGTGGAGGGAACGACGTGGAGCGGCATGCTCGAACTAAACCGCATGGCGTTCGACGACGCTTTGCCGAGGAACAGCGAGAGCCGCGCGATCTCCATGAGCTTGAAGCTGATCAAGAAGAACGCGCCTCAGGTCAAATGGGTCGTGTCCTTCGCCGACGGATGCTCATGCGGCGACGGCACGATATACCGCGCCTCGAACTTCGTATTGACCGACATCAAGCCCAACTCCAACCTCGTGCTTTTGCCGAGCGGCGAGAAGATTCACAAGATGACGCTCGAGTCGAACCCGACGAGACCGAGGAAGGAGCTTGGGGGCAGAAGCTACTATCAGGTCACCGGCGGGAAGTACGATTTCAAAAAGTACTGCGAAGCGGCGGGGGCGAAGCCGTTGGAGGGCTTCCAGCTCCGATACGTCTACTTCATCGACAAGCGCTGGCGGCGTCGGCTGACGGTTCCGGAGATACCATTCTCGAAGATCGACGAGCTTGGGGCCGGCATGTACCGGGGAAGGCGCGTCACGCAGGCGGAGCGCCACGTCGACAATTATTCGGGTTAGATCGACATGATCAAGAAATGCGAGGTATGTGGCCGCGAGTTCCGCGCGCAGCGCAGCACGGCGCGGTTCTGCTCCGTCACATGCCGATCGCGCGCGCATCGCGGCTACGCGTACAACGGGGAGCTTCAGCCGCCGACGGCGTCCGCGTCCATGACGGACGACGAGGTCCTCGAGGTCGTGCAGAGGGCGCACGTCGCGGCGAGCGACATGTCGCGCGCGTCCATGATGACCGCCGCGCCGCTCTGCATCCGTCTGCGCAAGGCGGCCAAGAAGATGGAGGACGCGCTGAGGGGTGAGGGATTGTGAAGGGGGCGAAGCCGAAGCAGAACGCCATACGGCGCGGCCTGTCCGATTCATACGGCCTCGCCAAATCGGAATCGGTCGGCGTGTCCATGCCAGAGGACATACGCCGCGACCCCGTTCAATCGGAGATCTGGGCGTGGATCGCCCCTCCGACGAACAGCTTCAGCGAGCAGGACGTGCCGACGCTGCGCCTCCTGACCTACTGGCACGCGGTCGCGCAGCAGGCCGAGCAGGCTATCCACTCCGAGGACGGCCGCATAAACATCTTCGACAAGATAGGCGTGAAGCCCTACAAAACTCCGAACGGGGACGATGTGCCGCTCGTGCGGAAGAACCCGGCGCTGACCATCCTCAAAGAGGCGAGCTCGGAGATTCGCGCATTGTCGGACATGCTGGGCCTTTCGCCGCTCGCGCGGAGCCGCATCGGCCTCATGGATGCGGCGAAGGTGAAGACGGCGGCCGACACGTCGGCAATGTTCAAGAGCATCGACGCGGCTTACGAGCTGCCCGAAAGCGAGGTTGTGATCGAGGATGTACAGGACTGAGACGGAGTACTCGCGCGAGGGGCTGATGATGGCGCGGGATTACGAGCGGTGCCTGTCCAGCATGTGCCACCACATCTCGAACGACGCGTTCTACGGCAAGCCCTTCCTCCTCGAGCCGTTCCAGCGCGAGAACATGTGGAAGCCCATGCTCGCGTGCGGCGAGATGGAGGACGGGAGGTTCAAACGGCGGTACAGGCGCTTCATCTTCTGCCTCCCGTCGGGCGCGGGCAAGACCGAGTTCGCGTCGGCGGTCCTCATGACGATAGCCACGATGGAGGTCGTGCACAACGGGCAGTACGGCGTGGTCGCGTCGTCGAAGGATCAGGTGCGGAACCTCTACGAGAAGATCGCGACGCAGATCAAGCTGAACCCGATGTGGCGCGACCAGTGGGAGATCGGCAAGGACGTCATCACGCACAGGGAGACGGGCGCACGGATCATGGTCCTGCCGAACAAGGCCGATGCGCTGGAGTCTTGGCACTTCAACGTGCTCATATTCGACGAGATGCACGTGTACCGAGACTCGCGCGTCTGGGACGCGGGGGTGAAGGGTCAGAAAGTACTTTGGAACCCGATCACCATCGGGATCACGACGGCCGGCGACGCTCGCGAGGGCTTCCTCTGGGACACGCTCGAGAAGGCGGGGAGCGACCCCGGCATGTACGTCTACTGGCTCGGCCTCGACGACGGGGACGACATCGAGGACAGGCGCGCGTGGCGCAAGGTCATGGTCGCGTCGTGGATCACGTGGGAGAGCATCCAAGACCAGCGCGGCATGGCGGCGTCGAAGCGGCAGTTCGAGCGCTACACGGCTAACAGGTTCCCGAAGGACAAGGACGCGTACTCGTGCTTCACGCACGCGCAGCTCGACGAATGCGCGCGCGGGAGGAACGATTTCGACTTCGATCAGGCGTTCACCGTCGGCATCGACGGCGCGACGGCGGGGGACAGCTTCGCGATCGTCGCGTATCAGGAGAGGCAGCGCGCGAGCGGAGAGGTCGTGGCCTGCACGCGAGAGTGGATATTCGACGAGCCGGACGAGGACACGGGGCACTACGACCTCTCGCAGATCATGCAGCTGATCGCGGGCATCTGCCAGGAGCACTACCCGCGCGTCGTCGGGATAGACCCGAACCGAATGATCGTCATGAGCAGCCAGCTCAGGGACACGTACGGGATCGAAACCGTGTCGTTCGCGCAGAACAACGCGACGATGTGCCAAGCCACGGCCATCGTGATGCAGCTTGTGAGCGACGGCCGCATCAGGCTGCGCGGGTGCGAGAAGCTGCGGAGGCATCTGGAGAACACGGTGGAGGAGGAGCGGGAGCCTTACGGCGTCCGATTCGGCAAGGACTCCAAGAAGTCGAAGATCGACGGCGCTATCGCGCTCGCCATCGCGGCCCTCGCGTACAGCAAGCTCGTCGCGGGCTTCGAGGACTACGTGTCGATCATCTAATCTCACGCCGCCGATACGATGCTCCCCGACGAAAGGGGAGACATGGGAATCATCCGAGACTGGCTGCACCGAAACGACGTGTTCTACGAGCGCGGCGATCCCGACGTCGTGCGCGTGAGCGCGCCCGGGGCGGTGCGGACTCCGCAGGGGTACGGCGCGTTGATGTCGGTCGATTACGCGGCGTGCGTGCAGACCAAGGCGCGGTCCATGGCCTCGCTTCCAGCTACGGTCATAGTCGAGCGAAGGGGCGGGCGGGGGCGGCTGGCCGACCACCCGCTGTCGAGGCTGCTCAACGGCATGGCCAACGAGGAGATGACCGTCGCCGCACTCATGGCGTGGACGGTGCTCCGCAGGGACACGTTCGGCAACGCGTACTGGTTCGTCGAGTGGGCGGGGGGCAGGCCCGTCGCGATCTGGCCCGTCACCGCGTCGGTCGCGCACGAGTACAAGCCCGGCAACCCGCGCGGATACCGATCGGTCTACCACGTTGCGCCAGGAGACGACCGCGTGCCCGCCGGCGCGTACTTCCCCGACGAAATCGTCAACATCCACACCGCGATCACCAAGGACGGCGTCAAGGGCTACTCGCTGGCGAAGCTGGCGGCCGAGCAGATCGGGCTGTCGGTCGATCTGGAGCGGTTCTACCGTTCGATGCTCAAGAACGGCAACCACCACCTCGGCCACGTCGAGACGCCCGAGAAGCTCAACCCGCAGCAGGTCGACCTGATCAAGAACGCCCTCAAGGACAAGGCGGGCGCGTCCAACGCGGGGGACTCCCCGATCTTCACGGCTGGCGCGAAGTGGGTGGCGGACCAGCAGACGATGAAGGACGCGTCGCTGATCGAGCAGCAGCAGTGGGTGCTCCACCAGGTCTGCCGCGCTTGCAACGTCCCGCCGTGGAAGGTCTACGACAGCGAGGGGACGACCTACGCGGGCAGCCAGCAAGCGTCCATCGACTACGTGACCGACACCATCGTGCCCGAGGTGCGCCCGATTGAGCTGGCGCTGCAGCCCGTCCTCGAATCGTGCGGCCTCCGCGACGCGCAGGTCAAGTTCAAGATTCAGGGCCTGATGCGCGGCGACGACGCGTCCCGCAGCCAGTACTACCGAGAGATGGCGTACATGGGCGCGTTCACCCGAGCCGACATCCGCGACTTCGAGGACATGGAGCCGCTGGACGGGATCGACCTGCCGCTGTTCCCGCTCAACTACGGCACCGTCGATCCCGACGGGTCGGTGAACGTGTTCAGCGCAGCCAACGAGGAGAAGCCGACGGAGCCCGGCGACGGGAGCCAGACGGGAATGGAGGTATAGATGTTCCAAATCAAGGACGAGGCGGAGCGCGCGACGGTCTACCTGTACGGGACCATCGGCCGCGACTTCTGGGACGCCGAATCGGAGAACACCGCGAAGGCGTTCTCCAAGACGCTCGACGAGCTGAGCCCCAAGCCGCTCGACATCCGCATCGACTCGTGCGGCGGCGACGTGTACGAGGGCTTCGGAATCGCGTCCGCGATCCAGCGTTACGAGGGCGAGACGACGGCTTACGTCGACGGCGTGGCCGCGTCGGCCGCATCGTACGTCGCAGTGATGGCGGACAAGGTCGTCATGACCGAGTACTCGCAGATCATGATCCACGACGCGTGGACATACGCGTGCGGCAACGCGTCCGACCTGCTGATCGCCGCCGAGCGCCTCGAGGCGACCGATGCGACCATCGCGGGGATCATCGCCGCCCGCAGCGGCATGGGGGTCGAGGACGTCATGGCCGCCATGGACGCCGAGACTTGGTACGACGCGCAGGCGGCCCTCGACGCCGGGCTTGCGGACGAGGTGGTGGCGACCGAGCAGCGCACGGCCGCGAGCATCGACCGCGAGATCATGGCGCGGTTCCGCCACGTGCCCGACGCGCTCCTCAAATCTCACGCCGCCGATACGATGCAAAACGACGAGGGGGGCCGTCTCCTCGTGCTGGGAAACAAGGTATACCGAACGAAGGAGAGATAATGGCGATCCTCAACTCCAAGGAACTGTGGAACGAGCGCGCGCGACTGGCCGATGCGCAGCGCAAGGCCGTCGACGACGGCGACGAGAGCAAGGCCCTCGTCATCCAAGGCCAGATCGAGCAGCTGGACGTGACCATCGGCCACGTGATCGACGAGGAGAGCGCGCTCCGAAACGCGCCCAAACCCAAGATCGAGATCGCCGACACGTTCGGCGCGCGCATCCTAGGCGCGCGCGACGAGTTCCGAGGCCTCGAGGTCGGATTCAAGAACGCAGCCAGCGTGGTCACCGCCCCCGCGCCGACCGAGATCGAGCTGGAGATCCCCGCGAAGCTGCCCACCGCCTTCGCCAACTTCGCGTCCACGCTCCTCGAGACGCCCGCAGCAGGCTCCGTGACGTACAAGCAGCGCGACAAGGCCAACGAGACGGGCGGCCCCGACGCGTGGGCCGGCGTGACCGAGGGCAGCTCCGCCGCCAAGGCGAAGGTCATCTACGCGTGGAAGGACGCGGTCGCCAACAAGGAGACCATCGCGGGCTACGTCCCCGTGTCCAAGGACACGCTCATGGACTACGACGAGCTGCTGGACATCATCGAGCACGACCTGCTTCTCGACCTCGACGCGAAGACGAACGAGAAGTACTGGAAGGGCACCAGCGCGACGGGCATCAAGGGCATCGAGAACGTGACGGGCATCCAAGTGTTCGACACGCACATGGGCGGCATGTACTACGACGCCATCCGCATGATGCGCACCAAGGTCATGACGGGATCGCGCCGCGTTCCCACGCACGTCTGCGTCAGCCCCGAGGTCCGCGAGGCGATCGACCTGTACAAGACCGAGACCGGCCTCTACCAGACCCTCGGCGGCGACGTCTACTGGGGAATGAAGGTCGTCGAGGACGAATCCTGCCCGGGCATCCTCGTGTACGACTCCTTCGCAGCGCGCCGTCGCGCGATCCACGGCGGAACCTCCGTCGAGATCGGCTACGTCAACGACCAGTTCATCAAGAACGAGCTCTCGCTTCTCGCCGAGCACACCAAGGCGCTGCAGGTGCGCTACCCCGACGCGTTCTGCCTCGCCAAGAAGGCCGACCTCGATCAGGCCAAGGCATAGGAGGCGGCCATGTACGTAAGCAAAGAGCGCGTCGTCCGAGGCGGGTACCTGATCGCCCACGAGGGCGAGGAGATGACCGACGACGAGGCGAAGGCGCGCGGCTTGATCGACGCGCCCAAGCCCAAGGCAAAGGCCAGGAAGACGGCGGCGAAGAAGGAAGCCGAAGCCGCCGAGGCAGACGCGCCCGAAGAGGCCGAGCAGTGATCCCCGTCGCTCCGGACACGACCGTGAGGGTGGCCAACTCCGAGAGAGCCGCCCTCAAGCTCGACGTCGATGCATCTGCCGACGGCGCGACGATCACTCCGCGATTCGGCGAGCCGTCGACCGTCGCCGTCGTCGGCAACGAGCTGCCGATGCCGCTCCTCGAATCGCCGAACATTGCGCGCATCGACTGGACGGTCGGCGGGGTCAAGGCCTTCGCAACGTACGCCGAGGTCGTGTCGAGGCACTATTTCAAGCTGGACGACCTCCGCGCTTACGGCGACGGGCAGGACGACTTCGCCGACCTTCCCGAGGCGGCGCTCTTCCGCGCGCGTCAGGCGGCGACGGAGGTCTTCGAGCAGAACGCGCGGCGATCCTTCGTCCACCGCGTCGGCCGCACGAAGGACTACGGGCGCGGAACGCTCGTCAACCTCGATCACTGCGACGTGCGCGAGCTTCTGACCGACGGCTACAGGCTCGTCAGCGACAGCCAGGTCGTCGTGGACGGCCCGACGCTCGATCCGTTCCCCGTGTTCGTCGAGTACGAGTACGGGGCGGACGACCTGCCCGCGCAGGTGTCCCGCGCGGTTCTGGAGCTCGCGGCCTACATGCTCCGACCCTCGAACCGACCCGTCGGCGCGACGGGGGAAAGCTCCGACGCGGGGTACATCCACTTCACGACGGCGGGACGGGACGGCGCGACGGACATCCCCGAGGTCAACGCCGCGATCCAGCAGTTCGGGCGGGAGGCGCAGTGCGTATGGTGACGTTCATCGCCGCGAAGAAGGAGCTTCGCCGCCGCATGCAGGCGGTCGTCGACAAGTTCCCGTCCCTGTACCCCGAGGTTCAGGCGCCGACCGTCTACGACGGCTTCCCCGTCAACGAGCCTCCGTTCTACATAGCCGTGGACGACGCGGTGGACGCCGCGACGACCGACGGCAAGTCGACGGGAGGGCACGCGACCATCGAGTTCACTATCCACGTCCTGTGCTTCGCGAGGCACTCCAGCAGAGCGGTCGCGTCCAACACGCTCCTGAGCTACGTTGACGCGGTGTTCAACGCGGTACTCGCAGACCAGCGGCTGGGCGGCGCGGTCGACAACGGCTTTCCGAGCATCGAGGCGGCGGGCACGTCGGCGGACAGCTCGAAGTACTACATGGCGGCCGCGTCGGTGGCCGTGAGGTGCGCGGTGTTCTCCCGATGCCCGCGCGAGTTCAAGGAGGCGATCGGATGATTGCTGAACGCGACGTGACGGCGCTGCACAACGGCGTCCGCTACTCGTACAAGAAGGGGCAGCGCGTCGACGCTCCGGCCGCGCTGCTCGAAACGCTGAAGGAGATCGGAGCGGTCAAGGCAACCAAGAGAAAGGCGAGCGATGATTAACACCTCTATCGCGCTTCTGGGCGTCGCGATGCAGAAGGACGACGCGACCCCCGCCGCGCAGCCCGCGTTCAAGCACGGCCTCACGGGCGGCGGAATCATCAACCCCGAGCGCTCGATCGAGCAGAAGAACGTCGCGTGCGGCCTCCGCGCGAACGCCTCCAACGGCGCGTACGTCTCCGAGGTGAACATGGGCGTTGACTTCGAGACCCTGGCGTACGCGGACGCGCTCGGCCTGTACGCGGCCGCCGCGCTCGGCAACGTCGTGTCGACGCCCGTCACCGAGAAGTCAGGCTACCACAAGCACGTCGTCAAGCTGGGCTCCAAGCTCCCGTCCCTGACGTTCTGGGGGCAGCTCGGCGACACGGCGGAGCAGACCGTCCACAAGGTGTCGGGCGCGAAGATGGACACGCTCACGCTCGAGTTCGAGGGCAACGCGCCGCTCGACATCGGCGTGACGGCCGCAGGCGTCGGCGCGGAGCTCTTCGGAGCGTGGAACGGCGAATCGGAGCCGTCCTGCTTCGACGGGTACTTCATCCCCACGGGCGGCGAGTTCAAGATCGACACGGGGTCGCAGACGCCCGTCGACGCGGTGGTCACCAAGGGCGGCTTCGAGCTGTCTAACAACCTGACCGCGCACCGCAAAGCGGGTCAGGTCGTCGCATCCATGATCGCCGAGGGCAAGCTGACCACGTCGGTCAACGTCACGGTCACCCTCGACGACTGGGAGCTTGTGCGCAAGATGCTCACGGGCAGCGCGTCGGGCACCGAGATCACCTCCGCCATCGTCTACGGCTCCTGCAAATGGACGTTCACGCATTCGGCCGACCCGAACTGCACGCTCGAGGTCGAGTTCAAGAACGTGCCGTGGAACGCCGAGATGCCCGAGGTCGACCCCGAGGGCAACTCCGCAGAGGTCGAGTTCAGCGCGGACGACATCGGCATCGCGAGCAAGGACGGCACGCCCGTCACCATCACGCTGGTCAACAAGGTCGAGGGATACACGGGGGCTTAAACATGCTCAAGTTCAAATTCACGCTCACGGGAGACGACGGCAAGGTGGAGTTCCTGGCGGGTCGATCCAGCCTGTGGAAGGCGACCGAGGCAGGCGACGCCCTGCCCGAGAGCAGCGTCAAGGGCGCGAAGCAGGACTACATGTGGGTCTACTTCGCCGCGAAGCAGAACGGCCTCCTCGGCAAGCTGGGAGTCCCCGACGGCGCTTCCGTCGACGACGCGATCTGCGCCATCGCGGACTCCTACGACTACGAGATCGAGCAGGTCAAGGACGACGCCCCTTTAGCGTAGCCGCCCGCCGCATAGCGCAGCTGGCGCGCGTATCCGGATGCTCGCCGTACGACCTCGCGAGGCTGTACGACGAGCATCCGCTCGTATACGACGAGTTCGCCGCGACCTACGAGGCCCCGTCGATGCCGAGGATGCGCGGCAGGGCGAGGACGAGGGCGCAGCGCGTCGGACGGATATTCGGGAGGTAGGAGCGGCCATGTCGCGCGGCATCGGAATCAACATAGGGGTCAAGGGCCTCGGCGAGGCGGTCGAGTCGCTCAAGAGGATAGACGGGAAGCTGGCGTCCGAGCTGAAGCGCGGCATCAAGGAGGACGCGCGCCCGGTGTTGGAGAGCGCCAGGGGGTACGCCCGCGCGCTGGGCGGCTCGGGCGACTATGCGGCGAGCATGGCCATGCGCGCGATCAGGGACGGCGTGCGGATAAAGTCGTCAGACCCGGGCGCGGGGACGATCGAGTTCGCGAACAGGGGCGCGTTCTACCTGTCTGGCTCCCGCGCCGGGCGGCCCGTCGGAGTACCCGCCGGGACGCCGCCCCGCGCGCTAGCCCGCGCCGCGATCGAGCGCGAGGACGAGGTGAGGCGAAGCGTCGAGGCGCGCATCGAGAGAACGATCGAGAGGTATCTGAATGGGTAAGCTGTCCATCTCCATAGGCATCTACGGCACCTACAACGGAAGCGCGCTGAACAAGGCGCAGAAGAGCCTCGACAATCTGGCGCTGAGGACTGCCTCGGCGAACGAGTCGATCTCGAAGTCGTGGATCGACTCGGCGTCAAAGGCGGAGAAGGCCGGCTCGGCGATGCGCGACGCGGGAAGCAGGGCGGCCAAGGCGGGCGACGTCATGACCGCCAGCTTGACGCCCGCCCTCGCCGCGGTCGGGTCGTCGGTCGGAAGCGCCGCCTCCAGCTTCGAGTCCAGCATGAGCCGCGTCGAGGGCGCCCTCGACGACCCGAAGGCCGACATGGAGGAGCTGCGGCAGCTCGCCCTTGACATGGGCAAGGACACCGTGTTCAGCGCGACCGAGGCGGGCGCGGCGATGGAGGAGCTGGCCAAGGGCGGCCTCACCGCCGCCGACATCAAGGGCGGCGCCCTCGCGACGACCATGGACCTCGCGGCGGCGGGCGGACTCGACCTCGCGACGGCCGCGAACACGGTCGTGCAGTCCATGGGCGCGTTCGAGCTCGGCGCGGAGCGCACGGGCGAGGCGGCGAACGCCCTCGCGGGCGCGGCGGCCGCGTCCTCAGCCGACGTGTCCGACCTCACGCAGGGCCTGTCGCAGGCGTCGGCGCAGGCGAACTCCGCAGGGTGGAGCATCCAAGACACGACCGCCACGCTCGCCGCGTTCGCCGACGCGGGAATCAAGGGAAGCGACGCGGGAACGTCGCTCAAGACCATGCTGCAGCGCCTGTCCGCTCCGACGGACCAGGCGGCCGCGCTCATGGACGAGCTGGGGATAAACGTGCGCGACTCGCAGGGCAACATGCTCGACGCAGCGAGCATCGCGGGCGTCTTGCAGACGCAGCTCGGCAAGCTGGACTCCGCGACGCGGGACGCGGCGATGCAGACCCTGTTCGGCTCCGATGCGAGCCGCGCGGCCTTGGTCATGATGAACCAAGGCGAGCAGGGAATGCGGAGGTACACTGCGGCGACGAACGATCAGGAGGCGGCGCAGCGCCTGGCCAACAGCCAGATGGGCGACACCGAGCGGGCCATGGAGGAGATGAGCGGCGCGATCGAGACGGCGTCCATCCAGCTCGGCGGCGCCCTGTCCCCCATGGCCATCGACGCGGCCAACGCCGTGGGCGACGCCGCCGACGCGTTCAGCGGCCTCGACGAGGGGGCGCAGCGGGCGGTGGCGGGACTCGGCCTCGTCGCCGCTGCCGCAGGCCCCGTACTCTCCACGTCGGGCAGGCTCGCGCAGGGGATCGGCTCCATGAGAGTCGCCTGCGGCAAGGCCAGGAAGGACGTGGCCGTGTATGCCGACGCGCTCGCCACCACAAGCGCCGCGTCGCTCCTCGCCTATCAGAGGAACGAGAAGCTCGCGGCCGCCTTGGCGAGGAACCCCCTCGCCAAGGCGGCCGGGGGCGCCGACAAGTACGTCGAGGCGCTGAGGGCGGCCGCCGTCGCTACGGCTGACTACAACTCCATGTCCGATAAATTGAAGCGAGAGCAAGCCAAGGGAGCCAAGGCGAACGCCGAGCTGGTCGCCAGCCTGTCGAAGGAGGTCGAGGCCAAGCGCGAGGTCAGGGACGCGACGGCGAAGACCGTGGCGGGATACAACCAAGCGGCGGCGGCCGCCAACGCGAGCAAGGTCGCGGTGACCGCGCAGGCGGTCGCGATGAAGGCGGCGGCCGTGGCTGGAACCGCGCTCAAGGGCGCGCTCGCGGTGTGCGTCCCCGTCGCCGTCATATCGGGCATCGCGGCGCTGGTCGACCATTTCCGCCGAGCCGACGAGAAGGCGAGGACGCTCAAGGCCGCAACGGAGGGCCTGACGACGGCGACCCAGCAGGGCGCGCAGGCGGTGCAGGCGGGCGCGCAGGCGCTCGACGGCTACGGCGGCAGCGCCGAGACGGCCAAGGCCGACATCGACGGCATGCTGGAGAGCCAAGCGCAGCTCGCGAGCACGATCTCCGACGCCAACACGTCGGCCGCCGCGCAGACGGCGCAGCTGCAGGACGCCTACTCGGCCATCCAACAGTACGCCAACCGCAGCGACCTGACCACCGAGGCGCAGGGGCGCCTCAAGGCGGCGGTCGAGACTGTCAACGGCATGTGCGGCACGCAGATCAGCGTCACCGACGCAGCCAACGGGAAGCTCGCCGACGAGAACGGCGCGATCTCCGACGTGACCGCCTCCCTCGGCGATTACATCTCGAAGAAGATGGAGCAGATACGCCTCGACGCGCAGCAGCAGAACCTGACCGCGCTCTACGACCAGCAGGCGAAGGACATAGCCGAGCTGACGCGCGCCCAGAAGGCGTACAACGACGAATATGGCAACATGGAGCAGGCAGCCTCCGAGTACTACAACCAGATGGCGGCGCAGGGTCTGCCCATCACGATGGAGCAGGCGCGCGCGACCGTCGAGGCTGGCGCGGCCAACTCGCAGCTGGCGCAGGACGTCAAGACGGCCCAGAGCGCCCTCGACGCGGTCAACACGTCGATCGGCAACGTATCGTCGTCGATGGGCGCGCAGGCGGCCGCCGCCAACGGGGCGAACCAGAGCATGCAGAACATGGTCCTCGCATCGCCGACGGTCACCGCAGCCATAAACGCGATCGGCGGCGACGTGAACGACTTCGCGGCAGACCTGTCGAACGCGGGAGTGTCGGTTGAGACGTTCCGCGGCCTCAACGCCGATCAGCTGTCGAAGCTGGTCGCCGACTGGGACGGCACGGGGCAGAGCATCGTCGACTCGCTGGACGCGATGGGCGTCGGGATGAACGACAAGGGCCTGAGCGCGGCCACCGCGCTCGCCAACGGGATGGCCAGCGGCAAGATAAACGTCGACACCGCGACCTCCGTCCTCAAGGCCGCCGCGTCGGGCGACTGGTCGGGCGTCGCGTCGCAGATGGCGGCGGCGGGCGCGAACCTCCCGCAGAGCGTGTCCGAAGGGATCACGCAGAACAGCTTCGTCGCCTCTGGCGCGACCAGCCAGATGCTCTCGGCGGTGGCGCTCGTCCTCACGGGAGGCGACGTCGCGGCGGCTGCGCAGCTCCTCGGCGGCGACATCGACGAGGGGCTGGCGAACGGCATCATGAACGGCACGCTCTCGGAGGGGCAGGCCGCAATGCTCGGCGAGGACGTGATCGCCAAGGCGAAGGAGTCCCTCGAATCGCATTCGCCGTCGCTGGCCTTCTACCGAATCGGCGGCGACGTCGACGCGGGGCTGGCGAACGGCATGCGGGAGAACGGGGGAGACCCCCTATCCGCCGTCGGGGAGCTGGGGCGATCCCTCGTCGGCGCCGTCTCGGGGCTTCCGGGCGAAATCGGCTCCGCCGGCTCCAAGGCGTCGGCGTGGATGGCGACGGGCCTCGGCTCGAACCGGGGCGCGGTGTCCTCCAGCGCGTCATCGCTCGACGGCGCGGCGATGGGCGGCGTGTCTGGCCTTTCCAGCCGAATGGGCCGCGAGGGCTCGAGCGCTTCGGGCAGGTTCGCGAGCGGCATCGGCTCGGGGGCGGGGGCGGCGTGGTCCAGCGCGGCTTCGGTATCTAACGCTGCGGGTAGCATGTCGAACGTCGGGAACATGTACGCGTCGGGATCTCATCTCTCGAGCAACTTCGCCAGCGGCATCATGTCGGGCGTCAACTGGGTCTGGAACGCGGCGTGCTCGGTCGCCCAGGCGGCCAAGGACGCTCTCGGCTTCTCCGTCCCGAAGGACGGCCCGTGGAGCGGCGCCGAGAAGGGCGGCATGACGTCGGGCCTGCATCTCGCGCAGAACTTCGCGGCGGGCATGGCGCAGGGCGTCGGAGCCGTTAACGATTCGGCCTCGATGCTCGCGGAGGCGGCCTTCGTCGAGCCTCGGTACGGCGCTGTCGCGCCGCGCGGGCGAGCTTCGACGGGCGTCGACCTGTCGGAGCAGATGCAGGAGATGATCGACCTGCTGCGCGTCATAGCGGACAAGGAGTTCAACGCCACAATCGGCGTCGGAGCGGTTTCGTCGGCGCTCGCCTCGAGCGCGCGGGTCGCGGCGCGGGGAAGGGGTCTATCGGTATGAGCTACGAGCAGAGGGCGGAGTTCGACGGTCACGATCTGACCAAGTACATGATCGTGACCGACGTGACGCGCCAGATACTCGCCAAGCGCAGGATCGCGCAGACGCAGGTGCCGGGCAGGGACGGCGTGCTCGTCTCGTCGGTCGGCCTCGAGCCTTTGGAGATCACGGTGAAGGGCTGCATAACGCGCCGCCTCATGGAGGAGGTCGCCGAGGCGCGCCGCGAGCTTTCGACGGCGCTCAGGTCGAAGAGGCCCGCGCGCCTCGTGTTGCCGGACGATCCCGAGACGTTCCTCATGGCGATCTACGAGGGCGGCGCGCAGCCGTCGAGGCTGTCTCACGTGCCCGACGTCGAGTTGACGTTCCTGTGCCCCGACCCCGTGGCCCACGGGCGGCGCAGGGCCGTCGTCGTGTCGGGGGAGTCGAAGGTCAACGCAGGGGGCAACCACCCGTCGCGGCCGAGGGTCACCGTCAAGCCCCCGGCGGGCGCGGAGTGGAGCATAACCAACGTGGACACTGGCAAGTTCGTGCGCGTCCGCGCGTCGTTCGACGGGAGCCAGACGGTCGTCGTGGACATGGACGACGAGCGGTGCACCATAAACGGCGCGGATGCGGCGGTGGACGTTTCGAGCGATTTCTTCCCGCTCGACGGCGCGACGACGCTGCGCGTGTCCGGGGGAGAGGCCGAGCTCGAATGGGATGAGAGGTGGATGTAGATGCACGTTGACGTTTACGGCAGGCGCGGCGAGTTCGTCGGCGCCATAGGGACCGACGAGCTGGTCTCCTTCGTCTGGATCGACTCGCTGGACGGAGGCGACGCGGTCTCGATCGTCACGACGCGCCCGATCGCGGAGGGGCAGCGCCTGGTCTGGCGCGATCGCCTCGGCAAGGCGCACGAGCACGTCTGCCAAGACCCCAAGGGGTCGAGCGGCGGCGGCGCGGTGCTGTACTCGGACACCGCGCTCAACTCAATCTGCGAGTTGTTCGGCGACTACATCGAGGACAAGCGGCCGTACGGGTACACGTTCGAGCGCGCGCTCGAGGTCGCGCTCGGGCCGACGCGCTGGGAGGTCGGCACGGTCGATCAGGCGGGGACGGTTTCAAACGGCCTGACGTTCTACCACGTTTCCGCGCGAGAGGCGGTTCAGGCGATCCTCGAATGCGGCGGAGAGCTCGAGACCTCGATAGAGGTCGGCGCGGAGGGCGTGGAGCGCCGCTCGGTGTCCATACGCGCCCATCGCGGCGCGGCGGACGGCCACCGCCGCTTCGCGTACGGCAAGGACGTGCTCGGCGTGTCGAAGACGGAGCATTGGGGAGCGATCACCGCATGCTACGGCTATGGAAGGGGGGTCGAGACCGATTCGGGAGGATACGGGCGCAAGCTGACCTTCGGCGACATCAACGGCGGCAAGGACTACGTCGAGGACGCGGAGGCTTTGGCGGCGTACGGGCGGCCGAGCGCGGACGGCCTCGCTCACGTGTTCGGAAAATACGAGAACGGCCAGTGCGAGGACGCGCGGCAACTGCTCGACGAGACCCGCGCGTACCTCGACGCGCGCAAGGTCCCCGGCGTCACCTACGAGGCCGACGTCGTCGACCTAGTTGCAATGGGCCGCGAATGGGAGGGCGTGGGAGTAGGCGATGACGTGCAGATCGTCGACGCGTCGTTCTCCCCGACGCTGCGATGCGAGGGACGCGTCGCGAAGCTTGAGACCGACCTGCTCGGCGGCACGCAGACCGTGACGCTCGGGAACGTCGCCGAGACGATGGCGGACGTGCTCCAGCATCAGCAGCAGCAGATCGGGAGCCTGCAGCAGTCGTCGGGAAGCTGGGACGCGGCGAGCTCCGCAACCCCCGCGTACCTCGAGAGGTTCATCGCCAGCCTCAACGAGCGATTCAACCGAGACGGCATGAGCTACACGCATACCAGCTTCGAGCACGGGAGCATCTGGTCAAGCGTCCCCCTCGATGAGGACGGCAGGCCGACGAGGAGCGGCTCTGCCATACAGATATGCTCGCAGGGCTTGAGGATCGCCGACGGAACGAAGCCCGACGGAAGCTTCGACTGGCGGACGTTCGGGACGGGAAGGGGCTTCGTCGCGGACATGATCACGGCGGGGACGCTCGACGCGAGCGCAGTCAAAATAGCGAACCTTTTGAGGATCGGAGATGAGGCCGACGGCATCTCGATCGAGAGCAACCGGGTGTCGTTCTCCGTCGACGGCGACGAGGACGCGATGACCCTGGAGGCCGTTCCGTACTCCACGGTCACGCATATGGAGTACAACGAGAACGGCACGCCGATATTCAGCACCGGCAAAGGCTCGGGCGGGTGGCACAACCGCGCGATGACCGTTGACGTCCCTCCTTATATCGAGATCAGGGGCGGCGCGCCGTTCTATCTCGTCGAGGTCGCCATGACCGGGCATATCGGCGGCGCGTTGAAGATCGTCAGCAACGAGGCGTACGTCATGAGCGGTCGCGACGCCACGGTCTTGGGATCGGACGCTGAGGAATACGAGATAAGCGTGAGGGAGAACGCGGGGCGAGGCCTGATCGTGAACATGAGGCTTCTGACGTCGGCAGATCACGCGAACGCGATATACACCCTGTCCTTCTCCCTCCGCAAGGCCGTGCCGAGCGGGGAGATCAAGTGCAAGGACGGCTCGACGTTCGTCTCCGACGGCAATCTGCCAAGCACGCTCCTGGGCGGAAAGACCTTCACGGGGCAGATATGCCTGCCGTTCGTCTACAACAACATCATGCAGAACCACAACTTGTATTTCCGCAACGGGGTCTTGATGCGCTACGACATGCTCACGCCGGCTTCCGAGGGGTTCAGGGACCAATACTAGATAGGAGCATCACATGTCAAAACACCACATCGACCTCGATCTCGACAAGGGCACGTCGCGCCCGGGCGTCGTCCGGGTGCGCGTCGGCGACAGGGCGTCCTGCACCATCGTCGCGGACATCTACGATTGCGGCGCTCAGGCCGACCTCGCGGGCAAGGCCGCACGCTTCGAGTGCCTGAAGCCGGACGGCACGATGGTGCGCGACGCGAACTGCAATATAAGCGGCAGCACCGTCACGTACACGTTGGCCGACGAGGTGTCGGCGGTCGAGGGCTCCATCAGCGTGGCGTACTTCGCGATCGTAAAGGGCGCGGATGTCGTCGACACGACCCAGTGCATCACGGTCGAGGTGCTTCCGAACGCGGAGGGCGGCAGCACGGGCGTGTCCGAGAGCTGGTACTCGGAGGTGGACGCGCTGCTCGCCAAGATGGAGGAGCAGCGGAGGTCCTACGAGGCGTCGGAGGCGAGGCGCCAGTCCGATTACGTCGCGGCCGAGGCAAAGCGCGACCGGTCGTTCGAGGCGTCCGACGGCAGGCGCGACGCGTCTCAGGCTGAAAACGACTCCGCGCAAGCTAAGAACAATGCGGATCAGGCCGCCAACAACGCGGCGGCTCAGGGCCTGCAGGTGGTGCTGTTGGCCGAGGGGCAGTACGATCACGAGACGCTCAAGCCCACGATCGAAGGCGGCATCGGAAAACTGTATTTCGTCCCCGCGTCGAAGGCGGCCGACGACGCGTACATCGAGTGGATGCCGATCGGCGGAAAGTGGGAGCGCGTCGGCATGAGCAACGCGACGCTCGTGGGCCTCACGACATCCGAGATCGATTCCGTTGCGGGAGGCGGCGCGCTGGCGTCGGAGAGCGTCCTCAACGGCACGGGCCTGTCATATCTGTGGGACAGGCTCAAGGCGGCGTTCGCGTCCGTCGGGCACGCGCATTCCGCCACGGATCTGACGAGCGGGGTTCTCCCGGTAGATCGCGGCGGGACGGGCGCCGCAACCCGCGCCGGTGCGTTGACCGCGTTCATGTGCTCGACGGTGCGCAACTGGGATACGGCCGACTGGAACGAGATCACGGAACCGGGCGTGTACGCCACATCGAGCGTCGCGGGAGCGAACGCGCCTGCGTGCAGTTACGGGTACGGCTTCCTCGAGGTTCTGGTTTCTGGCAGCGTCATAACGCAGCGCTGGACGGGCGACAAGAGATACGGCACCTTCGTGCGGCAAGGCTGGAAGAGCCTCGAAGGCGCCGTCGTCTGGCACGCCTGGGCGCGATTCGCCTATGAGGGCGACGTCGCGCCGGCGACTCACACGCACCTCTACGCTGGCGCGTCGAAGGCCGGTGGCGCGGCCACCAGCGCAGCGAGGCTGGAGACGCCGCGAAAGATCAAGATCACCGGCGCGGTCAACGGCTCCGCTGCTTTCGACGGATCGCAGGATTTAAGCATCGACGTCCTTCGCGCCGACTCCGATGGAGCCGTCAAGGCGCTCAGCGTGGATGTTCAGGGCGTCAACACCCGAGAGGGCTCGACCACCGTGCCCGTTAAATGGCCCGTCGATCACGCGCGCATCAAGGCCGTGGTGCCGACCTACATCTGCCAGACGATCTCGGACCGCGTGGTCGTATCGGACCACGACGAAAGCGGGATCACCGTGCGCGCAGGCGCGTCCCAGGTCGTGGACATGGCGCTTTGCGTCCTTTACGTGTGAGGGGTCGGCATGGACGAATTCTTGGATGCGATCGCGCAATCGCTCGCTCATGCAGGGCCGGAGTACATCACGGCGCTCGGCTTGGTGGCAATCGGCGCATGGGTGGTGTCTAAGGCGCTGCCGCTCTACGCGTCCCATCAGGACAAGCGCCTGGGCATCGAGCAGCAGCGCGAGAAGCGCAAGGCGGACGAGGAGCGCAGCCGCGAGCAGCGCGACCGCGAGCGGTCCGAGATGGAGGGGCGCTGGCTCACGCAGTACGAGCACGCGACGCACGTGCAGGAGCAGACCAACGCCGTGATGGAGGGAGTCCGCGCGCAGATGGACACCCTCAACGTGACGTTGCAGGACTCCAAGGAGCGCAGCGCCGACATGGCTCGCGAGGTGCGCGAGATCCACGAAGCTGTTATCGAAAGGTAGGAAGCATGAACATCAACTGGAAAGTCCGAATCAAGAACAAAACCTGGTGGCTTGCGGTGGTCCCCGCCGTGCTGCTTCTCGTTCAAGCGGTGGCCGCGCCGTTCGGCTACATCTGGGACTTCGGCGTGCTCAACGAGCAGATCGCCGCGATCATCAACGCCGCGTTCGCCGTGCTGGCGCTTGTCGGCGTGGTCGCCGACCCCACGACCGAGGGCGTGTCAGACAGCCTGCAGGCGCTCGGCTACGAGCACCCCAAGACCCTAGACGAAGAGATCGGAGATTAAATGGACTGGAAGAACCTCGAAGCCGACGTGACCAAGATTCTGCCGTGCCATTACACGCCCGGGCGCAACGGCTCGATTCAGGGCGTCACCATCCACCACATGGCGGGCGACCTCAGCATCGACGACTGCTACCGCGTCTGGACCAACGCCGAGGCGTCGGCGCATTACGCCGTTCAAGCGGACGGCACCGTCGGGCAGCTGGTCAACGACTGGGACACCGCCTGGGCGTGCGGTCACGACTGGGCGAACAACAACACCATCAGCATCGAGCACGCCAACGACGGCTTCGACCCGTGGACGGTGCATCCCGCCGCGCTGGACGCGGGCGCACCTCGTCGCCGCGATCTGCGCGCACTATGGGCTGGGCGAGCCGACGTGGATGGTCAACGTCTTTCCTCACTGTCACTGGCAGGCGACGGCTTGCCCGGGCGAGCTCAACGGCAGCCAAAACGCCGAGTACATGGAGCGCGCCAAGGTTTGGTACCACGAGCTGGCAGGCGACGGCGAGGTGCCGGCGCCTGCAGTCCCCGCGCCCGCCCCGAAGCCCGAGGGCGGCGAGCCGATCATTTGGCTTCAAGCCCGCACCGTGGACGGCACGGTGCTGCCCACGACCTGCTATCCCGATTACGCGGGCTGGGATGATAACGGGGCGATCGCGTATCTGAGCGTGTGGGGCGACTGGCCCATCGAGGCGCGAGTCCACACCGCCGCGAGCGGGTGGTTGCCGAAGCTCGCGAACCCCGCGAATATCGAAGACCTCGCGAACGGCGCGTGCGGCGACGGGTCGGCCATCGACGGCGTGGAGTTTTACGGCTGGTCTCCCAACGGCGACCACGTGGTTCTGTACCGCACATATCAGGCGGGCGGGTGGTACCCGCACCAGCGCGACACCGAGACGAGCGACGGGCAGGACGGTTACGCCGGCGACCTCTCAACGCCCATCACGCGCGTCGAGGCGCGTTGGGCGGCGTACTAAAGTCGCGAAGTGTCATTCGTGTTCTCATGTTGCTCCTGACCTGCGGAAACTCCTGAAATATCCTCTTTCGGAGCTTGATGGTATATAGTGATAGTACTATAATAAAGACATCAGGAAGAGAGAGGGGAAACCAAAATGACGAAACTCACCTACATTAACGATGTCCAGTTCGTATCCGACGCAGCTAAGCTTATGATCGAGGCGCACCTCGACTGGAGCGGCAGCTGCGAGGATATGCCGAGCCGCGACAGGGACAACGTCAAAGGCGCGATGGTCATCGCCTATTTCAGGGCTTTCTCCGATGACGAGTTCGAGAAGATGAGCGACGAGGACAGCCTGAACAACCTCACGATCGTCAACAGGCTCTTCGTCGACGCCTGCAACGCAGCCGACAGGAAGTGGGAAGCGGCTATGACGCTGCTCGGAATGTAACGGGCGCATCAATGGTGCGGGGAGGTCGATGGCCTCCCCGTTTTGGTATGATGCGCTGGACGGAAGGAGACGAGATGGCTCAAACAGAAGCCCAGCGCAGGGCGGCGTTGAAATACACGAAGAAGAGCGTGAAGCAGCTCAACATATCGCTGTTCCCGTCCGATCAGGACATCATCGACCACCTTGAGACGATCCCGAAGAAGGCGGAGTACATACGCCGTTTGATCAGGGAGGACATTGGAAGGAGTAAGTGACTGGTTACGCGGCCCGCGCGATCCTGACCAGCACCGAGCCGCCGAAGCACGCGATGGCGGTTCGAGCGTTTTTGCGCGTGGGGCGCCAGTTGAAATTCGTCCGAACCCGCGAGAGGTTTAGCCTCGCGGGTTCGTTTTTTTTGACCATAGGGCTCAGATCACGCAGCTGCGAAATCATGCACGGATATGGACTCGACTCTTTATCTGAGCTGAGCTTCAAAAAGTGTTCAGGGGTACCGCTCATCGCCCCTAGTCTGTGGGCATGTGGAACTCGTTTCGGTTGGTTCTCGATCCGAATTCGCCAGGTGCGCCGTCGGCTTTCTCCGTGCTTTGGTTTGGAGCGCGAGAGTTCGGTCGAGAATGGGCGTTGTGAGTTTTGCCGTGGGCTCAGAGAGGTCGCTGTGCGCGATCTCGCGTTAAAACGGCCGCGCAAGTGGCCCCGTGGAGGCTCATATCGCTGGTTTTCGACCAAAAACCGCTTGGAAAGCAGGGTGAAGGCTCATATCGCTGCATCTTGACCATACGCCCGGCTCTGCGACCAAAGATGAGGGGGCCGATGAACGAGGGACGAGGTAAGCGCGCATTCGCCACGGGGCGGCGCGTCGGAGCCGCGGTTGCGACGCGCCCCTGCACTCTGCGATGGGTTTCGAGCTGTTGCGCGCTTCTGGTGTGCGCTGCTCCCGTTGCGGGGGATGCTGCACGTGCGTCTGCGGTCGTCAGCCCCTGGAATCGTTGCCCCCTTCGACAGCGTTTGCGTATTAAGCCGCGTTCTGCCGGGAAAAGAGGAGGGCCGGCGAGGAGGGGTACCTCGCCGGCCCTGAGGAGGGGGATGATGCGGCGATCGTGCGCCGCAATACTGCTTTTTGGGGTTTAAAGCAGAGCAACTACTTCGTGGAGGGGAACCACTTCGTTGCTGATTCGTATTATAGGTTGTCGCGAAAATCCCACGGGTTCGGTTGCGTCTTTGGCATTGGAGCGGTTGAGATTTGGCGGTGAGTTGACGATTGACTTCAAACGTGCTCCGCTCGCCGCTTGCGACCTTCCGCTCGCCCTGCGACGAATACCAGGTATCATGGGAATCAAGTTTTCGAGATAACGAAGGGGTGCTTCTCCATGCCCGATATCGCATTGCGTTTCCATAAAGACATGCTCGTTTTGTCTGCGCCGGTTCTGCCGGCGCTTGAGCGCTTGGGGGTCGATGTAGACCGCGACGCCGAGCTGACCCTGCTGCTCGAGCCTGACACGTTCGAGGAGTTCTATAAAATGGAAGCCATCGCCGGTGCTCAGTGCATCGTGGCGGGCACGGGCGCTCTGACGCCTGCTCGCCTGACGCAAGCTCGCATGGAGGATCGTGGCGCCGAACTCGTTCGTCTCGCCCTCCGCGCGGTCTCCGCCGCGCGTCCGCAGCACGTCCTGGTGGAAATCGGGCCATGCGGTCTGCCTCTTGACGCCTCGTCGAAGGCGTCATTGGTCGAGAACCGCGACCAATACGCACGTGCGGGACGGCTGCTCGAAGGTGCGGAGTTCGACGCGTTCTTCCTCGAAGGTTTCGAGGATGCGGTGGACTTGAAGTGCGCGCTCATGGGGTTGCGGAAGGTGAGCGACAAGCCCATCGTCGTTTCAGTGAACGTTGAGGCTGACGGTGCGCTTTGCTCGGATCGCGGCACGCTTGAGGATGCGCTCGCGGTGGCGGGGGAGTTCGGGGCGTCGGTCGCGGGCTTCTCCACGTCGGCGGGTCAAGATGAGGCCGTGGAGCTGACCCGCCGTGCGGCGGCGACGACGAACCTGCCTGTGCTTGTGGAGCTTCAGGTGGGCGTGCGCGATTCTCGCCAGCAGGGCCCGACTCCTGAGAACCCGTACTATTCGCCCGACATGATGGTTCCCGCCGCCGATGCCCTCCGTGCTGCGGGGGCTCAGTTTCTGCGTGCGGTCGGCAATGCCACGCCGGCCTACACGGGCGCTCTTGCCGCGACCACGCTCGGTCTCGACGCGCGGCCGCGCAAGGCGGCTCCGTCTCCTGTTGACGAGTTGCCGTATTCGGCCGGGGCATCTGGGGCGGGCGAGCCTTCGGATGGGGAAGGTTTGCCCGACGAGCTTGCCGATTTGGTGGCTAAAACCCGCCGCCGCGTGACGGAGGCGCTTGCGGGCAACCTGAAGATGGAGATGGAGGAGGCGCCTTCGCTTCTCGGCGTCGACGAGGTCGCGTTTGCCTCCGACGCGGAGCGCGGACGCGAGCCGGGGGATGGGTCGCGCACCTGCGCCGACGCAGGGTCTTCCGAACGATAGCGGGACGAGCATGTCGGCACCACGAAGCAGAACCAACATAGATCGCAGCGAATATTACGGCGCGATGCAGCGCATCGTTGACGCTTTGTTCTACGAGGAGGAGCAGAGGACGGTTGCTATGCGCGCCGAAGCCGCGCCCGCCGGGTTCGGTCGAGTTTCCCCGGACGCGCCTGATGCGGCGGTAGCTGAAGCGGAGAGGGTGGTCGCGGATGTCGCGATCGATGCCGAATCGGCGTCGTCGGTTTCTTCCGCTGCGCACGCCGCAGCTGTGTTCGGCGTGTCCGAGAGAACGGCGTCGCTTCTCGGCCTTGCCGCTCTCGCGGGGATGGAGGCGCGGCCTTCGTCTTCCTTTGCGGCGGGCGCAGCGGTTGCGAACGTCCCGGTCGGGGACGCGCCTTCGGCGACGGGTTCATCCGTGGAGGAAGAGAAGCCCTTCACGGTGCGTCGACTCGATGTGGTCATCGCCGCTGAGACGGCGGACCTCCCCGAGGAACTCATGCGCATCGTCAACCTGCTTCCGCCAGGGGACTATACGCGGCAGCGACTCTGCGATCAGATCAACTCTGCCATAACAGGGCATGCTTGGGGACAGGTCTACGGCACGGTGAGCTGACGGCTTCGTCTCCGGTTCGCGTTGCGCGCGATCGGTCGCCTCGCGGCTGGGTTGCGCTGAACTTGCATGTAGCTTGCAGCATTCTGCCAGCACTCCGGCACGTAACCGGTCGAAGCCCGCGGGTCGCCTGTCGGCGCCCTGGCACGGAGCTAGCCGAAGCTTGCGGCATTCTGCCGGCACCCCGGCACGTATCGTAATGAAACCGCACCTCAGCCTGTTCGCCTTCGCGCGCAAACAAAGCGAAGCGTTGCGTTTGGCTATCGTCACGCTGACGAAAACTTTGACCGACGTTGTGGGCTTTTGGTTTCGTTCGCTTGAATTCGCGAAAGCCCGCTTGAAAATAACCAACCTCGAATGTACTATATATTCCCGTTGAGAAAACGGGCATACACAATATATTGTGTATAAGTTAGTTTAAACCTTGTGGAAAGACTGTTGAAGAAACAAGTGAAACCACAGGTCGCAATGAAAAAGGCGCGACTGTTTGAATAACGTGGAAAACGCTCGTTCGACACCATGTCTTGTGGATTGAGGAACCCGTCGCATCGTTCGATGCGACGTGGCGGTGAGATATGCGCGCATACGGCGGCGCCGTATGCGACGGAAAGAAATTGCGAAAGGGAGAGACGGATCATGGTACGCACCATCATCAAACGCGACGGACGCACTGCTGAATTCCATCAGGAGAAGATCGCATCCGCCGTCGAGAAGGCGTTCGCCGCTTGCGCTGCAATGCAGGATCGAGCGGTTGCCGATGAGATCGCCGCGAAGGTCGTCGCGAAGATCGACGAGGGCGCCATCGAGGGCACGCCGACGGTCGAGGGCGTTCAGGATCTCGTCGAAGAGACCCTCATCGAATCCGGCTTCGTCCAGACGGCCAAGTCCTACATTCTGTATCGCGCCGAGCGCAACCGCGTTCGCGACGTCAACTCGCGCCTCATCCAGACGCTCAAGGACATCACGTTCTCCAAGGCGTCCGATTCCGACATGAAGCGCGAGAACGCCAACATCGACGCCGACACCGCCATGGGCACCATGCTCAAATACGGCTCCGAGTCCGCCAAGCAGTTCTACGAGATGTGCGTCATCGACCCGCGCTATGCCAAGGCGCACCGCGAGGGCGACATCCACATCCACGACATGGACTTCTACACGCTGACCACCACCTGTTGCCAGATCGAGCTGCGCAAGCTGTTCAAGGGCGGCTTCTCCACCGGTCACGGCGTGCTGCGCGAGCCCAACGACATCCAGAGCTACGCGGCGTTGGCCTGCATCGCCATCCAGTCCAACCAAAACGATCAGCACGGCGGCCAGTCGGTGTGCGATTTCGACTACGGCCTGGCCGAGGGAGTGCGCAAGACGTATCGCCGTCTGTTCAAGAAGCACATCGCCGAGGCGTGTGATCTGCTCACCGACATCGAGGACGATCGCGGTTTCACCGAGGGCCTGCTTGAGCGCATCGAGGGTGAGACGGGCAAGATCGCCACGCTCGAGATGGATCCTGCGTTCCGCGAGGCCCTCGTCGCGGGTATGCGCGAGGCGGGTCTCGACGATCAGCTGATCGAGCGCATCATCGGCTACGCTGAGAAGAACGCATCGCGTGACACCGATCGCTCCACCTTCCAGGCCATGGAAGCGCTCGTCCACAACCTCAACACCATGCACTCCCGCGCCGGCGCGCAGACGCCGTTCAGCTCGGTCAACTACGGCATGGACACCAGCCCCGAGGGCCGCATGGTCATCAAGAACATGCTGCTGGCCACCGAGGAGGGCCTCGGCTCCGGCGAGACGCCCATCTTCCCGGTGCAGATCTTCCGTGTGAAGGAAGGCGTCAACTACAATCCCGAGGATCCGAACTACGACCTGTTCAAGCTCGCCATGCACTGCTCGGCGAAGAGGCTGTTCCCCAACTTCAGCTTCCTCGACGCGCCCTTCAACCTCCAGTACTACAAGGGCACGCCGGAAACCGAGATCGCCTACATGGGCTGCCGCACGCGCGTCATGGGCAACGTGTTCGACCCCGAGCGCGAGGTCACGCCCGGCCGTGGCAACCTGTCGTTCACCTCGATCAACCTGCCGCGTCTGGCCATTCGCGCCAAGGGCGATCTGGATCTGTTCTTCGACCTGCTCGACTCCAAGCTTCAGCTGGTCACCGGCCAGCTCGACGAGCGCTTCGAGATCCAGGCGCGCAAGCATGTCTACAACGCGCCGTTCCTCATGGGCCAGGGCGTGTGGATCGACTCCGAAAAGCTCAAGCCCACCGACGAGCAGCGCGAGGTTCTGAAGCACGGAACGCTCACGACCGGCTTCATCGGCCTGGCGGAGTGTTTGGTGGCGCTGACCGGCAAGCATCACGGCGAGAGCCCTGAGTCGCAGCGTCTGGGTTTGGAGATCATCGGCCACATGCGCTCGTACTGCGACCGCATCTCGCGTGAGCGCGGCATGAACTACACGCTCATCGCCACGCCGGCCGAGGGTCTGTCGGGTCGTTTCGTCCGCATCGACCGCGAGCGCTACGGCGTCATCCCGGGCGTCACGGATCGCGACTACTACACCAACGGCTTCCACGTCCCGGTGTATTACGACATCTCGGCGTTCGACAAGATCGCCATCGAGGCGCCCTACCATGCGCTGACCAACGGCGGCCACATCTCCTACATCGAGCTTGACGGCGATCCGACCGACAACCTCGAGGCGTTCGAGTCGGTCATCCGCTACATGAAGGAATGCGGCATGGGCTACGGTTCGGTGAACCATCCGGTCGACCGCGACCCTATCTGCGGTTACAACGGCATCATCGAGGACGTGTGCCCGAAGTGCGGCCGCACCGAGGACGAGCACAGCCAGCCCTTCGAGCGCATTCGCCGCATCACGGGTTACCTGGTGGGCACGCTCGACCGCTTCAACGACGCGAAGCGTGCCGAGGAGCATGATCGCGTGAAGCACTCCGTGCCGAACCAACACTAAACGCCGTCGTGCGTTGACGATCGTCCCGACGGGGGCGCTGCGGGTTTCGATTCCGCAGCGCCCCCGTTTTGCGTCATGGGCGTCTGCTCGGGGCGCGTTCGAGAGAGAGGGGGTGATCGAGGGTTGTGTGTCCTCGCATGATGGGTCTTCTCATGCGCTGGAACCCATCGCACGGTCGGACTCCCCGCATGATGGGTCTGCTCGCGTGAGTCGGCGCTCCCCGACGCTTGCGCGAGCTTGCAGCGGAGGGCCTCGCATGGCCGGGTCTCTCGCGTGGTGGTTTCGTCTCGAATGACCGACGTGCGATGCGGCCCGGGCTTCCTCTCATATAATGACGGGCATGAATACTTCAACGAACATCAGACTCTACGGTGCCGAGCCCGACTCCATCGTCGATGGGCCGGGCTTGCGCTATGCCATCTTCGTCCAGGGCTGCACGCACGGTTGCCCCGGTTGCCACAACCCCGACAGTCAGCCGCACGAAGGCGGCGCCATGACCACCGTCGACGCTCTGTTCGACGACATTCGGGCGAACGGCCTCGTTCACGATGTGACGTTCTCGGGCGGCGAGCCGTTCGAGCAGGCGGCGGCGTGCGCCGAACTGGCACGGCGGCTGAAGGACCTCGGGTACGGAATTTGGACGTACACGGGCTACCGCTACGAGGATCTCTCGCGCATCGCCGCCGCGGCGGAGCAAGCGGCTACCGCCGATCGAGCTGGCGAAGCGGACGGCGCGGGTGCGGCGAAGCGGTCTGGCGAAGCGGACGACGCGGGTGCCGTGGGGCAGCCTCGTGAAAAGAACGGCGTCGAGCGGTCCGCCGCAGCGGGCGACGAAAGCGCGCCCGCGTGTGCGGATTGCTCACGCACTTTCTTCAAACTCGACGCGCGCGGCGTGCGCGATCTGCTCGATTGCACCGACGTGTTGGTGGACGGGCCTTTCGTCGCGTCTCTCAAGTCCCTCAGGCTCAAGTGGTGCGGGTCCTCCAACCAGCGCCTCGTCGATGTGCCGGCGACGCGTACGGCGGGCGAGATCGTCACCTGGCAGCCGCCGACGTTCGTTCCCGAGAAGCCGGCGTCTTGGTAAGGTAGGGACACGTCGTGGATCTTGA
>ERZ827469.160-NODE-160-length-89816-cov-7.586758_pt1 | contig 89816 bp, 72 predicted proteins | sample MGYA00519917_ERZ827469 | MGnify/ENA primary metagenome ERZ827469 (study PRJEB31778, sample SAMEA3449314) | human gut metagenome | biome: human gut; feature: human-associated habitat; material: faeces | place: United Kingdom | collected 2010/2012 ... | reverse complement strand
CACCATGAAGCCGCTGGACGCGGACAAGAAGCCGGAAACGGCCGAGGCCAAGCCCGCCGAGACCGTGCCCGCAGCGCCAGCAGCGGAGGAGAAGATCGACTTCTCCAACGTGGAGATCGAGCCGTTGTTTGCGGATTTCGTGGACTTTGACACGTTCAGCAAGTCCGATTTCCGTGCCGTGAAGGTCAAGGCGTGCGAGGCCGTGAAGAAGTCGAAGAAGCTGCTCAAGTTCACGCTCGATGACGGCACGGGTACGGATCGCGTGATTCTCTCCGGCATCCATGCCTATTACGAGCCGGAAGCGCTCGTGGGCAAGACCTGCATCGCCATCACGAACCTCCCGCCGCGGCCCATGATGGGCATCGACTCCTGCGGTATGCTGATCTCTGCCGTGCACCACGAAAACGGGGAAGAAAGGCTGCACCTGCTGATGGTCGATCCCCACATCCCGGCCGGCGCAAAGCTGTACTAAAATCCATATGCAAAAGCCCTTTGCGTGCGCATGATCTGCACGCAAAGGGCTTTTTCGATTTCGGGGCTGCGCGCGTTACTGCGCGGGCTGGAAATTCGTCTGATAGATCTTCTCGGCGATCTTTTTCGGTGCGAAGTCCACGATGACAACGCCGTAGGCCGTTCCGGCCTGCCAGTCGTAGTCATAGAGATCGAGGTTGATGCGCTTGGCGTATTCCTTCGGGTGGCCCACTTTTCCGCTGCCGCTCGTGGACGTGAAGTTCAGGAAAAATGTGTCCTCCGCCGCCTGACTGTTGTCCAGACAGGTGTGGATGGCGTCGATTTTGTCATCGGTGTCATAGTTGTAGCGATCCTGCACGCACAGCGTCTCGCGGCCGTTGATCACGGAGTTCGCGGTGGGGTTAGACAAAACGGTGCGGTTGCCCTGATCCGCCCAGCCGAAGTACAGGCCGCAGCGCTCGAAGCCGACCGGAAGCTTGTCGTCAAACCGCGTGGCGAGGACGATCTTCCCGCGCACTTCGCCCAGCGTCGGGATCTCGTTTTTCAGATACCAGCGCTCCGGATCCTTGTCGATCGTCTCATACAGGACCTTCTGAATCTCCGCGACATCGTCCTTGCTGTTTTCTGCCTTCATGCACAGGATGACCGTCTCGGTGGGGTGGGCGTCCAGAAACGCGGAAACGTCGCGCAGCACGTCATCGAGTGTGAGCGTTCCGGCAAACGGGGAGTTGGAGGTCTTGCAGCGCGCGATGCTGTGCTTGAGCACCAGCGTCTGCTGGTCGTGCTTCTGTTCGAGCACCAGACGCATATCCAGATAGCGGTAGCCGTAGATCAGCTGCGTGGCAACGCTCGCGTCCTGACATTGAAAAATGTAGCGCATATCCACATACTGCGTGCAGCTGTCGTGCGTACCAGGGATCGACATATTGCTGAGCTTTGTCTCGTCCGGCACGGTTTCCATCCAGTCGGTGCTGGAGATGTTCGCTGCCATGGCCGGCGGCGCGGTGATCCCGGCAAAGACGGAAAGCACCATGCAGACAAGCAGCGCGCAGAGCCAGAAGCGGTGTTCGGTGGCCTTCATAAAGTATTCTCCTCATCATTTTTCTGCCGCACGAGCATACCGTGCGGCGGTCGTGTGCCGCCAGTATAGCACAAAACCCGCGTGTTGGGAACGGGAAATCGCATTCCGGGCGCTTGTTCCGGTGCGCGGCGGTAGAAAATGCGCAAATGCTGTGGTATACGATTGCAAAAATGTGTCGCAGAGAGGAGGGGGCGTGTGCAGCATGCGGGCGCGGACAGCCGCCGCGAGAAAGCGCTTGTGCTGGGCCTGCCGGGGGAGTAAGACGCCTCTGCATAGTGTTATCCGGCAGATTCCGCAAACAACTGTTGCGGCGGGGCGGGTTTTGCGGTATAATCAAACCAATTTGTGCCTGAGTGCGTGAAAGGAAACAATGTTATGAGTAACGACGCCAACGTCAGCAAACGCGACGGCTTTCGCAGCCGCGGCGGCTTCATCATCGCCTGTATCGGCTCGGCCGTCGGCATGGGCAACATCTGGCGCTTTCCGACGCTGGTGTCCAAATGGGGCGGCATGACCTTCCTGCTGCCGTATTTCCTGTTTGTCATTCTCATCGGCTCCACCGGCGTCATCGGGGAGTTTGCGCTCGGCCGCGCAGCCGGTGCGGGGCCGGTCGACGCTTTCGGCATGTGCACCGAGACGCGCTGGGGTAAGCGCCGGCCCGGCGAACTGGTAGGCTATATCCCGGTGCTTGGCTCTCTGGCGCTGGCCATCGGCTACACCTGCGTCATGGGCTGGATCTTCAAGTATACGTTCCTGGCGTTTGACGGCGGCCTGTCCGCCATGGGGCAGGACATGGATGGGATCGTCGCCACCTTCAATGCCACGGCCAGCGCGTGGGGCGCGAATGTCTGGGTCGTCGTCGCGGTCGCGGTGAGCTTTGTCATCATGTCCTTCGGCATCGCCGGCGGCATTGAAAAGGCAAATAAGATCATGATGCCGATCCTGTTTTTGCTGTTTGTGGGCCTCGGTATCTATGTGGCTACGCTGCCCGGCGCGTCGGACGGCTATCGGTATATCTTTACGATCAAGCCCGCGGGCCTGCTCGACCCTTATGTCTGGATCTATGCCTTCGGTCAGGCGTTTTTCTCGCTGTCCGTTGCGGGCAACGGCAGCGTTATCTATGGCTCTTACCTCAGCAAGAGCGAGTGCATCCCGAGCTCGGCGCGCAATGTGGCGCTCTTTGATACGATCGCGGCGCTGCTGGCGGCGTTCGTCATCATTCCCGCCATGGCGGCGGGCGGCGCGCAGCTCGACGCCGGCGGCCCCGGCCTGATGTTCATCTACCTCGTCCATGTCATGAACGGCATGGCGGGCGGGCGCATCGTGGCGATGGTGTTTTTCGTCTGCGTGGCCTTCGCGGGCGTCACGTCGATCATCAATCTCTATGAGGCGCCGGTCGCGTCCCTGCAGGAGCGGTTCGGCCTCAAGCGCGTGCCGGCCACGGCGGTGATCCATGTGATCGGCCTCGCCGTTGCGCTGTGCATTCAGGCCATCGTGTCGCAGTGGATGGACGTCGTGTCCATTTACATCTGCCCGCTGGGCGCGCTGCTTGCGGCGGTCATGTTCTTCTGGATCGGCGGCAAGAAGCTTGTGCTCGAGAGCGTCAACCTCGGCGCGCGCAAGCCCATCGGCGGCTGGTACTATCCGCTGTGCAAGTATGTCTACTGCGCGAGCGTGCTCGTGGCGCTCATCGCCGGCGCGGCGCTCGGCGGCATCGGCTGAAGCGAATATCGAATAAAAATGAGCGGCCCTTCGCATTTGCGAAGGGCCGCTGTGCTTTGCGCGGTTTAGAACATTTTGATGTACGCATCGCGGTCCGGGCCGACGGAGACGTACTTGATGCGGCAGCCGACGGCAGCCTCCAGATAGTGCACGTAGTCGAGCGCCTCCTTCGGCAGGTCGCTGATCGTGCGGCAGCCGGAGATGTCGCAGTGGAAGCCGGGCAGGTACTCATAAATGGGCTTTGCCTTGGCCAGCTTCACGCCGATGGGGAAGCGGTCCACGCGCTCACCGTCGATGTCGTAGGCGACGCACACGGGGATCTTGTCCAGATAGGACAGCACGTCGAGCTTTGTCAGCGCGATGCTCGTGCAGCCCTGCATCTTCACGCCGTAGCGGGAGGCGACCACGTCGAACCCGCCCACGCGGCGCGGACGGCCGGTCGCAGCGCCGTATTCGCCGCCGGCGTCGCGCAGCGCAGCGGCCTCGTCGCCGAACATCTCGCAGGTGAACGGGCCCTCGCCCACGCAGGTGGAATAGGCCTTCATAATGCCGATGATCGTGTCGAGCCGGGCCTCCGGGATGCCCGCGCCGATGGGCGCGTAGGCCGCGATCGTCGAAGAGCCGGAGGTGTACGGATAGATGCCGTAGTCAATGTCACGCAGCGCGCCGAGCTGGGCCTCAAAGAGCAGGGACTTGTTGTCCTCAATGGCATCGGTGAGATAATCCGTCGTGTCGCAGACGTAGTCCTTGAACGGCATGGCATAGGTGTCGAGCCAGTCCATCATCTCGTCGAGATCGATGGGGTCATGGTGATAGCCGTTGACGATGAAGAGATTCTTCCACTCGAGAATGTCGGCCAGGCGGGCCTTGAGCGCGTCGCGGTCGGCCAGCTCGCCCATGCGCAGCGCCTTTTTCATGTATTTGTCCGAGTAGGCGGGGGAGATGCCGCGGCGGGTGGAGCCGAACTTCTTGTCCGCCAGACGGTCCTCTTCCAGGCAGTCAAGCAGCTTGTGGTACGGCATGCAGATGACGGCCTTGTCGCTGATCTTCAGGTGCTCCGGTGTGATGGTGATGCCGCCCTCTCTCAGGCGCGCGACCTCGTGGAACATGTGCTCCGTATCAATGACCATGCCGGGGCCGAGCACGTTCACGGTCTCGTCGCGCAGGATGCCGGACGGCATGAGATTGAGCACGAACTTGCCCTTGTCGTTGATGACGGTGTGGCCGGCGTTGTTGCCGCCCTGATAGCGTACGACGACGTCATACTTCTGGCTGAGCAGGTCGACCATGCGGCCCTTGCCCTCGTCGCCCCAGTTGATGCCTACGATGGATGTCAGCATTGTTGAGAAACCTCCTGTTTCTTTTACACGTTTACGGATGCGTCGCATCCGAGCAGTGCTGTATATTTGTTCAGGACCGGCGCGACCTGCTCGCGCAGGAACGTCTCGGTCTGGTGTACGGCCATGCCGGTGAAGGCATGGGGGTCAACAAGTTTATTGAGCTCCGCGCGCGTGAGCCCGAAGATCGGGTCAGCCAGGATGCGCTCGAGCAGGTCGTTGCTGCCGCCATGGAGCTTGACCTCTTTGCCGGCGGCGACGCTGTGCTGCCGGATGGCCTCGTGCAGGGCCTGCCGGTCGCCGCCCTTTTCCTTGACGCAGTACATGAGGATGTTCTCCGTAGCGAGAAACGGCAGCTCGTCGGCCAGATGCTTTTCGGCCATTTTCGGGTACACGGTCAGGCCGCGGATGACGTTGAGGTACAGCGTGAGGATGCCGTCGGTGGCGAGGAATGCTTCCGGGATGCTGATGCGGCGGTTGGCCGAGTCGTCGAGCGTGCGCTCAAACCACTGGGCGCTGGCCGTGACGGCGGCGTTCTGCAGGTCGCAGATGACGTAGCGCGACAGGGAGGCGATGCGCTCGCTGCGCATGGGGTTGCGCTTATAGGCCATGGCCGAGGAGCCGATCTGGCCGCTCTCGAACGGCTCATCCACCTCTTTGAGGTGGGACAGCAGGCGGATGTCGCTGGAAAACTTCGAGGCGCTCTGCGCGATGCCGGACAGCACCTGCAGCACCTGAAAGTCCACCTTGCGCGAATAGGTCTGGCCGCTGACGGGGTACGCGCCGGGAAAGCCCATCTTCTCGCAGATCTTCTGCTCGAGCGCGACGACCTTCTGCTCGTCGCCGTCAAACAGGGCGAGGAAGCTCGCGCCCGTGCCGGTCGTGCCCTTGCAGCCGAGGAGCTTGAGATTGCCGAGCTGAAACTCCAGCTGCTCGAGATCCATCAGCAGATCCTGCGTCCAGAGCGTGGCACGCTTGCCGACGGTCGTCGGCTGCGCGGCCTGAAAATGCGTGTAGGCGAGCGTCGGCTCTGCCTTGTGCGCCTCGGCAAAGTCCGCGAGCGCCTGGATGACGTTCACCAGCAGGCTGCGGATCTGCTCGAGCGCTTCGCGCATGAGGATGATATCCGTATTGTCGCCGACGTAGCAGGACGTGGCGCCGAGGTGCAGAATGGGCTTTGCCTCCGGGCAGCACGCGCCGTAGGTCAGCACGTGGGCCATGACGTCGTGCCGCACCTCGTGCTCGCGCGCCGCGGCGTAGTCATAGTCGATGTCCGTGATGTGCGCGCGCAGCTCGCGGATCTGCTCGTCCGTGATCGGCAGACCGAGCTCCTGCTCGCTCTCGGCCAGCGCGACCCAGAGCCTGCGCCAGGTGGAAAATTTGTTGTCGTCGGAGTAAATGTGCTGCATCGTGCGCCCGGCGTAGCGGGTGCACAGGGGGTTGACGTAGCGGTCGTGCATGCTTATCCTCTCTCTGCGTGGCGCAGCGCCGCCGAGATCAGGCCCTTGAACAGGGGGTGCGCCTTGTTCGGGCGGCTCTTGAACTCGGGGTGGTACTGAACGCCGATATAAAAGTCGTTTTCGGGGATCTCGACGGTCTCCACGATGTGGCCGTCCGGCGACAGGCCGGAGAGCACGAGCCCCTTTTCCTGCATGAGCGCGCGGTAGTCGTTGTTGAACTCGTACCGGTGGCGGTGGCGCTCGGAGATGTCCAGCGTGCCGTAGCACTCCGCCATTTTCGTGCCGGGCACGATATGGCACGGATACGCGCCGAGGCGCAGCGTGCCGCCCTTGTTGATCTCGTCGCTCTGGTCGGGCATGAAGTCGATGACCTTGTGCGTGCTGCCCTCGTCAAACTCGCCGGAGTTGGCGTCGGCGAGGCCGCAGACGGAGCGCGCAAACTCGATGACCGCGATCTGCATACCCAGGCAGATACCGAGATAGGGGATGTTGTGCGTGCGGGCGTAGTGCGCGGCCGCGATCTTGCCCTCGATGCCGCGGTTGCCGAAGCCGCCGGGCACGAGAATGCCGTCGCAGCTGCCGAGCACTTCCTCTACATTATCGCGCGTGATCGTCTCGCTGTCAATCCATTGAATGTCCACGCGCGTTCCGTAGACATAGCCGGCGTGGCGCAGCGCCTCGGCGACGGACAGATACGCATCGTGCAGCTGCACGTATTTGCCCACGAGGCCGATCGTCACGCGGTGCGAGCGGCTGCGGATGCTCTCGAGCATGGCATCCCACTCGGTCATATCCGGCGCGGGCGCGTCGATGTGCAGCTCACGGCAGACGATCTCGGAAAAGCGGTTCTTTTCGAGCATGACCGGTGCCTCATACAGCACGGGGATGGTCATGTTTTCGATCACGCAGTCGGGCTTGACGTTGCAGAACAGGGAGATTTTGCGGAAGATGGACTCCTCGAGCGGCTCATCGCAGCGCAGCACGATGATGTCCGGGGAAATGCCCATGCCCTGCAGCTCCTTGACCGAGTGCTGCGTGGGCTTGGTCTTGTGCTCCTCGCTGCCGTGCAGATACGGTACGAGCGTCACGTGGATGTAGAGTGCGTTTTCGCGCCCGACCTCCAGCCCGACCTGACGGATGGCCTCGAGAAACGGCTGGCTCTCAATGTCGCCGGTCGTGCCGCCGACCTCCGTGATAACGACGTCGGCGTTCGTCTTGCTGCCGACACTATAGATAAAGTCCTTGATCTCATTCGTGATGTGCGGAATGACCTGCACCGTCTCGCCGAGGTACTCGCCGCGGCGCTCCTTGTTGAGCACGTTCCAGTACACCTTGCCGGTCGTGAGGTTGGAGTATTTGTTCAGATCCTCGTCGATGAAGCGCTCATAGTGGCCGAGGTCGAGATCGGTCTCCGCGCCGTCCTCGGTAACGTACACCTCGCCGTGCTGATACGGGCTCATGGTGCCGGGGTCGACATTGATATAGGGGTCAAGCTTCTGCGCGGCGACCTTCAGGCCGCGTGCCTTGAGCAGACGGCCGAGCGAAGCCGCCGTGATGCCTTTGCCGAGTCCGGAGACAACGCCGCCGGTCACAAAAATGTACTTGGTCATGGTCCACACTCCTCAATCTTCATAGGTACGAATGATATTTTCCGCAATGGTCCGCCGGCGCATACTGGTGTCCATTGCCTGTTTCTCAATGTATTTGTGCGCCTCCGTCTCCGTCATCTGCAGGTGCTGCACGAGCAGGAGCTTCGCGCGGTTGATGATGCGGATATCGGCGACCTTCGCCTCGAGCTTTTCCGTCTTGTGCTGCATCTGCTCGAGCTGGATGCGCACGGCGGTCAGCAGCCGGATGGTCTGCACGATGAGCGATTCCGGCGCGTCATTCGGCAGCACCAGCACGCCGGACTGTTCGAGCAGGGCGGCGTCCGTGTCCGCGTGTTCCGGTGCGGCCAGCAGCAGCACGGCCATGCAGTGCCGCTTTTTGAGCTGCAGCGCCAGCTCCCGGCCGGAGCTGCCGGCGATGGGCTCTGCGATGAGCACACCGTCGATGCCGCCTGCGTCAAACTGTTCGAGCGCCTGCCGCGCGCTGCCTGCGTGATCGAACGGGACGATGTGCGCCCGTGTGAGCAGGGCGCTGATGCGTTGGGTCTGCGCCTCGGAACTGGAGACCAGGAGTGCGCGCACGGTATGCAGCGACGTGTTCATAGCAGTCACCTCGAATCAGAAGTTGGTGCGGAAAAATAAAAAAGACGCTTCCGATGCCGATAAGGGGCACTTTCCCCCAGGTCATCGTGAAACGTCAGCGTTCTCGAAAAGTTACCATATGAACTTATGCCTGCGGCCGCAAAAACAGCACGCAGAATTTTGCCAATCAAAATCCATATATATAATACACCACGGCATTTGCACGTGTCAAGGATAAAAAAACGGGCAATTTTGCCGAAAAATCTGTGGAATCCGCCGAAAGAAATTGCGTTTTTCCCGCTTGACATTTTTCCGCAACAGGCGTATATTTTGCTACATTGAAACGGCAATGGCGTCGTGGAGAGCACAAGATCTCCGGGCACCAGTGCCGTTTTTTGTTGTTGATACTGATTTGAAATACGGAAAGGGGACCATGCGAGATGGAAAAGATCTCTGACATTTTTGGATCCATGGTATTTAACGATGCCGTCATGCGCGAGCGGCTGCCGAAGGAGACTTACCGGCAGGTGCAGGCGACGATGGAAAATGGCAAGCGTCTTGATGACGACGCCGCGCGCATCGTGGCCAATGCCATGAAGGACTGGGCAATCGAAAAGGGCGCCACGCACTTCACGCACTGGTTCCAGCCGATGACCGGCATCACCGCCGAGAAGCACGACAGCTTCATTTCGCCCTGCGGCGGCGGTCAGGTCATTATGGAGTTTTCCGGCAAGGAGCTCGTCCGCGGCGAGCCGGATGCGTCCAGCTTCCCGTCCGGCGGCCTGCGCGCAACGTTTGAGGCGCGCGGCTACACCGCATGGGACCCGACGTCCTATGCATTCATTAAAGATAATGTGCTGTGCATTCCGACGGCGTTCTGCTCTTACGGCGGCGAGGCGCTCGATAAAAAGACGCCGCTGCTGCGCAGCGCCGAGGCGCTCAACCGTCAGGCCCTGCGTGTGATCCACCTGTTCGGCAACGAGGACGTGACCGCCGTGCGCACGACCGTCGGCCCAGAGCAGGAGTACTTCCTGGTCGACAAATCCGTGTATGACAAGCGCAAGGATCTGATCTACACCGGCCGCACGCTCTTCGGCGCCAAGCCGCCGAAAGGCCAGGAGCTGGACGATCATTACTTCGGCAGCATCAAGCCGCGCGTTGCGGCGTTCATGAAGGATCTGGACGAGGAGCTCTGGAAGCTCGGCGTGTACGCCAAGACGGAGCACAACGAAGTGGCGCCCGCGCAGCACGAGCTTGCGCCGGTGTTCACGACCGGCAACATCGCTGCCGACCAGAACCAGCTGACGATGGAGATCATGCAGAAGGTGGCCGCGCGCCACGGCATGGTCTGCCTGCTGCACGAAAAGCCGTTTGCCGGCGTCAACGGTTCCGGCAAGCACAACAACTGGTCCCTGACCACCGACACCGGCATGAACCTGCTCGAGCCCGGCGAGACGCCGGCCGAGAACGCACAGTTTTTGCTCTTCCTGTGCGCGGTGATCCAGGCGGTGGATGATTATCAGGATATGCTGCGCATCAGCGTGGCGTCGGCCGCGAACGACCACCGTCTCGGCGCGAACGAAGCGCCCCCGGCCGTCGTGTCGATGTATGTCGGCGATGAGATCGAGAGCATTCTCGACGCCATCGTCAACGAGACGCCCTATGCCGGACAGGAAAAGGAGCTGCTGAAGATCGGCGTGCATGCGCTGCCGCGTTTCCCCAAGGATACGACCGACCGCAACCGCACCTCTCCGTTTGCGTTCACCGGCAACAAGTTCGAGTTCCGTATGCCCGGCTCCTCGGCCTCCATTTCCGGCATCAACGTTGTGCTCAACACGGCGGTCGCCGAGAGCCTTGCGCAGTTCGCCGATGCCCTCGAGGGCAGTAAGGACTTTGAGGCCGACCTGCAGGCGCTCATCCGCAGCGTGCTCATCAAGCACAAGCGCATCCTCTTCAACGGCAACGGCTATGACGACGCCTGGCTGGCGGAGGCCGAGCGCCGCGGCCTGCTGAACCTGCGCACGACGCCGGAAGCGCTGCCGTATTACCTTGCCGACAAGAACGTGGCGCTGTTCACCAAGCACCGTGTCTATACCCGCACCGAGATGGAGGCCCGCTACGAGATCCACCTCGAAAACTACAGCAAGGTGCTCAACATCGAGGCGCTGACGATGCTCGAGATGGCGCGGCGCGACATCATGCCCGCCGTCAGCAGCTATCTGCGCGAGCTGTCCGAGACCGCTGCGGCGATCCACGCTGTGTCCGTCACGGCGGACTGCTCGTATGAGGAGAGCATCATCCCTGAAATGTCCGCGCTGTTGGGCGATGCCTACCGCAAGGTCCGCCGCCTGGATGAGGCGCTCATGGGCGCCAAGACCGTCGAGGGCAGCCAGGCACTGGCCAACTACTACCGCGACAAGGTTTTCTCCGCCATGGCGGAGCTGCGCATCACGATCGACCAGCTCGAGACCATGACGCCGTCCGATAAGTGGCCGGTCCCGTCCTACGGCGACCTGCTGTTCAGCGTGCGGTAAAAAACGCTTACTCTTTCTTTTTTCTCTCTTCTTTCATTTTCATACTTCTGTCAAAAGCATTGACGGAGAAAAGTAGCACGGGCAATCATTTCCAGCGAGTGCGGGACGGTGCGAGCCGCATAACAGAGCCTGTGTGAAGAACACTCCCGAGCTGCAACCTGAACGGGCGAGAGCCTCAGTAGGTGCGCCGTCAAAGCCGGACGTTATCCCGGTGCGGTTTGTTAGAACCCGTGAGAAGTAAAATAGGTGGCACCACGATACGCAGCTACTCGTCCTATTATCTGGACAGTAGCTGCGTATTTTTTGATGTATTCAGGAGGAAAAAATCATGTGTTCCATCATCGGTTATCTCGGCTCGTCCATCTCCACGCAGGATCTGCGCGCCGGCTTTGACAAGACCATTTCCCGTGGCCCGGACGATACGCGCATGCTGCATATCGGCGCGGCGACGCTCGGCTTCCACCGCCTGGCCATTATGGGCCTGCACCCGGAGGGGATGCAGCCGTTCACGCGCGACGGCAGCGCGCTCGTGTGCAACGGCGAGATCTACGGCTTCCGGCCCATCCGCGAGCGGCTCATCGCCGAGGGCGAGACGTTCGAGAGCGAGTCCGACTGTGAGATCCTGCTCCCGCTCTACGAGCGCGAGGGGCTGGACATGTTCCGCGGACTGGATGCGGAGTTTGCCATGGTCATCTATGATGCCAGGCGCGGCGGCCTTGTCGCGGCGCGCGACCCCATCGGCATCCGCCCGCTGTACTACGGCTATGACGCCGAGGGCGCGATCGTCTTTGCCAGCGAGGCGAAAAACCTCGTCGGCCTCGTGCACGATGTGATGCCGTTTCCTCCCGGACACTATTATGCCGACGGCAAGTTCACCTGCTACCGCGACATGACGCAGGTGGATGCCGTCTGCGAGGACGATCTGGAGACCGTCTGCACCCACATCCGTGAAAAGCTCATCGCCGGCGTGGAAAAGCGGCTGGATGCCGACGCGCCGCTCGGCTTTCTGCTCTCCGGCGGTCTGGACAGCAGCCTCGTGTGCGCCATCTCGGCAAAGCTGCTCAAAAAGCCCATCCGCACGTTCGCCATCGGCATGCGCAGCGACGCCATCGACCTGAAGTACGCCCGCGAGGTGGCAGAGTATCTGCACGCCGACCACACCGAGGTCATCATCACGCCCGAGGACGTCATCCAGGCGCTGCCGGAGGTCGTGGCGCTGCTCGGCACGTATGATATCACGACCATCCGCGCGAGCATCGGCATGTACCTCGTCTGCAAGGCCATCCACGAGCAGACCGACCTGCGCGTGCTGCTCACGGGCGAGATCTCCGATGAGCTCTTCGGCTATAAGTACACCGACTTCGCGCCCAGCCCGGAGGCGTTTCAGGAGGAATCCGCCAAGCGTATCCGCGAGCTGCATATGTATGATGTCCTGCGCGCCGACCGCTGCATCTCCGTCAACAGTCTCGAGGCCCGCGTGCCGTTCGGCGATCTGGACTTCGTGCAGTATGTCATGTCCATCGACCCGGCCAAGAAGTGCAACGTCTACGGCAAGGGCAAGTATCTGCTGCGCCACGCCTTTGAGGGCGACTGGCTTCCGCACGATATCCTCATGCGCGAGAAGGCGGCCTTCAGCGACGCGGTCGGCCACTCCATGGTCGACGATCTCAAGGCGTACGCCGAGCAGAAGTACACGGACGAGGAATTTGAGACCCTGCGCCGGAAGTACGACTTTGCGCAGCCGTTCACCAAGGAATCGCTGCTCTACCGTGAACTGTTTGAGCAGTATTACCCCGGTCAGGCGCACATGATCGTCGATTTCTGGATGCCGAACAAATCATGGGACGGCTGCGACGTGGACGACCCGTCCGCGCGCGTGCTCGCAAACTACGGCGACAGCGGAAAGTGAGGAGCATATGGACGACACTGCGCTGCGCATCCGCACCGCGCGCCTGAGCGACGCGCCCGCGCTGCTGAAAATTTACGCGCCGTATGTGGAAAAGACGGCCATTACGTTCGAGTGCACCGTGCCGGATATCGAGGAATTTGCTGCGCGTATGCGCGCCACGCTCCGCCGCTATCCGTATCTGGTCGCGGAGCGCGGCGGCGAGATCGTCGGCTATGCCTACGCCGGGCCGTTCGGCAGCCGCGCCGCCTATGACTGGGCGGTGGAGATGAGCATTTACCTGCGCGAGGATCAGCGACACCGGGGCACGGGCAAGCGGCTGTACGCCGCGCTCGAGGCGGTGCTGCGCGCGCAGAACATTCAGAATCTCTATGCCTGCATCGGCTGCCCGGATGGGGCGGACGACGCGCACCTGACGCGAAACAGCGCGCAGTTTCATGCGCATCTCGGCTATCGGCTCGTCGGGGAGTTTCCGCGCTGCGGGTATAAATTCGGCACCTGGTACTCCATGGTCTGGATGGAAAAGTGCATCGGCGCGCACGAGGCGCAGCCTGCGCCCGTGCGCCCGTTCCCGGAGCTCAGCCCGGCGGAGCTGGAAGCCATTTTGAACCGTGCATAAAGCCGCGGGCCGTTTCCGATCTGGAAACGGCCCGTGCTTTTTTATCGCTTTTGCAGCAGTTCATACGCGCCCAGCAGCATCTGCGCCGCCTCGGCGCGCGTGAGGGACGCTGCACAGTCGCTGCCGGCCGGATACACGCCGCAGGATGTCAGACTTGACACGGCGGCGCACGCCCAGTCGGGAATATAGTCGCCCTCGAGCGCGGCGGCGGGGGAGGGGGCGAGGAAGTTGCTGAGCATGACGGCAGCCTCGGCTGCCGTGATGCTGCGCTGTGCATCGAACACGATCGCCGTACCGTCGGAGCAGCCGGTGATGTCGCCGTTCATGACCGCGGTTGCAACGTAGGTCTTGGCCCAGGCGGGGATCTGCTCGTCGTCGCCGAAACCGGTCGAGAGCACGCCCTGCAGCATCGAAGTGCCGGTCAGGTGCGTGCACATGGCCAGAAATTCATCGCGCGGCATGGGGCTGTCGGGGTCGAAGAGATACTGCCCGCCGACCTGCCGGCCGACGCACAGCCCCTGCTCGGCGAGCATGACGGCGGCGTATTCCTCCGGGCGGCCGGCCATGTCGCTGTAGGTGACGGCCGGCTTCTGCTTCTTGATGGAGATGATAACGGTCGCCTCCTGCGATTCGTTGCCGCTGCTGTCGGCGGCGCGGAAGCCGAAGTAGTCGCGCCCGCGCTTGCCGTCGGCGGGGGTATAGACGAACGTGCCGCTGTCGGTGAGCGTTACCGTGCCCTTGATGGGTTCGGTCGTGATGCGGAAGGTGAGCGGGCTGCCATCGGGCGCATTTGCGCTCAGTGTGCCGCCGATGGACGTGCCGCGGAATGTGGTCAGCTCCAGATTTTCGGCCACGGGCGCGGTGTCGGCCGCGGCCTGCTCGGCAAAGCCGGCCGGGACGAGCGCCGCACAGAGCGCCAGCGCGCACACGGCCGCAAGAATTTTCTGCTTCATAATGCAAAACCTCCGTGCAAATGTAGGCTGCTCCTAGTTTGCACGGAGGTGGTGGAAATATGCGTTTTGGCCTTATTCGGTCCGCAGGGCGACGACCGGGTCTTTTTTCGCTGCCATGCCCGACGGGATGAGGCCCGCGATGAACGTCAGCGCCATGCTGATGAGGATCAGCAAGATCGCGCCGAGCACCGGCAAAATGGCGCTCAGGGTCGGCAGGCCGGTCAGATGGTGCACGATGAGGTTGATGGGGATCAGCAAAATCAGCGTACACAGGATGCCCATCACGCCGGCTGTGAAGCCCTCAATGAGCGTCTCGGCGTTGAACACGCGCGAAATGTCCTGCTTGCTCGCGCCGATGGAGCGCAGGATGCCGATCTCCTTCGTGCGCTCGAGCACGGAGATATAGGTGATGATGCCGATCATGATCGACGACACGACAAGCGAGATGGCCACGAAGCCAATGAGCACGTAGCTGATGGCGTTGATGATCGTCGTGATGCTGCTCATGAGTAGGCCGACATAGTCGGTGTAGCTGATCTGATCGTTCTCGGCGGCGTCGGCGTTGTAGTCGTCGATGCACGCGGAGATCTGATCCTTGTTCTCAAAGCTCAAGGCGTAGATGTTGATGGCGCTGGGGGAGTCCTTATCGACGTAGCCGAGCTTTTTCAGGTTGTTGTTGTAGGTCGAACCGCTGGCCGACGAGGCGACGTAGTTGTCGTACACATCCGCATACTGGCTGCTGCTGATGCCTTTGGCACTGATGGCGGAGATGACTTCCTGCGAGGTCATGCCGCTGTAGGACTTGACGGTCTCCTGCTGCATCTGCATGGAGAGAATCGCGCGCATATACGGCCGGAAGAAGCGGATAAACGTCTCGTCGTCCATGGCGTCGATCATTTCCTTCATCTGCTGCGCCGTTTTGCCGCTGGCCTCAAAGACGCCGTTGTCGGCCATCTCTTTGGCGTCGTCGCGGGTGAAGGTGGCCATGGTCTGCGTGAGCGCGGCGTCAAGCGTTGCGTCGTCCGGCGCGGTCATGCACTTGCGGTAGACGGTCGCGCGGTCGTCCACGCTCAGCTTGTTGAGATAGGCCTGCGCGGCGGCAACTTTCTGGTCGGTCGTGGCGGTCGCGGCGTTCGGGAACGCAGAGCCGGTGAACACGTCCACGTCCGGGTTTGCCAGCTGCTTCTGGATGATCTCGGTGCTGTCGGCCTGCTCGATGGCGTAGTCCGTCAGGGCGGAGGTGTAGCCGATGGAACCATAGGTGCTGCTGGTCACGCTGCCCTTGGCCGGGCGCACGATGCCGACGATCTTGAGCTGCACGCCCACGGAATCGTTGTTGTAGAGCTGGTGCAGTCCGTCGGCCGTCTGGCTGATGTCCGTGTAGCCGGAGCCGCTGGCCACATAGCCCTCCGACGGGAGGATGAGCTTGAAGCTGCGGCCGCACAGATCTTCATAGCTCCAGCTGCTTTGCGTCGTGTCGATCTGCTTTTTGTTCATGGACTGCATCATGGCGTTGCTGATGTCGTCCATGCTCTCGAGCCCGAGGGCGTAGAGCGTCAGGTCGGAAATTTCATTGTTTTTGTCCACAACGAGCACGACCTCGTTGTAATTTTGCGGCCAGGAGCCATAGATCACGTCGTACTGGTTTTGCGTCGAGGCGCTCACGAGCGCGCCGTCCTCGCCGGACAGCAGCTCCTGCCAGACGTTGAAGCCGGAGTAGAAGCCGCCCATGGAGTCAAAGTAGGACGAGTAGTCGCCGCCGTACATGGACTTCATGACGTTTTGCAGCAGCTCGGTCGTGTCGGCCTTGATGACGGTGCCGTTGGGGTCCTCGGTATAGACGGCGAAGCCCATGTCATACGTGTACTGGATGCCGCTGATATAGTCGTGGATCTTGTTGTCGGGGTTTTCGAGATATTTTTTGAACTCCGGCAGGTTGTTCGACTGGCCGGTCGCGCTGCTGACCATGGAGTTGAGCATGCTGTACATGACCGTGTTGGCGTAGACCTTATCGAGGTCGTGCGCATCCGCACTGTCATCCTTTGCGCCCGACATGGCCGAGAGCATCCCGGACATGTCCACGGGGTTTGCCTCGATCGTCAGCGGGTAGGACGAGAGCGTCTGCTCCTGCACGGTGTCGATGTAGGACTGAAAGCCGTGCGAGAGCGACAAAATGAGCGCGATGCCGATGATGCCGATCGAGCCGGCGAATGCGGTGAGCAGGGTGCGGGCCTTTTTCGTCATAAGGTTGTGCAGCGACAGGCTCATGGCCGTTGCAAAGCTCATGGACGTGTGCTCCTTGACCTTGACCGTCACGGGTGCGGACGTCTCGGATTCCGTGCAGGGGTTATCGTCGCCGACGATCTTGCCGTCGAGCAGGCGCACGGTGCGCGTGGCGTATTTCGATGCCAGCTCTGGGTTGTGCGTGACCATGATGATGAGCTTATCTTTTGCGATCTCCTGCAGCAGATTCATGATCTGCACGCTCGTCTCGCTGTCGAGCGCGCCGGTCGGTTCGTCGGCGAGCAGAATGTCGGGGTTGTTGACGATGGCGCGCGCGATGGCCACGCGCTGCATCTGGCCGCCGGACATCTGGTTCGGCGCTTTGTCGAGCTGGTCGCCCAGGCCGACCTTTTCCAGCGCCTCGACGGCGCGCGCGCGCCGCTCCTCACCGGAGACGCCCGAGAGCGTCAGCGCGAGCTCAACGTTGGCCAGCACGCTCTGGTGCGGGATGAGGTTGTAGCTCTGAAAGACAAAGCCGATGGAGTGGTTGCGGTACGTGTCCCAATCGCGGTCGTCGTACTCCTTTGTGGAGCGGCCGTTGATAATGAGGTCGCCGGAGGTGTAGCGGTCCAGGCCGCCGATGATGTTCAGCAGCGTGGTCTTGCCGCAGCCGGACTGGCCCAGGATCGCAACGAACTCGTTTTCACGAAAGGCAATGTTGATGCCCTTGAGTGCTTCGACCTGCGTCGTGCCGGCCTCGTAGACTTTGGTGATGTTCTTCAGTTCCAGCATGGGTGGGATGCTCCTTTATATGGATGCCGCGCGGCGGCGCAGCCTTAGATACTAATTAAAAAAGTATTAGGACATAATGATAAGCGCCGCACGGGCATCCGTCAAGCGCCGGCGCGCCGGTTTTGCAGAATTTTAACTATTTATTCACAAACAAACCCGATACAATTTCCCTGCGTCTGCTGTTGAAACATGGGGGAATGTCTGCTATAATATTTGCCTGCCCGGATAAGGGGCCTGAACATGATAAATGGAGAGCTTGGAATATGAAAATTGTGATCGTGGGCGCTGGCCGCGTGGGCTATGCCATTGCGGAGCAGCTCCTGACAGAAGGGCATGACATCACCGTCGTCGAGAGTGACCCGGAGCGCGCTGCCTATATCTCTTCCACGCTGGATGTGATCGTGGTCGAGGGCCGCGCGAATGTGGATCAGCTGCGTATTGCCAACGTTGCGGACGCCGACCTGCTCATCGCCGCGACGACCTCGGACGAGACGAACCTCATCAGCTGCATGGTCGGGCGCAAGCTCGGTGCTACGCATACGATCGCGCGCGTGCGCGACGAGGAGTATTATCAGGACGTGGCGCTGCTGCAGGACGAGCTGGGGCTGAGTCTGTCCATCAACCCCGAGCGCACCTCCGCCAAGGAGATCTCGCGCACGCTGCGTTTCCCGGCCGCCACGAAGGTCGAGCCGTTTGCCAACGGCCTTGTGGAGCTCGTGGAGTTCAAGCTGCGCGAGGGCAGCAAGCTCGACGGTCTGCGCCTGAACGATTTCCGCGGCCGCTACAGCGACGGCATCCTCATCTGCGCCGTGGAGCGCGAGGGCAGCGTTACGATCCCGAACGGCGACTTTGTGCTCGCCGCCGGCGACTATGTCACCGTGGTCGGCGCGCCGCACGAGCTGCATGAGCTGTTTCGCAAGATCGGCGAGTTCCGCCACGAGGCCGAGAGCGTCATCATCATCGGCGGCGGCCGCATTGCCGAGCGGCTGGCGCTGGAGCTGGCGCGTATGCACATCCACTCGACGATCATCGAGCGCGACCCGGCCCGCTGCCGCGTCATGAAAACGCTCCTGCCGGAGGCGACCATCATCTGCGCCGACGGCACGAAGCCGGACGTTCTGCGCGAGGAGGGCCTGCCGGAGGCGGACGCGCTCGTCACGCTCACGGAGTCGGACGAGACGAACCTCATCATCTCCTCCTTTGCCTATCACGAGCAGGTGCCGAAGATCGTCACAAAGGTGGATGAGGATAACTTCATCGAACTCGCGGAATCGTATGGCCTGACGACGATCATTCAGCCGGCGGACGTGACGGCCGGCCGCATCGTGGAGTACGTCCGCTGGATGCAGAACTCCGCGCACAGCAGCGGCGTGGAGACGCTGCGCATGGTGGCCGACGGGCAGGCCGAGGCGCTGGAATTCATCGTGCGCGCCGAGAGCCAGTTTCTCGATGTGCCGCTCAAGGCGCTCAAGCTCAAGGACTCCGTGCTCGTCGCCTCGATCATCCGCCGCGGCAAGTGCCGCGTCCCGTCCGGCAACGACGCCATCGAGCTCGGCGACCGCGTGGTCGTCGTCACTACCAACCATGGTATGCATGAGCTGAAGGACATTCTGAAATAATTGCGGAAAGAACAGCCGCCGCTCCCTGATGGGGAGCGGCGGCTTTGTCGTATCGTGTTTTATTCCGGACGGCGGAAGATGACGACCTGCGCCGGTGTGTCCGGCGTGAGCGTCATACGGTTGGTGTCGTAGCGCTGGACATTTGCGCCGTTGCCCTCGAAGATGCCGGTGAAGTCCTCCGGCGCGCGCAGGCGGTGGTTGCTGTGGCCGGGCGCCTGAAAGTGCATCGGGATGATGACGCGCGGCTGCAGCTGCTCGCAGAGGTAGTAGGCGGTGTCCGGCTCGATCGTGTAGATGCCGCCGACGGGGATCATCATCGCGTCGAGTCCCTGCAGCTGCTGCATCTGCTCGGGCGTGGGCTTCGCGCCCAGGTCGCCCAGATGCGCCACGCGCATGCCCTCGGCGGCGAAGATGCGCACGGTGTTCATGCCGCGCAGACGGCCGCGCATGATGTCGTGGTACGTCTCCAGCTCCGTGACGGCAAACGGGTTCGCCTTGCCGGTGCTGCGCAGCGTGACGCCCTCGCGGAAGTTGTGGTCGCGGTCCTCGTGGCTGATATAGACGGCGTCCGCCGTCAGCCGCACGTGGGGATAGGCCGTGCCGACGCTGGTGTCCTGAAACGGGTCGATGACGGCGCTGTAGCCGCCGGAGACCAGCTCAAAGCAGGAGTGGCCATGCCAGATGATGTCCATAAGATGCACCTCGATCATCGAATTTTTTCTTTATTTTACTTCCGCACCCTGTGGTTGTCAATCTCCGCGTTGGAAGATGCGGGCCTTGTTTCCCGGGGAAAAATGTGTTAAAATCAGACGCTATGAATACTACCATGACTTTTGAACAACGCTATGTGCAGGCGCGCAGACGCTTCATCGAGGCGGACTTCGCAAACCTGAACGATATGCAGAGAAAAGCGGTCCTGGCCACGGAAGGCCCACTGCTGCTGCTGGCCGGCGCCGGCAGCGGTAAAACTACGGTGCTCATCCACCGGATCGCAAATCTCATCCAGTACGGCCGCGGGTCCGATACCGACGAGGTGCCGGACACGGCGACAGAGGCGGACCTCGCGCTGCTCGAGCGCACGGATCTGACGCCGGACGAGCGCCGGCGCGCGCAGCGGGCGGCGGCGCTCGAGCCGGTCGAGCCGTGGCGCATCATCGCCATCACGTTCACGAACAAGGCGGCCGACGAGCTCAAGGACCGCATCGAGCGCATGCTCGGCCCCGAGGCCGCGGCGGACATCTGGGCCTCGACGTTCCACTCCGCGTGCGTGCGCATCCTGCGGCGGGACGCCGACAAGCTCGGCTATCCCAACAGCTTCACGATCTATGACACGTCGGACAGTCAGGCGGTCGTCAAGCGCATTCTCAAGGAGATGAATCTCGACGAGAAGGCGTTTCCGTACCGCGCCGTGCTCACGGAGATCAGCCGCGCCAAGGATTCCGGCATCACGCCTGAGCAGTATCTGGCGCGCGCGCAGGCGACGCACAACCCGCGCAGCATCCGCATCGGCGAGGTGTACCAGACCTACTGGCAGCGCCTGTTTTCCGCCGGGGCGATGGATTTTGACGACCTGATCTACAACACCGTCCGCCTGCTCGACGAGCACGAGGACGTGCGCGAGCACTGGCAGCGCCGCTTCCGCTACGTGCTCATCGACGAGTATCAGGACACGAATAACCTTCAGTACCAGCTCGCGGCCCTGCTGGCCGACGGCTGGGGCAATATCTGTGTCGTCGGCGACGATGACCAGAGCATTTATAAGTTCCGCGGCGCGACGATCGAGAACATTCTCAACTTTGAAAAGCAGTACAAGAATGCCCGCACCATCCGCCTCGAGCAGAACTACCGCAGCACCGGCCGCATCCTGGACGCGGCCAACCACGTCATCGCCAACAACACCGGCCGCAAGGGCAAAACGCTCTGGACGAAGGCCGAAGCCGGTGACCCGCTCACGCTCTACTGCGCCACAAATGAGAACGACGAGGCGCGCTATGTCGCCACGAAGATCATGGACGACTTTGGCCACGGCATGAACTTCCGCGATCACGCCGTGCTCTACCGCATGAACGCGCAGAGCAACCAGCTCGAATATGCCTTCAAGCGCAACGGCATCCCGTACCGTATCATCGGCGGCACGCGCTTTTTCGACCGTGCGGAGGTCAAGGACATGCTGGCCTACCTGTGCGTCATCCAGACGCCGGGCGACGACCTGCGCCTGACGCGCATCATCAACACCCCGGCCCGCGGCATCGGCGCGCGCACGGTCGAAACGGCCGCGCAGCTCGCACATGAGCAGCAGACGAGCCTCTTTGAAGTCATCCGCCACGCGGACGCCTATCCCGAGCTGCAGCGCAGCCAGATGCGCCTGCGCCAGTTTGCCATCCTGATCGAGGAGCTGCAGGCCGCGGCCAAAACCATGCCGCCGGACGAACTCTACGACCTCGTCGTGGAGCGCAGCGGCTATGTCCGCGCGCTCGAGGAAAAGAACACGGCCGAGGACGCCGCCCGCATCGAGAACGTGCAGGAGCTCAAGTCGAACATCATTGCCTTCGCCAAGGAGGCCGATAACCCCACGCTCGCGGGCTTCCTCGACGAGGTCGCGCTCTATACCGACCTCGATAACTACGACCAGTCCATGGACTGCGTCACGCTCATGACCATGCACGCGGCCAAGGGCCTGGAGTTTCCGACGGTGTTCATCGTCGGCTGCGAGGAGGGCATTTTCCCCGGCCTGTGCTGCATCGGCGAGCCGGATGAAATGGAGGAGGAGCGCCGCCTGTGCTACGTCGCGCTCACCCGCGCGCGCGAGCACCTCATCCTCACGTGCGCCCGCCAGCGCATGCTCTTCGGCCGCACGACGGCCAATCGCGTCTCCCGCTTTGTCGAGGAGATCCCGGAGGAAGATATTCAGAAGCTCAACGTCCCGCGCGGCTACGGCTATTCCGAGCCCAGCCGCGACCAGCAGCAGTACCCGCCGCGCCAGAGCGCGCCGCGTGCCTATACGGTCTCCGCGCCGGAACCGCGGCGCAAGCCGCCCGTGCGGCCCGCGCCGCCCGCGGCAAAACCGGCGGGCAAAGCTGCCCCGGCCTTCGCTGTCGGCGACCGGGTCACGCACCGCGCGTTTGGCTCCGGTGTCGTCTCGAAGATCCAGCCTATGGGCGGCGATGCGCTGCTTGAGGTGGAATTTGAGACCGCCGGCACCAAGCGCCTCATGATGCGCGCGGCCGGACAATTCATGAAAAAGGAACCCTGATCTCTATGCCTGACCCCGGCGCAAGCCATGCTTATACCCGTCTCGGCCGCTTCGCCCTGATCGTGACGACGCTCCTCTGGGGCAGCTCGTTCACGATCATGAAGGACGCACTTGCCACCGTCCCCGCGCTGTGGCTGCTGGCCATCCGCTTTTCCGGTGCGGCCATGCTCATGGCGCTCATCGGTATCCGGAGCCTGCGCCGGCTCGACCGCGGCTATCTCACCGGTGGGGCGTGCATGGGCGTGTGCCTGTACCTGGCCTACACCCTTCAGACGTATGGCCTCGTGCACACCACGCCGGGGAAAAACGCCTTTCTCACGGCGACGTACTGCGTGTTCGTGCCGTTTTTCTGGTGGCTGATCCATAAGCGGCGGCCGGACCGGTACAACCTCGCGGCGGTGCTTTTGTGCCTGGGCGGCATGGGGCTCGTGTCCCTGCAGAGCGACCTGCGCATCGGCCGCGGCGAGGGGCTGACGATCCTCAGCGGCGTGTTTTACGCGCTGCACATCATCGCCACCGCCAGTGCGGCCAGAGGGTGCAGCCCGGTGCTGCTCTCGTTCGTGCAGTTTGCTGTGGCAGCCGTGCTCAGCTGGGTCACGGCGCCGTTCGCCGCGCCTGCGCCGGAGGAGATCCCGCCGGATGTGTGGCTTCGTCTTGGCTACCTGTGCGTCATGTGCACCGGCCTGTGCTTCCTGCTCCAGACATTCGGGCAGAAGTATACCCCGCCCACGACGGCGGCGCTGCTGCTCACACTCGAGAGCGTGTTCGGCACGCTGTTTTCCGTTGCGTTCTATCACGAGCATCTGGAGCTGCGCGTGATCGTCGGCTTCGCGCTGATCCTCGTTGCCATCCTCATCTCGGAGACAAAGCTGAAGTTTCTGCGCCGCAGGATGGCATAAAAAATCCGCTGGTTGATCCCAGCGGATTTTTTCAGCCCAGAAGCGCCTGCAGCTGCGCGATGTCGGCGGCGAACTGCTGCGCGCCGGCGCGCTCGAGCACGTCCCGGTCACGAAAGCCCCACAGCACGCTGATGCACGGCAGATCTGCTGCGCGCGCCGTGGCAATATCGACCTCGGAATCGCCGACAAAGACCGTCTTGTCAGGGTCGGCGCCGAGCTGTTCCATGGCGGCCAGCAGCATGTCCGGCGCCGGCTTGCGCCGGATGGCTGCCGTCTCGCCGACAGCGATCTGGACTGCGTCGGCGAAGAAATCCGCACGCAGTGCGCGCACGGCCTTGTCCGGCTTGTTGGACACGATGGCGAGCTTGCGCCCCTGCGTGTGCAGCGTGCGCAGCAGCGCGGCGACGCCGGGGTAGGGGGCGGTCTCAATGAGGCAGTGGGCGGCATAGTCGGCGTTGTATTCCGCCAGCAGCGTCTCGAACAGCGCGCTGTCCGTGCCCGACGGGACGGACAGCTCCATCAGCCGCCGCGCCCCGTTGCCGAGCGCGGTGCGCATCTGCTGTCGCGTGCGCTCCGGCAGACCGTGGCGGGTGAGTGTGCGGTTCATGGCGGCGGTCAGGTCGCCGAGCGTGTCGAGCAGCGTGCCGTCGAGGTCAAAAAGTATGGATGTGTAGTGCATAGACGTATCTCCTTTGTTCTGGCACACTTATAACGCATTTTGCGCGCGGTGTCAACCAAAAAACAAGTTGACATCCGCTGCCGAATATGCTACTATAATGCAGCGCGCTGGCGCGCGTCCATATTGGAAATGGAATTCGGCTTGGAGAAGTACCCAAGTGGCCGAAGGGGCTCCCCTGCTAAGGGAGTAGGCTGTGATAAGCGGCGCGAGGGTTCAAATCCCTCCTTCTCCGCCAAAAACAAGACGCCGATCATCGGCGTCTTGTTTCTCTATCTGCATATCTGGAGAGTTACCGAAGCGGTCATAACGGGGCGGTCTTGAAAACCGTTAGGCGGCAACGCCACAGGGGTTCGAATCCCTTACTCTCCGCCAAATAAGTTGCCTGATTTGTCTACCAGATAAATCAGGCAATTTTCTCGCTTTTAGAGCAAAAACGGCCCAAAATACTGTAAAACCAGAGAAAACCGGCTTCGAAATGGCGATCACAGCCAGACCGAGGCCGGTTTTCTGCGTTTTCAGGCCAAAAATCCCGCGCACCTTTTGGGGCAAATGTACGGAGCAAAGTAGTCGGAAAAAGTTAGCGGAGGGTGGATTTGAACCGAAATCCCCAGATTTTGCGTTAAAAATAGGCTAAAACACGCTGAAAAATAAGATAGGTTAACTTAAATAAAAATATTGATAATTCGTACCGAATGATATATAATTACATCAGAGGTGATACCATGGAAAAGAGACTGGCAAAGGTAAGTATCAGCGCTGCCGGAGGAACCGCCGGTAAGGGCGCAAAGACATATAAGCTGACAATTCCCTCCACATGGATCGCAGCAATGAGTATAAACGAGGACGACCGTGAGGTGGAGCTGACCTTTGAAGGCGACAGGATTATTGTTACCCGCCCGCTGGATATGTCGAAGTTCGTGTGGTGGAACTTCAACAAGGACCATGAGCTGAAGACATTTATGTATTATGATGGGCGTGAGGTATGCACGCGGATTTTCGCGGACTTCACAGATAAAACTGTCTGCATCGAGAATTATACGGACAATTTAGTAAAGACAGCCTTCGGAAAAAATACCATGCCGACCTGGGATGATTTCATGGCATTTCTGGAGGAACGCTGTGTACCGCGGGAGAGGGCAGGAATCCGTGAGTATCTGGAAGCGTTGGAAATGGATGAATATAACCCGCTGGAGATTATAAAGCGCACCCAGGGCCGCATGGCGGAGGATGACCAGTGGATAGAGGTGATTGATTGATGAGCGTAAAGTTTGTGACCAACGAGAAAATTACAGAGACTTCCTCCAAGGGCAATCAGGAGAAATGGTGCGACGGCGGCCGGTGGTATAAGCTCGATCAGTTCGGCTATGAAGCACTGACGGAAACGCTGATCTCCCGCCTGTTGGAGCGCAGCAACATCGAACAGGATACACCGTTCCGTTTTACGAGGTATCAGATGGAGCGCATGAATGTCCACGACAGAGAGCGTACCGGATGCAGCAGCGAAAATTTCCTAAAGCCCGGTCAGTCCATCATCACGCTGAGCCATCTTTTCAAGAGAACTGGTACCGTGCCATTAAGAGACATCCTTGCCCGGCAGACCAGCGACAAAAAGCGCATTGCGTATCTGGCAGAGACCACAGCAGAATTTACCGGCTTGGAGCTTTTCCCGAAGTATTTGACCCTGCTTTTCGAAGTAGACGCGCTGTTCCTCAACGATGACCGGCATTTGAATAACATCGCTGTTTTGGAGCAGAACGGCAAATATGATTACTGTCCGATTTTCGATAACGGCGCAGGGCTGCTGTCAAATGTGCAGATGTCCCCCATGGACATAGACCCGAAGGCGCTGATCGCCGTCCAGCGAGCAAGACCGTTCAATACGACCTTCAACCGGCAGATCGGAACCGTCCGCAGCCTGTACGGGTATCAGCTCCGCATGTCGAAGCTAACACGGCCGGAAATCCGCGCCGAACTTGCCCCGCTTTTGACCTATTACGCTGAGCGCGACAGGGGCATTATTACGGACAGAGTATGTGAAACAATACTGATGAGACAGCGATTTTAACATTCGACTTTGCTCACCTTCACCACGAAAGACCCCACTTTTGTCTACCAAGGCAAAAGTGGGATTTTTTCACATTTTCGGGCAAAATGGGCGAAAAACGAGCAAAATACGGGTAAATCCGGGCCTCGGAGCGGTCAACACTACTGCACCGGGGCTCTTTTTTCATTTCAGGCACCGAAAGAATCCCGAAAAAGCTGGTGTACTTTTGTGTGGTCTTTGCTCTGCAAAGAAGTTGTCAAACGACAGAGTAATGGGAGTGGAACATGAAAAATTTGGAAAAAGGCCATTATAAAACGCATTTTTGCTGTCAAAACAGGGCTTGCCTTTGATGAAGAAGAAAATGAAGCAGATGATTCCAAAGGTTCAAATCCCCTCAGTAGCAGTTCAAATCCTCTCAGTTGCTTCCATGCAATTTTGCGTATATAGCGCAAGGAAAATCAAACTGGTTCATCGCAAAAACTTGCGATATAATCTTGCGGTTTGCGACGGAATATGCTAACAGAGTTTCGCAAGTTTTTGACTGGCTGAAATCAGTCGGAAGCCGGCCAAATTGTACAGCAATTCCTGTGCATCCCGACGATATTACCGCAATTAAAAATGAACTGATTCGGATTTCCGTGGACATTAGTAAAGAGCATCCGTTTTTTAGCAATGAACTGTTTACCTTAAAAGACCAGCTCTTTATTGGCTATGGCACAATAAACCCATGGGTATTTGGCCAGATTGTTGAAATACTGAAAGCTCTGCAAAATAACACGAACATGGAGCAGTACAACTCCTGGAGCCTTATCCATCCGCAGATTGCTCGTGTTTCTAAGCAGTTATATTTGAACGGGCATTATTCCAACGCCGCAGAGGACGCATTTGATGAAATAAATGATCGGGTAAAGAGACTATGCGCATTATCAAAGCCGGGTGAGAGTATCCCGGACGGAACAAAAGTAATGACAACGGTCTTTTCCGATAATAATCCCATGATTGAATTTTGCAGACGTATGGATGATACCGGGCACAATACCCAGTTAGGGTACATGAATATGCTGTCAGGTGCTATGTCCGCATTGCGCAATCCAAAAGCACATGCCAACATCACAATAACTGCCGAAGATGCTATGCGCCGGTTGATGTTTGCAAGTATGCTGATGTACAAAATTGACGAGGCAGTTAAACACTCTGAAATTACAGAATAGAGAAGGAGTAGCGGTTATGGTTAAGCTGAGCGGAATATTAGAGTATTCCATGGGTGGTTTTCTTTGCTTACGCGGCTTTGCAAGTTTCAAAGAATTAAGCAAGATTTCAAAGGAAAACCCAAGTGTTCAACGGAAACTGATAGAAGAACACAAAGGCGAAATGGCCACATTTTTAAACAAGGGAGAGTACAGATTTTTCCCTGAAGTGGTGCTGTCTGCTTCTCTGGAGACAGATAAAAATTACGATGAAGTGAACACTTTTTTCGCCTCCATACAGAGAAATGAAAAATGGGGAAATTCTAAGCTGGGAGATTTTGAAATTAGTGTTTTTCAACACGAAGCAGGTGACAGAAATAAAATCGCACATATTTCTTTTGATGAAAAAACGATAAAGTTAAACCGTGTTGATGGAAATCACCGTTTGTCGGCGGCAGATGAAGAAAGCCGTTCGCATTCACATAACATGATGACTTGAAAACCCGTACTCTCAAGGGCTGCTTTGTTCTTCGTATCATTTGCTACGTTATGCGCGAACTTGTTTTGCCAAAATTCAGCATTTGTTTGGGGGCGTCGTTCCTTTGCAACCGGGATGACGATGCTAGAAACAGCCTTGAATCAATATCACAGTTTTATAGGGTCGCAAGACAATATCAGGCGTTCCCGGAAGCTCCTTGACATTTTTCCTGTATCGATACCCATAACCAGTGACGAACAGAGATCTCAATTGCAGTATGGGATGAGGGACGCACTTTGAGTTTGGCGTAATTTTCAAACTACAGATCCATCCGCTGCCCGACGGCGTATTTTCCGGTTTTGGCAAAATCCAGTTTGCTGCAGTCGCCGATGGCCTTTTTGAGTTTTGCCTTGACCTCGGCTTGGGCCTTTCCAAGGACATTTTGGAATACCTGCTAGCCGGTCACAGGGTCATGGCCCACAGTGTATCGGCGTTCCCATCGTCCGTCTGTTCTTTTACGGATATTCCCTTCGCCGTTAGCCCGTTTCTTTGCCATAGCTCCACACTCCTTTCGCAGCAAACATAAATACCACAAGAGCAGGAAAATATCCAGGGAAAGTTTTCGGAAGTTTTTCTTTGTTTACAGCGGCGAAAATTTAAAGATTCTGATGGTTTTTTCTTAAACAAGGCCGGAAAGCCGCGTTCAGGTGCACCTTGGCCGAAACGGGAAAAAGCCCCGCACTGCGGGGCTTTGTGGGCGGGAGGAGGCCGCGCGCGACCACCTCCCTTTATCTTGTACTACAATCGAATGGGGTTTATTGGCCCGAATCCGTCCAGAAGCGGGGCTGGTTATGCAGAATGAATTATTCCCTTCCACATCCGTGTGGATCGCACACAGCGGCGCCTGCAGGGGCAGTCATGTTTGACGATTCGCTGTTTTTGTTGCTGTCCTGCTGGAGTACCAGGCCAGGACAGCTGCTGATGTGTGCCGTGTTTCACAGTGCTGTTGATGGGACGGGGGGTAGGAAGAGGCGATCGCTGACCTATTATGTTTTTATACTTGTTACGGGATTTATAGTTTCATATATGCTTTCGAATAGGCAGATGGTGTCATTCCGGTCGCAAGTTTGAAGCGTTTGGCAAAAAGACGCGCGTCAGTGAAGCCGGCAGCGGTCGCTGCTTCATATATTTTCTTGCCAGAGGTTTCAAGTATTGCCTTTGCTTTCTCAATCCGATAATTTTCTATATACTCAGACAAATTGATGCCAACGGTAATTTTGAATTTGCGACTCAGGTAGGATTCGTTGAAGCCAATCTCTTTGGCAAGTATCTCCAAAGACAAGTGCTTATCATAGTGCTTGTGGATGTATGTGATTACCTTATTAATACTATCGTCCTGATAGGAATGGCAGTTCCTGGCAAGCTCCTGCGCTGTCACAAACTGTGCATAGTAAAACTGCGCAACCTCTTTAAGCGGCGTGTTCCACTCAAACTGTGACGGGAGCTGCTGATAGCATTCTGTCAGGCGATGCTTGCTGCAAAAACGGTTATAACTCATGTTCAGCGTGCTGTAACAGTAATTCAAAATACTGACATCGCGTGTCTTCTGGACAATGGTAAACAGCTGGCTCAAGCGATTTTGAAATTCATCGAGAGAGGTATCAATATCAAACTCCCGAACCAAATTCAGAATGTTTTCCACGTCTTCCGTGGGATGCTGTTCAGAGATATTCCGCTGAAAATATTGGAGCCGGATAACCGGATCGTTGGGATAGAATATCTTCAGCTGGTTTGCAGATGTACACAACTGATATGCGCTGCTGATCTCCTGCGGACTGATGATCGGTGCACTGAGGACAAAAGAGGTAAGGCCGTCGTTGGCTAACAGAAACAGATGGTTCAGAAACAGATTCAGCATCTCCTGACTTTTTCGTTCACTTGTCTCTCTGGGAGCATTGAAGAGAACACATTCCACATTCCTGGAGTGACCGCGGAACAGGATACCGCCAGTGCTGCGATCAAGCAAAGCCCAGATTGCTTTCGCCTTAATGACTTCAAGAAAATAATAGATCCGCCGATTGTTATAGTAATCAATATTGAATTTCTGGATGGCCGTCATGGTTAGCAGATAGTAGCCCTGACCGGTAAAGGGGAGATTGAGTTTGTTGACTATACCCCAAAATTCATTTTCCTGTACGCCGCTGACCATCTCACGCATATGCTCGCCGCGGTTAAATGTTAGGCTTGTCGTTTCAATATAGTCGTCCTCTTTGAATTCATTCCATAAATCCGGTTCGTAATTCAGGGCCTTGCATGCGGCAAACAACGCATCCAGCACTCTTTCCCGGTATTCATACAGGGAAATATAAGGTTCATCAAGGCGCTTGCTCGTGGCAAACGTGGGCCTGTCAGAAATATCAAAGAAAATGATAAAGGGCTTGATGCCCTGCCGATATAGCTTTGTCAGAATACCTCGGTAATGCATGGCGTTGGAATCTGATTGGATTAAAAGATAGTCCGGGGAAAAACGGAGAGCGTTTTCAATAAGCATATCCCGGCTGCTGGTCAGGGTGTTCCATCCTTTACCCTGAAGAATCGGGAGCAGTTCTTTTGCTACCTCATCGGATGTGACCAGTAAAATGTTCATCGCCCCGCACCTCCAGCGCAAATAGTAAAAAATAAACACAAAATGCAAAGAAATATGTAGATACTTTTTTGCGGAGTTACTATACAATACAATCATTGAATTGTCAATTAATTGTTTAAGTGTTAGAGAGGTTGTGCTTATGAACATTGACAGACTGCTCAAACCGCAGGTCATTGCGGTTATCGGCGCTAACGAAAGAAAAGGATCGTTCGGCAATTATAGTGCAGTCAACGCATTGCAAAACGACCAAAGTAAACATTTGTATTTTATTAACGCCCGCGCTGACAGCGTACTCGGCAGAAAAGCGTACAAGAGCCTTTCGGAACTTCCCGAAGTTCCCGACTGCATCATGATTGCAACACCCAAACCTACTGTGGAGCCTTTGCTGGAAGAGGCGGGCAAGCTGGGAGTAGGCGCGGCGATCATTGTCGCGGCTGGATACAGCGAAGAGGGAACTGAAGAAGGGCACGAAGCCGAGCGCCGGCTGCTCGAGATTGCACATAAATACGATATGTGTATCATGGGGCCCAACTGTACCGGCTATATCAACAATATTGATAAAGTAAAGATGTGGGGCATGGGCGGCAGTGAATTTGATATGTATAGCCGCAACATAGGCGTAGCATTTTTTGCCCAGAGCGGTACTATGGCGATCCATTCGGTCAGCTGCCCCTATACTGACGTCTCATACTCTTTCTCTATGGGCAACTCAAGCATGGTCATGATTGAGGATCTGCTGGAGTATGTACTGGAGGAAGACGAAGTCAAAATAATCGCGATCTACATGGAAGGGGCCAGAGACGGAGCCAAGCTCCTGCGTTGCTTTAAGAAAGCCCGTGATCTGGGCAAACCGGTGATCCTTCATGCGGCTGGTATGAGTAAGAAAGGAGCCGCTGCGGCTGCTTCCCATACCGGCAACCTTGCCAGTTCCCGTGAGATTTATCGGGCCATCTGCAGTAAGTACGGCGTCATACTTGTGGAGAGCATTGATGAATTCCTGTGTGCTGCCAATACAATGTCGGCGCTTTTAAAGCACCCGCCAAAAGGCGGCAATGTTTCCGCAATTAACGGCTCCGGCGGTGAAAATACCGTGGCTGCGGATTTGTGCGAAATGTTCAATGTTCCGCTTCCTGATTATGAGCCGGAGACCATAGAAAAGCTCAAGGAGCTTCTTCCTGCTTTTTCAAGCCCAAAAAATCCCCTTGATATGACAGCCATCACCGACGACGTAAATTCGCTTATGCAGAGGATATTCACTGTGGTTGGGAGTGATCCCAATGTGGATATCATCATCTTCAGTGTTGCGTCGTTTGCGGAACCAAACGAAAAGGATCTGCGTCAGGCCGAGGTGATGGGCGAGTCGTTAAATGAGCGTTTTTCCAAACCAATCCGCTGGTATGTGAAACAGAAGAATGCAGTTCCCATTGTGGTAATCCCAATGATTGAGGATCGCCGCGACGCCAGCTGGCGCAGCGTTCTTAAGGAAGACGGTGTTCCCATTATGGGCAATAGTTTGGTAGGCTACAAAGTTCTGGGTGAACTGAGCAGATATTTTGCGTATAAAGCAGAGACACGCCGAATTGAGACTGCCGAGAAGAAATATCGAAAAGCGGTTGGTAAGCACGCTTACACGGAAAAGGCATCCAGAGAAATTCTGGAGAGAGCAGGTATACCTTTCCCGAAACAAGCGGAAGTGCAGGAAAGGGAGGAGCTTCCGACAGTACTTACGCAGCTCAGAACTCCCTTGGTTATGAAAATCTCTTCACCCGATATACAGCACAAGACAGAGGCAGGCGGCGTGGTGCTGAACATCAACTCGGTATCTGAGGCAGAGAAAGCGTATGACCAAATCATGACGTCCTGCAAAAGCTGTGTGCCTGATGCCAGACTTGAAGGTGTGCTGATCCAGGAGATGGCGCCTAAAGGTGTTGAGATGATTGTCGGCGTAACAAAAGACAGCCAGTTCGGCCCGATGATCATGGTGGGGATGGGCGGCATCTTTGTAGAGGTATTCAAGGATGTAGCGAGCGCTCTGTGCCCGGTTTCCCAACAGGAAGCCATGGAGATGATCGACAGTCTAAAGGCAGTAAAACTCCTGAACGGATACCGCGGCGCTCCGGCCTGTGACAAATCCGCGCTGGCTGACACGATCGTAAAGCTTTCGGAGTTTGCATGGGAACAGAGAGATACTCTGTGTGAAACGGATATCAACCCGATTATTGTGTATCAGGACGGCAAGGGCGTTCTTGCGGTAGATGCTCTGGTCGTTACAGACGAATAAACACAGCCCCTGCGCTTTATACGGAGGTGGGAGAGCAGAAAATTAACCCAGATATCCAGAAAGAAACAAATAAAAATAGAGGGGTTAGAAAATGAAAACTTTGAATGAAAAAAGCAAATTCAAATGGCATTACGGCTATGTAATCATTATTGGCTTGATTTTCTTTCAGGCGCTTACCTGCGGCCTAACAGCAAATCTGAATGGCCTGTTCTTTACTCCCGTCATGGAGGAGTTCGGTTGCACTCGCGCACAGGCATCCTTTTATCTCACGATCTTCTTTATCTCAGCGGCAGTTTTTGAACCTGTTGCCGGGTGGACTATCAATAAGTTCGACAACCGCTGGCTGTTCCCCGTCATTGACCTGATCTACTGTGCCGGCTATATCTGGACAGCATATGCGAAGTCTTTGGTTGTATTCAATATCTTCGGCGTCATTTACGGTTTTACCGCTGCTCACTTTATTTACCTGGGTGGACCTGTTATTGTCGGACGTTGGTTTAAGAAAGGCAGCGCCACTGCGTACAGCATTATCCAGGTGGCAGTCAGTCTCTTCCAGATGGCAGGCTCCCCCATTATCCAGTCAATTATCTCCAATCAGGGCTGGCGTCAAGCCCGCCTTGCAGGCGGCCTGTTCTGCCTGGTTCTCTCTGTTCCTATGGTATGGATCTGCATCCGCCATGATCCCTCTAAGAAGGGGGTTAAAGCCGTAGGCGAGGAAGAAGTCGCCGCTGAGGCTGCAATGAATGTTCAGGAAGAAAAGCCAGTAGAAGGGGTACCGTTTGCCAAGGCTGTCAAGAATCCCGCTTTTTACTTCAACTGCGTGTTGGTCGCTTCTCTGGCAACCGCGGCTGTGGTGATGAACTATATCTCTTCCTACGGTTCTTCATCCTCCATCGGTGCTACCACCGCAGCGTTGGGCATCTCCGTCCTTTCCGCCGCTGCTATTGGCTTCAAGTTCCTGTGGGGGCTTCTGTCTGATTTGATCGGTTCAGTGAAAGTTCTGATGTTTTCCAGCATTGCCGGTATTATCGGGCTGTTTCTGGTACTGCAGTCTGGCTCGGGTGAGACGGCAAAGGTTGGCCTGTTTTACTTAGCCTGCGTGCTTTTTGCCATGTCATATTCCAGTCTAGGTGTTCTTGCACCCACTGTCACGAAAGGTGCCTGGGGCATGAAGGATTACTCACGCATCTATTCTATCTGCACCACCTGCCTCTTTATCATGAACGCTGTCGGCAATTACATTTATGCCGCGCTCAGTGACAACGGCGGTTTTACAGGTGTCTTTGGTTTCGCAATGGCTTTGTATGCGGTTGTTGCAATCCTAGCTCCGGTCATCACCAAGATGGCAAAGAAGGATTGGGAGGCTGCATAACAAAAATAGACTGTCCGGAGCTTTTCTTCAAGCTCTGGACAGTTGAAAAATAATGCTCCGAGGGGACACATAATGGCTTATAATAAATTATTTTCACCGATTATCATCAATGGAGTGACGATCAAGAACCGTGGTGTCATGACAGCTATGATGGCGGGTTTTCTCGATACTTCCAACGGCGATGTGGATGAGCGCCTTATCACTTACTATGAGGAACGCGCGCGTGGAGGTGTGGGCCTTATTATCACAGAGGGCGGCGTAGTTGATGAAAAATACGGCATAGTAAGATATGCTCAGATGCACTACACTCGCACACATATTACAGGCCTTGCCAAGCTCAATGAGAAGCTGCACAGCTACGGGACAAAAACGATCGCTCAGCTTTGGCATGGCGGTGGTGTGTGCAGCAGCAAGGTTACTGGCAGGCAGGTGGTTTCTGCCAGCGACGTAGAGTCCATCCCGGGCGAAAAGCCAAGACCGCTTACAATCGATGAAATACGGTATATTACCCGGTGCTTTGCTGATGCAGCAGTAGTGTGTCAGCAGGCTGGCTATGACGGGGTCGAGATCCATCTGGCACACGGATACTTGTTGTCCCAGTTTATGAGCCCTTATTTTAATAAGAGGACGGATGAATATGGCGGCAGTTGGGAAAACCGAATTCGCTTTGCAGATGAGGTCGTCAGAGCTGTCAGGGAGGCGGTAGGTAAACGTATGATCATCGGGATCCGCATCAGCGGTGATGAGATGGCCTCCAATCTCAGCCCGCTGCACCTAACTGCGGAAGACGGCATTCGTATTGCACGTCACTTTGATGAGAGCGGGTTGATTGACTATATTAATGTATCCAACGGCAATAAATATACGCCAAATGCCAACTGCGACCCGTTTTTCTATGAGTGCGGTTGGAAAGAGCATATTGCCAAGGCCATCAAAGAAGCTGTTCACATCCCCATTATTGCCACCAATACGATTAAAACGCCCGAGATGGCTGAAGGTACCCTGGAGAGAGGCGTCTGCGATCTTGTCGGCTTGGGCAGGGCGCATCTTGCTGATCCGCAGTTCATGAACAAAGCCCTGCTTGGCAGAGAGAATGAAATCAAATGCTGCATCGGCTGCTTGTTTTGCCGTGAACCGAGAGGCGGCGGACAGATGGCGGCACGGTGCGCAGTCAATCCCCGGGCCGGTATCGAGGTGCTGTATCCCAGACTGCCCAAGGACGGAGAGGGGAGACCGGTAGCTGTGGTGGGGGCCGGGCCTGCAGGTATGGAGGCAGCTTTGGTTCTTGCCGACCGGGGATTTTCCGTAACGCTGTATGACGAAAATGACAGTGTGGGCGGGAGTATGAATTTGGCGGATAAGCCGGATCACAAATGGAATATTACCAGACTCATCATGCATTACCACGCACTTTTGAAACGCGCTGGTGTAAGGATTATAACGGGCGTGAAAGCCACGCCGGATATTGTGGCGGAGCTTGATCCTGTGGGGGTATTCCTGGCATGCGGAGCAAACCCGATCGTTCCAAAATTGCCCGGGGTCGATCTCCCTAATGTATACACCGCACAGCAGGTGGTCAGGGAAAAAATCACGTTTCCCAACCGGGATGTTGTCATTATCGGAACCGGCATGACCGGGCTTGAAACTGCCGAAATCATTTCAAAGGACAGTCGAAGTGTGAATATGATCGAAATGCAGAGTGAGATCGGCCCGGGACTTATCCATGAGATTGTTGGGGAGATGAAGAAGATCCTTGTTCCGCGTGGAGTGAAGTTCTATACAAGCCACAAACTGACCGGTATCGCGGCAGACGGCGTCGAAGCGATAAACCTGAAAAACGGGGAAGCAGTCTTTGTGCCCGGCGACGTGATTATTCTCTCTCTTGGCGTTTCCCCAGACCGCGCTTTTATCGAAAGCTTTCAGGACAGATTCGACTCAGTGTATCCCATCGGAGACGCAGTTCAGAGCGGTCGGATAGGAAATGCAACGCAGTCTGCATTCAGCAAGGCCTATGCTTTCCGGCCGGTGGAAGATTTGCTGAAATAATCGGAGGGACCAAATGTCTTTATTTGTCTGCCACTTGAAAAAAGGTGTCACGGAGGAAGCAAAGCGGAATATTCGCCGCGAGATTTGTACGGGTATGGGTGAACTCACCGGAATTGACGCCAGATACTTTGCTGTCCTGTTCAATGAATATGAACCGATCAACTTCTCCGACCAAGGGATTCGGGTTTTTGTGGAGCTTTGTCAGACCGAGGGCCGCGACGACCTCTTCAAAGATCAGCTGGCTGAGCTCATTACCGGAGCATTTTGCCGCGAACTTGGCTGGAATCCTGAGGATGTCAGCATCATGATCCATGACATCCTCAGGGGAAGTATGGGCAACGAGGGAAGGATTGTGAACCGTGGCGGTGCATTTGCCGACACTGTAAAAGAAAACAAAACAAATTTCTGAAAGATGTTTACATTGATTGGAGGAGTTATGCCAAAAATTGAAGTAAATAAGGACTGGTGCAAGGGCTGCGGAATCTGTATGGTTCATTGCCCGAAGAACATCCTCGTGTTCAGCAACGATGTGAATAAGGCAGGAAACAAGTACTGTGTGCAGCTGAACCCGGGAAATTGCATCGGCTGTAAATTCTGTGGGATCATGTGCCCTGACGGCGCAATCAAAGTATTTCGCTGAGGAGCTGTTGCTATGAAAAAAATTAGAGCGATGAAAGGCAATGAAGTAATCGGAGAAGCAGCAATACTAGCCGGTGTGGATTTCTTTGCCGGATATCCGATCACTCCCCAGACGGAGATGATGGAATATATTTCCCGAAGATTACCAGAGGAGGGCAAGATCTTTATCCAGGCAGAGAGTGAAGTTGCTTCCAGCAATATGATTCTTGGAGCGGCTGTTGGGGGCGCAAGAGCGATGACTGCAACCTCCGGTCCGGGTCTCGCCCTCATGGCGGAGGTCCTTTCCAAGGCGGCGATTGGGAGAATTCCTCTCGTACTCGTGGATGTAATGAGAAACTTTGATGGAATCTCACCTTCCCAGGCAGACTATAATTTTTTGGTAAAGGGGCTTGGCCATGGCGGAATGAGACCGTTTACGGTGGCACCAATGACTGTACAGGAGGCCGCAGACCTCACTTTGCTGCTTTTCGAAAAAGCATGGGAGTACTGTATCCCGGCAGTGTTGCTCACTGATGGAATGCTGGGCCAGCTCTCCGAAGGCGTTGTTCTTCCCGAAAAGGTCAGTAATTTGCCTGAACCCAAGTATCGGGTTCCCAATGGCAAACGCGGAAGAGATAAATTTTTCCAGGTCTATAATGTTTCCTACAAAGGCCTGTCTAACGATGATGCCTATGAAGCTTGCATCAATGACACAGTGGACATGTATACCCAGTGGCTGGATACTGAGGTTCGGTATGAAGAGTACCGAATGGAGGATGCTGAGTATGTTATTTTTTCCTATGGCAGCGCTGCCCGCATCTGTGTTGACGCAGTGAAGAGTCTCCGGGCCGAGGGAATTAAGGCAGGAATGTTCAGACCTATCACGCTGTTCCCTTTTCCGGAAAAGCAGATCGAGGCGATACATGGGATAAAAGGCGCAGTTACAGTTGAGATGGCAAAGCCGGAACAATTTTTCCCGGATGTTGCGCTTCATCTGGAACGCTCGATACCTCTGCGGCGTTATTCACGTTCCGGCGGAAATGTGGTCATCTCAGAAGAAGTGGCTGAGACAGTGAAGTCCATGATTGGCGAATTAAAAAGGAGCATGTAATGGAAGCAATTTATGATATTCCGGAAAGATTATTCATCAGACCTACACCTTGGTGCGCAGGTTGTTCTCATGGAACCATCGTAAAAATCTGCTGTGAAGTAATTCAGGAAATGGGCCTTGAGGATACCCTCACATGGGGCGGCGGTGCAGGCTGCTCGGGTTTTGCTTGCTCCAGTACAGGCTTTGACGCTTACAATAGCCCTCATGGACGCGGGCCGACAACTGCAACTGCTTTTAAAAGTGTCAATCCCGATACCCCTATGGTGATTTATCAAGGAGACGGAGATGCAATCTCCATTGGGCTTGGCGATACGCTGCATACTGCTAATCGCGGCCCGGCGATTACCGTGATCTGTGCAAACAACAGCATCTATGGTATGACCGGAGGACAGGCTTCTGCCACTACGCCTGTCGGAGCCATCACCAAGACAACCTCAAGGGGAAACACAACACCACCCATCAGAGTGGCTGAACTGGTTGCCGAGTTTGAACGTCCGGCCTTTGTGGCCCGGTGCAGTGTTGATACCCCAAAACACGCCATTGAATTCAAAAAGGCGTTTCGTAAGGCTTTGGAATATCAAATCAACGAGGGCGCCTACAGTTTTATTGAAGTGCTGGGAGTCTGTGTCACGGGAAGCAGGATCGACCCTATGCGTATTAAGGAACATATGGAGGAGAATATTTATCCCATCTTTTCTTTAGGCACGTTTAAAGATAACTATAAGCGCTTATAAGGAGAAATAATTTTATGGAAGTGTCTATCTTGATCGCGGGTTCAGGCGGGCATGGGGTTCAAAGCGCTGGAAAAACCATCGTTCAGGGAGCGATTCTGGCAGGATATAACGCAAGCTCACTCCCACAATACGGCATTGAAAAGCGAGGAGGCTTCTCCGCCTGCTACCTCGTCATCAGCGATGACGTGATCGGCAACGTGAAAAAGACCAAATCCGATGTGGTCATTGTTATCGACGAGCGCGCATACAAACTTTTTGGCGGCTCCGTTAAAGAGAATGGTACACTGGTTTGGGATGTGGGCATCGGATCGGTATCGGTAGATTGCTGCGCTGTGTCCGCGCCGATTCTGGAGACAGCGGTGGCTCTTGGCGACATGCGCAGCATCAGCACCATCGTAACCGGTCTCATCATGGGCATCCCCGGTGTTTTACCGAATGCCGACGAGGTCCGTACCTACATCATAGAGAAGTACGCAAAAAAGCCCACCGTGGCGGAAATGAACGCAAAGGCCTACGACAGCGGCCTCGCGATGGGGGCCGAAGTGGCTTTTGGGGTGAGCGAGGTATGAAATATGTGGTTGTCGGCGCCGGCGCAACCGGTGCCGTGATCGGCGCTTTCTTTGCCCTGGCAGGCGAGGAGGTTTGGCTTGTCGACCCCTATGAGGCGCATATGAGGGCCTGCGCTGAACGCGGACTCATCATGCACCCGGCCGGTTATGAGGCCGGCGCGGAGGTCCGGGAGTATGTGGTCCCGGTGCATGCCACCACTGTGGCAGAGGAGGCGGGAATTGCTGATGTGGTGGTCTTCATGCCTAAGGGCTCGGCCAACCGCATCGCCATGGAGAGCGTTGTCAAGCTCTGCGACAGCCATACTCTTGTACTCACGCTGTAAAACGGATTGGGACACACCGACGTAATCGCAGAGCACATCGCCCCTGACCGCATCGCTTATGGGATAACCACAATCGCCAGCGGCATGCCGGCTCTGGGCGTTGTGGAGCCACGGATGCCCGCAGAAAAGCAGATCTGGATCGGCTCTGACTATCCTGAAAACCGGGCGCTGCTGGAACAGATTGCTGCTACCCTGCGCGCAGGCGGCGTGGATGCCAATGTAGACGAGATGATCAAGGCCCATGTCTGGGAGAAGTTTGCGCTCAGCTGCGCGGGTAACGCCACCATGGCCCTGCTGCGGCTGAACGCCCGGCAGGCCGCCACCAGCCAGGATTACATGGACGTGCGCGAGGAGATCCTGCATGAGATTGACCGGATCGCCGCTGCTAAGGGCATTCATCTGGACCCCACCGTCGTATACGGGCTGGGCGACCAGGCAGTGCTTATGGAGGGCTCCTTCTTACCGGAAAGCTACACCTCCATGGCTCAGGACGTGATGCACCACCGGCGCACTGAGGTGGAATATCTGAACCTGGCCGCAGTGCGCGAGGCCGAATCTGTGGGCATGAAGGCACCATTTTACGAGTGCTTGGGCAAGATGATCCGCGCACTGGAGCAGGCCTATGAAATGCAGTTTTAGCACTGGTAGTAGATAAATTACAAGATACTGAAAGGAGAAAAATCATGGCAGTAATCACCGACATCAAAGTGCAGGAACTCAAAGGCATCGGCCCTTATGTGGTCGCGGGCGGTTATCCCCCCTTTTTTTACCCCATGATGCTCATCCGCATCTTCGACGATGAGGGCAACGAGGGTAATTGCATGGGCTGGCTGCTGCACGCTCCCCATATTGACGAGAATATTGAGGCCTGGCGGAAAAAATTCATTGGCCAGGATCCACACTATGTGGAGAAGTTCCAGCAGCAGAACAGCCGCAAGAGCGTCCGCTACGATATGCCTTACAACCATATCGACATCGCCCTGTGGGATCTGCTTGGAAAAGAGCATGGGGTTCCCATCTTTAAGCTCCTTGGGGCAGATCACGACGTGATGCCCGGCTATGTCAGTACCCTGTGCTATGATACCCCGGAAGAGTACATCAAGTGGGCAGAGGACTCCTTCGCTCGCGGCTACACCTGCTTCAAAATTCACGGCACCGGCAGTCTGGAAAAGGATATGAAAGTCATGCGGGCTGTCCGGGAGGCCTTCCCGGACAAAAAGCTGGCCATCGACCCGGTGAATGTGTTTGACCGTTCTGAGTCCTTCAAACTGGGCCTTCTGTGCGACGAACTGAACTTTGAGTGGCTGGAATCCCCCATGGATGACTTTGACGTGGAGGGTCTGAAGGCCCTGCGCCAGATGATCAAGACGCCTTTGTATGTGGGCGAGACCATCGAGCCGCCTCTGCGTCTGTTACCCCAGTATCTTGCCAGCGGCGCCTTCGAGGCTTTCCGTACTCTGGGTGACTATACCGGCGGCATCACCGCAATGCACAAGCAGGCCATCCTCTGCGAAGCCCACCGCGTGCAGTACGAGCCTCACAGCTACGGCCCCACCCTGATCCAGGCGGCGCATTTCCATGTAATGCTTGCCCACAATAATTGCAAGTGGGTTGAGATGCCGCTGCCTCTGGACGATTGGCATATCTATATGAAGACCTGGATTGAATGTGATGAAAACGGAATGATCCATGCGCCGACGGCTCCCGGCCTCGGCTATGAGCTGGATGAGGACATGATAGCAAACAATATTGTGCGTGAGTGGTAAAGCACTGACTTCAACTCCTCTTGTGGCGGATACCGGGTAATCCCGATATCCGTCACAGAATAATGTGTAAAATTGAAGGATATTCTTCCTTGCGTTGAATTATTTGAAAAGAGAACTGTCAAGAAAAAGAGTGGGAGACTGTAATATGAAAAACGAGTCCTTCTGGTCCGCGTTAAAGGCCGGCTTCCCTGTTGGTGCGGTGTACTTTGGCGCATTGGTCGGCCCGGTCATGGTCACCGGCTCCTATGCGATGAATTACTATATATGTGCGGGCGTACAAAGCTGGGTTTATTTCTTTATTGAGATCGCGGCAATAACACTGTTCTTCTTTATGGGCTTTGAACACACGAGATATGTCCACAAGTGCAATCCCGATGTGAATGTATATAATTATACCATTCTTGCCAAAGCACTGTATGGCCCAAAACTTCAGTTTTTGGTTCCGTTTTATGATCTGTGGGTATCCTTTGCCATGATTATTACCGGTGCGGCCACCGTAGCTACCGGAGGTTCCCTGATTGCATCCTTCTTAGGTATTCCATATCTTGCCGGCACAATTATTATGGCTATGCTTGCGCTTGTGATTGCAACTTTTGGAGCCGATATCGTCAGGAAATCTTCCACAGTCATGACATTTGGCATGATCGGTATGATGGCCTTGTTAGTGATTATCACGCTGGTGACAAGAGGCAGTCAGCTGGCACAGACAATTTCCAGTAACTGGTATCCTCCGTATGAAGGCAGGTCTTTCGGAAATGGTGCATGGCGCGTATTTGTTTTGTGCTGTTCCTCTTGCTCATGGGCGTTGGGACTTGGGGCGGTCGCCCAAAAAATGCAGAGTAAAAAAGCATCCTTTGCTGGAGCGGCTTCAGCAGGTGTCTGTGGTGCTTTTGCGTTTTTCCTTATGTGGCTGATTGTCCTTCCGTGGGTTGGAAAAATTTATGTGGACGGAACGGTTAATGGTACACCCGTTCTTCAGATCACCAGCGAGTGGATGGGAATCCCGGCAATTGGCGTCATTTACTATCTGCTGATGATCCTTGCACTGATTTCTTCCGGTGCGCCTTCTATGTACATTGCTGCGGAGCGTTTCAAGCAGTTTGTCCCAAGACTCAGAGACTCCGAAAGAAAAAAGCTGTCAACCTTTATCTGTGCGGTGGTATTCTGCGTAATTGTCATTGTCATGGCGGCAAACGGGTTGACTCCTATTGTCTCTCGCTACTTCCAGTATCTGGGGTACTTTGGACAGATCTTCGGCGTGATTCCAATGGTTATTATCTGGCCCATCCTGCGTGCGAAGAGCGTCAAAGCAGTGATTCCCGGCAGAAACAGCACTTTGGACGAATAAGATGGCTCATATTCTTATTCCAGGCACAAAAGGGTTTTAGCATGATTTGAAAGAATAACGACATCGAGGTTTACAAGAGCTGTTTCCTCGGTGTCGTTCCTTTACAAGAATGTGCAGGCCATAGATTTCCGCTATCGTGGTGAACCTAAGCGCCGTTCTTCTTTGAATACAGTGACGCAATATTGAGTAAAAGTTTACGTTGTCCTTTGACCCATACCATGACCCATATGGGGAAACGAGCGGAGAGAATGGGAAAGCACATAAGTCCCAATTACTTCGTAATTCTTGGACAAAACCGTCCCAAAAGGAGTAAAAAGGGACGGATGAATTTTTCAAGCGCAGCTCATAACCCGGAGGTCGTTGGTTCGAATCCTTCCCCCGAAACCAAATCAGGCAATTTTCTTGCTTTTGGGGTAAAAACAGCCAAAAATACTGTAAAAACAGAGAAAACCGGCTTCGGAATGGCAATCATAGCCAGACCAGGGTCGGTTTTTTGCGTTTTCGGGACAAAATTTCCGCGCACCTTTTACTTCAAATTAACCGAGGAAAGTAGTCGGAAAAAGTTAGCAGTGGGTGGATTTGAACCAAAGAACGACATGATATAATGACGAACCAAGCAACCTTTCGCAAAATTGTCATGGTTAATTATTGAAAACCAAAAAGGGCATGTTATAATTTATAATGTATAATTATAAATAGATGGAGGCCAGCCATGCCACAGGAAAACTATCAAAAAATAAAGCTCCTGAAGATCATGGAGATATTACGCCAAGAGACGGATGAAGAACATCCGATGACAAAGGCGGAGTTGTGCGACCGGCTGATATCCATGAATATATCCTGCAATATCCGATCTTTGAACCGAGACATCCCCCTGCTGAACGAACAGGGCTATGAGATCATGGAGACGATGATAGGCAGGGAAAAAGGCTACTTTGTCTGTGATCGAAGCTTCAGCGTTCCAGAGCTCAAGATCCTAATTGATGCAGTGCAGGCGGCCAGCTTCGTGACCAACAAGAAAACCGGAGAGTTGATTGACAAGATCGCTGCCTTGGGAGGCAGCCATAGAGCAGCTATGGACACAACGAACCAAGCGGCGTGGGAGACTCTGACCTCGGAGGAAAAGCGCAGGGCTCTCTACGACCGGCAGGTGGCCACCCTGAAAACCTTCCTCGAACACGGCGTGATCACGCAGGCGCAACACGACAAGAGTCTGCACGACCTGACCGAGAAGATGGGATACGGAGAAAACGGATGAAAGAGAATGTGTGGATATGTCCGAAATGCGGCAGAAAATTTAAAAATACTAATCAGGCGCATTACTGCGGGAAAAAACCTGAAACGGTAGATGAATACATTATGCTGCAGGATGAAACCAAGCAGGCCGACCTGAACAGGATGCGGAACATTCTGAAGGAAGCACTGCCGGAGGCGGAGGAACGAATATCATGGAGTATGCCGACGTATTGGAAGTCCCAAAACATCTGCCATTTTGCCGCTTCCGCTAAGCACATCGGATTTTATCCGGGGGAAGAAGCCGTTGAAGCCTTTGCAAAAGAGCTATCCGAATATAAAACGGACAAAGGAACAGTACGTATTCCATACGGGAAAATCAATGCGGAACTGATAGCAATGATTGCCAAATGGTGTTTCACAAAATGATCAAGTGAAGGCGAGCCATTGGTGTACTTTTGGGGCAAATACCCTGCCTTTACGCACCGTTTGGGGCAAATACAGCATGAGTCCACCGTGATTTTGGATCACTGTGGACTTTTTCATGCCTGAAAACCGCTTGAGATCAGGGGCTTCCGGCTGTTTCAGCTTATAACAAATCCCCGCTGCGGAGCGATTCTGCGGCGGGAATTCGTACAGCCGAAACAGAACTGAATGCGGAGACGATCACCATTTCCGGTAAAGCTGCTGGAATGACGTGTGTGCGCTTGACTTTCTGCGTATTCTGTGATATATTTCCTCCCATAAATTCATATCGAGGATAAAACCTACCCGCCGGGGTTCTTTTTATTGTGTATTAGGCCTGTGTTACACAAACACAGGCCTGTTTTTTATTTTTAAGGAGGTCGATTCCAATGTGCGAAGGCAAATCACGTACACTGTTTGCAAAATATGCCATTCCGCGAATGATCGGTCTGGTATTCATTTCTGTCTATATGATTGTGGATGTTCAAGCATTTTATCAGCTGGTTCAGATGGAGCGTCCGGACCTGCTGATGCTCCCGGCAAATGAAGAAGGAAAAGATATTGCCGCAGCACTGGCCGCCAGACTGAAGACCGGGATCACGGCCAACTGCATCGCATTGGATGCAGATGAGGAAACGGGACTTGTCTCGTGGCAAATGCCCGCTCCCGGTGGACTGATGGCTACGATCCTTTGCGAGAAGACCCGGCCGCAGATGGCAACGGTCTGTGCAGGCGCGTTTTCCGAGAGCGCGCAGATCGCTGAGAAAGATATCCCGGTACGGATCATTGGCCTGACGGTCGAAACAGATGACCGGGTACGCAGACAGTCCGTAACGGAAGAACTCTCGGAAAAGCTGATCGGTCTGGAAGAGGCGGAAGTTGTTGTAGCCGGAGGAAGAGGTGCAGGAAAAGAAGGATTTGCACTTTTGCATGAACTGGCTCAGCTGCTGAATGCCCAGGTCGGTGCATCCCGCGCCGCTGTTGACGCGGGATGGATCGAGGAAGACAAGCAGATCGGACAGACCGGAAAGACGATCGCGCCCAAATGGTATCTGGCGGTCGGTATTTCCGGTGCCCTGCAGCATGTCAGCGGGGTTGCTGGCGCGGAACATATCGTTGCTGTTAACAACGATGCCGAGGCGCCGATTTTTGAGATCGCAGAATATGGCATTGTTGGCGGTACCGGCAGACACTCGATGCTTTGGTCCGCAATATCAGAGCGAAAAAACAGCAGACCTGACGCAAGGCACCGAAAAAGTTAAACAGATCAGCCGAACAAACACTGTTCAGGCCGCCGAAAGGGCTTGCTTCCTGCGCGCTGCGGGCGGCAGGCCCTTGAGCTTTGCCTTGCTGCGGCGGCTGTCACGAGGCGGTCCGATCCGGCCGGAAGCACGATGCCATTATCATTTTGCACCCCCTTCCACGCCGGAGCGAAGTGCGCTCTGCTCAAAAAACGACAGCTCGTTCGAGTTGCCGGTTTTCTCGTCTGCACCCCATCGCGCCGCCGCGGGCTGCATATCGTCCGCAGCGATTTTTGCGCTCATCCGTCGTTTCCTGTGCTATACTGCTCCACGTGTCAAAAAAATGTCCGGAGGAAACGAATATGGTCGTTGTGTGGATCGCCCTGATCCTTTTGATTCTGATACTTGCAGCATCGTATGTCTGCTACCGGCTCTGCTTTTTCGTGCCGAAGCAGACGCAGGCGGATCTCTTTCGCCTGCCCGATACGGAGCAGTATGCCCCCTATCGGGAGGAGATGGCGCAGATGGTCGAGACTGTGCTTGCGCTCCCATATGAGGATGTGTGGATCGTGTCCGACGACGGGCTGCAGCTGCACGGGAAATACTATGCCGGGCGGCCGGGCGCACCGGTGCAGATCATGATGCACGGCTATAAAAGCGGCGCGGAGCGGGACTTCTGCGGCGGGGCGCAGATCGCCGTGCAGGGCGGCTATCACGTGCTGCTGGTCGATCAGCGTGCGCATGGAAAAACCGAGGGCAAGTGCCTCACGTTCGGCGTTCTGGAGCGCTATGACTGCCGTGCGTGGGTGAACTATGCCGTCGAGCGCTTCGGCGCGGACACGAAGATCTTGCTGTACGGCGTGTCGATGGGCGCGGCGACCGTGCTGATGGCCGGCGGCCTAGACCTCCCGCGCAATGTCGTCGGCATCGTGGCCGACTGCGGGTACAGCTCGCCCGCCGCGATCATCCGCAAGGTCATCCGCGACCAGCATCTGCCCACGTTCCCGGTCTACCAGTTGATCCGCCTGGGCGGAAAAGTGTTCGGCGGTTTCGACCTGGAGTCCGCCACGGTCACGGACGCGCTGGCGCACTGCGACATTCCCGTGCTGCTGATCCACGGCGGGGACGACCGCTTTGTCCCCTGTAACATGGGACGCGAAAACTATGCGCACTGCGCGGCGCGCAACAAGCATCTGCTGGTCGTGCCAGGCGCAGGGCATGGCCTGAGCTATATGCTGGACAGGGAAGCGTATCTGGCCGCGCTGGAGTCGTTCCTCCGGCCCGTGCTGGACTGACCTGCACAAAAAAGAAGCAGCCGCACCGTGACACCACGGTGCGGCTGCTGTTCTTATCAGAGCGTTGATGTGTCGCGCAGGTCGATCTCACCGTGCTCCTGTTCAAAGTCCCGGATGCGCTTTTTGATCATCTGCTCGAGTTCACGGTTTTTGTCCGGCCCTCGTATTCCGCGATGTAGCCGAGCTTGTCCAACAGCGCCAGGTCGACGCGCAATGTGTACCGGCTCAGGTTGTCCTTCATTTTGTCGTCCCTCCGTGACGAAGTATTGGCGAAATTCTAGCGTCATATGGTTGCAAAATGCAGAAATGACGCATATTTGACGCATAACGGTAAGCGCGAATGAGCGTTCTATACAGAACCGCACTTTGTATGTGTGCGCCTTTCCGTTAGAACGCAGATTTTTCCGGTACGCCTTGTAATCCGGCGATCGTGTGCGCTATAATCGACACACTATGAGGGCTTGCCTGTCGAATACACAGACCACTACAAGTGCCCATGAAAGGAGAAATCATTATGAATCCCAGACTTTCCACCAAAATCCTGCGTCCCGACTTTCAGGGCGAGTTTACGGCAAGCATTCTTGCGGCAGCGGCGTCGCCTGACCTGATCTCTTTCGCGGGCGGTCTGCCGAACCCGGTCTCGTTCCCGGTCGAGGCGATGGACAAGGCTACGCACAAAGTGCTGGAGAAAAACGGCGTCATGGCGCTGCAGTACAGCGGCACGCAGGGCTATCTTCCGCTGCGCGAGTGGGTCGCCAAGCGCTATGAGACGATGGGCGTTTACGGTGTGACGGCCGACGACATTATCATCACCAACGGCTCGCAGCAGGTGCTGACGATGATTGGCGCGTGCATGCTCGACCCCGGCGACAAGATCATCGTCGAGAACCCGACCTATCTCGTCGCGCTGCAGTCGTTCCACTTCTTCGATCCCGAGGTCCTGCCCGTGACCATCAACCCCGACGGCATCGACTGCGACGAGCTGGCGGCGACCGTGCAGGCCAACCCGGACGTGAAATTTGCCTACGTCATCCCGAACTTCCAGAACCCCACCGGCCTGAGCTACAGCAAGGAAGTGCATGACCGCGTTGTGGAGATCTTCAAGGGCACGGACATCGTCGTGCTGGAGGACAACCCGTACCGTGAGCTGCGCTTTTCCGGCACCGCGACCGACAGCTTCGGCAAGGAGCTGGGCGAGCAGTGCTGCATGCTCGGCACGTTTTCCAAGATCGTTGCCCCCGGTATGCGCATCGGCTGGGTGTGCGTGCGCAACAAGGCGCTGCGCGAAAAGCTCCTGAGCTACAAGGCGACCGCCGACCTGCACACCAATATCTTCTCGCAGCTCGTTCTGGCGCAGTACCTCGCTGACAACGACATTGACGCGCACATCGAGAAGACGAAGGTGCTCTACAAGCACAAAGCGGAGCTGATGATGGACTGCATGCGCAAGTATCTCCCGGAGGGCGTGGAGTTCACGCCGACGGAGGGTGGCATGTTCCTGTGGGCCAAGCTGCCGAACGGCATGTCCGCGGTCGACCTTTACCGCGTCGCGCTCGCGAAGGGCGTCGCCATCTGCCCGGGCGACCCGTTCTATGAAAAGGAACGCAACGTCAGCACGTTCCGCATCAATTACTCCAACAGCAGCGACGAGGTCATCGAAAAGGGCATCCGCATCCTCGGCGAAGCCTGCGCGGAGCTGATCACGAAGAAAGGCAACTGATCCAAAGCAAGATAACCAAACAGCCGCACCGTGAGGCCACGGTGCGGCTGTTTTTATACGTAGGACTTCGTTCTGCGCATGTCGAGCACCAGCTCGGGATCGTCCGCGCGCATCCGCTCGAGAATGCTGTCCAGCGCATCCGGGTCGCGCGCGAGCGCGTCCAGCTCCGGCTGCGTGAGACCGACGAGCTGCAAAAACGCAACTCTTCCGTGCACCGTCTCGATCGGGGCGACGGTCGAGTCGCTGACGATGGCCAGCCCCGTGATGGCCGAGTTCAGCTCCGGGTGCAAGGAGCTGCCGTCGCCGGGGATGTACGCGCCCGGCTCGAAGAAATTGCCGGTCTGATACGTGTAGCGCGCCAGCTGGGCCAGCAGGTCGAGCGCCCACGTGCCGGTCTCGGCATAGCTCTCGCGCACCTTCATGGTCATTTCATAGCCCCATTTGCTGTACTCGGCGCCGAAGGCCGCCATGCTCGGGTACAGCTCGCTCATGCCGTAGGTGACGATGTGCTGATAGCCCTTGCCCGTGTCGTAGACGGCGAAGCCGTCGAGATACTCGTCGCCGCCGAAGGCCGCGCGGTCGTGCAGCTCGCTCTCGAAGCACACCGGCTCTGTTTTGGGGTAGCGCCTGGCAAAGGCCGCCTCGATCGCGTCCCGGCCGGGGGCCCAGTCGGTGTGCTTTTTCATCCGCTTTGCGTATTCTTCTCTCGTCATGTTGTGTCCGCCTTTCGTCGATTTACTCCAGTGCTTCGTGCACGGAAAAATGGTTCTTGTGGTAGGTCAGCAGCCCCTCGCGCTGCATCCGCGACAGCTCGCTGCACATGGCGCTGCGGTCCACGCCCAGATAGTCGGCTAGCTGCTGGCGGTTGTAGGGAATGTCAAAGCTGTACTGTCCGGCGCGCTTGACGCACTCGGAAAAGTACGACATGAGCCGGGCGCGGATGCCCTTCGGCGTTGTGTGCAGGATGCGCTGCGAGAGCTGCAGGTTCTTGGCCGCGCACACGGTCAGCAGGTTTTGAATGAGCTTGGCGTGAAACGGGCAGGCGTTCGTGCACGTCGTGAGCACCTTGCCGATGTTCAAAAACAGCACCTCGGTGTCCTCCGAAGCGGTCACGCTGATGAGCAGCGGCTCGCCCGGGATGCAGGCATAGGGCTCGGCAAACACTTCGCCCGGGCCGACGTGGCCGAGCAGACTGTGGCTGCCCCAGACGTCGTCGTAGCCGATCATGGCCATGCCGGTGAGCACCATGCCGAGCTGCTCGGTCGGCGCGCCCTCGGCGAGAATGGTCTCGCCCCGGTCGTAATGCTTTTGTGCCGCGCCGAGACATTGCAGCAGCAGCGGCAGTTCATCGCTGCCAATGCCGCGAAAGAGGCGCGTGTTGGATAGCATGATGTTCATTTTTTTGCTCCATTTGTTGTTCTGACAACGGATTTGTGGGTCTTATTATGCTATCTTATGCACAGAAAGTCAAGACCGCCGGGCGGGGGCCCGGACGATTTTTGGAAAGGGAAGGGATATTATGATCCGTAAGATCATCCACATTGACGAAGAAAAGTGCAACGGCTGCGGCGCGTGCGCGACGGCCTGCCACGAGGGGGCTATCGGCATCGTGAACGGCAAGGCCAAGCTCCTGCGCGACGATTACTGCGATGGTTTCGGCGACTGCCTGCCCGCCTGCCCGATGGATGCCATCCATTTTGTCGAGCGCGAAGCGGCGGCGTATGACGAGGCGGCCGTGCAGGCCAACAAGCGCAAAAAGCAGGTGCAGGCCGCACATGCCGCGCACGCCGGCGGCTGCCCCGGCCACCAGATGCACCGCTTCCAGCGTGAAGAGCCGGCCGCGGCAGCGACGCCGGCGGCACAGCCGTCGCAGCTCGGCCAGTGGCCGTGTCAGATCAAGCTCGTGCCGGTCAACGCGCCGTATTTCCGGGGCGCGAAGCTGCTCATTGCGGCCGACTGCACGGCGTATGCCTACGCGAACATGCACAGTGAGTTCATGAAAGGGAAGATCACGCTCATCGGCTGCCCGAAGCTCGATGCGGTGGATTACACCGACAAGCTCACGGAGATCATCCGGGGCAACGACATTCAGAGCGTGACCATCGTGCGCATGGAGGTGCCGTGCTGCGGCGGGCTCGAGCACGCGGCGCGGGAGGCGCTGCGCGCGAGCGGAAAGTTCCTGCCATGGCAGGTCGTCACGATCTCGATCGACGGCAAGATCCTCGACCGCTGAGCCCGGTTTCCCGGCCCTGCCTGCGTGAGCAGGCAGGGCCAACGGGCTGTTTTTCATTTCGTGAAAAATATGCGGCAGGGGGTTGACAAATCCAAAAATATCTGTATAATATCATTTGTTCGTAGCGGAATTGTGTAATGGTAGCACACCGGACTCTGACTCCGTTTGTGAGGGTTCGAATCCTTCTTCCGCTGCCAACAGAAACGCCCTTGTCACTGACAAGGGCGTTTTTTTATCCCACAATGCAAGGAGAGAATTCGCTATGCAGGTGGAATCCTGTGTGCAGGACGGGAAAACCGTCGCGGTCATCACCGGAACGGAGCTGGTGCCCACCGGCGCGCAGTCGGCGCTCGATCTCATCATGACGCGCGCTATGAGACGGACACCAGCCTCATCGCAATCGAAAGAGCTGCGGTTGCGCGTCTGGTGCGTGCGGATGCGTTATCTGTGTATAGAAAAAGCCTCTGCCGGCCGGCAGAGGCTTTTTTCGTTTCGTGCGCTGCTTATTTGTCCAGATAGCTGGTCAGCAGCTCCTGCAGCAACTCATCGCGGTCAAGGCGGCAGATGAGACTGCGGGCGTTGTTGTAGTTGGTGATATACGTCGGATCCTCTGAGAGGATGTAGCCGACGAGCTGGTTGATGGGGTTGTACCCTTTGACAACAAGGGAATGATACACGGAAGTGAGGATCTCCTTCATTTCTGTTTTGTTGTCGATCGCATTAAACCGTCTGGTTGCGTCTTCCATGCGAAGCCCTCCCTTACACAAGTTCTTGTGTTCATTATACCAAAAAACACAAGACTGTAAAGTCAATTTCCCAACTGTTTTCAAAAAAAGTTCTGAAATATTTCTTAAAATATTCCAAATCTCGACGCCGCTCAGCGGATGGTCGCGTTGAAAGTCTCCTTGAGCGCCTTGAGAACGCTCTGCATGGTCTCCTCGGCGTGGTCGTCGGTGAGCGTCTGGTCGTCGGCGCGCAGCGTCAGCGAGAAGGCAACGCTTTTGTAGCCGACCGGGATTGGCGCGCCGGTGTACACGTCGAACAGCTCGCAGCCCTTGAGGTACTGCCCACCGGCGGCGAGGATGCACGCCGAGAGCTTGGCGACCGGGATATCGGCGGCGCATACGATGGCGATGTCGCGCGTCACGGCCGGGAAGCGCGGCAGCGGCGTGTAGACCGGAGTCGCGCCGCGGGCGGCGAGCAGTTCGCCGAGCCACAGCTCCGCCGTGTAGAGCTCCGCGTCCACGCCGTAGTTCGCCGCGGCGAGCGGATGGATCTGGCCGAGCACGCCCAGCAGCTTGCCGCCGGCGTAGACTTTCGCGCAGCGGCCGGGGTGATAGGACGGGTTGTCGTGCTCTGCCTCGAACGTCACGTCCGTGATGCGCAGACCGGCGAGGATGCGCTCGACCGCGCCCTTGAGCTGGAAGAAGTCCATCCCGCCGCCGTAGCCGCCGAGGCACAGCAGCTTCGGCTCGTCGGCCATGCCGTCCGGGCGGGCGAAGTAGACCTTGCCGATCTCGTAGAGACGCACGGCCTTGTTGCGGTAGTTATAGTTGCGCGTGAGGATCTCGAGCATGGACGGCAGGATGGTCGTGCGCATGATGGAGGTGTCCTCGCCGAGCGGGTTGAGGATCTTCATGGAATTGCGCAGCGGGGAGTCCGCCGGCAGGCGGATCTTGTCGTAGTACGACGGGCTGATGAACGAGTAGGTGATGATCTCGCTGTAGCCGAGCGCGCGGGCCATGGTGCCGATGCTGCGCTCCGCCTTCTGCGCGTCGGTGTAGCCGCCGCTGGTGGTCTGGCCGCGCATGAGCGTGCAGGGGATGTTGTTGTAGCCGTAGAAGCGGGCGATCTCTTCGGCGATGTCGGAGTAGTGCTCCACGTCGCCGCGCCAGGACGGGACGATGATCGTGTCGCCGTCGAGCTCGAAGCCGAGCGCGAGCAGGATGCGGCGCATCTCCGCCTTGGACACGTCCGTGCCGAGCAGGCCGTTGACCTTGTCCGGCTCGAGCTTCACGGTCTTGGGCACGATGGGCTCGGGCAGCACGTCGATGGTGCCGCGCATCACCTCGCCGCAGCCGAGCAGCTCCACGAGTTCGCACGCGCGGTCAACGGCCGCAACGGTGTTCATCGGATCCAGACCCTTCTCGAAGCGGCCGGAGGCCTCCGTGCGCATACCGAGCGCGGCGGCCGTGCGGCGGATGCTCGTACCGTTGAAGTTTGCGCCCTCAAAGACGACCATGGCCGTGTCGCCAACGATCTCGGAGTTGGCGCCGCCCATGACGCCGGCCACCGCGACGGGCTTTTCCTCGTCGCAGATGCACAGCATGTTCGGCGTGAGCTTACGCGCGTTGCCGTCGAGCGTCTGGATGGTCTCGCCCTCGCGCGCGGTGCGCACGATGATCTGCTTGCCGCCGATGCACGAGAAGTCGAAGGCGTGCATGGGCTGGCCGTATTCGAGCATGACGTAGTTGGTAATGTCAACGATGTTGTTGATCGGGCGCACGCCGCTGTTACGCAGGCGCTCGCGCATCCACGCCGGGGACGGCGCGATCTTGACGTTGCGCACCATGCGCGCGGTGTAGCGCGGGCAGAGCGCCGGATCGTCGATGCGGATGCTGACGTGGTCGTGGATGTCCTCGCCGCTGCCGGGGACGTCGGGCGTGTGCAGGCGGAGGGGCTTGTCAAACGTCACGGCGGCCTCGCGCGCCAGACCGATCACGGACAGGCAGTCCGGGCGGTTCGGCGTGATCTCAAACTCGACCACGTGGTCGTCCATGCCGATGACGGCGGCAATGTCGTCGCCGGGCTTCACGCCGTCCTCCTGCATGACCCACAGGCCATCCTCGATGGCATAGGGGTAGTCATGCAGCGTCAGGCCGAGCTCCTTGAGCGAGCACATCATGCCGTTGGAGAGCTCACCGCGCAGCATACCGGCATGGATCTCCTTGCCGTCGGGCAGGAGGGAGCCGTCGAGCGCGACGGGCACCATGTCGCCGACCTTCTGGTTCTGCGCGCCGGTCACGATCTGCAGCGGTTCGCTGCCGCCGACATCGACCTGGCAGACCCACATATGGTCGGAGTTCGTGTGGCGCACCATCTCCACGATGCGGCCCGCGACAACATTCTGAATGTTCTTGTGCAGGTCCGTGAACGTCTCCACTTTGGAGCCGGAGAGGGTCATTGCCTCGGAAAAGTCGTGGTCGGCCCAGGCCGAGCAGTCTACGAATTCATTGAGCCATTTTCTGCTTAAAATCATGGTAGCCTCTCCTTTCTCAGAACTGCTGCAGGAAGCGCACGTCGTTTTCGAAGATCAGACGCAGGTCGCTGATCTTGAACCGGCGCATCGCCAGACGCTCCAGGCCCATGCCGAAGGCCCAGCCGGAGTAGACGTCCGTGTCGATGCCGCAGCCCTCGAGCACCTTCGGATGGATCATGCCGGCGCCGAGGATCTCGATCCAGCCCTCACCCTTGCAGGTGGGGCAGCCCTTGCCGCCGCACTTGTGGCACTGCACGTCCATCTCGCAGCTCGGCTCTGTGAACGGGAAGTGGTGCGGGCGGAAGCGGGTGACGGTGTTCTCACCGTAGAGCTTTTTCACGAGCGTGTTGAGCGTGCCCTTCAGGTCCGCCATCGTGACGCCCTTGTCGATGACCATGCCCTCGATCTGGTGGAACATGGGCGAGTGCGTGGCGTCCACCTCATCCTTGCGGTAGACGCGGCCGGGGGCGACCATGCGGATCGGCAGCGGCTTGCTCTCCATGGCGCGCACCTGCATCGGGGAGGTCTGCGTTCGCAGGAGGATGCTGCTGTCCTCGGTCAGATAGAACGTGTCCGACCACTCGCGGGCGGGGTGGCCCTCGCTGGTGTTGAGCTTGGTGAAGTTGTATTCGGCCTCTTCGATCTCCGGGCCTTCGAGGATCTCAAAGCCCATGCCGACGAAGATGTCCTTGATCTCATCGAGCACGATATACATCGGGTGCTGGTGGCCGAGCTCCGGCGCTTTTCCGGGCATGGTCACGTCGAGCGTCTCGGCCTTGAGACGCATCTCGAGCATGCGGGCGTTGAGCGCCTCGCGGCGCTGGTCGAGCGCTTCTTCGAGCTCAGTGCGCACCTGGTTTGCCAGCTGGCCCATGGCCGGGCGCTCCTCCGCCGACAGGCGGCCCATCTGCTTGAGGATGGCGGTCAGCTCACCCTTTTTGCCGAGGTACTTCACACGCAGGTTTTCCAGCGCGGTGATGTCGTCCGCCTGCAAAATGGCGGCGACGGAAGCCTCGCGCAGCTTCTGCAGCATTTCTTTCATGCAAACAACTCCTCCGTTGCAAGATTTTCGTGGTTCGTTGCGTTCCTTGCCGGATCGCGGACAAAAAAAGATCCTCCCGTCCCACATACAGGGACGAAAGGAAACTTCCGCGGTACCACCCGAATTCGACGCGTGCGCGCCGCACTCTGTGCGCGGTAACGGGCGGACCCGCCGGGGATTGGCCGGAGCTCACGGGCGAACAAAGCACGTTTCTCGCAGGGCGCTCTCAGCCGGCGGCGTCCCTCTCTGGCGCGGAACCTTGGTACTATTTTCCCGATCCAAGCAATAAACTCAATAACAAAGCTATTTATACCACACTTTGCGGCACAAATCAATGTAAAAGGGGAAGAAAATTTGACGCGGCGCGCCGAAAACGTTATAATAAACGGAGAAAAATCACCCCTTTTCCGTCCGGGAGGCAAGCTATGCATCGCATTGCACCCTGCGCGCCGTATTTGCCGCGGCGTGCGTCCGATACCAATAAATATGACTATGGGCGCGTGCTCATCGTCGGCGGCTGCATCGGCTATACCGGCGCGCCGACGCTGTGCGCCCAGGCGGCCCTGCGCTGCGGCGCCGGGCTGGTGTCCGTCGGCGTGCCGGAGGCGATCTATGCCGTCACCGCCGTGAAAAACGACGAGGCGATGCCGTTTCCGCTGCCGTCGGCGGAGGGGAAACTCGCGCGCGACGCCATGCCGGTGCTGCTTGAGCGGCTGGAAAAGAGCGATGTGTGCGTGCTCGGGCCGGGTCTCGGCCGGAATGACACGCTCACGGCGCTGGTGCATGCGGTCGTTATGCAGTCCGGCACACCGCTCGTGCTCGATGCTGACGCGCTCTTTGCTGTCGCGCAGGACGCGGCGGTGCTCGAGCGCGCCCACGCGCCCATCGTGCTCACGCCGCACGATGGGGAGTTTGCCCGTCTGGCCGGGCCGGATAAAACCGGCAGGGCGGAGGCGGCGTCCGATTTTGCCGTCCGGCACGGCTGCACGGTCGTGCGCAAAGGGCCGGAGACGGTCTGCGCATTCCCCGACGGGGACGCGGCGGTGCTGCGTGTCGGCAACCCCGGCATGGCCAAGGGCGGCAGCGGCGATGTATTGGCGGGTATGCTCGGTGCGCTGCTGTGCCAGATGCCCGCGCGCGACGCGGTGCAGACCGCCGTCTGGCTGCACGGCCGGGCGGGCGATCTCTGCGCCGGGCGCATGGGCGAATATGCGATGAACCCGACCGATGTGATCGCGGCCCTGCCGGAGGTCACAAAACCCATCATCCGATAGGAGGCAGTATGCAGCGCAAAGCGATCGCTGCACTGATGATAAGCCTGCTGCTGTTGTCCGCGTGCGGACACGGCGCGGGAGAACAGACGTTTGAAGCCTTTCGTGACACGCTCACGGGCAAGCTCGTCACCGTGACGGCGCAGGTGCGCGTCCAGCGCGGCGACACGGTCACGGACTACACGCTCACCTGTCAGGAGCTGCCGGACGGCTATGACCTCACGGTCACGGCGCCGGAGCAGGCGGCCGGCGTCACGGCCCATCTGCGCGACGGGGCGAGCACGCTCGCCTTTGATGACATGATCCTCCCGGCGGGCGACCTCAACGGCGCGGGCCTGACGCCGCTGACGGCGCTGCCCTATGTGGTGCAGGCCATCCGCAGCGGCTATGTGGACCTGACGTGGACGGAGGACGGGCTGCAGGTCGTGCAGCTCATCACGGACGATCACACCGCCGTGCGTCTGTATCTGGACGGCACGGTACCGCAGTGCGCGGAGCTGTCGGTCGACGACACGCTCTGTCTGCGCTGCACCATGGAAAACTGGAATCTGGAACAAGGAAGTACGAACGATGAATCGCAAGATCCGAACCTGGGTAGAGATCAGTCTCAATGATCTGGAACACAATTATCGCGAGATCAGCAGCCGTCTGCCGGACGGCTGCCAGATGCTCGGCGTCTGCAAGGCCAATGCCTACGGCCACGGCGCGGTGCGCGTGGCGCAGCGGCTGCAGCAGGCGGGCTGCCAGTGGGTGGCCGTCAATTGCTATGACGAGGCCGAGGAGCTGCGCGCCGCCGGCGTGACGATGAACATCCTGCTGCTCGGCCCGCAGTCGGCAAACATCGCGGTCGATCTGGCCACGCTCGGCGTGACGCAGTCGGTCGGCAGCATCGAATATGCGCGCGAGCTCAACCGCTTTCTCGCCGGCACCGGCCTGCGGCTGGACGCGCACATGAAGCTCGAGACCGGCATGGGCCGCACGGGCTTTGACGTGCATGATGACAGCCACCTCGACGAGATGATCGAGGCGCTCTCGCTGCCGCACCTGAACTTCACGGGCGTGTTCACGCACTTTGCCGTCTCGGACGAAAACGGCGACCCGTACACGCAGCTGCAGTTTTCGCGCTTTACGCACGCGATCGAGCGCATGGAGCAGGCGACCGGCCACCATTTCGCCATCCGCCATTGCGCCAACAGCGGCGCCGTCATCAACTATCCCGAGATGCACCTCGACATGGTGCGCCCCGGCCTGCTGCTCTACGGCGTGTTCCCGGCCAAAGAGACCGGCGGGCTCGACCTGCGCCCGGCCATGTCGCTCTACAGCCGCGTGTCCGATGTGACGCATCACCACAAGGGCGACACGATCAGCTATGGCCGCACGTTCACCTGCCCGCGGGATATGCGCCTGGCCGTGCTGCCGGTCGGTTATGCCGACGGGCTGCTGCGCAGCCTCTCCGGCAAGGGCGACGTGCTGCTGCACGGTCAGCGCGCGCCGCAGGTCGGCCGCATCTGCATGGATATGTGCATGGTCGACGTCACGGACATCCCCGAGGTGCAGCCCGGCGATGTGGCCACGATCTTTGGCCGTGACCTCTCGGTGGCCGAGCAGGCGGACAAGGCCGGCACCATCCCGTATGAGCTGCTGTGTGCCATGAGTCAGCGCGTGCAGCGCGTGTACATCGACTGAAGTATAAATTTCGCTCCGATGGCGAAAATAACTGTGCCCCTACATATCGACCGGGGCAAATATTCCATCGGAGATGAAAGCTATGCATCCAGTTCGACGCGGAGATATCTATTATGCCGACCTCAGTCCGGTGGTCGGCAGCGAGCAGGGCGGTATGCGCCCCGTGCTCATCATTCAAAATGACACCGGCAACCGCCACAGCCCGACGGTGATCGCCGCCGCGATCACGTCGCAGACCGGCAAGGCCAACCTGCCCACGCACATCTCGCTCGCAGCGCGCAGCTGCGGCCTGACGCGCGACAGCGTGATCCTGCTCGAGCAGGTGCGCACGCTCGATAAGTCGCGCCTGCGCGAGCGCATGGGCCGCCTGGACGAGCCTGCGATGCATCAGGTGGACAATGCGATCGCCGTGAGCTTTGGCCTGCCGCAGTAAACACCCACGCCACCAAACGGAGGGACGGTTATGAAGAAAAAGACACTGACCACCATCATCCTCATCGTCGCGCTCGCCATGGTCGCCGCCGTGACCGTGTACGCCGTCGCAAACTACGGCACAAAGGAAGACCCGCTCGTCACATCCAGCTACCTGCAGGATGTGGTGCAGCCGCGCATGGAGGACGCCTACCGCTCCACGCTCGACGGGGAAGTCCGCGAGATGGAAGATCAGTTTGCCGACCAGGTCGCCGCTGCGGGCGGGTCGTATGTGCTCGTGACGCTCGAAAGCGGCCAGACGCTCACCGGCCGCGCCGGCACGGAGCTCCTCATGCGCACGGGCACTGCCGCCGTGACGCAGAGCGCCGCCATTGACCTCACGACCGGCGAGAGCGCCGCCGTTGGGGCAAAGCTGACGGAAAATCACCTGTACCTCGTGCAGGCCGACGGCGCCGGCATTCAGGCGACCGCCGACACCACCGTCATGGTGCGCGGCGGCTACAGCGTCGGCTGACTCTGGTTCTAAATCCATCACTCCCGCGCATAGTCTGGTGCGGGAGTGATTTTTTATGCCTGATTATCCGATCCTGCAGCAAAACAAGCCCATCGGCACGCTGAGCGTGACGCAGGCCGGGCTCTTCACGGTGTTTTCCGCGCGGGCAAAGGCGGATGCCGACCGCCTGCGGCTCGCCGTGTGCGGCGAGCAGGCGCGCGCGTATCTCGGCCTGATGCTGCCGGACGGGAGCGGCTGGCTCACGCTGCGCAAGCGGCTCACGCGGCTCGAGCGCGCGCGCCTGCCGGATCCGATCCTGTTTGCGGCCGACGAGACATGGGACATTCCGGACGCACCGGCCAGGGCGCCCGCTCCGCCGCAGGCGCAAAAGTCCGCGCCGGACGACGGGCTTGACGTGCTCTGGTATTCTGCGCCGGACGGCGTGCTGACCACATTTGACGGCAAGCGGATGCTCATTGCCATCCCGGCGGACACGCCAAATCTGCCGCGTGGCGCCGAGACCGTGCTGCGCGAGATCGACGGCCGGCCATACCTCATTTTTCCGCGCTGAATTGCAATTCCGGCGCCGGCGTGGTATACTCATGGCAAGAAAAACACAAAGGAGCATATCGGCGATGAGAATGAGCGATCTGATCGTGAAAAAGCGCGACGGGCAGGCCCTCACGACGGAGGAGATCCGTTATATGATCGACGGCTACAGCCGCGGTGAGATCCCGGATTATCAGATGTCCGCCATGACGATGGCCATCTATTTCCGCGGCATGGATCGGCGCGAGACGCTGGATCTGACCATGGCCATGATGCACAGCGGCGAGACGCTGGATCTATCGGGTGTGTCCGGCGTCAAGGCGGACAAACACTCGACCGGCGGCGTGGGTGACAAGACCTCGCTCGTGCTCGTGCCGATGGTGGCGAGCCTCGGCGTGAAGATGGCGAAGATGTCCGGCCGCGGCCTCGGCCACACGGGCGGCACGCTTGACAAGCTCGAGAGCATTCCGGGCTTCAACATCAATCTGCCCATGGAGCGGTTTCTGGAGAATGTGGACCGCGTCGGCATGGTCATCGCCGGTCAGACGGCGAACCTCGACCCCGCGGACAAGAAGCTCTATGCCCTGCGCGACGTGACCGGCACCGTGGCGAGCATCCCGCTCATTGTCAGCAGCATCATGTCCAAGAAGCTGGCCGCCGGCGCGGATATCATCGTGCTGGACGTCAAGTGCGGCAGCGGTTCATTTATGAAGACGCTGGACGATGCGCGCGAGCTCGCGACCGAGATGGTCGAGATCGGCAAAATGGCCGGCCGCAAGACGGTCGCCGTCATCACGGACATGGACGAGCCGCTCGGCCACGCCGTCGGCAACGCGCTTGAGGTCAAGGAGGCCATCGCGGCGCTGCGCGGGGAATACAAGAGCGAGCTGCTCGAGCTGTGCCTGACGCTCGGCAGCTGCATCCTCACGCAGGCGGGCATGGCGGCCGACGATGCGGCGGCCCGCGCCATGCTGGAGCAGACGATCACGGACGGTTCGGCGCTCAAAAAGCTGGCCGAGTTTGTCGCGGCGCAGGACGGCGATCCGGCCGCGATCTATGACCCGTCGCGCCTGCCCATGGCGCCGGTGCAGATGGAGGTGCCGTCCCCGGCGAGCGGCTATGTGCGCCACATCGCAGCGACGGACGTGGGCCTCGTGTCCATGCGCCTCGGCGGCGGCCGTGCGACGAAGGACAGCGTGATCGACCACAGCGTCGGCATTGTCCTGCGCAAGAAGGTGGACGAGCCGGTCACGGCAGGGGAGTCGCTTGCGACGATCCACGCGGCCGATGAGGCAGCCGCCCGCAGGGCGGTCGCAGAGCTCGCCGCCTGCTACACGATCACCCCGGACGCGCCCCCGGCGGAGCCGTTCATCAAGGCAATCATTCGCTGAAGACAACAAAAATCCCGGAGCTGCTGCTCCGGGATTTTTCTATACATAGGTTACGGGTAAGCGTGCGTGCGCAGATAGGTCATCCATGCCTTCATGCCCTCGGCGTTCAGGTGCATGCCGTCGCCGTCCTGATAGGTCTGCGGCAGGAATCCGTCGTCCCCGACGAGGCCGCTGGCCATGTCGAGATACTTCACGCTGTTGCTCTCCGCGGCCGCGGCGATCCAGCCGTTGACCTTCTGGATGAGCTCGTTCGTGATGTCCTCGTATTGGTAGTTCGACGCGATCGGCGTCAGCGAGCAGCAGATGATCTTCGTGTCCGGGCTCTTGGCCTTGACGGCGTTGATGAGCGTGGTGTAGACGGATTTGATCTGCTCCGCATTCGTCATGGAAATGTTGTCCGCGCTCGGGCAGATGACGAGATAGGCGGGCTTGTTGACCTCGCAGATCTCATCCGCGGGCACATTGTTGCCGGTCACGGGGGATTTGTACTTCGCCGTGTCGAGCGAGGAGGCGGGCAGAGAACCGGTGTCTGGTATCCAGACCTGCTTGGCGGCGTCCTTGCCGGTGAGCATCGACTCCGACTGCAGCACCTTCAGCGACTTGTCGCCCAGGAAATAGATCTGGTCGACATAGGTGCTGCCCTTGTCCTCCGTCTGCGCGAGCGCGGCGGACGACTGGATGGGCGAGATCGGATTTGCCTGCGGCGTCGGCGTCGGCGTTTCGGTGACGGCCGGTGTGGCTTCCGCCTTCGGCGAGCCGGTATTGCCAACGGCGTTGGTAAACACCAGCACGACGGCCACCAGCGCCAGGCACAGCAAAATAGCGCCTGACCAGAAGGTGTACATCATGTTTTTGTTCGTGTTTTTCATCGGGATTCCTCGCTTCCGGATAGACAAAAGAAGCCCAATGAAGGGCTTCTTTTGCAGTTACAGTTACGCTTCCTGTTCTTTCTTGGCTTCCTCGATGACCTTCTGCTGGACGTTGCCGGGGGCTTCCTCATAGCGCACGAACTTGCACGAGAAGGAGCCGCGGCCCTGCGTCATGGAGCGCAGGTCGATCGTGTAGGAGCCCATCTCGGCCATCGGGACTTCCGCCTCGACGGTCTGCATGCCGTCCTCCGCCGTCATGCCGAGCACGGTGCCGCGGCGCTTGGAGGAGATGTCGGACATGATGTCGCCCAGATTGGCGTCCGGGATGGTGACTTTCAGCAGGCCGATCGGCTCAAGAATGGTCGGCTTCGCCTTCGGAATGCCGTCCTGATAGGCCAGGCGGGCAGCCGTCTGGAACGCCATATCGTTGGAGTCGACCGGGTGGTAGGAGCCGTCGTACAGCACGGCCTTCAGGCCGACGAGCGGGTAGCCGGCGAGCACGCCCTTCTGCACGGCGTTGCGCAGGCCCTTTTCGACGGACGGGAAGAAGTTTTTCGGCACGCTGCCGCCAAAGACTTCTTCTTCAAAGATCATGTCATCGGACTCGTCCTGAGGCTCAAAGCGGATCCAGACGTCGCCGAACTGGCCGCTGCCGCCGGACTGTTTCTTGTGGCGGCCGTGGGCCTCGACCTTGCCCTTGATCTTCTCACGGTAAGCGACGCGGGCGGGCTTGAGCTCGGTCTCGACGCCGAAGCGGCTCTTGAGCTTGGCGCACAGGACGTCGACCTGAATGTCGCCGGCGCCGGAGATGACCATCTGGTGGGTCTCGGCGTTGTTGACGAGCGTGAAGGAGATGTCCTCCTCGTTCAGGCGGGCGAGGCCGGAAGCGACCTTGTCGTCCTGGCCCTTGGTCTTGGGGCTGATGGCCATGGAGTAGCAGGGCTCTGCCAGCTCGATGGCGGGCAGCTCGACCTCGTGCTTCGGGTCGCAGACGGTGTCGCCGGTTTTCCACTCCATCTTGCCGATGGCCACGATGTCGCCGCAGCAGGCTTCCTTGACCTCGGTGTTCTTCTTGCCGCACATGGTGTACATGCGGCCGAGCTTATCGGTGCTGCTCATGCGCACGTTGCGCAGAGACAGATCGGACGTGACCTTGCCGGAGAGCACCTTGATGAAGGAGTACTTGCCGAACTGGTCGGAAATGGTCTTGAACACGAACGCGCACACCGGGCCGTTCGGGTCGATGGCGAGCTTGCCGCCGTCAGCCGTGGCGACCTCACCGACCTCGGCCGGGTTGGGCACGTAATCCACGATCGCCTGCAGCACGGCCTCGGTGCCGATGCCGCTGTCAGCGGCGCCGCAGAGCACGGGGAACACGGTGCGGTCCTTCAGACCCTGACGCAGGCCCTTGACGGTATCCTCCTCGGAGAGCATCATGTCCTCGAAGTATTTCTCCATGAGTTCCTCGTCCGCACCGGCGGCCGTCTCAAAGAGCGTCTCGCGCAGCGACTCGACCATGTCGGCGTCGGCGGCGGGAACGGCGACCTTCGCGGTCTTGTTGCCATTGGTCTGGTAAGCCACGTTGTGCACCAGATCGATGACACCGGTGCCGTCGCTCATCGGCGCGGTCACGGCGCAGACGGCGCTGCCGTGCTTTTCCTGCAGGGCGGAGAGGACGGCGGCAAAATCGCCGTGATCTTCATTCGTCTTGGAGACGTAGAACATGCAGGGCATGTTGGCATTTTTGAGGTATTTCCAGCTGCGCTCAGCGCCGACGGCGATGCCGTCTTTCGCAGTGCAGAAGATTATGCCGGCCTCGACGGCGCGCAGGGCGCACATCACGTCGCCCGCGAAGTCGAAAAAGCCCGGGCAGTCGAGCACGTTGATCTTGCAGCCACCGAAGTTGACCGGCGCGATGCTGGTCGAGATCGTGATCTGGCGCTTGATCTCTTCGGGATCGTAATCACAGACGGTGTTGCCGTCGGCCGTCTTGCCCTGACGGTCGATCGCGCCCGTCATATACAGCATGCTCTCGGCGAGTGTGGTCTTACCGCTGCCGCCATGGCCGAGCAGGCACACATTGCGGATATTCTTGGTTTCGTAGCTCATGTAGTGTACTCTCCTTATATATAGACTATCCAAAATTCCTAACTCCGGAAATGGTGGTGTGCTGCACACACACGACTATAAAAGTATACACGATTTCAAAACTCTTGGCAATCATAAATATGAAAACTCAGCGTTTCAGGCTGAAATTCAGCAAAATGACCGGAACGAGCCACAGACCCATGTACACCAAGAGGTTGCCGACGGTGGCGGAATCGAACGCGCTGATGGCGCACAGGGCAAACATCAGCACGACGCCGATGACCGTGCACAGCAGGGCGAGAATGACGCAGATGCGCACAGTGGAGTAGAGCTGGCGGCCGAGCGCGGCGACGCTCACGAGCGGGCCGAGCCCGTCGCGCGCCACGATGCCGGCGGTCTGCGTATAGTCGGACGGTTCCGCTGCCGACATGGCATAGCGCTTGCGGTAGGCCGGGAAGTCAAAGCCGTCGGTCGACATCTTGAACTTCTGCCCGAGCATGAGCGGTGTGATGTTGAAGTCGCGCACGGCGAAGATCGGCGCGATCTTCGTGCGCAGCAGGGCGAAGAGTGCGTTCTGCACGGACTGCACCGGTACATACTTGATCTTAAAAAAGCCGACGAGCAGGCCGTTGATCGACACGTAGACGGCATCTTTCATGCTGCGCGCCTCTGTCAGGCGCACGCCCCTGAGGTTCATGAATGCGGAGCTTCCGACGAGCACTTCCTCGCCGTTGATGATGGCGGTCAGGCCGCCGCTTTCGTTGCAGGCGAAATCTTCAAGCGGCATGAGCGCGCAGTCGTTGCGCTGCATGAGATCGGTAAATACGGGGGCAAGGCAGCTGCCGGATGAGACGATCACGCTGCCGGCATAGGTGATGACCTTGCCCGGGAACGCGCCGCCCAGGATGCGGATGGATTCAATCGAGATGTTGCGCGCAGTGAACAGATCCTTATCCGTGACGATCAGGTGCTTGCTGCGGCCGATATCGCTTGCGCCGCTCCACCCGGCGATGGCGCTGCCGGTGCGGGCGAGCTTGCGCGCGGCGGTCCGGAACGGGACGGCGAAGGCCACGAGCGCCGCAAACGGCGCGCACGGCGCGGTGACGGCGGCAAACACGTGCAGGATGTTGGCATAATTACCGCTGAGGATCGTGGCAAGCAGGCCGAGAATGACGGACGCCGCGATCAGATACGGCGCGAGCGAGGCATAGATCGTGTCGGCCGGGCCGGCCTCCTCGCTGCGGTGGATGAAGCCCGCGGTGTCGCGCTTGGACTTGAGCACGGTGATGCTGTCCTTGACGACCTCGCTGTCTGCGCTGACGGTGTAGGGATCGGTGTCGACCGCGAGCGCGCGGAACGTGGACTTGAAGCCGCGGCAGGCGTTCAGTGCGCTCCACAGGCAGCAGGCCACGGCAAACGCGGACACGGCGCAAAACGGCAGGCCGATGGCGTCCGAGCCTGTGATGGCCAGCACGACCGCATCGAGCGCGGAAAAGACGCAGTTGAGAAACACGAGCGATTCCAGTCCCGGCGTGCGGCGCACGAGATTGAAAAAGCCGTTCGTGATGACATCCAGACCGATGAGCATGACGGTCAGCTGCATCATCAGGCACACGAGCGCCGCGACGGACGGGCTGCTCCTGAGCACGCCGAACACCGGCAGGCCGAGCGAGATGTAGATCAGCGGAAGGCACACGAGCATGGCCGCCCGGCAGCGGAAACGCAGGGATTTGACCTGTCCGCCGTAGTATTTTGCGGCAGTTTCGGCGTCCGGCTCCGGGCCGAGATCCTCCTCGGCATTGGCCGAGGCGTGCACGGAGCTGTTATGCTCCCGGATGCGGTAAGCCACGGCGGCGAGCCGCGCCATGAGCGGGTTGAGCACCGCGTCCTGAAAGCTGCGGTGCGCGGGACGGTCCGCGCCTTCGTCCGCGGCGTAGTCACCGGCGCGGGCGTAGGATGTGCCGCCGGCCGCGCTGTCGTTCATGCCTTCTTCCGTCACGGCCTGAAACACGCGCGTCGGCTCTTCCGGTTCGGGTTCGGGGTCATATAGCCCCTCCGGAATTTCCGGTGGGGGGGAGACGGGGATCGCCGTGTCTTCCGCCGGGGGCTCCTCCTCCGGCTCCACCGGCTCGTCCGGCACGACCTCCGAGAGCTTCGAGGCGAAATGCTTTAGCCCCGAGATGCCTTTTTTGGCCAGACGTTTGGCATTGGCCTTCGTCTCGTTCCATTTTTCGACCTCTTCTTCGGTCGCGTGGTCACGCTGGCGCTTTGGCTGGTAGCGCTTGACGTCGTGATCCTCGTGCGGGGGCGTATCGGCAGCGGACGCTGCTGCCTCCGGGTCAGCGGCCTTCAATGCGCTGTCGAGCTCGGCGGACATGAGAATGTCTTCGGCCTCAGCGTCCTCGGCCTCTTCCTCTTCGATCATTTCCGCCGTGACGGGCCGGCTGCGATAGGCCGGCTGCGGACGGGGCGCGGGCGCGTCCGTCTGAAAATCTTTATATTCGTCCAGAATGGATTCCAGGGAGTATTCTTCTGCATCCAGATCAAAAGAAACGTCCTCTGGCGAGCGATCAAATTGGTCCATATGGTCAACTCCTTTTAATAGCGTAGGGGGTGCGGGCGCTCAGCTCCGCTGGCGCAGCGCCTCATAGAGCAGCACGGCCGCGGCCGCGGATGCGTTGAGCGAGGAGATCTGCCCGCGCAGCGGGATGCTGACGAGAAAGTCACACTTTTCCCGCACCAGCCGGCTGATGCCGGTGCCCTCCGACCCGATGACGATGCAGGCCGGGCCGGTCAGATCCGTTTTCCACAGCTCGTTTGCGCCCTCGGCGGCAGTGCCGTAGATCCAGAGACCGTTTTTCTTGAGCGTCTCGATCGCGGCGGCGAGATTCGGCACACGCGCGACGGCCATGTGCTCGAGCGCGCCGGCAGAGGTCTTGTCCACGACGGCGGTCAGGCCCGCGCTGCGGCGCTTCGGGATGATGACGCCGTGCGCGCCGACGCACTCGGCCGTGCGGATGATGGCGCCGAGGTTGTGCGGATCGGAGATCTCGTCGCACAGCACGAGAAACGGCGCCTCGCCGCGCTCGGCCGCGATGGCGAGCATATCCTCGATCGTGCTGTATTCCTTGACGGCGCACAGCGCGATCACGCCCTGATGCGCGTGCGTCTGGCTCATGGCGTCGAGCTTGCGGCGGTCGGCCTCCGTGACGACGATGCCGGCGCTGCGCGCCTTCGAGGCGATGTGCCCGAGCGTCTTGTCCACGTCGCCCTTGGCGATGAAGATCTTGTCGATCGTGCGGCCCGCGCGCAGGGCCTCCATGACCGCGTTGCGGCCCTCGATCAGATCGTTGCGCGCTTCATTTTCAAATTCCTGTATTTGTTCCATGATATACCTATACCTTACGACATAATAATACAGATATCATCATACCACACGATCGCCCATTTAGAAAGCACAAATTACGATTCCGGATATTTTTTTATGGACTTTGCGGTTTTAAGAAGGTATCATGGACATACGTTGTATTTACGGAGGAACCCAATGAGAAAACTGATGAACAAAATCGACCGGTTTTGCTATGCGCACCCGCGTTTTGGCATTCCGAACCTGATGCTGATCATTGTCATCGGCAACGCGGCCGTCTGGCTGCTGACGAAAATGGACACGACCGGGCAGATCGCCTCGCTGTTGTGCGGCTCGGCGCAGGGCATCCTGCACGGGCAGGTCTGGCGCCTGGTGACGTATGTGTTCGTGCCGACGGAGGCCAGCCCCATCTGGCTGCTGGTGATGCTGTATTTTTACTACTGGATCGGTTCGTGCCTCGAACGCGAGTGGGGCAACGGCAAATTCACGATCTATTACGTGAGCGGCATGCTGCTCACGGCAATCTACGGCGTGGTGCTCTCGGCCATCCTCGGGCGCGACGTGATCGTCTCGACCACGTACCTGAACCTGTCGATGTTTTTTGCCTTTGCTACGCTCTATCCGGATATGCAGGTGCTGCTGTTTTTCATCATCCCGATCAAGGTGAAGTATCTGGCATATGTGGACGCGGCGCTGTTCGTGCTCGGCGTCGTCACGACGTCGTTCCCGCTGAACCTGCTGCCGGTGGTGGCGGTGCTCAACTATCTGGTCTACTGCGGCGACTGGCTGTTTGACTTTTTCCGCCCGTCGCACGTGCGCCAGCGGCAGAAAACGGTGAACTTCAAGCGCGAGGCCCGGCGCATCCAGCGCGAGCAGGCAAACAAGCCTTATCACTATAAATGCGCCGTCTGCGGCCGCACGGATGTGGATCATCCGGAGCTGGAGTTTCGCTACTGCTCGCGCTGCGTGGGCTACCACTGCTTCTGCCAGGATCACATCAACAACCATGTCCATTTCACGGAGTGACCGCCATGCAGACCAGAGGAATGAAACGGGAATATGAAGTCGCGGTGCTCGATCCGGCGGGCAACGTCACGGCCATCGTGCTCTCGGACGTGCAGGCCGCGGAGCGCGCGCGCATCGCGGCGCAGCTGCTGCGCCTGCCGGAGCTGCACATTGAGCAGGCCGCTTTTCTGACCGCGCCGCGCTGCGGCGGGGAGATCCGGCTGGAGATGATGGGCGGTGAATTTTGCGGCAACGCCCTGCGCTGCGCGGGGTTTTATCACGCGTTGCGCACCGGCGCGCAGGGGAAAACCTGCGTTCTTGCCGAGATCAGCGGGGCGGAAGGCGTTCAGCCGGTCATGGCGGACACAGCGGCGGGGGAGGCGTCCACGGTGATGCCGCTGCCGCGCGCGGTGCAGCCGGCCGATTGGCCGGACGTGCAGGCCGTGCGCGTGACATTCGACGGCATCACGCACTTTGTCATGGATCGCGCGCAGCCGGACGATGCGCTCGTGCAGCGTGCCATTGCCGCCGCGCCGGAGGCGAGCGCCGTCGGCGCGCTGTTTCTCGACCGGGCGGCCGGCAGCATGCAGCCGGTCGTGTTCGTGCGTGAGACCGGCTCGTGCGTCGCGGAGACGAGCTGCGCCTCCGGCAGCGTCGCCACGGCCGTCGTGCTCACGGCGGACTTTGCCGACGGCATTACGGAGATCGGCATCGGCCAGCCGGGCGGCACGCTCGAGGTCGGCGTGCAGCGCGCCCACGGCGCGGTGACGGGGCTGTCCATCGGCGGCCCGGTGCGTCTGGCGCAGACGCTGACCGTTACCCTGGCGGACGCGCCGTGTTAATTCGTAAACTATGCTTGCATATTCGCGCACAATCATGTAGCATATTGCTAGATATTGCGCAGGAAACGGTACATAAAGTATCAAAAACTGCTGTTTATGGAGAGGAGAATGTGTGATGAAATGTCCCCGCTGCGGTCATGAAATGACGCTCGATACCCATCGGAAGTATGCGCTGAATATGTGCTATGAGTGCGGCTATATCGAAGGCCGCCTGATCGACCCCGAGAAGAAGGGCGAGACGAACTTTGAGCGCATGAAGAAGCTCAATTTCAACGAAATGGTCGCGTTCCTGACCAAGGGCCTGAACCTGGACGAGGCCAAGTTGGCCGACTGGCTGGACGACGAGGTCAAGTGACCTGCACCACCGCATTTTGCACGCCGTACCCGATCGCGGGTGCGGCGTGCTTCTGCGCTGGACGAATGCGGCAGATCGCCGAGAATTTTCTTGACACGCTGTGAGCGCCATTGTGCCATTGTATAATGCCAGTGCGTGGATATGTGTCTGCTTTTGTGGCGCACTTTTCTTTTTTTGCGGCAGTTTGACGTATCTAACATCGAAGAACTAGTCGGGATCATGCACGCCCGGTCGGTGCAGATACGCCGGAGCGCGCTTTTCTTTTCCGCAAGAGTTAGATTGCTCTAGTTTAAATTAGATGAATCTAACTTAAACTTCGCAACGAATCATTTGGAGGAAACATTCATGCAGCAATTATTCAAACGAATGCTGTCGGTGCTCCTTGCGGCCGCCGTTTTGCTGTCGCTGACGGTGACGGCGCTTGCGGCCGACGACGGCGCGGACGCGGCGCTCACGGCGGCGGATTATGCCGCTGCGGACGCGCTGTTCAACGCGCTCGAGGACGTGGAGCAGACGGCGGCGCGGCGGGATGCATCCGCAGACGGGCGCACACAGGCCATCTGCGACTATCTCAACGCGCAGGACGCGGTCGTGCCCGGCTCGGTCGAGACGAGCGGCGAACGGATCACCTGGATGACGGAGCAGGGCATCGCCTGTGCCTATTCTCCGCGTCTGGAGCAGATCGCGGCGGCGGCGGAGCCCACGGCTGACGATACGCCCGATGTGCAGACGCGCTCCTACGCCGCGCGCGGCACGCAGCACGGGCGCGATGTGTACCTGTTCCAGCCGTACTACGGCGTTGACCGCAGCTTCACCGAGCAGTACCAGAAGGAGGCCCAGCGCGTGGCGCAGGCGTCCGAGGGTACCTATCACTACTATAAAGGTGATGCGGCGACGATCGACGCCGTTGCGGACGCGATCACGGACGGCGGCGTTGTCTTCTTCGACTCGCACGGCTCGACAGATTACGAAAACGGCGAGGACTACACCTCCGGCGCCACGACGTCTTACCTCTGCCTGCAGACGGGCGACGGCCTGACCAAGGCGGATTATGACGGCGGGCACGCCGTTTACAGCAGCACGAGCGGCAGCATGAAATATTTCCTCGTGGACGGCACGGTCATTGCCGACCACATGGACGCCGACGCGCAGGCCAACAACGGCCTGCTCTGGATGGCGATCTGCCTCGGCATGGCGACCGACGGCCTGGAAAAGCCGCTCATGGACCGCGGCCTCGGCGCCGTTTATGGTTACAGCCAGTCGGTCACATTTGTCGGCGACTATACGTTTGAGGCTGTGTTCTTTGACAGCCTGCTCGGCGGCAGCACCGTCGCCGAGGCGATCACGGACATGAAGACGGCCTGCGGCGCATGGGACTGCTCGCCGCAGATCTGCCAGGCCAACGGCATGTCCGCCAACTATCAGATGACGACGCTGGAGGAGGCGCAGCGCGGCCGCGCCGCATTCCCGATCGTCGTCTCCGCGGATGATACCTATCCCGGCCACGGCAATGTCGATGCGCTGCAGGATGTCAACTCCGGCTGGGCGCTGCTCGACCGCTACGCACTGACGGCGGACACCGACACGCCGGAGCACGGCTCCGTGACGCAGCGGGGCATGACTATCACGGCCAATGCCAACACCGGCTATTATGCCTCCGGCTACACCGTCACGCCCGAGGGCGCGGCGACCGTGCAGCAGAACGGCAATACCTTCCGCATTTCCGCACTGCGGCAGGACTGCAAGGTGACGATCCACTTTGCTGCCAAGACGCCGGCGGCCGTGCACTTCTCCGTGCCGGACGGCGTGACGCAGCCGGATGTCGCCGGTTATATCGGCGATCCGATCACACTCCCGCAGCCGACGGGCACGCCCACGGCTGACGCACAGGATTATCACTTCGTCGGCTGGACGACCGAGCCGGTCGAGACCCCGGCCGTGAGCGCGCAGGTGCTCCGCGCGGGTGAGCGCTATGATGTCACAGGTGCGGAGACAACGCTCTACGCGCTCTATCAATACTTTGCCACGCCGGATGGGCGGACGCCTGCGTTCTCCACTGTCACGGCGGACACGGATGACTGGAGCGGGACGTATGTCCTGCGCGGCGGTGACAGCGTCCTGCACTGTGACGGCACCGTTTACGGGGCGGCGCTTGGCAGCACCGCTGCTGCCGTGCCGCTTGCCAATACCGGCATCACCGTGGACGCGGACGGAAATGTCTCCGGCGTTTTCGGCACGTATACCGTGCAGATCACGCGCGTGCCCGGGACGGAACAGTATACCATCCGGCTCGGCGGCGCAATGTCATCGCTGTATCTGGCCTGCCGCTCGAACAGCGACCAGCTCAATTCCGACGTGGACGGCAGCAGCAGCTATGCCCGCTGGCTCATCAGCTGGAAGGATGGCCGCGTTGTCATTCAAAATGCACGCTTCATGGCGCGCAGCCTGCAGTTCTGCGCGGATAAGCAGTATTTCCGCTGCGTGCGCAGCACGGAGACCCCGCTGACGCTCTATCGCGGCGAGACCAGCGGCCTGTGGTACACCACACAGCTGCAGTCGGCCCATGAGCACCAGTATGTGGAGTCCGCCCGTCAGGCGGCGACCTGCACGGAGCCCGGATGGGTGGAATATGCCTGCACCGTCTGCGGCGGCACCTATCGTGACACGCTCGCCCCGCTCGGCCATGCATTTCATGACAAGGCTTCCGCCGCCTGCGCGCAGGAAGCGACCTGCACCGAGCCTGCGCAGTATTACGTGCAGTGCGACCGCTGCGATGCCGTCAGTGAGACGCTGACGGTCGCGGCCGGCGATTCGCTCGGCCACAGCTATCAAAACGGCGTCTGCGTCCGCTGCGGCGCGCTGATGCCGGTCACGCCGTTCGACGACGTGCCGGATGACGCCTATTACACCGAAGCCGTCTATTGGGCCAAGCGCTGCGGCATCACGAACGGCGTCAGCAGCACCTGCTTTGCCCCGAACGCGACGTGCACGCGCGCGCAGATCGTGACCTTCCTCTGGAACGCCGCCGGCAAACCGGAACCGAGTTCCCTGACCGTCCCGTTTACGGACGTGTCGGCGGATGCTTACTACTACAAAGCCCTGTGCTGGGCGGTCGAACGCAAGATCACCAACGGCACGAGCGGCACGACCTTCTCCCCGAACGGCATCGTGACGCGCGCACAGGCGGTGACGATGATGTGGCGCGCCGCCGGCAGCCCGGAGGTCGCCGCGGATCAGACGTTCACGGACGTTCCGGCAAATGCGTATTACGCGGCCGCAGTGCGCTGGGCCGCCGCCAATAAGATCACGACGGGCACGGGCAACAACTGCTTTTCGCCCGCGGCCCCCTGCATTCGCGCGCAGATCGTGACGCTTTTGTACAATCAACTGCATGCATGATATGCCGGGACCGACCGGCGGAAAGGGAAGGTGAGGCCGCACACAGATCCGCTGAATGCACAAACAATATACATATCATATTTTTTCAGGAGGTAATGACCAACCCATGAACAAGGCAATCACCAAACGGCTCCTGTCCCTGGTGCTGCTGGTGGTCATGCTCGTCGGCTGCGCGCTCCCGGCCTATGCCGCGGACACCGGCGCGAGCGGCGATCTGACCGCAGTGTATGCCCAGGAGGGCACGAGCTACAAGGACGGTGTCTATGAGGGCACCGGAAAGGGCTTCAAAAATGGCGAGATCAAGGTCAAAGTGACCATCACCGACGGCAAGATCGCCAAGGTGGAACTCGTCAGCCAGGAAAAGCAGAGCTATTGGGAAACTATGAATGTCGCCTCGCTCTTTGACGATATCGTCAAGGCCAACGGCACCGAGATCGACGGTGTTTCCGGCGCGACCATGAGCAGCAACGGCGTCAAAGCCGCGGTCAACGACGCGCTGAGCAAGGCGCTCGTCACCGAGCCGGAGCAGCCGGACACCGGCATCTTTGCCGCCGGCACCGGCGCGAAGTCTGACCCGTATCTGATCCGCACGGTCGACCAGATCAAGGCGTTCGCGGCCTCGGTCAACGGTGGTGAGACCTACGCGAGCCAGTATGTTACGCTCGACGCCGATCTCGACCTCACCGGCGAGAGCTGGACGCCGATCGGCGGCGACAGCGGCAGCTTCAACGGCATCTTCAACGGCGACAACCACACGATCGCCGGCCTGACCATCGGCACGAAAGCCGAGCCCGCCGCGTATGAGTATGCCAGCCTCTTCGGCCTTGTCGGCAAGGGCGGTGCGATCCGCAACCTGGGCGTCAAGGATGCGTTCATCAACAACAAGACCACGGATGAAGACCCTGCAGTCGCCATTCTGGCGGCCGGCACCGGCGACAGCAGCGTGATCGACGGCTGCTGGGTCAGCGGCACGATCATCAGCGATGCGGCCGGTGACAACAACTACACCTACGTCGGCGGTGTCGTCGGCAATAACGGCGGCAAGAGCCTGGTGTGCAACACCTGGGCGGACGTGCAGATCGTGGCCAAGGGCAGCGATACCGGCGCGGGCGGGATCGTCGGCTGGACGAGCAACGATTCCGCGGTCATCAACTGCGCGGCGTTCGGCACGATCGGCAACTACTGCGAAGGCTCCATGATGTACGGCGCAGGCGGCATTGTCGGCTACAGCTGCGGCGCGATCTACGCCTGCTACTCCGACGTGACCCTGCACATGGACGCCATGTCCGATGCGGGCGACGGTTCCGATGTCCCCATCGGCGGCATCGCCGGCGCGCCGGCGTATTGCACGGCCGCTTACCGCTGCTGGTTCAACGCCGACGCGGCGCAGACCTATTATAACGATGAAGCGGTGGCAGAGCCGGTCGCGGTCGGCTATTCCACGCTCAGCTACTCGGTCAGCGACCAGGAAGAGTGCGCCGGTCTGACGTCGGCGGAGCTCACCTCCGGCGTGCTGGAGACGAATCTTGCCGACGCGCTCACGGAGGAAAAGCTTGCCGATGCGCAGGCGTATTTCTCCAGCAAGGCCGTCGGCCTGCTGGGCAACGGCGTTACGATGAACAGCCTGCTGAGCATGAGTGAAAACGGCTGGAACAGCTGGCAGGTCGAAAACGGCCGCCTGCTGCCGACCGGTGAGGGCAGCAATCAGCCTGTCGATCCGAGCGACTTCTTCGCCGGCGGCGAGGGCACGCAGGCTGACCCCTACCGCATCGAGACTGAGGCGCAGCTGCGCGGTTTCGCTGAGGCCACCCAGAACGGCAAGCTCAGCACCACGAACCTGTACATCCGGCTCGATGCCGATATCGCGCTCTCGGATGAGCCGTGGACGCCGATCGCCAAGTTCGGCGGCAGCTTTGACGGCGACGGCCACACCGTTTCCGGCATGACCATCGGCACGAGCGCGCAGCCGTCGGATCGCACCAGCGCCGGTTTCTTCGAGACGCTGGCAAACGGCGCGTCGGTCAGCAACCTCAAGCTGACGGACGTTTCGGTCAACGTCGTGCGCACGGGCAGCAGCCTGGATGATACCGTCTATGCCGGCGGCCTGATCGCCGGCGGCCAGACCATGGGCGCCGACGTCCGCATCGACAACTGCTCGGTCACGGGCGGTACCATTTCCGCGTCCTCCGGCATGCACGTGTACGCGGGCGGCCTCGCTGCCAGACTCGGCGGCACCAACTACGTTACCAACTGCTACACGGATATCGACGTCGCGGCCACCAGCAGCAAGTATGTTGCCAACGCGGCCGGCCTTGTTGGCACGTTCGGCAGCAGCAGCTTCGTCGGCAACTGTGCCGCGCTCGGCGATGTCACCGCCAGCGGCAACAGCCTGCAGTATAACCGCACCAGAGCGGGCGGCCTGCTGGCCTCGGCCCCGTTCCTGACGGAAAACTGCTACGCGGCCGGCAGCGTCACTCTGACGAATGCCAGCAGCGACTATGACGCCTATGCCGGCATGCTCATCGGCGAGCAGAGCGGCAGTGCCGTCGTGGACAGCCACTACAGCAGCAAGGCGGTGCTCACCGTCAACGGCGAGAGCAAGGACCTCATCGCGGTCGGCAAGACGCCTGACAGCTGGTACAGCGGCATCAACTACAACAAGATCACGGCGCAGGACGACGTTACGAACGACGCCTTTGCCGCCGTTATGAACCAGGGCATCTCCACCGAGGGCCTCGCCGCGACGGATGAATACCTCATCAACAGCGGCAAGTTCTCCGGCTACACGGCCGCGGGCCTTGCGGCCATGCGTCCGGCGGTCTGGCAGAGCTGGGGCGCTGCCGACGGCAAAGTCCTGCTCGGCGTGAAGGCCGAGAGCATCTTTGCCTCCGGCACCGGCACCAAGGCCGATCCCTTCGTCATCAAGACGGAGGCGCAGCTGCGCGCATTTGCCGCCTCCACCACCGGCGACAACGCGGTTGACTACGCGGGCCAGTATGTCGCGCTCGACGCGGACATCACCCTCAACGGTGCGTGGACGCCCATCCACTACTTCGCCGGTAACTTTGACGGCCGCAACCACACCGTCTCCGGCGTGCGCATCGGCACCGAGCTCGCGCCGCTCGAGCAGAAAAGCGTCGGCTTCTTCGACGTGCTGGCAAACGGCGCCACGCTCTCGAACCTGAACCTGACCAACGTTGCAGTGTACGGCAAAATCACCGCTGACTATGAACGTCCGTTCGTCGGCGGTCTCGTCGGCGGTAACCTCGGCATGGGCAAGAATGCGCGCATCGATCACTGCTCCGTCGTGGGCGGCATCGTCAGCACGGAGGGCAAGCAGTGGGCGTATGGCGGCGGCCTGACCGCATCGCTCTACCTCGATGCTTACCTCACCAACTCCTGGACGGATGTGACCGTGCAGGTCAAATCCACCGAAGGCCTGTGCTCGGCCGGCGGCCTCGTTGCCACGAACTCCAACGGCAGCATGATCGCCAACTGCGCCGCCCTCGGCGACGTGACGGCCATTTCGGGCTATACGACCTCTTCCAAGGTAAGCGCCTCCGTCGGCGGTCTCGTCGGCCAGGCGACCGGTCTGTTCCACAACTGCTACGCAGCCGGCAATGTTGCACTGACGATGGCCATCACGCCGGATGAACCGGCCGTGGGCAGCCTCATCGGCCAGATGTCCACGGGCCGCAGCTACAACGGCATCGTGACCGACTGCTACTATAACAGCAAGGCTACCGTGTCTGTCAACGGCACGTCCGGCAGCGCGACCGCCATCGGCGATCTCGTCAGCGGCGACACGAACAACGTCGCCGGTGTGGACACCTCCAGCGCCGCCTTTGTCGACACCATGAACCACGGCCTGACGGCCGAGGGTCTCGCCGCCACGGACAAGTTCCTCACGAGCGACGACATCGACTTCACGACCGACATGCTCATTGCCATGCGTCCCGCCGCGTGGTACGGCTGGGAAGCGCGCGACGGCAAGACCGTGCTCGGCGCGGACGTCTTTGTCCAGCCCGACGCGCCGGTGCTCGACTTCTTCGAGAGCGGCTCCGGCACGGAGGCCGACCCCTGGGTCATCCAGAACCCTGACCAGCTCAAGGCGTTTGCGGCTTCGTTTGCCAAGACGGATTACTCCGGCAAATACATCGTCCTCGGCGCGGACATCGACCTCGCAGGCGAAGCCTGGACGCCGATCGGCCACCTGGCCAACGGCACGCAGGCCTTCCGCGGCAGCTTCGACGGCCAGGGCCACAAGATCTCCAACATGGCCATCGGCAGCAAGACCGCCCCGGTCAGTGCGGAGCAGCGCGTGTACTTCGGCCTGTTCGCAGCGCTCATGAACGGCTCCGTTGTGGAAAACCTCGGCATGGAGAACGTCAGCATCCACCTCATGGCCGATAAGGAGTCCGCCATCGGCGGCGCGCTGGCCGGCTGCTGCGACCTTGCCATCATCAACAACTGCTGGGCGACCGGTGACATCACCGCGCGCACCGAAGACGGCGAGTACAAAAACAACAGCTTTGCCGGCGGCCTGATCGGCTACAGCCAGCGCAGCTACATCCTCAACTCCTGGACCGACGTCACGCTCGATGCCTTCTGCAAGACGGCCAACGCCGAGGCCGGCGGCATCACTGCCATGAACGCCTACGGCATGATCGTTAACTGCTACACGTTCGGCGATATCTCCGGTGAGACCGACCGCGAGAACGTGGACGACGGCGGCGTGACCTACCTCGGCGGCATCGCAGGCTGCCAGGCCGGTACCATCGCTAACTGCTACACCACCAGCAACTGCACCTCCCGCAGCTGGACGCGCTATGTCGGCGCCATCGCCGGTATGGCCACCGCCATCAGCGAGAGCTACGACTCCTACTTCAGCGACGGCGCGCAGCTGACCATCAAGGATCAGACATTCGACCCGCCGGTCGCGTTCGGCAGCCAGGTCCCGTCCGGCTACAATGAGGACGGCGAATTCATGAGCGGCTCGTTCGTCAGCAACGTCGAGGCGCTCCCGGCAGCGGACATGACCGCGCAGGCACTCGCCGACAAGCTCAACGGCAACTTCGGCGCGTTCCCGATCTCGGAGGACGACCTGCCCGCCGCGCTGCGCACCTGGACGCTTCAGGACGGCGCCGTCGTGTTCGGCACCGACAACGCAAACATCACCTATGTTCCGGTCGAGCGCCCGGATCCGAGCATCAACTACGATTACAAGGACGTACGGCCGCGACGCGAACAAGAAGGTCATCGTGCGCATCACAGTGGCCGACAAGAAGATCGTCTCCGCCGAGGTCGTCGCCCCGGCCGACTTTGACGCTGCCAACAGCGAGAGCATTCTCGCGGCGCTGCTCAAAGACCAGACTGTGAAGAACGCCTCCGACGGTACGAGCGATGACCAGACGCTCAAAGCGGCGCTGTCCGTCGCCGTCAACAAGGCGCTGCTCGGCGATACGAGCACCTATGATCCTGCCGATCCGTCCTCCATCTTCGCGGGCGGCACCGGCACGCAGAACGATCCATATCAGATCGCAACGGCGGCGCAGCTGCGCGCCTTTGCCGCGGCGGTCAACGCCGATGAGCACTTCGACGGTGAGTACATCGTGCTCACGGCCGATATCGACCTCGGCGACGCCCAGTGGATGCCGGTCGGCAGCGCGGGCGGCCACTACTTTGCCGGTATCTTCGACGGGCAGAACCACTGCATCCGCGGCATGAAGATCGGCACGCAGGAAACGCCTGCGGACTATGTTTCCGCCGGCCTGTTCGCCTGCATTGACGGCGCAGTCGTGCGCAATCTCGCCGTGGCGGATGCGGAGATCTACATCGCGCGTCTGGATGCCGTGCGTACCTATGCCGGCATCATCGCCGGTGTCACCGACAACAGCGAGACCGGCGCCGGAGCCGTCATCAACAACTGCACCGTCTCCGGTACGATCTACAACAAGTCCGTTGACTGGAGCCAGAACGGCGGCATCACGGCCTACTGCTACAACAGCATGATCCTCAACTGCGGCGCGCAGGTCGACATTACGTCGATCTCGACCGGCGGCACGGCGCTCGCCGGCGGCATTGTCGGCCAGGACGGCTTTGCCATCGTCGCCAACAACTATGCCCGCGGCAGCATCTATGCCGAGGCCGGTGTCAACTCCGCCACCATCGGCGGCATCGCCGGCATGCAGGCCGGTGTGGCCGGCAACAACTACGCCGACGTGAAGCTGGTGTCCAAGAACGCCACCGGCGATATCGGCGGCATCACCGGCCGCAACACCGCCATCGGCACGATCATCTACGGCTACTTCAACAAGGAGCAGGAGCAGCGCTCCGGCAACTCGGTCATCGCCGAGCCCAAGGCGGTCGGTGAGAACGTGACCATGCTCGGCAACACCGGCGTTGTCAAGGAGACCGCCGGCATGACCGCGGCGGAGCTCCGCAGTGAGGCCTTCCGCGACCTGCTCAACGACAACCAGTGCGAGGATAAGGAATTGCGCACGGCACTTGCCCAGGGCATTTCCGACTTTGACATCGTGGTGCGCGAAGCCAAGCTCACGATCGACAGCTGGGTGCTCGACGGCATCGTCCGCCAGGGCAATGCGCCGACGATCCCCGTGCTGCAGTCTGCGGCCGCTCCGGTCATCGACCCGAACGGCGGCACCTTCACCGGCAAACAGACGGTCACCATCACCTGTGCGACCGAGGGCGCGCGCATCTACTACACGCTCGACGGCAGCGACCCGACGGCCGACAGCACGCTCTACACCGGCGCGTTCACGCTCACGGAGTCCGCAACGGTCAAGGCCATCGCCGTCAAGGACGGCTGCACGGCCAGCGAGATCGTCACGGCAGCGTTCACGAAGGACAAGCCCGCCATCGTCTTTGTCGATGTGGCGGAGGACGCCTGGTACTACGACGCCGTCCAGTGGGCCGCAGATGCGGGTGTCACGAACGGCACGAGCAAGGATCATTTCTCGCCCGATATGAGCTGCACCCGCGCGCAGGCGGTCATGTTCCTGTGGAACGCCGCCGGCAAGCCGACGCCCAAGTCGATGAACAATCCGTTCGTGGACGTCTCGGAGGATGCCTACTACTATCAGGCGGTGCTCTGGGCCGTGGGCGAGGGCATCACGAACGGCACGGATGACCATCACTTCAGTCCCAACCTGACTGCGAACCGTGCGCAGTGCGTCACGTTCCTGTACCGCTATGTCGGCGCTCCGGCTGTGGAGAACAAGACGACGTTTGCCGACGTCCCGGCAACGGCTTACTATGCCGATGCCGTGGCGTGGGCTGCGGCCGAGGGCGTTACGAACGGCACGAGCAGCACGACCTTCAGCCCGCTGATGAACTGCACACGTGCGCATATGGTGCGCTTCCTGTATAACTACTTCGCCAAGTGAGCCGCACCCGGTAACGCACATACCAAAACCTGAGCACGAGCCGGCCGTTTCTTCGGAAACGGCCGGCTTTTTGCGCGGCAGCTGGATGCATGGATCCGACAAATTTCCTTCGAATTTTTCAACTTTTTTCGGTGAATGCGTGCCTTGACGCGCGCCGGATACGGGTGTTATCATCAAGCCATCAAACGCGAAGACACAGAGTAGTAAGCAGGAACGTCCTTTCAGAGAAGTGCCGGGTGGTGCGAGGCACAAAGCGTACAGACCTGCCGAACTGGCTGAACAGCGGCTGCGCTGAACGATGAGTAGGTGCAGACGGGTGCGCCCGTTATTGTGCAGGGATATGATGGTATCCCGTGTGAGTGCGTCCCCTGATTTGGGGGCGAAGAAGAGTGGTACCGCGGAGGGTTTTCGGCCTTTCGTCTCTTCTGCCAGAGGGCAGGAAAGACGGAGGGTTTTCTTTTTTCCTGCCAAACCATCAGATCATTTTGCAGGAGGAACGAATCATGAAAACCCAAACCAGAACCAGAACCATACCCAAGACCCCGTTTTTTGCCGCCTTCTCGGTCGGCGCGGTGCTGTTTTCCGCGCACGCCGGCGGCGGCTTTGCGACCGGCAACCAGGCCAATACGTATTACGTCGGCCTCGGCTGGGCCGGCATCGTGTCGGCCATCGTGGCCATGCTGCTGCTCACGCTCACGATGCGTGAGGCCATGATCATGTACAATTCCCGCGGCCTGACGAGCTATAAGCAGCTGTTCGAGACGCTCTACCACCCCTTTGACAAGATCGAGTGGCTGTTTGAGATCTTCTTTTACATCATGGTGCTCATGGCCGTCGCGGCGGCCATCTCGGGCGCGGCGTCCGCGCTGCGGAGCTATTTCGGCGTGAACTATTATCTCGGCGTTGTGGCCGTCGGCTGCCTCGTCTTGCTCCTGACCATTTTCGGCGCCGGCATCGTCCGCGCGGCGTCCACCTATATGGGCATCGCCATCCTCGTCACCGCCATCACCATCTACGCCATCGGCATTTTCAAGAGCGAGTCGCCGCTGTTCACGGTGCTCTCCGCGGATTTCCGGACGACCGGCTTTGCCAATGTCCCCAAAGCGATCTTTAATGCCTTCACCTATGCCGGCTTCCAGTGCGTCACGCTCCCGACCATGATCGCCTGCGGCACGACCATGCGCAGCAAGCAGGGCTGTGCCAAGGCCATGTGGATCTCCTTTGTCATGAATGCGGTCGCGCTCGTGCTCTCCGTGTTCATGCTCATCTGCTGGCGCGGCGTCTACACCGCCGTGGACGGCGGCACGACCATCCCCACGCTCACCGTCTGCAATTCGATGGGCATCCGCGCGCTCACCGCAGTTTACGGCGTCTGCCTCATGCTCTGCCTTATCTCCACGGGCGTGACGACGATCTTCGGCTTCGTCGCCCGCTTTGAGAAGCTGCCGATGTTCCGCGGCATCCAGTCCGCGCCGGTGCGCAGCGCCATCGTGTCCGCGTTCATCATCATTTTGTCCATGTCCATCTCCATGGCCGGCCTCACGAACATCATCAAGTACGGCTATGGCTACTGCGGCTATCTCGGCATCGCGGTCGTGGTCGTTCCGTTCCTGACCGTCGGCGTGTACAAAAACCGCAAGTACATCCGCGAGCACGGCCTTGCGCAGGGCTTTGCCGCTGCGCAGCCCGAGGCCGAAGCGGCCGAGGAAGTGGCATCCGCCGCTATTCCCGCTGAGGCAAAATAACAAAAAAATCACCCCGCAGCAGAGCTTCTGCTGCGGGGCGTGCTTTTCACGTATGGTTTTCTTATGCTGCCGGTTCCCACTCGACCGTGTCGAGCACGGCCAGCAGCTGGTCGCCCTTGTCCGCGAACCAGTCAGCGCCCGGATCGGCCCAGGCGACGATGCCGCTGTTTTTGCCCTGAAAGCTGAGAAACGTCCAGTTTTTGTTGCCGTCATAATACCCGGCGGAGACGTTGTCTCCAGCGAGCGTCAGGGCCTCTTCCTTCAGCCCTGTGCCGCACACGCCGAAGCTGTCCGACCAGTACAGCTGCACGCAGCTGTCCGAGCCGCTGTCCGGCCAGATCTTCACGCCGAAGCAGGCTTCCGAGTCGTCGAGCGTCCCTTCGGGGCAGACTTCATACTTCCAGCCGTCCGGCACCTGCACGCGCAGCGTTCCGGCAGTTCCGGATGCGGTCACGGTTTCAGCGGGCGTCGGTGTTGACGGAGATACGGTCGTGGCCTGTTTGCCGCAGCCGGCGGGGAGGAGGAACAGCAGGGCCAGGATCAGTGCGGGGAGCAGTCTTGCTTTTTTCATAAATAACCACCTTCCTTTACTGGAAAAGACGGTGTTCCTGGCAAAAGGTTTCGCATATTTTCTGCACATAGGAGATACGCCGCGGATTCCGGTCGGGCGCAAACCCACGCTCATCATCTGTTCGCCTGCGCGGCAGTTTCCCACCGGCGCGATCATGCCCATGACGCGCCGCATGGAGCTGGTCGCGTTCGCCAAACGCACCGGGGCGTATCTCCTGGAGGACAATTTTGAGAGCGAGTTCAACTATGAAGCTCCACCGACGTCCTCGCTCTTCGAGCTTGCACCGGAGTGTGTGCTCTCCGTCGGGACGTTCAGCAAGGTGCTCTTTCCGTCCGTGCGGCTGGGCTACATCGTGGCGCCGCGGCAGCTGGTCGCCTCGTTGTGCACGCAAAAGCGCCTGTCTGACCACCACACCAATTCGCTCGATCAGCTTGCACTGGCGGCGTTTTTGCGCGATGGGGAGCTCGAGCGGCACACCCGCCGCATGAAAAAGAAATACAGAGCCCGCCGTGATGATCTGACGGACTGCCTGCGTGCGCAGTTCGGGCCTGTGGTACACATCAGCGGCGGTGCTGCGGGCATGAATCTGGTCGCGGCCTTTGACGGGGTCGACTGCATGGATGTGCTCGTCCGGCGGATGCTGCAGCAGGGCGCTTACGCCGTGCCGGTCGAGCAGCAGGCCGCTGTGAAGGGCCAGCACAAAAACGAGCTCATTCTGCGCTATTCCGGCCTGACGCGCGACGAGCTTGCGCTCGGCGCAGCGCAGCTGAAAGCGCGGCGATCGCGCCCGATCGGCCGGTGGATGCATGGCAAAAAAGAAGCCCCCACGGCGGCCATACAACAATAGCCGCCGTGGGGGCTTTGGTGCGCCTGAAGGGACTCGAACCCACACGCTGAAAGCACGAGAACCTAAATCTCGCATGTCTACCAATTCCATCACAGGCGCAAACAGAAAGCGGCGGTATTGGCCGCCGCTCATAAGCCTCTATTTTGACACGGGGAGGTTCCCGAGGCGGAGCAAAACGCTGTATCCGCGCACCGTTACAAACGGCACAATTATCTTACCACAGCCGCGTCGGCTTGACAAGTGGGCAAACGCAAATGCCGCGCAAAACTTTCTTGTCCACGCAAATTGACAACCGTCCGGAAACCTGATATCATGCTCTGTCGAAAGCTAACTCAGGAGGGGTACAGAATGCAGAAATATACGGCGTCCGTCATCACGGCCGGGTGCCTCTGGGGCTTGATGGGTCTGTTCACGCGCACACTGGCGACCTATGGCGTGGATTCCACGGGCGCGATCGTGCTGCGCTGCGGCATTGCGGCGCTGCTGTTCGCCGTCACGCTGCTCGTGCGCGACCCAAAGCAGTTTCGCATTCGGCTCAAAGACATCTGGTGTTTTATCGGCACCGGCATCTGCAGCCTGCTGTTTTTCACGTATTGCTATTTTCAGGCCATCACGATCATGGACCTGTCCACGGCGGCCGTGCTGCTGTACACCGCGCCGTCGATCGTCATGATCCTCTCGCTGATCCTGTTTCACGAGCGTATCACGGTGCAGAAGCTCATCGCGCTCGTGCTGGCGTTTGCCGGCTGCTGTCTGGTGTCGCTCGTCGGCGGGGAGCACAAGCTCTCCACGGTCGGCATTCTCTACGGCCTCGGCGCGGGCTTCGGCTATGCGCTCTACAGCATCTTCGCCCGCTACGCGCTCGACCGCGGCTATTCGAGCAACACCATCAACTTTTATTCCTGCCTGCTGACCACCATCGGCGCGGCCATCATCTGGGGCGCGGCGCAGCCGCTCGGCGTCATGATCGGTTCGTGGAAGGGCTTCGGCCTGTGCACGGCGCTCGGCATCGTCACGTGCTATCTGCCGTATCTGCTCTATACCTATGGTCTCACAGGGCTCGAGACGGGTAAGGCGTCCATCCTGGCGTCGTTTGAGCCGGTCGTGGCGACGCTGGTCGGCATCTTCGTGTTCCACGAAAAACTCACACCGCTCAGCGCCCTCGGCTGCGTGTGCGTGCTCTCGGCCGTCGTGCTGCTCAATCTCAAACGCCGGCAGAAAGCAAACGAAATCCAATAAAGAAACCGTCCGCTCCCGATCGGGAGCGGACGGTTTTTGCGTATGCAGCTTATTTGTTGTTGTAGGCTTCGATGCCCTTGGCAAGCAGCTCCATGGAGCGCTTGAGGGCGTCCTGATTGATGACGTAGGCCATGCGGATCTCGTTGACGCCGGTGTGTGGGGTCTTGTAGAAGCTCTCGGCCGGGGTGAACATGAGCGTGTCGCCGTTGTCGTCAAACTCCTCGAGCATAAACAGCTGGAACTTCTCCGCGTCGTCCACGGGGAGCTTGGCCATGACGTAGAACGCGCCCTTCGGCTCGGAGTAAATGACGCCGGGGATCTTCTTGAGCCCCTCGACGAGCGTGTCGCGGCGGGCCTTGTATTCCTTGCGCACGGCGTCGAAGTACTCGGGGCCGACGGTGTAGAGTGCGGCGGACGCAACCTGGTCGATCGTCGAGGCGCACAGGCGGCCCTGGCACCACTTCATGGCGTTGTTGTAGAGATCGCTGTTGCGCGTGATCACACAGCCGATGCGCGCGCCGCAGGCGCTGAAGCGCTTGGACACGGAGTCGATGACGACGACGTTGTCCTCATATCCCTCGAGCTGCAGCAGGCTCATGAGCTTCTCGCCGCCGTAAACAAACTCGCGGTACACCTCATCGCCGATGATGAACAGGTTATGCTCCTTGGCGATGTCGGCCATGAGCCGGAGCTCTTCCTCGGTGAGGATCGTGCCGGTCGGGTTGCCGGGGTTCGTGAAGAGGATGGCGCGGGTGTGCTCGTTGATGCAGGCCTCGACGCGCTCACGGATGGCGAACTTGTAGTTTTCCTCAGGGGTCGTGGTGATTGGGCGGATGGTTGCGCCGGTCAGCGTGACAAACGTGCTGTAGTTTGGGTAAAACGGCTCGGGGATGATGATCTCGTCGCCCTCGTCGAGAATGCAACTGAGCGCGATCTGCAGCGCTTCACTGCCGCCGGTGGTGATGAGCACCTGCTTGTTGGTGATGGGCGCATCGATCTTGCCGTAGTAGTTGACGACCGCGTCGATCATCTCGGGCACGCCGTCGGACGGGGCGTAGGCCAGGACCGGCTGGCTGAAGTTTTTCACAGCCTCAAAGTAGGCCGCGGGGGTGGCAATATCGGGTTGGCCGATGTTCAGGTGGTAGAGTTTCTTGCCCTTTTTGGCAGCCTCGTTTGCATAGGGCGCGAACTTGCGCATGGGCGAGAGGCCGCATTTTTCGATCTTACTGGAAAATTTCATGTTGCTCCTCCGTTTTTCTTTGTATTTTTGGTTTCTTTTTTGCTCTCAAACACATTCATGATAACGCATTTTTTCCGAAACTACAACTGATTTTTTGGAAAAAACCGGCCACAAATTTAACAATCGCGCCCCATGGGGAAGAGAAAAACAAGAGGCCGCCGCAGCTTTGCGCTGCGGCGGCCGGTGCGTATCTGGTTTCGATGCGGGCTCAGACCTTGAAGTCCACAGAGGTCGCGCCCTGATCGTCCTGCTCGAAGGTGTAGTCCTTGCCGGGCAGGATGGCGTTGAGCAGGATGCCCACGATGGAGGAGACAGCCAGACCCGACAGGGACACGACGCCGATCTGGATGCTGCCGGAGTAGGTGATGCCGATGGCGAGCACGAGGATGAGCGCGGCGATGATGACGTTGCGGGTGTTGGTGAAATCGACCTTGTTCTCGACGACGTTGCGCACGCCGACAGCGGAGATCATGCCGTAGAGCACGAGGGACACGCCGCCGATGGTGGCCGTCGGCATGGCGGACACGAGGGCCGCGAATTTCGGGCAGAAGGACACGACGATCGCAATGCAGGCCGCGATGCGGATCACGCGGGGATCGTAGACGCGGGACAGGGCAAGCACGCCGGTGTTCTCACCATAGGTGGTGTTGGCCGGAGCGCCGAAGAGGGAAGCGAGGGTGGTGGCCAGGCCGTCGCCCAGCAGGGTGCGGTGGAAGCCGGGGTCGACCATGAAGTTCTTGCCGCAGGTGGAGGAGATGGCGCAGATATCGCCGATGTGCTCGACCATGGTGGCCAGCGACAGCGGCACGACCGTCAGCACGGCGGACCAGAGGACGCCGCTGTCGACCGGGCCGGCGAAGAGGTGGAACACGCTGTTTTTCCAGAAGATCGGCAGGCCGAACCACTTGGCGCTGCTGACGGCAGCGGCGACGGAGGCGCGCTCCGCGGGATCAACGATGAGTGCGAAGATGTAAGAGCCGAGCACGCCGAGCAGGATCGGGATGATCTTGGCCATGCCCTTGCCCCACATGTTGAAGCCGATGACGATCAGGATCGCGACGACGGCGACGAGCCAGTTGGCACGGCAGTTGGTGATGGCGGAAGAGGACAGCGTCAGGCCGATGGCGATGATGATCGGGCCGGTGACGATCGGCGGGAAGTAGCGCATGACTTTCTTGACGCCGAAGATCTTGAACAGGGTCGACAGGATGATGTACATCAGGCCCGCGATGGCGACGCCGAAGCAGGCGTATGCCAGCAGGTCGTTGTTGTAAATGGCGGAGCCGTCGGCGTTCGTGCCGATGGTGCGCACGGCGTTGTAGCCGCCGATGAAGGCGAACGAGCTGCCGAGGAAGGCCGGGACCTTACCCTTGGTCAGCAGGTGGAACAGCAGCGTGCCGATGCCGGCGAACAGCAGGGTCGTTGCGACGTCGAGGCCGGACAGCGCCGGGACGAGGACGGTCGCGCCGAACATGGCGAACATGTGCTGGAGACCCAGAATGAACATTCTGGGCGCGCCGAGTGTACGTGCGTCGTACACCGGCTCGGTACCGATGGAGCTTTTACTCATAGATTTTTTCCTCCCGTGAAAATTTAATCTATTCTTTATCCTCTCTCGAGGATGCAGACACTGTTCTCTCCGTCCGTTTCCTGCAGGCGGACGGCCACGACCTCGCTCTTGGAGGTCGGGATGTTCTTGCCGACGTAATTGGCCTTGATCGGAAGCTCCGAATGGCCGCGGTCGATCAGGGAAAAGAGCTGGATGCGCGCCGGACGGCCGAGCTGCATCACGGCGTCGAGCGCTGCGCGCGCGGTGCGGCAGGTGTAGATCACATCGTCGACCAGCACGACGGTCTTGCCCGCAATGGGGAAGGGAATGTCCGTCCGGTTGAGTACCGGCGCGTCCGCGACCGTGGACAGATCATCGCGGTAGAGCGTGATGTCCAGCTCGCCGACCGGCAGCTGCACGCCGTCGATCTTCTCAATGTTTTTTGCAAGGCGGCGGGCCAGCGGCACACCGCGCGTGCGGATGCCGATCAGGCACAGGTCGTCCGTGCCGTCGTTTTTCTCGAGGATCTCATGCGCGATGCGCACGAGCGTACGGTCGATGGCGGCTTCGTCCATGATCTTTGCCTTGAATTTCAGCTCCACAGCGATCCCTCCTCCGGGCATAAAAAAACACCCTGTCCGAATACAGACAAGGCGGCAACGCGCAGGGAGAGCCCGCAGTGATTCCATTGACCGTGACACCTTGCCGGTATCTCGTACCGACTTAAAAATATCAGCTTGCACAGCATACCACCGTATCTCGTGCTTGTCAACAGCAAATTCATATTTTCGTCACAAAAACTTGTCCCTCCCGTTTTCTGCGGGAGGGACAGGGTACAGGATCTTGTGGTCAGGCTTTCTTGAAGCTGTCCTTGAGCGCGACGGCCCGGTTAAAGACCAGATGCTCCGGAGCCGAGTCCTTGTTGTCCACGGCAAAGTAGCCGAGACGCAGGAACTGGAACGCGGCCGGAGCCTCGGCGCCGGCGAGCATCCGCTCGACCTTGCAGCCGGTGAGCACGGACAGCGAGTCCGGATTCAGGCACTCCAGATAGTCCTTGCCGTCGCCCTCGGGGTCGGCGTCGGCGAAGAGGTTATCATACAGGCGCACCTCGGCGTCGGCGCAGTTGTGTGCATCGACCCAGTGGATCGTGCCGCGCACCTTGCGGCCGTCGGGCGTGTTGCCGCCGCGGGTCTCGGGGTCGTATTCGCACAGGACCTCCGTCACGCTGCCGTCCGCGTCCTTGACGCAGCCGGTGCAGCGGACGATGTACGCACCCTTGATGCGCACCTCGTTGCCGGGGTAGAGGCGGTTATACTTTTTCGGCGGCTCCTCCATGAAGTCGTCGGCTTCGATCCACAGCTCGTTGGAGAACGTCACGTCGCGCGTGCCGGCGTTTTCGTCCTCGGGGTTGTTCTCGATGGCAAACGTCTCGCTCTGGCCCTCGGGATAGTTCGTGATGCGCAGCTTCACCGGGTGCAGCACGGCCATGGCGCGCTGGGCATGGAGGTTGAGATCCTCGCGCAGGCAGTGTTCCAGAAAGCTGTAGTCGACCGTGGACGCGACCTTGGACACGCCGATGCGCTCGCAGAAATTGCGGATGGACGCGGGCGTGTAGCCACGGCGGCGCAGGCCGCACAGCGTCGGCATGCGCGGATCGTCCCAGCCGGAGACATAGCCCTCCTCGACGAGGCGGCGCAGCTTGCGCTTGGACATGACGGTGTAGTTGATGCCGAGGCGCGAAAACTCGATCTGGCGCGGCTTGCACGGCACGGACACATTGTTTACGACCCAGTCGTACAGCGGGCGGTGATCCTCATATTCCAGCGAGCACAGCGAGTGCGTGATGCCCTCGAGCGCGTCCTGGATCGGGTGCGCGAAGTCGTACATCGGAAAAATGCACCACTTTGTGCCCTGACGGTGGTGCTCGATGTAGCGGATGCGGTAGAGCACGGGGTCGCGCATATTGAAGTTGCCGGAGGCGAGGTCGATCTTCGCACGCAGGGTATACTTGCCCTCCGGGAACTCGCCGGCGCGCATGCGCGCAAACAGATCGAGGCTTTCCTCAATCGGGCGGTCGCGCCAGGGGCTGACGGCGGGGGTGTTCACATCGCCGCGGTATTCGCGGAACTGCTCCGGCGTCAGCTCGCACACATAGGCAAGCCCTTTTTTAATCAGCTCCACGGCGTATTCGTAATCCTTCTCGAAGTAGTCCGAGCCGAAGAAGAACCGGTCGCCCCAGTCAAAGCCGAGCCAGTGGATATCTTCCTGAATGGCCTCGACGAACTCGTTGTCCTCCTTGGAGGGGTTCGTGTCGTCCATGCGCAGGTTGCAGATGCCGCCGAATTTTTCGGCCGTTCCGAAATCGATGCACAATGCCTTGCAGTGGCCGATGTGCAGGTAGCCGTTCGGCTCGGGCGGGAAACGGGTGTGGACGGTCTGACCGGCGAAGCGGCCGCCGGGCGCAAGATCCTCTTCGACAAAGGCTTCGATAAAGTTTTTGGTATCTTCCATAGTGTCATGTCAACTCCACATAAATTTGCGATGGGCAGAAAAATGTAAAAGTATTATACACGATTCGTTTTCTGTTTACAATATCGAAAAAGAAATATATAATTCAGACAGGATCGTAAGACAACGGAGGTGCGGATATATGTATGACCTGCTCATCATCGGCGGCGGCCCGGCGGGGCTGTCGGCGGCCATGACGGCGCGCAACCGGAATT
>ERZ827469.158-NODE-158-length-90492-cov-9.827825_pt1 | contig 90492 bp, 80 predicted proteins | sample MGYA00519917_ERZ827469 | MGnify/ENA primary metagenome ERZ827469 (study PRJEB31778, sample SAMEA3449314) | human gut metagenome | biome: human gut; feature: human-associated habitat; material: faeces | place: United Kingdom | collected 2010/2012 ... | reverse complement strand
GCGGGTGGTTTTTTGTTTCGCGCCTGTCAGGCGCTCAACAGGCTAAAGCCCATAAACAGAAAAGCCCTCACGGAGATTTCCGTAAGGGCTTATTTCTTTCTGGAGCCAGCTAAGAGACTTGAACTCTTGACCTGCTGATTACGAATCAGCTGCTCTACCAACTGAGCTAAGCTGGCGGACGGTTTGTTGTGTCAAAATACGGCCTGACTGTCAAGCGGAAATATGTCCTGCCTTCCAGATCAGTCGGCAGTCCTTTCCAGGTACAGGGGGATGACGTGCAGGCTGCGGCTGACTTCCTCGGTATGCCCCAGCCACCAGCGGACCTTGTCCGCCGGCCAGCCCAGCTTTTCCGCCACGGCGCGGGCCACACCGGCCACATTGAGGACAGGATGGCGCTGGAAGACCTGCGGCAGGCCGTAGGTCAGATTGCAGGCAAGACATTTTCCGGGACGCTGGTGCAGCTCAAAAGCCAGTTCCGCCTTTCCTTCTCCTTCGGAGCGGCAGACCAGCACGATGTCATAGGCGCCTTCCTCAGCACCGCCGAACAGGGCGTCGAAAAACGCCTCCGTGCGTTCCGGGGGGAACACGCTGTCAAGAAAGGCCTTATCAAGAACCTTGCTCATATTGCCTCCAGCCCGACAACGGGCAAGAAATTTTAAGAGTTAAGCATAGCTTTTTTTTCCATAAAAGACAAATCTGCCCGTCAGCACGGCAGACACAGGGGGCGCAGCCAGTCCGGTATGCGGGGAAGATCGCACAGGCAGACGTCATGGCGGGGCAGCCGCTCCAGCCGGAAGTCCGGCAGCAGCTCCGCTGCCGCCACCGGCCGCATGTCCGGGCGCAGACCGGCCAGAAGGGCCAGAACGCCCACGATCTCCGCCGCCGTTACCCCCTGGCGGCGCAGCTCGCGCACCCCCAGGCTCTGGTGACGCTTGGCCAGACGCTCTCCCCGCCCGTCCAGCAGCAACGGGATGTGCGCATAGGCGGGCGGCTCGAAGCCCCACAGACGCAACAGGGCCAGCTGGCGCGGCGTGGACATCAGGATGTCGCGCCCCCGCACCACCTGGGTGATGCCCATCAGGGCATCGTCCAGCGCCACGGCCAGCTGGTAGGCCACCACGCCGTCGGAACGGCGCAGGGCAAAATCGCCGCCGCAGTCCTCCAGCGTGAAGGACTGCCCGCCCAGCAGGCCGTCCTGAAAATGGAAACGTCCCTCGGGACAGCGCAGGCGCAGGCAGGCACGCCGCCCCTGGGCCTCGCGCCGGTGCCGCTCTTCCGGGCCCAGATGACGGCAGGTGCCGGGATAGGGGGCCCCGGCATCGTCCACATGGGGCGCTCCGGCCAGCTGGCGCAGCTCCTTGCGGGTGCAGTAGCAGGGATAGACCAGCCCGGCACGGTCCAGGGCATCCAGCGTGGCATCATACAGGGCCGTGCGGGCACTCTGGAAATAGGGGCCGCACGGGCCCTGCTCCGTCATGTCGCTGCCGTCGGCCGGGATGACGCCGTCCACGGCCGGGCCCTCGTCCCAGTCCAGCCCCAGCCAGCGCAAGTCCTCCACCAGGGCACGGGCATATGCGGGGCGCGAACGCTGCGGGTCGATGTCCTCCATGCGCAGGACCAGCGTCCCGCCGGCGCTGCGTACCGCCAGCCAGGCCAGGAGGAAGGCCCAGGCATTGCCCAGATGCATGTATCCCGTGGGACTGGGGGCCAGCCGTCCCCGCAGGGGACGGGGAGCCGACGGTGAGGGGGGATGATAACAGTATGCGTGCAGGCTGCTGGGCAGTGCGCAGGAGAAGGTCATGCCGCCTCCGAAAACGCCCGGTACGGGCCGTCTGTGTATGGTGAAGGGTGAACGAAAGGGGAAGGGAACCCCTGGCAGGAGCGCCCTTCCCCTTCGGGAAAACATCATCTGCGCGGGCAGACTATTTTTTGTTCCACGGCATGCGGGCCAGCAGCAGGCCCAGACCGCAAAAGCCCGTCACCCCGGCAAAGACCAGGCCCGCGCCCACAAAGGCGCTCAGCCAGAGCCACTGGGGCCAGGCAAGGCCCAGGGCCAGGCCCAGCAGCACCATGCCGCCCGCGCCTATCTGGATCTGGCGGAACATGGGCAGGCTGCGGCGGCCGCGCACCACGGGAAGACCGGCCTTGTCCCAGGCCGCGGCCCCGCCTTCCATCTGCCAGGCCTCACCGGCGGCCAGCTGTTCCAGAAGGTCGCTGCTGTTCTTGGTGCGGCGGCCCGAGTTGCAGGTGAAGACCACGGGCTTGTCGGTCACGGGGCGGAAATCCTGCCAGCGGATGACCGACAGGGGGGCGATCTCCGCGCCTTCGATGCGCAGGGACGCCACTTCGTCAGGTTCGCGTATGTCCACGAGCCGGATCTCGCCGGCTTCCAGTTTCCTTTGGACGTCCTGGGGGCTCATGAGGGGAAGCATGGTTCACTCCCGTGTATGCCGGACGCACGGGTCCGGGTCATGCCGCCCTCCCGTTGCCGGCGAAAGGACGGGCTATTTCTTGGTCGTGCGTCCCTGGCTGCTGCGCCGGGCAGACGTCTTTCCGCTGCTTTTTTTCTGGGCGCTGCTCTTTCTCTGGACGCTGCTCTTGCTTTTGCTGCGGCTGCTTTTCTGGATGCTGCTCTTTTTCTGGGCGCTGCCGCCCTTCCGGCTGACGCTGCTCTTGCTTTTACCGCGGCTGCTCTTCTGGACGCTGCTCTTTTTGTCCCGCGTGTTCTTCTGGCTGACACCGGCCTTGCTCTTGCTGCGGCTGTGCGAGATCTCGCGCACGGCCTGCTCTTCGGCATAGGCGGCCATGCGCAGTTCCTCGGCGCTGAAGGCGTCGCTGCCTTCCACGCGGCGGGCTCCCATGAAGGTAGTCCTGAAATAGGGATCGTCAAGGCTGTTGATGCGCACGCGGGTCCGGCGGCGGGGGCTGTGGACGAACTTCCCGTCCCCCACATAGATGCCCGTATGGTAGCCGCGGCGGGGATGGTGGAAGGCCACGATGTCACCGGCGCGCATGTCTTCCACGCGGGTGATGCGTTTGCCCACAACCGCCTGTTCCCGGGCCGTGCGCGGCAGGTTGATGCCCACGCTCTTGTAGGCCCACTGGACAAGGCCGGAACAGTCGAAGCCGCCGGGATTGCGTCCGCCGGGCACATAGGGGGTGCCGATGGCGGAACGGGCCACCTGCACGGCCTTGGCCTGCCGGGGGCCGCTCTCCTCGACGCTCTCATCGAAGACGGCTTCATAGGAACGGCGGAAGCGGGCTTCCTGCGCCGCGCGCTGGCGCTGCGCGTACCAGGATTCCTCGGGATAGCCGGAAGAGCCGGACCCGGAATGGGAGGCGCAACCGGCGCTCAGGGCCAGCAGGCCCATGACAAGGGGTATCAGCAGTCTTGGAACAAGACGCATGCTTTCTCCGGGGTAAGAAATCGCAACCAAAACGGGGGGAAGGGCCCGGGCGGCAGGGATGGGGTCGTGAGCCGCCGGCAGAGGGACAGTCCCTGGAGGGGCCGGGCAGCGGCCGGACGGCCTGTCCCGCCCCAAGGCCATACGAAGCTTGGGCGTGAGTGTCTTAGCACAGGCAGCTGTCCAGTGTAAAAAACTTTTTGGGAAAAATTTTTTGACCGCAGCGACGTGCAAAAAAAAGCCGGGAGATCCCGGCTTCCTTCCCGTGCCTGCTAGGCCTGTCCGTCCTGCGTGCGCAGGTCACGCTCGATGCAGGCAAAGGCATTGTGGCTGTGGATGGATTCCATGCTCTCCACCTCCACGCGGAACCAGCGCACATGCTCGTGCTCCGTCAGCCGCTGGGCCACGTTGCGCACCACGTCCTCCACGAAGGTGGGCTGGGCGAAGGCGTGTTCGGTGACGTATTTCTCGTCCTCGCGCTTGAGCAGGGTATAGACGGCGGACGAGCCCGAAGCCTCGGCCATCTCGATGAATTCCTCGATCCAGCTGAAGCCCGACATGCGCACGGCCAGACGGATCATGGTGCGCTGGCTGTGCGCGCCCTCGCGGCTGATGGCCTTGGAGCAGGGGCACACGGTCATCACGGGCACGTCCACTTCCAGCAGGAAGGACTGGCCCTTCTCGTCCAGCTCCCCGGTCAGGCGGCATTCATACGAAATGATGCTCCTGATGCCCGACGAAGGCGCGGGCTTGTGCACGAAATAGGGGAAACAGAAGCGCACATAGGAGCGCCGCGCCCCCAGACGTTCCTTGACCGTGGCCAGCAGGCGGCGCACCGACTGGTAATTGATTTCGTCGTTCCATCCTTCCAGCGCTTCGATGAAGCGGCTCATGTGCGTGCCCTTGAACGAGGCGGGCAGATCCACACCAAGATCCACCCGGGCCACGGTCTGGCGGCTGCCCTGGGCGCGGTCGCGCACCAGCAGCGGCACGGTGATGCCGCGGATGCCGACGCGGTCGATATTGATGGGAACCTTGGGGGCATGGCGTTGCACGTCTTCCATTATGCGAGATCCTGTCCTGTAGTTGTACCGCTGAAGGTGCCGTGCTTGACACCCTTGCAGGAAATGAGCTTGTCGGCCAGTGCCCGCACGCGGGTGGCCTCGCCTTTGAGGATGAGCACCTCAAGGCAGTTGTGATGGTCCAGATGCACATGCAGGGTGGCGATGATGATGTCATGCTCGTCGTGCTGCATCTGGGTCAGGCGGCGGGCCAGATCGTTCTTGTGATGGTCATAGACCAGGGTCAGCGTGCCCGCGCCCTGGCCGTCGGCCTGATGCCATTCCTCGGCCACCAGGGCCTTGCGGATGAGGTCACGGATGGCTTCGGAGCGGTTGCTGTAGCCCTTGACGGCGCACAGGGCGTCGAAAGGTTCCAGCAGCTCTTCATCCAGAGAAACACCAAAACGTGTCAGTTTTCCCATTGTTCGCCCTCATGCGGCCGGGACACCGTCCGGCGGTGCCCGGTGGTGAATCTAGCAAAATCTTCCTGAAAATCCAGAGGCCTTTCCCCGGCCCTGCCCGCCGGCGCGGCGCCCCTCGCAAAAATGGGCCGCAAAAGGCAGACAGGCCGGATGACGGCCGCAGGCGCGCCTCATGCCGGAGCCGCTGCGGCAGAGGATGCGGGAGGCCCCGGCCGGCGCATCCCGGCCGCAAGACCTGCGGGCAACGGTCCCGCGCCCGCGCAGGCAAGGGTTCCTCGATCTTATCCGACATTCCAAGACTGCAAACGGTCCCGTGCCCGCACAGGCAAGGGGCGGATGATACCGGGGCGGGAGGGGCCCCCGCCGGCGCTCCCGGTCTATGCGGGCCGGACGCGGCGGCGGATCTCCCACACGGCCACCGTGACGGGCACGGGCTGGGCGTACAGGGGCTCCACGCGCTCGCTGAACACACGCCGCCCTTCCAGGCCGCCGCCGTGCAGGGCCTGCAAAAAGGCCTCGTACACGCCGCGTCCGGGCTCGGCCACCCAGGCCGCGCCGTCGTCGGCCAGCACATGGGAAAGAAAGCGCATCACCGGCGCCACGAAGCGCTTTTCGTACATGATGTCGCCGCCCCAAAGGCGGAAGATGCTGCGGGGCCGCACGGCGGGCTGCCGCCAGTCCATGACGGTCCACAGGGGCGGGGACACCCCGTTGTGCCGGGCGTTGAGGCTGGCGAAGCGCAGGGCCTCTTCCTCATAGTCCATGCCGATGACCTGCGCGCCCAGCCACTGGCCCACCATGGCCGTGAGCCCCAGGCCGCAGCCCAGGTCCAGGCAGGGGCGCCCGGCGATCTCGGCGCGGCGCTCTTCCAGCCAGCGGCACAGGGCGATGCTGGAAGGCCACAGTTCCGTCCAGTAGGGCAGGCGTTCGTCCTCGAAGTCCTGCGGATCGTCCAGCATGGCGTTCCACAGGCTCTCCAGGTCGGCGGCGCGCTGCAGGCGCCACAAACGGCCGCAGGCCCTCACGGAGATGCAGGGGGTGTAGGCCGTGAGGCCGTGGCTTTCCTCCCCGGCTCCGGGAGCGGCCCCTGCCGCCGGAGATTCCGCCCCGCTGCTGCAGGCCGGCCCGTCCTGTTCCGTCATGTGTCCCTGTCGCGTATCCATCCCGCAAGCATAGCGTATCGGGCCCCATCTGTACAGCCGGACGGATTGTGTCCTGCCCCCCCTTTTGCTATGCTGCGCCCGTACCTGCACGAACGGACACGGCCCGCCGCAGGCCGCCGGAAACTCCGGCGCCCCGCCACCGTGCCGCCCCGACGGCCGCAGGAGGATCTTTTCCTTACAGGGAGCTTATGGGACAGGATATTTTCGACGTCATCATCGTGCTGGTCCTGACGGCCTTCGCGGCCCGCGGGTTCTGGACCGGCTTCGTGGGCGAGGTCGCCGGGCTGCTGTCCATCGTGGGCGGCTTCTGGGTCTCCCACCATTTCCATACCGTGCTGGCCCCGCACCTCACCTTCATCACCGAACCGGCCTGGCGCAACATCGCCAGCTATGTGCTGCTCTTCCTGGGCGTGCTCATCGCCGTGGGCCTGCTGGCGCGGCTGCTGCAAAAGCTGCTGGCCTTCTCCTTCGTGGGCTGGATAGACAAGCTCACCGGCGGCCTGCTGGGCCTGGCCAAGGGCGTGCTGCTCTGCGCCGTGGTCCTGCTGCTGTTGCAGAAGCTCTTCGGCGATGCCGAGTTCCTGCGCCACTCGCGCGCCCTGCCCTATTTCAATTCCCTGATAAGCCAGGTGCGCGGCTGGCTGCCGCCTGACCTCATCAGCCGTTTCGGACTTTAACCCTCCATAAGGAACAATTTCATGAAAAGCGCTCTGGAAGAATTGCAGGCCGTCATCGAACGGCTGACCGATGCCGAGAACGGCTGCCCCTGGGACAGGGAGCAGACCCCCGAAAGCCTGACCGAATACCTCATCGAGGAGAGCCACGAGCTGGTCAGCGCCATCCGCTCCGGCAACACGGCCGACGTGTGCGAGGAACTGGGCGACGTGGCCTTCCTGCTGCTCTTCGTGGCCCATCTGTACCAGAAGCGCGGCCAGTTCAGCCTGGACGACGCCCTGAACAACAACCGGGCCAAGATGGTGCGCCGCCATCCCCATGTTTTCGGTGACGTGACCTTCGACAATCTGGACGAGCAGCTCAAGACCTGGGAAAAGATTAAGCGCGCCGAGCATGCCGATGCCGACGGCAAGCCCCAGGGCCTGTTCGACTCCCTGCCCGCCAGCCTGCCGCCGCTGACCAAGGCCTACCGCATCCACTCCAAGGCCGCCCGCGTGGGCTTCACCTGGCCCGAGGACGAAGACGTGGAACAGCAGGTGGAAGCCGAATGGCTGGAATGGCTGGACGCCTCCGCCGGGGACGACGCCGAAGCCCAGAAGCACGAGCTGGGCGACCTGATCTTCAGCATCACCGAGATGGGCCGCCGCAAGGGCATCAAGGCCAGCGAGGCCCTGGACCTGGCCACGGCCCGCTTCCTGCGCCGCTTTGCCCGCATGGAAGAACTGGCCCGGCAGCAGGGCAAGGACTTCCCCGACCTGTCGCTGGATGAGAAGGACGAGCTGTGGAACGCGGCCAAGGAAGAAGAAAAGGCCGCCCGGTAGCGACCTCCGCCCTCTGGCGGCTCCTGACGCTCGTGCTGGCCCTGCTGCTCTGCGCCTGTGCGCAGGAGGTCATGGGCCCGCACGGCCGCAAGCCGCTGCTCCTGTCCGGGGCGGAACGCCCCGACAGGGCCCCCGGCAGCCTGCTGCGCGCCGATCCCGGCTACATCCAGTGGCTGGAACGCCAGTCCATGCTGGGCAATGCCGACGACCTGGCCGCCGAGGTCTCGGGCTCGGAACGCCTGTGGGGCAACAGCGGCAGCAATGACCGCCTGCCCCTGCTGCTGGACGCCGCCCCCTGCTGGCTGGAGGTCAATCCCCACACCCTGCGGGGCAAGGCCACGGCCATGCAGTCCCTGGCCCGCTCCGGCACGCTGGAAGCCTTCCGGCGCATGGGCTTTTCCGGCCTCTACCTGTCCCCGTCCCAGGAACAGGGCGCCCTCTGGCACAACCAGCTCCGCCCCGATTTCGGCACGGGCACCACGTCCCTGGCCTTCGACGCCCGCAGCGGTGACGACGAACAGTTCGCCCGGCTCAACGCCCGCGCCGCCGCCGGCGGTTTCCAGCTGGGCGGATCCCTGCCCCCGGCCGCCACGGGCCTGGGCCCGGACTTTTTCCTCCAGGCCCGCCACGCCAGCCGCTTCAGCGGCCTGTACGCCATGATGGAGGCCCCGTCCTCCCTCTGGGGCACGCTGCCCGCCTCGCCCCAGGAATGGGAGTGCCTTCCCCTCAACGCCCAGCAATGCCGCGCCCTCACCGACAAGGGCCTGCTGCCCCCGGCCCTGCTGCGCGACGGCCTGCCCTGGGCCACGCCCGGCGGCTGGGCCGTCACCGGCGAAGTGCGCGGGGCCGACGGCAAGCCCCGTCGCTGGCTGTACCGCTATGCGGGCAACGTGCTGCGCCCCGTGCTGCTCTGGCAGGATCCCTCCGGGCAGGCCCGGCGCGTGCTCTCCGCCGCGGTCATCCGGCATACCGGCCTGCAGCAGCAGACCCTGGCCGGGCTGCATCTGGAAGCCATCATGGGCCTGGACGTGCCGCCCGACGGCGGAGCGCCCTCCCCCCGTGACCAGCTGGCCCCCGGTCTGGAGGCCCTGGACGCCCTTGCCCGCGAGATCCACCGCTACGGCGGCTGGGCCATGCAGGCCGACATCCTGCCCCCGTCGCTGACGCCCCTGATCCAGCGGGCCCCCGTGGACCTGACCCGCGATACCGTCACCAGCCCCGCCGCCGAATACGCCCTGCTGACCGGCGATGCCGCGCCTCTGGTCACCCTGCTGCGCCAGTCCATGAGCGGCGGTGTGCGGCAGGAAGGCCTGGCCCGCGGCCTGCACCAGTGGCAGGGCGTGGACTGGCGCCCCCTGCGCGACCTGCCCGGCGGCGAGGCCCTGTTCCAGCGTGCCCGCCGTCTTTCCGGCCTGCATGACGACGACTATTTCTGGCCCACCACGCCCGCCGGTCTGGCCCGGGAAGCCTTGGGCCGCAAGCCCGATGCCGCTCCTGCCCGTGACCGGCGCGACGCGGAACTGGAAGAGGCCTGCCTGCTGCTGCTTGCCTGGCGCGTGGCCCTGCCCGGTCTGGCCTTCGTGAGCCCGCAGGAACTGCAGGGCGCCCTGCCCCTGCCCAGGTCCACGCCGGGCACGGCTGCCAGTGCCGGTCTCGTCCCCCTGCTGGAGCCGGAGACCACCGCCGGAGAAGCGGCCCCCGCACCGCTGGCCTTCGGCCCGCTGTCGGAAGAGCTGCGCCTGCCCCGGAGCCCGGCAAGCGTCATGGCCCGGCTGCTGCATGCCCGCGCCGTCTCCGGTGTGGCCCGGGGTCGGCTCTTGCGCGTGGTCAGCGGCCCTGCCGGGACCCTGGCCACCGTCACCCGCCTGCCCGACGGCAGCTGCTGGGTGCTGGCCGCCAACTTCGGCAGCGGCAGCGCCACCCTCCGCATCCCCCTGCCCGTTTCCGGGGCAGCGCAAGATATCGTTGACCAGACGTCCCTGGCTGTCCAGGGAGGTCTGACCGTGACCCTGAACGGCCGTTCTGCCCGGCACTACCTGGTCGGAGCCGCCGCATCGCCCAAGGAGCCATCATGACAGAAAAAACGCCCGATGCCGCCAGCAAGCTGGCCCGCCCTGAAGAGGAGATCCCCGTGGGCATGACGCCCTGGTCCCAGCTGGATGAAGAGGCCCGGGCCCGGGCAAGTCGCCCCGCCCCTGCCGACGGCCAGAAGATCCCGGCCCCCGGCACACCGTCTGTGGCCCCGGAACCGGCGCCCGCCCCCCAGGAAGAGGCCCCCATCCCCATGCCCGCCGCAGAGACCGTGCAGCCTGAGGAGGCCCCTGCCGCCCCTGCGGCGCCGGTGGGAAGCCCCGCCGCTGCCCCCTCGCCGACGCCCGAAGCGCCCCTGAGCATGGCAGACGGAGAAGCCCCTGCCGACGCGGCCCGGCCCGCGCCTGTGGCCGGACCTGCCGCCACGGCCGAAGAAGAAAAGGCCGACGACACCGGGGCTCCCCTCCCTGCGGAGGCCGTGCCTGCCGATGCCGCCGCGGCTGCCGCCATGAGCGGTGTGCCCCGCAGCGGCCGTCGCGGCCTGGCCACCATGCAGCCCGCCGCGGTAGGGGATCAGATCCCGGTCCCCGGCGCCGCCCCCCTGCCGGAAGACGGCCAAGCGCCCGCCGGAGAAGAGGCCCCGGCCGCTCCCGCCGCGCCGGTGGCCGTGCTGGAGGCCGGGCCCGCCCAGAAGATCTTTGCCGTGCTGGCCAAGATGGGCCCCCTGGCCCTGCTCCTGCTCCTGGCCTGCCAGCTCTGGCCCACCTTCCTGACCGGCGGCCTGTACTGCCCGCCGGAAATGAAACTCATGGATACCGTCCGCGAAGCACTGGCCAATGGCCAGTGGTTCGCGCCCCTGCACAACGGTGACGCCCAGCTGCCCGTCTTCGTCTGGCTGCTGGCGGCCCTTGATCTGGCGGCCCGCATGGTGCCGCAGCTTGCGGCCTTCGTCTGGCCGGCGGGCGCCGCCCTGGGCGGTCTGGCCTGTCTGTGGGGCACCTGGGCCCTGAGCCGTGCCGCCGGTTCCGGCCCTCAGGCGGCCCTGGCCTCAGGCCTGATCCTGCTCTCCAGCCTGCTGTTCCCGCAGCTGGCGCACTTCATGGGCCCGCAGGGGCTGGCCACCGGGCTGTGCCTGCTCTCCCTGGCCTTCTTCTGCCTGGGCTGGAAAAAGGAACATGCCTGGATCTCCCTGCCTCTGGCCTTCCTGACCTCCGGGCTGGCCGCGCTGACCGGCGGCCTGGTCTTCCTGCTCCTGCCCCTGCTGACCAGCCTCGTCCACCTGTTCTGGACCTGGCGCATCCGTCGCGCCCAGCGCCTGGACGCGCTGGCGGGCTTCCTCCTGCTCCTGCTGCTGGGCGCCCTCTGGGCGGCCGCCATCATCTTCTGGGTGCAGGCCGAAGGCTACGCCCAGGCCGTGTCGGGCAAGTTCATCAGCCTGCCCTGGCCCCTGCCCGCCTTCTGGTGGCTGGCCCCGGCGCTGGCCGTGCTCGGTCTCCTGCCCTGGCTGTTCGTGGTCACCGGCGTCAACTGGGGCCGCGTGTTCGCCACCAGCTGGAAGACCCTGCGGGCCAGCCGCAAGGAAAACAGCGGCAGCTCCTTCCTCTGGATCGCCCTGATCTTCTCCCTGCCCCTGTCCCTGCTGGGCCCCGGCCTTGCCGGCGCCACGCCCGCCCTCTGCCTGCTGGCCATCCTGCTGGGCCGCGCCCTGGTCCGCATGGGCAGCCTGGGCAGCAAGTTCTTCTACCTGGTCATCGCCCTGCTCTTCCTGCACGCGGGCATGCTGCTGGCCGCCCTGCACTTCCCCGTGGCCCTGGAATGGCTCCGCACGTCCACCTCGCTGGCCATCCCCCGGCAGTATGAGGCCCTGCTGACCAGCCTGGATGCCCTGCCCGTCCTGGGCGGCCTGTGCATCGTCTTTGCCGTGCTGCTGGCCCGCTTCACCCGCCGCGCCTGGCCCGGCGGCTCCCTGCTGGTCTGCACCCTGTTCGCCATCCTCCTGGCCCAGCCCGCCCATCTGTGGCTGGCGCCCCAGCTGGCCGGACATGCCGAGCTCAAGCTCGCCGCCGCCCAGCCCCTGAACGCCGCTGCCCCCGCCGTTCCGGCCGCTGCTGAGGAAAGCGCCGTTCCCGCCTCCCCCGAGGCCGCTGTTGAAACGGCCGCACCGGAAACGCCTGCTGATGCGGCAGCCCCGGAAGCGGCTCCGGCTCCCGAGGCCGCTCCCGCGACGGAAGGCACGGCCCCTGCCGCTCCTGAGACCGCTGCTCAGGCAGAAGCCGCCCCGGCCCCGGAAACGCCGGAAGCTGCCGCTCCGGCTGAACAGGCTGACCCGGCCCAGGAAGCTGCGGCCCCCGCTCCCGCGGAAGGCACCCCCGCGCCTGCGGAAAACGCGCAGCCTGACGAACCCGCGCAGGAAGCACCCGCCGTGCAGCCCCTGCCCGCCGGGCCTGAACACGGCGCGCCCATCCCGCCGGAAGCCGTTCCGGCCCGCTAGCGCCCGTCCACAGACAAAAAAACAAGGGGAGAGCCTGCCCGGGCCCTCCCCTTTTGCCTGCCCTGTCTCCTGGGCCGCCGGGAGGGGACGTATCCCGCTTCGGCCCCTCCCGCGCATGCCTGATACCGGGCCGTTACGAACGGGGCATGAAAAAAGCGCCCCTCCCTCACGGGACGGGCGCTTTTTCCCCAACAGCAGGCAGGAGGCCTGCCGACGCTAGCGGGACATGCCCTCGTCAGGCATGCTCACCTTGAGCAGGCTCCCCAGATGCTTGCGGGCCAGCTCCACTTCGGCCTTGTCCACCACGGGCATGTCCCTGGGGCGGACCTGCAGGTCATTGCCTTCTTCCACGATGACCAGCGCCGCGGCCATGCGGCCCATGACGCAGAAGAAGCGCCGGGCATCCCAGCCCCTGGCCTCCACCCAGCGGGCGGCCTCATCGGCATAGAGGAAATCCGCCTTGCCCTTCCGGGCCACGGGATGGGCCTCGATCCTGTTCTCACGGGCCCAGCTGCGGAACTGGGGCAGCACCTCGAGGAAGCGCAGCAATTCCTTTTCTTCCACCGGGCCCTGCCCGTCATAGACCGTCGTCACGGCGGCCGCATCCGCGCCCGCCGGGGCCGCCACGGTCAGACCGCACAGCAGCAGGCAGCAGAGCAGCCCGCCGGCCAGCCAGCCTTGGCATCCTGTTTTTCTCATCAAGCAACAAGCCTCGCTCAGTACTGCACGGCGCTGATCTTGGAGAGCCTGTCCATGTTGTGGTAGGATTCCACATAGCGCAGGGTCCCGGTCTTGCCGCGCAGCACCAGGGAATGGGTCACCGCATGGCGGGCGCTGTAGCGCACGCCGCGCAGGAAATCGCCGCCGGAGATACCCGTGGCGGCAAAGAAGCAATCATCGCTGCGCACCAGATCGTGCACGGTCAGCACTTCGCGGATGTCGATGCCGGCCTCGTTGATGGCTTCCTTCTCCACATAGGACTGGGGATCCAGACGGGCCAGGATCTGGCCGCCCATCCCCTTGATGGCGCAGGCCGCCAGCACGCCTTCGGGGGTGCCGCCGGTGCCCATCATGATGTCGACTTCGGAACGCGGGTCCACGGCCATCAGGGCGCCGGCCACGTCACCGTCGGTATGCAGCTGGATGCGCGCCCCCGTGCTGCGGATGTCTTCGATGAGTTTCTTGTGGCGGGGCTTGTCCAGCACGAAGACCACCAGGTCCTGCACGTTCTTGTCCAGGGCGCGGGCCACATTGTTCAGGTTGACGGCCACAGGGGCGTCCAGGTCGATGACGTCGCGGGCCTCGCGGGCCACCACCAGTTTCTGCATGTAATAGCTGGGGCCGGGATTGAACATGCTGCCGCGCGGCGCCACGGCCACCGTGGAGATGGCGTTGGGACGGCCATAGGCCAGCAGGCTGGTGCCTTCCACGGGGTCCACGGCCACATCCAGCTGCGGGCCGTCGCCCATGCCCACGCTCTCGCCATTGTACAGCATAGGGGCGTGGTCCTTCTCGCCTTCCCCGATGACCACGATACCGTCCACATGCAGGGTGGAAAAACTGTTGCGCATGGCGTCCACGGCGGCGCCGTCACCGGCTTCCTTGTTGCCGCGGCCCAGCCAGCGGGCCGACGAAAGCGCGGCGGCTTCCGTGATGCGAACGATGTCAAGAGCCAGGTTTTTCTCTGGTGCTTCAGGCATGGTCTCTCCTCCGATACGGATGATGTCTGTCAGTGCTCCTGCGAGCGTCTCGGCGGCCATGCTCGTTCCCGCAGCCGCCTTCCCTTGGTAGCAAATGTCCTGCGCGCCTTGCGGCGCATGCCCTTCCCCCGGGCCGCCGTACCCATCTAGGGCATACGGTAGCGCCCGGCCACCGGCACCTGCCAGCCCGTGCCGAAGGGCATGCGGCTGATGTGCAGGGCCAGGGGCTCCTGGCGGCGCTTGAATTCCGCGGCGAACAGCTTGCGGCGCACTTCCCTGCGCAGGTCCTCGTCGGCATCCTGGGGCTGGGCCGCCGCCTGCCCGGCAAAGATCAGGCTTTCCAGCACGGGGTCCAGCACGTCATAGGGCGGCAGGGAGTCCGCATCCTTCTGCCCGGGCCGCAACTCGGCCGAGGGGGCCTTGTCGAAGATGGCCTGCGGGATGATGGCGGCCTGGCGGTGATGGTTGTACCAGCCGGCCAGGGTGTAGACCTCGGTCTTGGTCAGGTCGGCGATGACGCCCAGTGCGCCCACGGTATCGCCGTACAGGGTGCTGTAGCCCACGGCGCACTCGCTCTTGTTGCCCGTGTTGAGCACCAGGGCCCGCGCCCTGTTGGCCAGCGAGGACACCATGACGCCCCGGATGCGGGCCTGCAGGTTCTCGAAAGTGGTGTCACCGGGGAAGGTCCCGAACAGGTCCAGCCCCGGCGCCAGGGCCGCGGAAAAACTCTCCATGACCGGCGCGATGGGCAGGGTCACGGTCCGCACGCCCAGATTTTCGGCCAGCCCCAGCGCATCGGTCACCGAGCCTTCGCTGCTGTAGGGCGACGGCATGAGCACGGCCGTCACGTTGTCCGCGCCCAGGGCCTCGACGGCCACACAGAGCACCAGGGCCGAGTCCATGCCGCCGGAAAGGGCCACGATGGCCTTTTCCAGGCCGCACTTGTGGACAAAATCCCGCACGCCCAGGGTCAGGGCGTCCCAGATGGCCTCGGGCAGGCAGGCGGGACGCGGGTGCACGATGCCGCCGCTGCCCGCGGTGTCCACCAGCAGCACATCCTCGGCAAAGGCCTTGCCGCGGGCCAGGATCTGCCCCGTGGGATCGAAGGCCAGGCTCTGGCCGTTGTAGACGCGGCTGTCGTTGCCGCCCACCATGTTGACGGAAAAAAGATGCACATGATGCCGCGCCGCCACATGCGAGAGCATCTGCTCGCTCAGGCGCTGCACCCCCTTGCTGAAGGGCACCGCCGCCATGTGGACGATGGCGTCCACGCCGCGCTGCACCAGTTCCATGAGCGGGTTGTGGCCGCTGGCATACTGGGTCTTCCAGAAGGCGCCGTCCTCGGTGGCCGACTCCTGGCACAGCACCACGCCAAGACGCCAGCCGTCCAGGGCCAGGATGCCGCAGGAGACGCCCCGGTCGAAGAAGCGGGCCTCGCTGTCCTGGCCGTAGGTCTGGTAGACCTTGCGCGAGACCACCGACCAGCGCCCTTTCTGCACCAGGATGGCCGCGTTGGAAAGCAGGCCCGAGGCATACACGCTGGCCACGGGGGCCCCCACCAGCAGGGGCGGCCCGTCCTTCAGGGCATCGGCCAGCATCTGCAAGCCGGCCTTGCAGCCCTCGGCGAAATCTTCGGCACGCAGATAACTGCCCGGCGCCGCGCCGCACAGGGCCAGCTCGGGAGTGACGCACAGGTCGGCGCCCTGGGCGGCGGCCTCACGCGCGGCGGCAAGGATGCGCTCGGCATTGCCGGCCACGTCTCCGGTGACGGTATTGCATTGCAAGAGGGCGATCTTCATAGGCGATCCTTATTCGATAAGGCCGTGCAGCGGGCCGCCCGGCGCGGCCAGGGCATCCACACGGCGTTGAACGGCGGGGTCTTCCTCCAGGGCGGGCGCATGGAAGGGCTTGACGCGGGCATCCAGCAGCAGCGGCCCCTCGCAGGACCAGTGCCGCGCGCGGACCACGGCCCCGGTGCCGTAGATGTCGGCAGCGGGGTCGGAACGGCTGAAGGCCACCCAGAGGAAATTGTCGAAATCCGCGGCGCAGAAGGCGGCATCGTCCACCACGGCCACCAGCGGGAAGGCCTCGCGCTGCGGCCAGCGGGCCAGGCAGGCGGCCAGCCCGTCCATGCGCGGATCGGTCTCGTTGCGGCCCAGCTCATGACGGGGACCGCGCAGCACCAGGATGCCCGGCCCGGCGCAGCGGGCGTCGCCAAAGCCTTCGGGCAGCGACGGCAGATCGTGCACCTCCAGCCCCAGGTCCCGGCGCTTCCCGCCCGCCGAGGCCCAGATGAGCTTGGAACCTTCGTTGAGGGCAAAACCGGTGTAGTCCAGGGTGTCCGTGGTGGAACGGGTGATGAAGTGCAGGTCGCGCCCGAAATCGGTGCGCTCCAGCAGATGGCGGAAAAAAGCCACCACGTCCCGGGCCCGCAGGTCCGGCGCATCCTCATGCGCGGCCACCAGCACATATTTGGCCAGGGCCGTCTGCGTGGTGCCCAGCATGTGCAGGGCGGCGGTCAGCAGCTCGCGCGGGCGGCGCTGCGCCTCGTAGGGCGTGTAGCGCTCGCTGCCCAGGGCCAGCAGCAGGGGATGCACCCCGGCGGCGTCCACGGCGTGGACCTCGCGCACGCCCTGGAAGACCTGCGGCACCAGCGCGCCGGTGAGCTCGTGGATGAAGTCGCCGAAGACCGTGTCTTCCTGCGGCGGGCGTCCCACGGCCGTATAGGGCCAGATGGCGCCGGTGCGGTGATGCACGGCCTCCACCTGCAGCACAGGGAAATCATGCCGCAGGCTGTAATAGCCCACATGGTCCCCGAAGGGGCCTTCGGGCTTGAGATGCGGCAGGATGTGACCGCTGATGCAGAAATCCGCCTCGGCCAGCACCGGCAGCGGCAGGCGGCGGCTGTAATGCATGGCCGCGCGCCGCCCCCCCAGCAGGCCCGCGAAGCGCAGTTCCGACAGGCCTTCGGGCAGGGGCATGACCGCCGCCACGGTGAAGGCCGGCGGGCCGCCCACGAAGATGTTCACCGGCAGGCTCTGGCCCCGTTCGAGGGCCGCGGCATGGTGCGCGCCGATGCCGCGGTGGATCTGGTAGTGCAGGCCCACCTCGTCGGCGGCGTAGTCGTTGCCCGCCAGCTGCACGCGGTACATGCCCAGGTTGGAGGCATCCAGGCCGGGACGCGCGGGATCCTCGCTGTAGACCAGCGGCAGGGTGATGAAGGGCCCGCCGTCCAGGGGCCAGCCCACCAGACGGGGCAGGGCCGACAGGGCGCAGCGGTTCTCCAGCACGGGCGCCCCGGAGGTGCGGCGGGGCAGCATGCGCGGCAGGGCGGGCAGGGCCCGCAGGCTGCGCAGGGGATGTTTCAGGGCCGCGGCCGGATCGGCCCTGGCGGCCAGCACGGCTTCCACCCCGGCGAGGCTGTCGCGGAAAATGTAGTGCAGGCGCTCCCTGGTGCCGAACAGGTTGGCCAGCATGGGGAAGGCGCAGCCCCTGACCCGCGTGAACAGCAGGGCCGGGGATTTGGCCCGGAAGGCCCGGCGCTGGATGTGCGCCAGCTCCAGATACGGGTCCACGGGGGCATCGATACGGCGCAGCTGTCCGGTCTTTTCCAGGTCGGCCACGCACTCCTGAAGGTTGCGGTAGCCCATCAGGCATCCTCCCCTGACGGCTCCACCGGCGCCAGCGTGCGTTCCCCGGCCAGCCAGCGGCCAAAGTCCGCCAGGATGCGGGCATGGTCGAAACAGAGGGGCTGCGGCAGCCTGTCCAGAGGATGGAAGGCCGCCCGGGCGGCATCGTCCCCGGCCTGCAGGGCCGCCGCGTCACGCGGGCGCCCCACGAAAACCACGCTCATGGTGTGGCGGCGCGGGTCACGGTCCGGGCGCGAGTAGACGCCCAGCACGCCCAGCAGCTCCACATCAAGGCCGGTCTCCTCGCGCATCTCGCGCACGGCGGCATGTTCCACCTGCTCGCCGTCGTCCACGAAGCCTCCCGGCAGGGCAAAGCCGTGCGGCTCGTTGGCCCGCTCGATGAGCACAATGCCCCTTCCGGGCTCATGGATGACCACATCGGTGGTGGGCGCGGGGTTCAGATACCGGATGACGCTGTGGCCGCAAGCGGGACAGGTGAGTTCTTTCTGCATGGGTGCCTCCAGTGGCGCATGGTACGCCAGCAGCATGCTGGCCGCAAGCTCCATGTTCGACAGGGTCCCGGCGCCCCGCAAGGCCCTGCCTCCGCTTCCGTCGGCAGGCAGGTCACGTCAGGACAGGCCGGGATGGCCGCATCAGGACAAATGCGGCGTGAAGCCCGCGCCCCGCAGGGCCTCCAGACTGACGGCCCCCAGGCGCAGCACGCGCAGGTCCGTGCCGGCCAGCGGCTCCACGATGGTGGACGGCACGCCGCCTGCCGGGGCCGGGCCGCTGACCACCACGCCGTCGCCGGGCCCGGTCAGGGCCGCCAGCAGGCGTTCGTCCAGCTCGTCAGGCACGCGGGCGGCCGCCTGTCCGCTGATGTTGGCGCTGCTGGCCGTGAGCGGCGCCCCGGCCAGACAGGAGAGACGCGCCGCCAGCGGATGGGGCGTCAGGCGCACGGCGGCCTTGCCGCGCGGGTTCACCAGCTGCGGTGCCAGGGGCCGGCGGCCTTCCAGCGGCGTCAGCCGGGCGGCCAGCACCACGGTCAGCGGGCCGGGCCAGAAGGCCGCCAGCAGCGCTTCGGGGGCCTGCTCCAGCGTCACATAGGGGCGCAGCAGGTCAAGGCTGCCCGCCAGCAGGGGCAGGGGCATATGGACGGGCCTGCGCTTGGCCTGATACACTCGCGCCACGGCCAGGGCCTGGTCGGCACAGCAGCCCAGGCCGTAGAAGGTCTCTGTGGGAAAGGCCAGCACGCCGCCCTCGCGCAGTCTGCGGGCGGCGTCTTCCGCCGTGGATATCTGACACAACGATCGAGGAATCATGACAGGGAAACCCTTGCGCCTGCTCAGTGTGGGCAAACTGAAAGTACCGTTCTGGAAAGACGCCGCCGCCCACTACAGCCAGCGCATCAACCGCTGGCGGCGTCTGGAATGTGTGGAAGTCCGGGACGGGGACCCCGCCCTGCCCCAGGCCCGGCGCAACGAGCTGGAAGGCCGCCGCCTGCTGGAGGCCCTGGACCCGCAGGACGTGCCCCTGGTGCTGGACGAGCGCGGCACCGCCCTGACCTCGCCCCAGCTGGCCCGGCTGCTGCAAAAGATCGATGACGACGCCCTGGGCCGCGCCTGTTTCATCATCGGCGGCGCCTACGGCCTGGACGAGGCCGTGCGCCGGCGCGCCTGGAAGCTGGTCAGCCTCAGCAGCATGACCTTCCCCCACGAGCTGGCCCGCGTGCTCCTGCTGGAGCAGCTCTACCGCGCGGAATGCATCATCCGCAAGGTGCCCTACCATCATTGATGCGGCCTGCGGACGCCGCTCTCCCTGAGGGAAGGGGCTGCCCCGGGGGCCGGCCAAAGGGCTCCCCATCCTTCCGGCAGCACGCGCCGGGGAAAGGGGGAGGGGCCGGGGAGAGGGAAGAGCCCGAAGGCCCCAGCTCATGAGGGCCCCCACCGCTCGCCTTCCCTACAGCACTTCGTAGATGCGGCAGAACACGTTGTCGTAGACCAGCTTGAAATAGGGCGAGATGGCCGGATCCTGCGGGTTGCCCACCAGCAGGCGCACCATGAGCGAATTGTAGAGGTTGGCATCCATGGCCAGCTTCTCGTCCGTGATGCGGTTGAAGAAGAAATGCACGTTGCGGCGCCCGGAAAGGAACTCCTGCCGCTGGGCCGCCGTGGCCCGCGGATGGCTGTCGAACCACTGCTGGATGTAGTCCCGGCGGGTGACGCCCGTCTCCTCGAACACACTGATGGACGCCGGACGGATGGGCGTGGCACCGTCGTCCAGCAGGACCTCGCCCTTGTCCAGGTTGTAGGCCAGGGCCTGCGGCAGGATGGACAGGGCCGCGCCCTCTCCCTGCCGGGTCACGAAATCCCAGTTGCCGAAATTGCTGATCCAGAACCCCAGGCGCAGCATCTCGAAGCTGACCGTCACGAACTGCCGCCCTTCACCTTCCACCAGCGCCGTTTCCGGCGAACGCAGCCTGTCCATGAGATCCTGGGCCTGCTGGGCATCCAGCCCGGCGAAGACCGCGCCGGCCACCTCCTCGTCGAAGGGGTCGCGCCCCTTGGCGAACCGGCTGGTATAGCGGATGAGCTGACGGGCGAAACGGGGATTGTCCGTGCCCAGCACCGCCGCCGAAAGGTAGAGCGGCGCCCCGGCATTGCGGGCACCGTCGGCGATGGTGTGGCGACGGGCGAAATGATGGGCCGCATAGCCCCAGTCCCACCACAGCCAGAGCGTGGCGTCCTTGGGCACCACGGTCTGGGCCCGGCTGAGCATCTCGGCATGGCGGCGGTTGATCATGGGCCCCTGCGACATGGCCGGGATGATGTTCACGAAGGGGGCCACCAGCAGGGCCAGCAGCAGCGCGGAGGTCAGGATGCCCGTCACGTCGGGGCGCAGCTTGCGCAGCAGGCGCTGGAGCAGCCAGTACAGGGGCAGGGTCAGGCCCACGGCCACGATGGGCGCGCCGAACATGACCATGCGCCCGCCCATCTTGGTGCTGAGCAGGCCCAGCGCCGCCAGCGGCAGCAGGAAGAGCGCGCCGGGCCGGCGGAAGATCACCCACACGAAGCCCAGCAGCCCCAGGGCCGCGGCCTCATGCCAGGGATGGAAATAAGCCAGCACGGCCAGCAGGCCCAGGTCCTGCACTTCGGTGAGGGCCTGTCCCGCGGGCGGGTAGATGAGGGCCAGCGCCCCGCTGCCGCCCGAGACCTCGGCCTTCTTCATGTACAGGGAAAGCTGGTGGGTGATGGTCTGCAGCAGTTCGCCCGACAGGAAGAGGAAGCCCACCCCCAGCCAGAGGAGGATGAGGACCCAGGGGCGGCACAGCCACTGGCGCAGGCGGTACATCTGGCGGGCACGCGTCCAGCCCGCGGTCATGAGCAGGGCGCTGAAGCCGAAGAACAGGGGGCCGCCCAGCGTGGGCAGGGCGTAGGCCAGCGAGCCCAGCAGCAGGAGGTTGCGGCGGCCGCGCGGGGCCATGACCAGGCTCATGAAGGCCAGCAGGCAGACATTGTAGCGGGTCAGATAGGGGAAGACCGAATGCCACTCCTGCGTCCACCAGGAGATGACGCCGGAAACGCCCAGCAGCACCACCCACTGCCAGCGCAGGGGATTGCCCAGACGCAGGTCCTGCTCGGCCAGCGAGCTGCCCCAGAGGCGTTTGGCCGCGGCCAGGCCGGAACCGACGATGAGCTTTTTCAGGATCAGCTGGGGCAGGAGCATGTAGCGCATGGCCCAGCAGGCAGGGGCCAGGGTCATGAGCAGGGGGAAGAACAGGGTCACGAGGTCCGTGTCATAGTATCCCAGCAGGGTACGGGCCAGGAAACCCGGCGCCAGGCTGGTCAGCAGGCCCGCCGCCACACCGGCCTCCATGCTGCCCAGGGCCCAGACCCAGGCGTAGACGATGACGGCCACGAAGCAGGAAAGCAGCGCCGGGAACCAGAAGGCCACCGCCGCGGGATAGGTCCCCAGCAGGTCGGCCATGCCGCGCAGCATGACGGCCATGGGATGCCCCACCGCATGGCCGAAACCTTCGGCACCGGCCACCCAGTGGTAGGCGTCGTGCGTGGCCAGCAGCCATTCCGAGCCCAGACGGTACTCCGGGTTCTGCCAGCAGGGCCATTCCACCATGCGCAGGGCAAAGGCCAGCCCAAAGGTCACCAGGCCCCAGAACAGGCCGTGCAGCCAGAACGTGCGGTTCTCGGCGGTAAAATAGACGGAGACCGGTTTGTCCGTCATGCGTGCTCTCCTTTGTGGCAGAGAGTTTTCAGCAGGAAAACGTATCCGGGGACACGGCTAAAACGCGCTGGGGAGGGGCCTGGGGAAGGGAGCCTCCCGCATGGGCAGAGGGGCCCCTTCCCTCAAAAAAACTATCCTTCGGCCCTCCGGCGCAGGGCCCAGAACCAGCGGTGCGCGCTGCCGACCGTGTAGGCAAGGGAACCCACCAGCTCCCAGCCGTCGATGTCCCCGGCGGCGGGCGGTTCCTCGCGGGCCAGGATCACCACCATGCCGCCATCGGCCAGATGCGGGGCCACCAGTTCCAGCAGCCGCGGCCAGGGCATGAAGGCCCGGCTGGTGATGCAGTCGGCCTTGCGCGCCTGTTGGGGGAAAAAGTGCTCCACCCGGCCCCGGAAAACACGGGTCCCCGGCAGGGGCACGCGGGCCAGCACCGTGGAAAGGAAGAGCGCCCGCTTCTCGCGGGCCTCCACCAGCCAGCAGGTGCCGCGCCGCCAGACCATGCGCAGGGGGATGGCGGGCAGGCCCGCACCGGAGCCCAGATCCCAGCACAGGGGCTCTTCGGGCAGGGGCAGGCCGTCGAGGAAGGCCGCCAGATGGAAGCTGTCGGCCACCAGGCGCTGCATGGCGTCGCGCCAGTGACGGGCGCCCACCAGGTTCATGGCCCTGTTCCAGCGGCAGAGCAGCTGCAGATAGTCAGCCAGCCCGGGCAGGACCGCCCCGGGCACCGTCACGCCCGCCTCCCGGGCGCACTGCGCCAGGGCGGACAGGGGGATGTCGTCGTGTTTCGCATTGGGCTTCATGGGCCTTGTGTAGCCTCTGGCGGCGGGACTTGCAAGCTCTGGCGCTCTGTCGTAAAAAAGACAACTTTATACCGCTTGCCAATCCATTTTTGGAGTTATGAGAATGACATCGTGTGCATTGCTTTTTCCCGGCCAGGGCTCGCAGGAAGCGGGCATGGGCCGGGAGCTGGCCGAAGCCCGTCCTGAAGCCATGACGCTCTGGAAGCGCGCCGAAGCCGTCAGCGGCCTGCCGCTGCGCGAGATCTACTGGGAAGGCGATGACGCTGCCATGAGCGACACCCGCGCCCTGCAGCCCGCGCTGACCGTGGTCAACATCAACCTCTGGCGCGAGCTGGCGGGCAAGGTGCGCCCCTGTGCGGCCGCCGGCCACAGCCTGGGCGAATTCAGCGCCCTGGCCGCCGCCGAAGTGCTCGATCCCGAGACCGTGCTGCAGATCGTGTCCCTGCGCGGCCGCCTCATGGCCGAGGCCGATCCCGACGGCACGGGCAGCATGGCCGCCATCCTCAAGATGAAGCAGGAAGATGTGGAGGCCCTGGTCCGCGAGGCCGCCGCCGAAGCCGACGCCCTGCTCATCGTGGCCAATTACAACACCCCGGCCCAGTTCGTGGTCAGCGGCCACCGCGACGCCGTGGCCCTGGCCTGCCGCAAGGCCAAGGAACACCGCGGACGCGCCATCGAACTCAAGGTGAGCGGCGCTTTCCACAGCCCCATGATGGAAAAGGCCTCCCGCGAGCTGGAGCCCCTGCTGCGCAAGGCCGTATGGCGCAAGCCGCGGTTCCCGGTCTACTGCAACCTGCACGGCCGCGCCGTCACCGACGGCGAAAGCGCCAGGGAGAGCCTGCTCAGGCAGATGACCTCGTCCGTGCTCTGGATCGAGACCGTGCGCAACCAGTACGCCGACGGCGTGCGCCGCTGGGTCGAAGTGGGGCCCAAGGCCGTGCTGGGCAAGATGGTGCCCGCCTGCCTCAATCATCTGGACGAGGCCGCCCGCCAGGAACTGCGGGTGGAACTGGTCAACAGCCTCGAAAGCGTGGAAAATTTTTCGGCGTAGGCATGAGCCCCGCCTCAGGAGATAGGTACATGCGCGCTACTGACGTTTTGCGCTCCGCCCTCATGGGCATTGTGGAAGAGATGGGCCTTGCCTGGCCCGCCAAGGCGGTCATCGAACCGCCCCGCGACCCCAAACACGGCGACCTGGCCGCCAACATCGCCATGCTGCTGGCCCGCGAGGCCCGCAAGAACCCTCGCGAACTGGCCCAGGTCTTCGTGGAAAAGCTGCCCCAGCGCTGCGCCGACATCGAAAAGGTGGAAGTGGCCGGCCCCGGTTTCTGCAACGTGACCTTCAGCCAGCACTTCTGGCGCAAGACCGTGTGTGAAGTGGAAGCCGCCGGCGCCGACTATGGCCGGAGCAGCGTGGGCCAGGGCCGCAGGACCCTGGTGGAATACGTTTCCGCCAACCCCACCGGCCCCCTGCATGTGGGCCACGGCCGCGGCGCCGCCGTGGGCGACAGCCTGGCCCGCCTGCTGCGCAAGGCCGGTTTCGACGTGGAGACCGAATACTACATCAACGACGCCGGCCGCCAGATGCGCATCCTGGGCCTTTCCGTGTGGCTGCGCGTGAAGGAACTGGCCGGTCGTCCCGTGGAATGGCCTGAAGACTACTACCGCGGCAGCTACATCATCGACATCGCCCGCGAGATGCTGGCCGAAGACCCCGGTCTGCCCGACATGGAAGACCAGGCCGGGCAGGACCGCTGCTACGAGCGCGCCATGAACGAGATCCTGGACGGCATCAAGGCCGACCTGGCCGACTTCCGCGTGGAGCACCAGCACTGGTTCTCGGAAAAGACCCTGGTGGAGAGCGGCGCCGTCAAGGCCGCCTTCGACGCCCTGACCGAAGCCGGGCACACCTACAGCAAGGACGGCGCCTTCTGGTTCGCCACCCAGGCCCTGGGCGACGACAAGGACCGCGTGCTGCGCAAGTCCGACGGCAGCCTGACCTATTTCGCCTCGGACATCGCCTACCACCACAACAAGTTCCAGCGCGGCTATGACTGGCTCATCGACATCTGGGGCGCCGACCATCACGGCTACGTGCCGCGCATGCGCGCCGCCATCACCGCCATGGGCAAGCCCCGGGAAAGCTTCGACGTGGTGCTCATCCAGCTGGTGAACCTGCTCCAGGGCGGCAAGCCCGTGAGCATGTCCACCCGCGCCGGCACCTTCGAGACCCTGGCCGACGTGGTCAAGGAAGTGGGCGCCGACGCGGCCCGCTTCATGTTCCTTTCGCGCAAGAGCGACACCAGCCTGGACTTCGACCTGGAGCTGGCCAAGCAGCGCAGCCTGGACAACCCGGTGTATTATGTGCAGTACGCCCACGCCCGCATCTGCGCCGTGCTGCGCCGTGCCGGGGAACGCGGCATCACCCTGCCCGCCGCCGCCACGGACGAGCTGCTGGCGGCCCTGGACACCCCCGAAGACATGGCCCTGCTGCGCAAGATGGCCGGTTTCGAGGACATGGTGGCCACCGCTGCCCAGGCCCTGGCCGTGCATCACGTCAGCCATTACCTGATGGACCTGGCCGGCATGCTGCACAGCTACTACGCCAGGCATCAGGTGCTGCTGGCCGACGACACGGCCCGCACCCTCTCGCGTCTGGCCCTGCTGCGCGCCGTGAGCCAGGTGCTGCGCAACGGCCTTGACCTGCTGGGCGTCAGCGCTCCCGAGGCCATGTAGACCCTATGGCCCAGCCTTTGCGCAAGATCCGCCAGCGTATCGCTCCCGCTGTGCCCAGGGGCGGTTTCAGCTTCACGCTGCCGCCCCTGGCCGCGGCGGCCGTCTGCGTCGTCATGCTGGCCTGCACGGGCTGGGCCTTCTTCATGGGCTATATGGTGGGCCACGGCCAGAACCCCGGTGAAGAGATGCGCGAACTGACCGGCATCGGCCGCCCCGACAGGGAGTCCCTGGCCGAGATGGACAAGGCCCTGGCCGGTTCCGAGGAGGCGGGCCTGCGGGACAAACTGGCCGACCTGGCCCAGCAGCCCGTGGGCGGCGCCCCTGCCGCCCCTGACGGGGCTGCCGCCGCACCGGCCGCAGCCGGGGCCCCGGCCGTCAAAAGCTCGCATCCCTTCAACACGCCTTCGGGCGACGGGCTCGCGGCCTGGGGCAATGCCCCCAAGGGCGCGGCACGGCCCGCTTCCGAAAAAACGGCGGCCCCGGCCAGCAAGCCCCGTGAAACGGCGCCCACCGTGCCCCTGTATGATTTCGTGTTCCAGGTGGCGGCCTTCCACAATGTGGACGACGCCGACCGCCTGCGCCAGCGTCTGGAAGGCCAGGGCCTGCGCACCCGCGGCCAGAAGAGCGGCAAACTGACCCTGGTCATGGTCCACATGCGCGGCACGGATCTGGACGCCGCCAACCTGAAAGAAGAGCTGCAACGCATGCGGCTCGGTTCTCCCCTGCAAAAATCCAAAAAACAGGTGGGCGGCAAACCCCGCCCCCGCTAGTGAGGCGTGTTACCCTTTATGAGCAGCATCCTGACGTTCTGCAACCGGCTGGGCGCCGCTGTGCTGCGCATGCTGGACAGTCTGGGCGCCGTGACCCTTTTCATGCTCGACGGCCTGCGCCACATCTTTTCCAGTCCCCGCATCGTCCCCCGAACCATCCAGCAGCTGTACGTCATCGGCTACAAATCCCTGTTCGTCATCCTGCTCATCGGCATCTTCTGCGGCATGGTGCTGGGCCTGCAGGGCTACTACACCCTCGTCCAGTTCGGTTCCGTGGGCATGCTGGGCTCGGCCGTCTCGCTGAGCCTCATCCGCGAACTGGGCCCCGTGCTCACGGCCATCATGCTGGCCGGGCGCGCCGGGTCCTCCATGGCGGCCGAGATCGGCGTCATGCGCATCTCGGACCAGATCGACGCCCTGGACGTCATGGACATCAATTCCATGGCCTATCTGGTCAGCCCCCGCCTGGTGGCCTCGCTGCTGGCCTTCCCCCTGCTCACGGCCATCTTCGACGTCATCGGCATCATCGGCGGCTACCTGACCGGCGTGCTCATGCTGCACATCAACGAAGGCGCCTACCTGTACCGCATCGCCAGCTCCGTGACCATGAACGACGTGGCCGGGGGCTTCATCAAATCCCTGGTCTTCGGCCTGCTGGTGGCCACGGTCTGCTGCCACCAGGGCTACACCACCCACCTGCGGCGTGACAGCGTGGGGCCCGAAGCCGTGGGCAACGCCACCACCTCGGCCGTGGTCATCTCCTGCGTGCTCATCCTGGTGGCCGACTATGTGCTGACCTCCTTCCTGCTGTAGGTGATCATGAACGCCTGGGACATCTCCTTTTCTTCCCTTTCCGTAGGCTACGGCGACCACGCCGTGCTGCACGACATCAACGCCACCCTGCCCGGCGGCAAGGTCTCCGTCATCCTGGGCGGCTCCGGCTGCGGCAAGTCCACCCTGCTGCGCCACATCATCGGCCTTTCCCGCCCCATCGGCGGCAGCCTGCGCATCGGCGGCCAGGACCTGTTCAGCCTGCCCCATGCCGAGGCCCGGCGCATCCGCCGCCGCATGGGCGTGCTTTTCCAGGACGGTGCCCTGCTGGGCGCCCTGACCCTGGTGCAGAACGTCTGCCTGCCCCTCAGCGAGCATCTGCGCCTGCCCAGGAGCGTCCTGCGCGAAGCCGGGCTGCGCGTCCTGCGCATGGTGGGCCTGGAAGATTTTGCCGACTATTTCCCCAACCAGCTTTCGGGCGGCATGCGCAAGCGGGCGGGCCTTGCCCGGGCCCTCATCGCCGAACCGCGCATCCTGCTGTGTGACGAGCCCACGTCCGGCCTGGACCCCATCACGGCCGCGCGCATGGATGCCCTGCTGCAGGCCATGCACCGCCAGTACCCGGAAATGACCCTGGTGGTGGTCAGCCACGACCTGGCCAGCCTGCGCTGCATCGCCGACCATGTGCTGGTGCTGCGCGAGGGCAGGGCCATTTTTTCCGGCACCCTGCCGGAACTGGAGGCCAGCCGGGATCCGTACCTGCGCCAGTTCCTGCGCCGCGAGGGCGGCGACGAGGAGAGCCTGGCCGACGCTCCCGCCGACCCGCGCGTGAGCGCCGCCCTGGACAGATGGTTCAGGACCTAGGCGGGGCCGGCATATCCTCCGGCCCTGCGGCCCTGCAAAGGGACCGTGCGGCCGCATCCCCTGTCCGATACCCGGCGAGCCGCCAACGAACGTTGCCGTATACCGTTGCGGACGCACCTTGAAGATTGCCCCTGCCGGGCGTATAACCATAGCGCGGCATTGCCGCACAAGGAAATTGCCATGAATCCTTTCCGCCAGACCGCTGTCGGCATCTTCGTCCTGCTGGGCCTTGTCTGTGTGGCCTACCTGACCATCAAGCTCGGCAAGATGGAGGTCTTTGACAGCAAGGGCTTTGAGCTTGTGGCCAACTTCAATTCCGTTTCCGGCCTGCGCGTGGGCGCCGATGTGGAGATGGCCGGTGTGCCCGTGGGCCGCGTGGCCTCCATCAGGCTGGATGACGACCTGACCCGGCGCCAGGCCCGCGTGGTCCTGATCCTGGACAAGGACCTGCAGCTGCCCGCCGATACCATCGCCTCGGTCAAGACCAGCGGCCTCATCGGTGACAAGTACGTCAACCTGACCGCCGGCGGTTCCGAAGACGTCCTCGCCTCCGGGGACACCCTGGAAGAGACGGAATCCGCCGTGGACATCGAATCCCTTATCAGCAAATACGCCCTGGGAGGTGTGTAAGATGAACAACCGTCGCACGGTGCTCGGCCTGCTGGCCGGCGCTGCCCTGACCCTGTGTCTGTCCCTGCCCGCCTTTGCCCCCGCCGCCGTCGCCGCCGAGGCCTCTCCGGCCCGCAAGGCGCTGGAGGTGTCCATCAGCCGCGTGCTGGACTGCATCAAGAACCCCGACTATGTGAACCCCGCCACCCGGCCGCCCCTGCGCCGCCAGATCGAGGACGAGGTCTACCACATCTTCGATTTCGGCGAGTTCTCGTCCCGTACGGTGGGCCCCCGCTGGAAGGAATTTTCCGCCGCCCAGAAAAAGAGCTTCAGCAACGCCTTCGCCGACCTGCTGCTGACCACCTATCTGAACAAGGTGGACGGCTATAACGGCGAACAGGTGGCCTATACCGGCGAGATCGCCAATGCCGCCAGGACCCGTGTGGAAGTCCGCACCGAGATCACCATGAAGGACGGCACCCGCGTGCCCGTGGCCTACCGCATGATGGCCAAGGACAACAGCTGGCGCGTCTATGACATCATCGTGGAGAACCTGAGCCTGGTCAAAAACTACCGCACCCAGTTCCAGGACATCCTGACCAGCGGCACCCCTGACGAGCTCATCGCCCGCGTCAGGGCCAAGGCCGACGAAGTGCGCAAGCAGCCGGTCGGCAAATAGCCGCCAAACGGAGAGAGCATGCGTCCCCACATCCTTGTCCCGCTCCTGCTGCTGACGCTCCTGTGCGCCGTGCCCGCCGGTGCCGCTCCGGCCGCTCCGGCCACGGAACACGCGCCGTCGAGCCTGTACGACAGCAGCAGCCCCACCATGCCGGCCGGGGCCATCTCCGTGCATCCCTATGCCCACGAGCAGATGGCCGACGGGGATTCCCTGGACGATTACGACAGCGAGCCCCTGACCAGCATCGCCGACCCGCTGGAGCCCTGGAACCGCTTCTGGTTCGCTTTCAACGACATCTTCTTCCTGCATGTCGCCAAGCCGGTCTACAACTTCTACGAGACCATCGTCCCCCAGCCCATCCGGGGCGGCGTCAAAAACTTCTATGCCAACATCCTCATGCCCAGGCGCATGATCAACAGCCTGCTGCAGTTCCGCATCAAGGAAGCCTTCGTGGAGTTCGGACGCTTCTGCATGAACACCACCGTGGGCCTGGGCGGCTTTGCCGATGTGGCCGGCACCAAGAAGATCCTGGTGGACATCGATCCCGGCGGCGAGGACTTCGGCCAGACCCTGGGCCGCTGGGGCATCGGGCACGGCTTCTACATCGTCTGGCCCTTCCTGGGGCCCAGCTCCGTGCGCGAGACCATCGGCTTTGCGGGCGACTGCGCCACCGATGTCTTCTTCTTCGTCCATCCCTGGGAGCTGGCCACGGCCTCCGAGCTCTACCTGCGCTTCAATGCCCTGGACGACCTGCTGCCCACCTACGAGAGCCTGAGCGGCATCGCCGTGGACCCGTACATCGCCGTGCGCGAGGCCTACATCCAGTACCGCGAGGCGCGCGTCAAGCGCTGAGCCGCCGCCATCCCGACGCCATCCGGGGGAAGGAGCCGCTTCCGCAAGGAAAGCCTCCTTCCCCTTTTCCAGCCCGCCGTGCCGTGTCCCAGTCAGGAACCGGCCGCCCAACCCAACAGCGGGGACCGCACAGCCCATGAACCTGGACGACACCCTCACTCTGGAACAGCTTTCCGTCAGTTTCAGCACGGATGACGGCGTCCTGCCCGCCGTCCATGCCGTCAGCCTCAGCCTGCCCCCGGCGGGCATCACCTGCCTGGTGGGCGAATCCGGCTGCGGCAAGAGCCTCACGGCCCGCGCCATCCTGCATCTGCTGCCCGAAAATGCCCATATCAGCGGCCGCATCCTGTTCCGCGGCCGCGACCTGCGCACCATGACCCCGGAAGAGATGCGCGCCCTGCGGGGCCGCCATATCGCCATGATCTTCCAGGAGCCCATGACCTCGCTCAACCCGGTGCTGAAAGTGGGCATGCAGACCGCGGAGCCCCTGCGCCTGCACCTGGGCCTGTCCCGCAGCGAGGCCCGGCGGGAGGTCGTCCGCCTGTTCTCCGAGGTGGGCATCCCCGCGGCGGAGAGCCGTTACGACGATTACCCCCACCAGCTTTCCGGCGGCATGCGCCAGCGCGTGATGATCGCCATGGCCCTGGCCTGCAAGCCCGACCTGCTGCTGGCGGACGAACCCACCACGGCCCTCGACGCCACCATCCAGGGCCAGATCCTCAGCCTCATCACGGAGCAGAGCCGCAAGCGCGGCATGGCCGTGCTCTTCATCACCCACGACCTGGGCGTGGTGGCCCGCATCGCCGACACCGTGGGGGTCATGTACGCGGGGCATCTGGTGGAGCACGCCCCCACGGCCGAACTGTTCCGCAATCCCCTGCATCCCTATACGCGCGGGCTCATGCGCTCCGCACCGGGACGCGCGGCCATGGGCATGCGGCGCCTGCCCGCCATCACCGGCAGCGTCCCCCGCCTGGACAACATGCCCGAAGGCTGCCCCTTTGCCCCGCGCTGTGACGAAGCCCTGCCGCGCTGCTTTGAAAGCGCTCCTGTGGCCCGTTGCGAGAACGGCCACAGCGTGGCCTGCTGGGCGGTATAGGCCGCCTCAATCAGAGGACGGGATGCGCCGGACAAGGACCTGTATCCAGCGCTCCCGCAGCTCCGCTGCGCGGTCGTCCTCCCCTGTCCGCATGTCCAGGCAGACAAGTCCCGGCAGCGTCTCCAGCAGGTCCCGGACAGCGGCCTCGTCCATATCGGTGAAGCGGCGCCCGTCCGGGCTGTGGCGCTGCCCCTGACCGTACTTGAAATTGAAGAACATCACGCCGCCGGGACGCAGGGCACGCTGCAAACGCCGCAAGACGTCGGGCAGATCCGCCGGGGCCACATGCAGAAGACTGGCGCAGGCCCAGATGCCGTCGAAACGCTCCTGCCATACCACCTCTTCGAAACAGAGCACAGGCACGTCCTGCCCCAGCAGGAGCGCTGCCTGCCGGGCCATCTGCGGCGAGGCATCGAAGGCCTCGACCCGGAAGCCCGCCTGACGGAAAGCCAGCGCGTCCCGTCCCGACCCGCAACCGGCATCAAGGATGCGCCCGCCGGGGCGCACATGCGGCAAAAAACGGGCATACAGGGGCCGCAGGTCCATATCATGGGATGCCGCAGCGTAGCTGGCCGCGCGCTGGTCATAGAATGCCGTATCCGGTGCCATAGGCGCCCTCCCTTCATCTCATGGTGCCGGGACATAGCCGGTCATGGGCGGATGGCCCTGCCCTTCCCGGAAGGGGCGCAGGGCCTGTCCGTTGCCGCTGCCTTGCCGCAGGAAGTCCCGGAGCAGGATGGCCGGTCACGGACTGCCTGACCACATCACAGGCTTCTCCGGGACGCCCTCCGGCCAGACCCGAAAAACAAAAAAGGGGGACCGGAGTCCCCCTTTGCGAGCGTCATGACGGACAGCGGAACTAGTCCTTCTTGTCCTTCTTCAGCCAGGTCATCATGCCGCGCAGCTCCTTGCCCACCTGCTCCAGCTGGTGGTTGGCTTCGTTGCGGCGGGTGGCCATGAACATGGGATAGTTGGCGCGGGCTTCGAGGATGAAGTCACGGGCGAACTTGCCGCTCTGGATGTCCTTCAGCACGGCCTTCATTTCCTTCTTCACGGCGTCGGTGATCAGGCGGGGGCCGGTCACATAGTCGCCGTATTCAGCCGTGTTGCTGATGGAGTAACGCATGCGGGACAGGCCGCCTTCGTACATCAGGTCAACGATCAGCTTCATTTCGTGCATGCACTCGAAGTAGGCCATTTCGGGCTGGTAACCGGCTTCCACCAGGGTCTCGAAACCGGCCTTGATGAGGGCGGAGATACCGCCGCAGAGCACGGCCTGTTCGCCGAAGAGGTCGGTTTCGGTCTCTTCACGGAAGCTGGTCTCGATAACGCCGGAACGGGTGCCGCCGATGCCCTTGGCGTAGGCCAGGGCCACTTTCAGGGCCTCACCGGTGGCATCCTGCTGGATGCCCACCAGGCAGGGCACACCGCCGCCTTCGGTGAAGGTGCGGCGCACCAGATGGCCGGGGCCCTTGGGGGCGATCAGGAACACGTCCACGTCCTTGGGAGGCACGATCTGGTTGAAGTGGATGTTGAAGCCGTGGGCGAACAGCAGGGCCTTGCCCTTGGTCAGATGGGGCTTGATGTCCTTTTCGTACACGGCGGCCTGCACTTCGTCAGGCAGCAGGATCATGATCAGGTCGCCCTGGGCGGCGGCTTCGGCAGCGGACACGGGGGTAAAGCCGTGCTGCTTGGCCAGCTCGTAGTTGGCACCGCCGGGGCGCTGGCCCACGACGACCTTCACGCCGGAGTCGCGCAGGTTCTGGGCATGGGCATGGCCCTGGCTGCCGTAACCGATGATGGCCACGGTCTTGTTTTTCAAGACGGAAAGATCGGCATCCTGATCATAGTAAACTTTCATGGCTCTTGTCCTTTTCAATGGAAAAATACTCGGTATCCCCGAGGGGGAAACTTCTATTTCGGCCGCCGTGGCGCAAATGTCAAGCGCTACGGCAGGCCCCGGGAAAATTTGCCGTCATCTTCCGGCCCGGGGCTGTCTGCGGCCCCGGGCCGGAAGAGGCTATTCACATTTTTTGGAGCGGCGCATGGCCACGGAGCCGGTGCGGGCCACTTCCTTGATGCCGAAGCGGTGCAGCAGGCTGAGGATGGCGTCCAGCTTGTCGTGGTCGCCGGTGGCCTCGATGGTCATCTCGCTGGAGCTCACGTCCACCACCTTGCAGCGGAAGATCTCCACGGTGCGCAGGATCTCGCTGCGGGCGGGGCCTTCGGCCTGGACCTTGACGAACATCATCTCGCGTTCGATGGCGGGCATGTCGGCAAAATCCATCACCTTGATGACGGTCACGATCTTGTGGAGCTGCTTCATGATCTGCTCCAGGATCTGGCTGTCGCCGTAGGTGGTGATGGTCATGTGCGAGACGCCGTCCTCCAGGGTCGGCGCCACATTGAGCGAATCGATATTGAAACCGCGGCCGCTGAACAGGCCGGCCACACGGCTGAGCACACCGGGCTCGTTCTCCACCAGCACGGAAAGAACATGTCTTTGCATGGCGTCCCTCCTCTACACCAAGAGCATCTCATCCAGGGCAGCCCCGGCGGGCACCATGGGATAGACGTTTTCCTCGCGCTCAACCATGACGTCGATGAAGGCCGGGTTGGGCGAGGTCAGGGCCTTGCGCAGCACGTCTTCCAGCTCTTCGGGCTTGCTGATGCGGTAGCCTTCGGCGCCGTAGGCCTCGGCCAGCTTCACGAAGTCGGGCTGGGCCTCCATATTGGTATGGCTGTAGTTGCGATTGTAGAAGAGTTCCTGCCACTGGCGCACCATGCCCAGATGCCCGTTGTTGAGGATGACCACCTTGACCGGGAGCTTGTTCTGCACCACGGTGGCCAGTTCCTGGATGTTCATCTGGATGGAGCCGTCACCGGCCACGTTGATGACAAGCTTGTCCGGGAAGGCGAACTGCGCGCCGATGGCCGCGGGGAAGCCGTAGCCCATGGTGCCCAGCCCGCCGCTGGTCAGCAGGGTGCGCGGTTTGGTGAAGGTATAGAACTGCGCGGCCCACATCTGGTTCTGCCCCACCTCGGTGGCGATGATGGCATCGCCCTTGGTGATGGCGTACATGGCCTCGATGACCTGCTGCGGCTTGATGTGGCCGTTCCTGGTGTAGGCCAGCGGATGGTTGGCCTTCCATTCGTGCACGGTTTGCAGCCAGTCGGCATGCATGCCCGACCAGTCGGTATCGGCCATCTTGGCGCGGCAGATCTCCAGGATGCCTTCCAGGGCCTGGCGGCAGTCGCCCACCACGGGCACGTCCACTTCCACGTTCTTGCGGATGGAGGTGGGGTCGATGTCGATATGCACGATGCGCGCATGGGAGGCGAAGTCCTGCAGACGGCCGGTCACGCGGTCATCGAAGCGCGCGCCCACGCAGACCAGCAGGTCCGCATGGTTGATGCTCATGTTGGCGGCATAGGTGCCGTGCATGCCCACCATGCCCAGCCACAGGTCTCCGTTGGCGGGGAAGGCCCCCAGCCCCATGAGCGTGGTGGCCACGGGGATGTCCAGTTCGTGGGCCAGTTCGCAGAGGACCTCGGAGGCATCGGCCATGATGACGCCCCCGCCCGCCAGGATGACGGGCTTGCGGGCCCTGGCCAGCTCTTCGGCCGTACGGCGCAGCTGGTTCAGGTTGGGCTTGTAGGTGGGGTTGTAGCTGCGCATGAAGATGTCCTCGGGCCAGACGAATTCCGTACGGGCCTGCATGACATCCTTGGGCAGGTCCACGAGGACGGGCCCGGGGCGTCCGGAACGCGCAAGATAGAAGGCCTGGCGGATGGTCTTGGCCAGGTTGCGCACGTCCTTCACCAGAAAATTGTGTTTGGTACAGGGACGGGTGATGCCCACGATATCGACTTCCTGGAAGGCGTCGTTACCGATGAGCTGCGTGGGGACCTGTCCCGTGAAGACGACCAGCGGAATGGAATCACAGTAGGCTGTGGCTATGCCCGTAACGGTATTGGTGGCACCCGGTCCGGAAGTGACCAGGCAGCACCCTACCTTGCCGGAGGCACGGGCATAGCCATCAGCCGCGTGCACAGCCCCTTGTTCATGCCGCACCAGAACATGCTTCAGTTCGGGATGCCGCGGCAACTCGTCATAAATATCAATCACAGCACCGCCCGGGTAACCGAACAGTACATCAACACCTTCTTTTTTAAGGGATTCAAGGAGAATCTGCGCACCTGTGAGTTCCATAGGGTCAACTCCTGCGCCAGCAGTTATGCTCCGGCGCGATGGCTATCCAAGAGCTCCATGAGCTTGGTTTTGCCTTCAAGTTTCTGTTTCTTAAGCTGCTTCAGGGTCTGTTCCTCGGTGGGAGTACGGAAAGACTTGGCTTCCAGCTTGTCTACCTGCTTGCTGTAAAGGACGTGGTCTTCCCATAGGGATTTCAGCTCCGGATCAGTGGGCAGTAGCTGTTCGATGAGTTCAATTTCATGCTGATCCATAAGAAATCTCCAGCGTTAGATGTTCGGCGCCACGGATGGCGCCCGTTACGGCAAACCGCTACACCAGAGTAGCGGCAAACTGGGCCAGTGATGCGATGACGATGCGGTTGATGAGCTGGATGACCAGCAGCACCACCACCGGCGAGAAATCGATGCCGTTGGTGTAGGTGAAGGGCAGCCATTTCCGCACCCGGTAGAACACCGGTTCCGTCAGGATGCGCAGGGCGCGCACCACAGGGTTGTAGGGGTCGGGCCGCACCCACGAGAGCACGGCCGCCACGATGACAACCCAGAAATACAGATTGAGGACTATGGCCAGCAGATCGACCACGGCCAGGATGACGTTCTGTACAAAAAACATGCCTACTCCCATTCATTTTGCAGCAGCCCGGCCAGTTCGTCATAACCGGCCGCCGCGAGCGGGCCCTGCAGATCCCCGCCGAATGCCGCGAACACGACGCCAGCGGCGGTGGCGGCTTTCTGGTCATTGGGGCTGTCGCCCACAAAAAGCACCTGCGCAGGATCGGCCCCCCACTGTTCAAGGATCAGCCGCACGCCGTCCGGGGCGGGCTTGGGGGCGGCATCCGTTGCCGTGACTACAGGATTAAAATAGGAGGGCAACGCCAAAAAGTCCAGAACCCTTTGCATCCCTTCCGCAGTTCTGTTGGTATGCACGGCCAGGCGCATGCCGTGGCCGCGGGCAAGCTCGAGGAATTCCCGGTAACCGGGATAGATCTGCAGCAGGGGGACGATGTCGCGTGAATAGATGACCTTTGTCCGCACCACTTCATACATGCGCCGGTGCATCTCGGGAGGCACGATGTATTCCAGCGCCTGCCGCGCCGTGGCCATGAACGTATAGGCATCCTGCTCCGGGGTCAGGGGCGGCAGTCCCAGGGCCGCCAGCACCTTGTTGTAAAAGATGGCGTTGGCGGCGCGGGAATCGATCATGACCCCGTCACAGTCGAAGATGATGCCGGTGAGGCCGTGCGGGAAAAGTCTGCCCATCAGTCGTCCCCGCGCAGCACCACGGTACGTTCCTCCTGCCAGCCGGGGCAGCAGCGGGGCGCACGCGGACGCCCGAGGATGCGCCACAGGGGGGCGCGCGCCTGCAGCAGGGGCACGGCATGGCCGTCCGCATCACACAGACGCAGGGGGCCGTCACCGGGCAGGGGCCGGAACGCCAGCTCGCCCTGGCCGTCCAGCAGGTCGCGGCGCATACGGCCCTCGGCCAGCAGCAGGCAGTCCGCCGGGGCAAAGCGCACCACGGCGTCCAGCAGGCGGGGCCAGGCGGGCAGCAGGGAATCGTCCACCTGCACGGGGCTGTTGAAGGCGGCCAGGGTGGCCAGGGCGGCTTCCGTATCGCGGGCATCGCCCGCCAGCAGGGCCGCCTCGTCAGGATCGGCGGGGTCCATGTCCAGCGCGGCCTGCAAGCGGGCATTGCTGCTGCTCAGGCTGGAGCTCAGGGCCTGGAGTTCGGCCAGGCGTTCTTCCTGCAGCCAGCTCCAGAGCAGCATGCGCTGGGCCGCGCAGGCCTTTTCCCGCTCCTCGCGGGCGGCTTCCAGGGCCTGGGCCGTCTCCAGGGTGCCGTCGGCCATCAGGCCGGCGCGCAGGGCGCTTTCCGCGCTGTTGCGGCGGGCGCGGCCCACATCGGCGCCCAGAGTGCCCACCGGCTGGCCGGAAAGGGCGGCATCCCCCATGCGCTGGAGGTCATCCAGGCAGACCGCGGCCTCACGCGGCGAAAAAGGCAGGTTGTCCGGCACATGCCACGGCCCCTGGGGAGCCGGGACCGTAACGGTCACGGCGCGACGACCGGATGCCGTCAGCCCTCCGGCGGCAGGACGGGAAAATTCTTCCGGCAGGCCGGGCCACAGACGCAACACGGGACAGCAACCCGCCGCAGGGGAAAGCGGTGCCTCCCCGGGCAGGGGACCGCGCAGGGCGGGGACACGGATACAGAGTGCGGACATGTCTCATCCTTGGTTAAGCTGGAGTTTTTAGCATACGCCACAGGGGGACACCATTGCAAGGCCAAAGCCGTCCTTCCCTGACTGCTGCGGCGCCTGCCCGCAGAAGGGCCCGTGCGGGGAAGGCGGTCAGGGCTGGCGGCCCCCCGATGACGGCGGAAGGCCGGGCAGGCGTGCTTCCCCGACAGCCTGTCCTGCGGCGGCGGACAGGTCTTCCAGGCCCGCGCCCGAAATGCGGGCAGCAGGCCGATAGCCGCAACCTGCCGGAAAAACAGCCTGTCTGCGTATAGTTATTGTCACTGGCAACGATATGGCATATAAGGCCCTTCTGGCCGCTAACGGCCCCACGCAACCAGCGCACCGCCCGACGGTGCCGTAAGGAGTAGAAGATATGGAACAGGGCACCATTCGCCTGAAGACCGGTCTTGCAGAAATGCTCAAGGGCGGCGTCATCATGGACGTGACCACCCCCGAACAGGCGAAGATCGCCGAAGAAGCCGGCGCCTGCGCCGTCATGGCCCTTGAACGCGTCCCGGCCGACATCCGCGCCGCCGGCGGCATCGCCCGCATGGCCGACCCCACCATCGTCAAGCGCATCATGGAAGTGGTGAGCATCCCCGTCATGGCCAAGGCCCGCATCGGCCATTTCGTGGAGGCCCGCATCCTTGAGGCCCTGGGCGTGGACTACATCGACGAGAGCGAAGTGCTGACCCCCGCCGATGACCGGTATCATATCGACAAGCGCGACTTCACCGTGCCCTTCGTCTGCGGCTGCCGCAACCTGGGCGAGGCCCTGCGCCGCATCGCCGAAGGCGCGGCCATGATCCGCACCAAGGGCGAGCCCGGCACCGGCAACGTGGTGGAAGCCGTGCGCCATTGCCGCCAGGTCATGGACGAGATCCGCGTGCTCTGCTCCCTGCCCGAGGCCGAAGTGCCCAATTTCGCCAAGGAAAACGGCGCTCCCCTGGAAGTCTGCCTGGCCGTGCGCAAGGAAGGCCGCCTGCCTGTGGTGAACTTTGCCGCCGGCGGCATCGCCACCCCCGCCGACGCCGCCATGATGATGCATCTGGGCTGCGACGGCGTGTTCGTGGGCTCCGGCATCTTCAAGTCCGGCGATCCGGCCAAGCGTGCCCGCGCCATCGTGCAGGCCGTGACCAACTACAAGGACTATGCCCTGCTGGCCGAGATCTCCCGCGACCTGGGCGAAGCCATGGTGGGCATCGACATCTCCACCATACCGCCGGCCGAACGCATGCAGGAGCGGGGCTGGTAGCATGGCCCGTATCGGAGTCCTGGCCCTGCAGGGGGCCTTCCGCGAACATGCCGCGGCACTGCGCCGTCTGGGCGCCGATGTCCGCGAAGTACGCCAGCTCAAGGACATGGAAGGCCTTGAGGGCATGGTCATCCCCGGCGGCGAAAGCACCACCATCGGCAAGCTGCTGGTGGAATGGGACATGCTGGAACCGCTGCGCCGGCGCATCCTGGACGGCATGCCCGTCTACGGCAGCTGCGCGGGCCTGATCCTGCTCTGCAAGGAGATCGAAGGCTCCGGCCAGCCGCGTCTGGGCGTGCTGGACGCCACCGTGCGCCGCAATGCCTTCGGCCGTCAGGTGGACAGCTTCGAGACCGACCTGCACATCGACGGTCTGGCCGGCGGGCCCCTGCGGGCCGTGTTCATCCGCGCGCCGCTCATCAGCCGCGTGGGCAAGGACGTGCAGGTGCTGGCCCGTCTGGACGCCGACCGCGGCGAACGCATCGTGGCCGTGCGCCAGGGCCATGTGCTGGCCACCTCCTTCCACCCCGAACTGACCCCGGACCTGCGCCTGCACCGGTACTTCCTGGACATGCTGGCCTGATCCGCGGCACTTGCCGTCACACAACGGGCCCCGCGCCGGACATTCGCTGTTCCGCGCGGGGCTTTCCGTCTTCATGCTCCGACGGACGGCGGCAGCAGGGCTCCCGTCGCCTTTCCCTTCAAGACGCTCCGGCCCGTCGCCTGACGCTGCATCACGGCGCTCCTTCCCCGGGCGGCATCCGGCGCACGCCCCACCGGGCGGAGCTTGCCCTCTCCGGCCCTGCCCGGCACCAGCGCAGGGCGGCCTGCGGGGAACGCTCCCCCAGCGGGGGGCTTTCCTTTTCCGCGCGAACATGCAAGATTCGTCCCACGGCCCCCGACGCACGGCCGCACCCGCCGACACAGGAGCTCCCATGACCAATACCACCCTGACCGCCATCGACGGCCTGCTGGCAGGCCACGCCACGGACGAACGGAACCATACCGGCTGCACCGCCATCCTTTGCCCGCAGGGCTTCACCCCGGGCATCGCCGTGCCGGGCTTCGCGCCGGGCTGCCGCGAGACGGAGCTCATGCGGCCCGAAGCCCAGGTGGACACCGTGCACGGCCTGCTGCTGGCCGGGGGCAGCGCCTTCGGCCTGGCCGCCGCCGACGGCGTCATGCGCTTTTTGCGCGAACAGGGGCACGGTTTTGCCATGCCCCACGGCGTCATCCCCATCGTCCCGGGGGCCGTCATCTACGATCTGGACATGAATGCCCGGCCGGGCGTGCTGCCCGATGCGGCCATGGGCTATGCCGCGGCCCGGGCGGCCTCTGCGGCGCCGCTGGCCGAAGGGGCCGTGGGAGCGGCCTGCGGGGCCCGCTGCGGTCGCCTGTTCTGCCTTTGCCGGGATGCCGCGGGCAGGCCGCTGGACCTTTCGGACAAGAGCGGCCTGGGCAGCCTGTGCCTGGAGCGGCAGGGCATACGGGTGGCGGCCCTGGTGGTCCTCAACGCGCTGGGCAATGTCTATGACGCCCAGGGGCGCTTCCTGGCCGGGGGACGCTACGCCGACGGCACGCCCGTGCCCCATGACCGGGCCCTGGACGCACTGGCCGGAGACGTCCCCACCGGCAACACCGTGCTCACCGTGGTGGCCACCAATGTCCCCCTGGACAAGACCCGGTGCAGCCGACTGGCCCGCATGGCCGCCACCGGGCTGGCCCGGCACATCGTCCCCGCGCACATGCTCTTCGACGGCGACATCGTGTTCGCGCTGGCCAGCAAACAGCCCCTGCCCGACGGGCACGGCCCCTGGAACGAGCTTTTGCTGGGGGCCCTGGCCGCCGATGCCGTGGCAGGAGCCGTCTGCCGTGCCGCCCGTCCGGCGATGTTCGCGTAAGGCCGCATCACGGGGGAGACCTTTCCGGGCAAAGGGCCCTCCTTCCCTGCCCTCCGCGTTTTCCCGGCATGTTTTTCTGAAGAACTGCCGAGACAAGACAACGTTCCCCGCAGAAAAACAGACCGCCCGACCCGAATCATCACCAGCAGCCTGAAGCGTATCCTGCGAAGTATCGAAGCCGCCTGCCATGCGGGTGGCTTTTCGTTTCGCGCCGTGACGCCCAGCAGGCTGGAGCCCAAAACAGAAAAAGGCCCCCGGTTTCCCGGGGGCCTCCATTATGCAGCTATGCAGCGAGGACTACAGGGCGGCCTTGTAGATGGCGGCCACGGCGGCGTCGCTCATGATGCGCGGGTTGGTCAGGCCGCAGGCGTCCTTCTGGGCGTTGGCGGTCATGGTGGGGATGTCTTCTTCCTTCACTTCCTTGCCGTACTTCTTGCCCAGGGCGATCAGGCCTTCCGGGATGCCCACGTCCTTGGACAGGATGCGGATGGCCTTGATGGCAGCCTGCGAAGCGTCGGTGGGGCTCAGGCCGTCCACGCGTTCGCCCAGCAGCTTGGCGATGCGGCCAAAGCGGCGGCGGCTGGAGATCAGGTTGTACTCGCACACATGGGGCAGCAGGATGGCGTTGCATTCGCCGTGCGGCAGGTCATAGAAGCCGCCCAGCTGGTGAGCCATGGCGTGCACATGGCCCAGGCTGGCGTTGTTGAAGGCCATACCGGCCAGGTACTGGGCATAGCACATGCCTTCGCGGGCTTCCATGTCCTTGCCGTTGGCAACGGCGCGGCGCAGGTAGCGGTTGATGTATTCCATGGCCTTTTCGGCACAGGCGTCGGTCATGGGAGTGGCAGCGGTGGAAACATAGGCTTCCACGGCGTGGGTCAGGGCGTCCATACCGGTAGCGGCGGTCAGGGACGGCGGCATGCCCATCATCAGGACCGGGTCGTCGATGGCGACGCTGGGGGTGCAGCGCCAGTCGACGATGGCCATCTTCACCTTGCGGGAGGTGTCGGTGATGATGCAGAAACGGGTCATTTCAGAGGCGGTGCCGGCGGTGGTGTTCACGGCCACATAGGGCGGGAAGGGCTTGCTGGATTTGTCCACGCCTTCGTAGTCGTGGATCTTGCCGCCGTTGCTGACCACAAAGCCGACGCCCTTGCCGCAGTCATGCGAGGAACCGCCGCCCAGGGTGATCAGGCTGTCGCAGCCGTTGCTCTTGTAGGCTTCGGTAGCTTCCGCAACGTTGTTGTCCGTGGGGTTGGGCACGGTCTTGTCGTACACGGCATACTGCATGCCGGCGGCGTCAAGGATATCGGTGATCTGCTTCAGGATGCCCACGGCCACGATACCCTGGTCGGTGACGATCAGGGGTTTCTTGCCACCGAGGCTCTTCAGGCGATCGGGGATCTGGGTAGAGCAGTTCTGGCCGACCAGAGTCACGGTGGGGATGAAGAAGGACGTAATCTGGCCCATATGCATGCTCTTGACATCCGTGCTCATTGTGCAACTCCTTGGTTTGGGCATCTGAACGGTCTGGATCCCCGCTCAGGCCCGGTTTGGAAACGTTTGTGGATGTACTAGAATCAACATACGCGACCAGCCCCGTCATGGCAATAAGATTTTATAAAATAGATTCAACTTTTTTTGTCCTCCCCGAACAGGACCGGACAGGCCGGGGCTTCGCGGGGCTTGGAGAGTATGCAGATGCGGGCCATGAGGCGCAGGTATTCCTTGCGCCTGTCGAGGAAGAAGGCCAACGGCTTTGAAAAATTGCGCCCCAGCAGCCCATCCACCAAAAACTGGCTCACTTCCCGTTCCCGCATCAGCACCAGCTGGGCGCTGAGCAGCACGGCCCTGTCGGCCTCGGCCATGGAGCGCACCTTGTGGCGGAAGGCCTCCTGGGCACGCGGCTGGTAGAACCAGAAGTACATCAGGTCCAGGGCGCAGATGATGAGGATGCGCTCCAGGCGCTGGGCCTCTTCGCCGCCGCGTCCGCGCAGGCCGCCGGGACGGGCCAGGCAGATCAGGGCGTCCTCGCGGGGGAAGAGCAGCTCCAGCTGCGTATAGCAGTCGAAGATGCGCTTGATGGTGCTTTCATAGTCCCAGCGGCGCATGCGCAGGTTCACCTGGCTGTCGGCGTAGCCTTCGATGATGGCGGCCACGGTGTCCGAGGCCATCTTGGAGATGACGGCCGCACTGGGCACCAGGTACAGATGGGGATCGGCTATGCCCCAGAACAGCAGCAGGTGGAAGAGGATGAAGTCGTACAGGGACGAGACCGGGATGGCCAGGGCGCTGCGGAACAGGTTGCCGATGGCCGCCTCGCGGGGGAAGCCCCTGTAGACGTTGTGCGCGAATATATAGAACCCGTTGACGATGTTCAGCACGGTAAAGACCAGCACGGGCTGTTCCGCCACGGTCACGCCGAAGCAGTCCTCCAGAAGCCAGACACGGATCATCACCTCCAGCAGCAGCACCGAGATGCCCGTATACATGAGCGAGTCGCAGATGCGCTTGACGCTGACGTGCTCCCGCCAGTGGGTCAGGGTGCTGCGCTTGGCCCCGCGGGCGGCCATGACCATCTGGACCACGTTGCGCACGCCGGTGATGCCGAACCAGATGAAGGTGCCGAACCAGGCCAGGAACCACCAGTCCTGCGTATAGATGAAGGAGACGAAGGCCGGGATGAAGCCCAGCAGCACCTTGAGGCAGTTGCTCAGGCTGCTGTTGAGATACCGGCCGTCGGGCCTTGCCTCTTCCCCCTGCGGCGCATCGGTCAGGCCGTTGCCCTGGAAGGGGCTCAGGCCGCCGAGGTTGACCATGTTGCCCTTGTTGCTGACACGGCAGTCCTCACTGGCAGCCCGCCAGACGCGGCGCCGCTCCATGCCCAGATGGCCGCAGCCCGGCAAAAAACGGAAATGGGCCAGCAGGGCCTGCCCGGGCGAGGGGTTCTCCGGCTCGTTGTAGCGGATCTGCTCTTCCACCGGTGAATAGATGGGGATGGCGGACTGCTGGCTGCCCGCCTTCTTCATGGACGCCAGGGCCCGGCGCGGCAGGGTCTCGCGGATGGCCAGGCCCATGCCGTACGAACGCGAGCGGCTGGCCGAATTGCTGCCCAGGCGCGACTTGAGGGGCTCGTGGCGGTACGCGGCCCAGAGCTTGGGGATGTCGCGCAGGATGGCATGGAATTTTTCCAGGCGCTCTTCGTCGCCCACCACCTCCATCTGCCGGATCATCTGGCGCACCATCTGCTTCATGCGCGGGGCAAGGCCCTGGTTGAGCACGCGCTGCAATTCGTTGATGGCCGCGATATTGTTGAGGTGCCCTTCCACCCAGCTCTTCATGTTGAAGAGCTCCAGATGGGTGATGCGCCCCTCGCAGTCCCAGAGCAGCTCCACCACGTCCTCCACGCTCAGGCCCTCGGTGCCCAGGATCAGGCGGTTGCCCGTGGCAAGGCCGCTGAGATAGGCGGAAAGCGCCTGGGCGCTCATGCGCATCAGTTCCGGCAGGCTGTCGCAGGCGCCCGGCCGTTCCGTATTGGGGATGCGCGGGTTGCGGCCCGGGTCCAGCCACAGGGCCTGCACGTCGTCGGGCCCCAGATTGTCCAGGCGCTGCAGTTCCTCCCGGGCCTCGGGGTCATCGGGACGGGCCCGCAGGATCTCGGCCCGGGCCTGAAGGCTGGGCTGGATGTGCTTGTGCAGGTATTCGGCCAGGCGCAGCAGGGAGGCATGGCCGCGCCCCACGAAATCGAGGAACTCCTCCAGCCCCATGGGCGCCACGGACACGCCCCAGAGCTTTTCCAGGCGGGGGCGCTCGTCCTCGTTCCAGACCTCCAGGGTGTGCAGGGCCACCTCGCGCCGCCAGTGCAGCACCTCGCGCCCCTTTTCCAGCATCTCCCGCATCTGCGGGCTGCGCAAAAAGTCCAGGAAGCCCTTGCCCGAACTGAAACCGCGCGGCATCCAGACCAGGTTCACGAAGCGGTCATAGAAGGGCACGCTGAATTCCAGGCCGATGCGCACGGAGATGCCCACGATGCCCGAGGCATGGATGACCTCGGTGGCGGCCTCCAGATCCACGCTGTTGTCATAGACCACCGTGATGGAGCGCAGGCCCTTGATCCAGGCGTCCATGATGAGGTGGGTGGGCGTTTTGCGGCCCTTGGTGTTCACGTCATAGACATGGTCATCGAAGGCCAGCTGGTTCCAGGCCTCGGGCATCTCGGGCAGATGGTAGCGCGCCAGCATGCGGCGCACCACGCGCGGCGTGCCCAGGGCGGTGCTGCGGAAGTCGTGGGCCAGCATGAGCTGGCGGGTCTCGTCGCCGTGGGCGCGCACCATGTCCTTCATGATCTGCATGAGCGCACGGGCGGTATTGCGGCGCAGGGCCGAATGGGCGCTGGTCAGCACCTCGTCGTACAGGGTCTGCAGGGCCAGCAGACGGTCACGCGAACCGCCGACCTCCAGATTGCGCAGCAGGTTGATGACGGCATAGGCCATGCGGGAGGCCGGAGAGGTGACCAGCTCCTTGATGCCGTGGGGATGCAGCTCGGGGTTGAAGAGATTGTCCCGCGAGGGCACGTTGGGCGCCTCAAGGATGCGGTTGACCAGGACGAGTATGTCCCTGTCCTGCCTGTCAAAAAAAATACGGTCAGTGAGTCTTGCCACAGCGTCTTCCTTTTTTCCCTGCCTGCTGCCCGATGCGGGAAAAGCAGGATAACGGAACTATGCCAATAAAAATGAAAAACCGCCACCGCCTGCCTTGTGGCAGCCGGTGGCGGCGGTTTCGCTGAAGAACGGCCCTGGCCGCTGCCTGTCAGATGAATTCGTCCATGCGGCCCGACTTGACCTTCTGCAACAGGCGTTCTGCCGCGCCCCGCTCCACCTCGCTCATCTGCGGGAGCTTGCGGGCGATGAGGCGTTCGCCCACTTCGCGGGTATAGGGCGTGGCATAATTGATGAGGAACTCCTCGAAGGAGGCGATGGAGTTGGGGCCGCACTGGCTGCGCATGCCGCACTCGTGCACCATGCCCATGAAGTCCGCGCCGCTGCGGCCCAGACGGGGACAGGCGGTACAGAACGAGGGCAGGTGCTCGGCTTCTTCCATGAGGAAGCGCACCACCTCGTCCAGGTGGGTGTCTTCGCCCAGCGGGAAGGGGATGCCTTCGGGCCCGGGCTTTTCGCTCCAGGTCTCGTAGGCGCTGCCCACGCTGCCCGTGAACACCTGGGAGACACCGCGGCTGCAGGCATCGCGCCACAGGCCGGAGGGTTCGCGCGTGGTGACCACGATGCCCGCAGGCGGAACGGCCAGACGCATGATGGCCACACAGCGCAGGAACTCGTCGTCCGAAAGCGGATGCGGGGGCACGAACAGGCTGCCCGGCGCGGGACGCAGACGGAACATGCTGATGGTGTGGCCGCCGGCGCCGAACAGGCGGTTGAGATGGGCCACATGCAGCATCAGGGCCAGCACATCGAACTGCCAGGGGGAAAGCCCCAGCAGCAGGCCGAGGCCCACGTCGCGCACACCGGCGCCCAGGGCCACTTCAGGGGCGTTGAGGCGCTTTTCGTAATGGCTCTTGGGCCCGGCCACATGGGCGGCCTTGTAGTAATCGGGATGGTAGGTATCCTGATAGATCAGGACGTTGCCCACATCGGCATCCAGCAGCACGCTGTACTGGTCGGCGCTCAGGGGCCCCACGTTGACGTTGACGCGGCGGACCTCGCCGTGGCCGTCGAACACGGTGTACAGGATGCTGATGGCTTCGGCCAGGTACTCCACATCGGCATTGGGCAGCTGGCCGGAGACCAGCACGATGCGCTTGTGCCCCTGGCGGATCAGCTTGCCGGCGGCCTCGCGCATCTCGGGCGAGGTCATGTACTTGCGCTGGATGAGCGTATTGCTCTTGCGGTTGGCGCAGTAAAGGCATTCACTGCCGCAATGGTTGGAGATGTGCAGCGGAGCGGTCAGCACGATACGGTCACCATAGACCTTCTGTTTGACCGCATCCGCCGTTTTCATCATCAGGGCAACGTCTTCAGGATCCGTCACCCGCATGAGAGCGGTCGCCTCCTGGATGGTCAGTGACTTCAGAGCCAGAGATTTGTCCAGAATATCCCGGAGCTCCGCCTTGTCCGGTGCAGCCGTACGACTGAGCGCGTTTTCGATGAACCGGGTGTCAAGCCATGCAGGCAGCTCGTATGCAGACATAACGTATCCTTCCAAGCAATGTCCCAAGGAGTTGCATCCCGCCCCTGCGCAACCCATACGCAGGGACGAAACACGCGTACACGTTTCCTGACCAGGACACTTAGCACAAGTTTCACAGCTTGCCTAGTTCTTTTTTTCACAGAAAAATGCCGCAACGCATGACAAAACGACAAAAAATGATATGACATTTTTCATGTCAAATTTTTTAGCATTAAAAAACAATAGGTTAAAAAATATGAAATTTTTAGTATATAAATTGTTCAGCTGCTCAACATTTCTCCCGCAGCCCTGCCGGAGCCTTGTGGCCCCTCCGTCCTCCTGCTAGTATGTCGCCGGGAGTCTGCCATGAAAAAATGCATTGATATCACCTGCCTGCTGCTGGCGTCCATCCTGTTGTCCGTCGTGTGCCTGTCCGCCGCCCCGGCCGCGCCGTCCGGCGGGGCCTCCGGCCTGCGTGTGGCCCTGCTGCTGGAGGACGCGGCCCCCGACCAGGGCTGGAACGACCTTCTGCGCCAGGGCCTGGAACAGGCCCGGAAGGAGCTCGGGGTCCGTACCGCCGTGGTGGTGGCCCCGCCCCGGGGCGGCAACGGCCTTTCCCAGGAGGCCATCTTCCAGGCTGCCGCCCGGCAGGCCGACCTGGTCCTGCTCTCCGGGGCCCGGCTGCACGAGATCCTGCGCGACAATGCCGCCAACTTCCGGCAGACGAAGTTCGGCTGCATCGATACGGGCATACGCGCCGCCAACATCATGAGCGTGACCTTTGCCGACGAGCAGGCCGCCTTCCTGGCCGGTGCCCTGCTCTCCCAGCTGCACCGGCACGGCCTGCTGCCCGCCTCCGGGGCACGCGGCAGCGGCGATGAGCTGACCCTCGGCTGGCTGGCCGGAGAAGACGACCCGCAGCTGAAGTCCATGCTCAACGGTTTCGTGGAGGGGGTCCGGCTGGAAAGCCCCGGCGCGCGCGTCATCAACGGCGTGGCGGGCAGCTACAGCTCCCCTGAGGCCGGCCGGGCCAAGGCGGAAGAACTGCTGGGGCTGGACATCAATGCCCTGGCCGTACTGGCCGGGCGTTCGGGACTGGGCGCCGTGGAAGCGGCCGTGGCCGCAGGCAGGCCCGTGGTGGGCGCGGACAGGGACCAGCAGGCCCTGGCCCCCGGGCTGATGCTGACCAGCATCGTCAAGCGGGCCGACCGCGCCGTGTTCGAGATCGTCAAAGCCACGGCCCAGGGCGCTTTTGCCGGGAACGAGATCATCACCTATGACCTGGCCAACGGCGGCGTGGACATCGTCCCGCCGCAGGTCTGGGCCCGTCATGCCGGGGTGCGCCTGCCCGCCGCCATCGAGCGCCGTCTTGCCGAACTGCGCCTGGAGCTGACGCGCGGCGGCATCCGCCTGCCCTCCCTGCGCGACAGGACGCTCTGCAACTGCCGCTAGCGGGATGCCGTCATCCGGCCCGAAAGCCGCCGGGCCGGCCGGAAAGGCCACCGCCGGACCGGCATGCCCTGGCCGTGCCCTCCTGTGCCCGCCACAACGGCACACGGATCAGAAACGCAGCGTGAAGCGGGGGACATCCCCCCGGACCTCCACCTTGACGAAGTCCGCCTGCCGGCCATGCGCCGGACGGGCATCCCCTTCCAGCTCGAAGACGTCCCGTACCACCCAGAAGCGGTGCTTCTCGCCCGGCAGCTCCACGGAGGCGCCGCCGTCCATCTCCACATGCAGGTAGAACACGGGCTCCCAGGTCTCCAGGCTCACGGTCCGCCTGCTGTGGGGGCCGAAGTTCACCCAGCCCCTGGTGACCCACACCCCGTCCGCACGCAGATAGCGCAGGGCCAGGCTCCCGCCCAGGGCCTGGCTGTTGTCGATATGGATCTCCAGGGCCGCGGCCGGAAGGACCCAGCCCAGCAGGAACAGCATCACCAGGCTGATCCGCAGCATCTTTCCCATGACATGCCTCCTTGTGCGTTCCCCACATCATCGTCCCCGCAGGGCCCCTCAGGCGGGGCGGCACGCAGCGTCGCCGGATGCCGCCGGGCCGGGGAGCCGTCGCTGCCCGGCAAGGGCCGCATGGACCTGCTCCGCATTGTAGCTGCTGCGCACCAGCGGCGCGGAGAACACGAAGGGGATGCCCAGCTCCCGCCCCTTGCGGGCGTATGCCGCGAACATGTCGGGATGCACATAGCGCTCCACCTGCGGGTGACGGCGCGACGGCCGCATGTACTGGCCGATGGTCACGATGTCGCACCCGACGGCGGCCAGATCTTCCAGCACGCCGCAGACCTCCCCGTCGGTCTCGCCCAGGCCCACCATCAGGCCGCTCTTGCAGACGTGCCCGCCTTCCCGCACCCGCCGCAGCAGCTCCAGGCTCTGGGCATAGTCCGCCTGCGGCCGGATGCGGGCATAGTGGGCGGGCGGGGTCTCCACATTGTGGTTGATGATATGGGGCCCGGCAGCCATGACCGTGCGCAGGGCCGCCTCGTCGCCCCGGAAATCCGGGATCAGGACCTCGATGGTGGGACAGGGACGGTTGCTCCGGCGGATGGCCTCGATGGTGGCCGCGAAATGCGCCGCGCCGCCGTCGGGCAGGTCGTCGCGCGTCACGGAGGTCACCACGGCATGGCGCAGCCCCAGGGCCGCCGTGGCCCTGCCCACGCGGGCGGGCTCGTCCGGGTCAGGCTCGCGGACCGCGCCGTTGCCGATATTGCAGAAGGCGCACCCGCGGGTGCAGGTATCGCCAAGGATGAGGAACGTGGCGGTCTTGCGGGAATAGCATTCGAAAATGTTCGGGCACCGGGCGCTCCGGCAGACCGTATGCAGCTCCATGTCCCGGACCAGCGCGCCCGTGGCGGCATAGGTCGGGCTACAGGGCAGCTTCACGCGCAGCCACGGGGGGATGCGCAATAAGGGCCTGGAATTCTCGGACACAGACATCTTTGACCTCCTGGAGGGAAAGGCCATCGTCGCCCCGCTCACGGCAAAGGGACGTGGCCCGGGCATCGGCAAGGCCGCACAGAGTTATGGCATCGAAAAGCGAAAGGTCGCGCCCCACATTGAGCGCGAAGCCGTGGAAGGTCACCCAGCGGCGCACCCCGAGCCCCAGGGAACACAGCTTGCGGTGCCCTATCCAGACCCCGGGGCGGCCGGGCCAGCGGGCGGCCTGTACCCGGAAGGCGGCCGCCGTGCGGATGACGGTCTCTTCCAGCAGGTGGACGAAGCCATGCAGGCCGCCGGTCCGTCTGCCGATGCGAAAGATGGGATAGACCACCAGCTGCCCGGGGAAATGGCAGGTGATGTTGCCGCCCCGCTCCGTCTGCACGACATCGACGCCCCGGCGGGCCAGCTCTTCCCGGCTGCAGTGCAGGTTCTCCTCGCCGCCGTGCCGCCCGAAGGTGATGACGGGCGGGTGCTCCACCAGCAGCAGCGTATCCTCCGCGCCCCGGAGGACCGCCTCATGCCGGGCATGCTGGACAGCCAGCGCCTCCCGGTAGGGCATCCTGCCCAGATCGATGATGCATGTCATGGTCCGTACCCGGTCATATCCATGTGTTGCGCATGCGCCTGTCATCGTTGCCGATCTCCACAGCCAGGCCTCCATTCTTCCCCGTTTTTGCCGTCCGCTGTCAACAGCCTGGGGCCGGTCGCGGGCAAAAAATTTTTTTCACACCCCGCCAGCCCCTTTTCAAGGCGCACGAAAGTGCCTACAGGTTGTCTGTGCGCTCAAACAGTATCACGGGAGCGTACCACCGTCCTCTGGAGGAGACGTCATGGAACTGACCATCGCCACCGCCCGCCTTTCCGCGGCCCGCATCCTGCCGCATACCCCCCGGGCCTTCTACCGTACCGCCATCAATGCCTTTTTCTTCGTCATGGGCATGGTCTTTGCTTCCTGGGCCGTCCGCATCCCGGACATCAAGGCCGCCCTGCACATGAACGACGCGGCCCTGGGCAGCGTCCTGCTGGCCTCCCCGCTGGGCGAGATGCTCTCCATCGTGCCCACGGCCTGGCTCATAGCCCGCTTCCGCAGCCGCCGCGTCATCATGCTGGGGCTGGTGCTCATGCCCTGCGCCCTGCTCTGCCTGGCCCTGGCCGGCAGCCCGCACTGGCTGGCCGCGGCCCTGCTGGGCTTCGGCTTTGCCAACAACATGCTCAACATTTCCCTCAATGCCCAGGCCGTGGGCGTGGAGACCCTCTACGGCCGCAGCATCATGGCCACCTTCCACGGCATGTGGAGCCTGGGCGGGGTGGCCGGCTGCATCATCGGCTCCATCGTGGCGCCGCTGGGCGTGGCGCCCCTGCCCCACTTTGCCGCCATCCTCGTCATCACGCTGGCGACCCTGTGCTGCCTGCGCACCTGGACCATGCCCCGGGAAGTGCGCATCGGCGCCGCTGCGCCCGAAAGCGGGAAGCGTTCCTTCCGTCCCGACCTCTATCTGGCGCTGCTCGGCTGCATCGCCCTGGGCAGCATGGCCACGGAAGGCGCCATGTATGACTGGAGCTCCGTCTATTTCGCCCAGGTGGTCCAGCCGGGCGAAAGCCTCATCCGCGCCGGATACCTGGCCTGCATGTGCGCCATGGTCACGGGCCGCCTGCTGGCCGACGGCCTGGTGAACCGCTTCGGGGTCACGCCCGTGCTCCAGCTGAGCGGCCTCTCCATCGCCGCCGGTCTGAGCCTGGCCCTGCTCTGGCCCGATCTGCTGCCCGCCACGGCGGGGCTGGCCCTGGTGGGCTTCGGCATGGCCTCCGTGGTGCCGCTCTGCTACAGCCTGGCGGGCAAGTCCACGCGCGTGCCGCCCAGCGTGGCCATCTCGCTGGTCTCGTCCCTCAGCTTCCTGGGCTTCCTGGGCTGCCCGCCCATGGTGGGTTTCCTTTCCCACCAGTTCGACCTGCGCTGGGCCCTGTCGCCCATCGTGGTGGTGGGCGTGGCCATCTTCTGCCTGGCGCCTCTGGTCCGGCGCATCAGGGCCTGAGGGCAGGAAAGCCCTTTTCCGGGAAGAAGGCCCCTCGGATCTCCTGTCCAGCCCGCGGCTTTCTGCGGCACGACGGGCACGGGCCGGCGGCAGGCCCAGTGCCTGCAAAAAAGGGGGCCGTCCCTCCGCCCCCCTTCCCCCGGAACGCTCAAGGGAGATCCGGCATCCCCGCGGAAAAATGACATAACGCCTTTTTCCTGCGCTCCTGAAAGACACAAAAAAGCAGACACACCGTCGCGGCGTGCCTGCTTTTTTATTTTAGCGTGTTTACGGATACGAGCTTTCCCTAGCGCGGGCTGCCGTCAGCACGACGCTCGAAGCGGGGCACGGCCAGATGGCAGCCGCCCCGGCCCGTGCGGCGGGCAAAGTCCTGATGGTAGGCCTCGGCCTCGTAGAAGGCCCCGGCCTTTTCCAGACGGGTCACCACGTCATAGCCCAGGCCACGCAGCTCATCCATGAGCTTCTGGGCGGTCCGCTTCTGGGACTCGTCCAGCCAGAAGACGGCGGAACGGTACTGGCTGCCCACGTCCGGCCCCTGCCTGTCCAGCTGGGTGGGATCGTGGACCTCGAAAAAGCGGCGCACGATGGCCTCATAGCTGATCTTTTCGGGATCGAAGCGCACCAGCACGGCTTCGGCATGTCCGGTATCGCCCCGGCAGACATCCTCATAGGAAGGCCGGTCGGTATGGCCGCCCGTGTAGCCGGAACGCACGTCCACCACACCGGGGAGCCTGCTCAGGGCATCTTCCACGCCCCAGAAACATCCGCCCGCCAGCACGGCCACCTGCGTATGGCGCACCTGTTCGTACAGGGCCAGGCCCAGCTTTTCCTTGTCGCTGCCCGCGGGCGCGAAACGCATGGACAGGGAATTGACGCAATGGCGGGTGTTCTTGGCCGTCAGGCCCTCGCCCTCAAACACATGCCCCAGATGCGCGCCGCAGTGATCGCAAACGATCTCCACCCGGCGGCCGTCGGCATCGGGCTGGCGGCGCACCATGCCCGGCAGGGCATCGTCGAAGGCAGGCCAGCCGCACCCGGAATCGAACTTGTCCGACGAACGGTACAGGGCCACGCCGCACTGGCGGCACAGATAGGTCCCGGCGGCCGTATTCTTTTCGTATTCACCGGACCACGGGGCTTCCGTGGCCTTGCGGAGGATGATGTCCGCCTCGCGGGGCGTCAGGGGCGGCACGGCGGCATCGCCGCGGGCAATGATTCGGAAACCGCTGTCATTCATGGGGGCTTTCTCCCGTAAGGGGTCGAAGGTGGGGCGGGAAAATTCCGCTGCTACGGCGCCGGTCCCGGAAACGGCGAGGACCAGCGCCAGGATGAAAAAGGAAAAGGCGCGTCGCGCGCAGGGATAGCCGTACATGGCACCTCCTTATCAATATAAATTACCAATAAGAAGATAGCGATGCCTCCGGGGAAAAGCAAGCCCGGGCACGGACACAAAAAAAGGGAGGCATAAGCCTCCCCGGGTGACATGGTGCCTTTTTCCGGCAGACGAGCCTGTCTTTGCCTCCCCCTGGGCAGATCCTCCGCCCCAGGAGCGGCGCCCGGACGGCGCCCCGGCAACGCCGGCGCGGCTTACTGCCGCTCGCCGTAGCCGTGCGGGTGTTCCCGGTGCCAGCGCCAGGCCGATTCGATGATGGCCTCCACGCCCAGCCGGGGCTGCCAGCCCAGCACCTGTTGCGCCTTGCGGGCGGCGGCCACCAGACGGGCCGGATCGCCCGCGCGCCGCTGCCCCATGACCACGGGGATGGCATGACCGGTCACCCTGCGGGCGCAGTCCACGATCTGGCGCACGGAAAAGCCCTGTCCGTTGCCCAGGTTGCAGATGAGGTCGTCACCGCCGCGCTGCAGATGGTCCAGGGCCTTCACATGGGCGTCCACCAGGTCGGTGACGGCGATGTAATCGCGGATGCAGGTCCCGTCGGGCGTGGCGTAATCGTCACCGAAGATGGTGATGTGCGGCCGCCGGCCCAGCGGTACTTGCAGGACCAGGGGGATGAGATGGCTCTCGGGGCTGTGGTCCTCGCCGATGCTGCCGTCGGCCAGGGCCCCGGCCACATTGAAATAGCGCAGGGAGACGTAACGGATGCCGTGGGCCGCCGAGACCCAGCGCATCATGGCTTCCATCATCAGCTTGCTGTGCCCGTAAGGATTGGTGGGCCGGGTGGGGGCATCCTCGCTGACGGGCACGCTGTCGGGTTCGCCGTAGACCGCCGCCGAGGACGAGAAGACGATGCGGCCCACGCCATGACGGACCATGGCCTCCAGCAGGCTCTGCATGCCGCCCACGTTGTTGTTGAAATACTTGAGGGGGTTGACCATGCTCTCGCCCACCTGGGAATCGGCGGCGAAGTGCATGACGCCGTCGATGCGGAAGCGGCGGAAGATGCCGTCCAGACAGGCGGCATCGCGGATGTCGCCCCGCACGAAGGCAGCCTTGCCCGCCACGGTGGCGGCATGGCCCGTCTGGAGATTGTCCACCACCACGACTTCCTGCCCGGCCGCCGCCAGGGCATGGACCGCGTGGGAACCGATATAGCCCGCACCGCCGCAAACAAGGATCGCCATACAGACCTCCACAGCAAAGATGATGGCGGCACGCTACGATGTTTGCCTCCCGCTGGCAAGGCCCGGGATGCCGGGGACCGCGAAGGCGACGGGGCGGACATGAAAAAAGCGCGGAGTCCATGGCCAGACTCCGCGCAAGGCACAGGACGCGCCCCGGCGAAGGCCGGGGTCCTTTTGCGGCTACAATGCTGCCAGAACAGCGGCCGCAAATTCCTGCACGGCATCAGGGGCGTCGCTGGCCGTGCCGTCCACTTTCAGCCCCTCGGCCACGATCCGCGCCCCCAGATCCTTGCCCCTGGCCTCGATGGCGTCCACCGCACCGCAAAAATGCGTGTAGGAACTGTCGCCGGAGGCAAACGCCGCCAGCCTGACGCCCGAAAGGCCCATGCCTTCCATGTTTTCATAAAGAGGGATGAAATCGTCCTGCAGCTCCAGCTCGTCATCGCCCCAGGCGGAGCAGCCCAGCAGCACGGCATCATAGCCTTCGGCCAGACCGGCGGCATCCACGTCGGCGGCGTTTTTCAGCGTGACCTCATGGCCAGCGGCGGCGATGATCTCTTCCAGTTTCTGGGCGATGCCCTCGGTATTGCCGGTGCTGGAACCAAAAACGATCAGGACTTTGCTCATGACAACTCCCTGGCGGCACGGCCGCCGTTGGATGTTTAGAAAAAGAAATTCAATTTCAAAAAGAAGCTATAAAAGAACAGGACGCACGTCAAGCGAAAGACCGTCTTTCGATGAAAAATCTTTATATCCAACCAGAAACATTAGCTTTCCCCCCCAATATCCAACAGGGGACCAGCGCACGGCTGCGCCTTCCATCTGTATCCGCCGTGCGTGTGTCTGCCCTCTCCTGCCCTTGCGCCCGCATCCCACGGCCGGGTCGCCCTTCTCGTGGATCGCGCCATGCGCCCTGCACGACTCCCGCACGGCAACATGTCCGACAACCGCCGTCCCCACATGCTCCCGGGCAGCCCCGGCCTCTTCCAGACACAGGGGACGCCGTACAGCATCCCCCCTTTCCCGGTCACGGGACAAAATCACTCCCCGCAAGCCGAAGACGGGGACCTGCCATCCGTGCCAGAGCAAAAGTTTTACGGAGAGAGGGGGCCCGGAGGAGGGGGACGCTTTTCCGAAAGCGCCCTCCTCTCCCGGAAAACAAGCCCCCCTCCGCAAAAACTACTCTTCCGCTTCCGTGTCCGCCTCTCCGGCGGCATCTTCCGAAGCGGGCCCGGCCAGGGGCGCGTCAGCCACGGAGAGGTCAGGCATCCGCCACTGTCCGGGCAGGGGGGCCGTGAGCTCGGCCTTCTCGCCCACATAGGGATTGAAGTAGCCGAAGCGCAGCCAGGGGCAGAGCTTTTTCAGGCGCTTCATGAACAGGCTGAGGCCCATGACGGGACCGTGGTCGATGCCGCGCATGAGGCCCAGATACCATTCGGGGTCGATGTTGAGGTTGCGCCACTGGATCATGCTCACGCCGTTCTCGCCCACCAGGCGGGCCAGGGCTTCCAGCTCGCCCTCGCTGTCGGTGACGCCGGGGAAGAAGAGCAGGTTCAGCGAGACCCAGAGGCCGTTCTGCCGGGCCACGGCGATGGAGCGGCGCACGTCGTCGAAGCTGTAGCCGTGGGGCCGGTAATAGCGCTCGTAGACGTCGGGGCGGGCGCTGTTGAGGCTGACGCGGATGCTGGAGAGGCCCGCCCTGGCCAGACGCTCCACGGCCCCGGTGCGGGAGGCATTGGTATTGCAGTTGACCGTGCCCGCACCGCCCCGGCTGCGGAACAGGCGCACGCTCTCCACCAGCAGGTCGGGATTCATGAGGGGGTCGCCCTCACAGCCCTGGCCGAAGGAATAGATGGGCGTCTTCGTCTCGCGGCTGGCATGGAAGCTCATGACCTCCGCCAGTTCTTCGGGGGTGGGCGTGAAGGTCAGGCGGCACTGGGGCGTCACGTTGATGGGCGAATCCTTGTCCTGCTCGGAGATGCAGCCCACACAGCGGGCATTGCAGGTGCGCGAGCTGGGCAGGGGCGCCTCGAAGCGGCCCAGGGCGAAGTTGCGGGCCGCCGGGCAGTCGTACTTCATGACGCAGTCTTCGAGGATGTGGCCCACCAGCCGGTTCCCGGGGAACCGGCGCAGCAGGGCGCGCACGTTCTTTTCGATGCGGGAACGCGGGATGTGACGGAACTCCTGACGCTGGTCGGCATCCACCTTGCGGGCGCAGATGTAGAAGCGTCCCCTGGCGAAACCCACGGCGCCGTAGGCGAACAGGGGCAGCAGGGGGGCGTCGGCATCGCTGGTGTAGGCCGGATGGGCGGAGAGCGTATGGGCCGGAGCGGCAAAGGCGGCCACGGCCAAATCCTCGGTGCGCTCTATCTCGCCGGTCCCGGGATTCAGGCCCACGGCCCGGCGGCCGGGCAGGAGGAAGAGCTCGCTCTCCTCGGGCAGGGGCATGAGTTCGTCAGGGCGGGGCGTGCCCCATTCCTCGCCGCGGCGGCAGACCATGAGCAGGTCGGGATCATCGTAGATATTGCCCTGGGCATCGGCCATGACCATGTGCGGTTCGATCTTCGCTGTTGCCATTTTCCTTCCTTGCGGCATCTTGCCCTGCCGCGTCCGAATGTATATAAGCGGAGCTGCGGCCAGCCCCGGAAACATGGGCACGACGGCCGCCAGAATATCCGCGAGGCCGCCCCATGTTTTCCCTGATGCTCTTTATTTTTCTTTGTTTTCTCGGCATGCTTGCCGTACAGTTCTACATGCTGCGCAGCCAGGAACGCCTGAACCGCGCCCTGCGCGACGAGCACGCCCAGATGCGTGTGCTGCTGCGTGCCATGGAATCCCGCCTGGATGCCCTGGGCTGCCCTGCCCCCAAACTGGCCGAAACCGCCGTGCAGGCCACGCCCGCGGCACAGGACCCCCTGCTGCATCTGAGCTTCGATGCGCCTGCAGCCAGGAGGGCCGCGCCCCGCACGCCGGTAGTGGACCCGGGCCTGGACCTGCACATGGACAGCGGCCGCTAGGCCTGCGGCCCGTTTTGCCCGGAAACGGGCTTTCCCCTCCGGCGGGGCTTTTACCGTGCCTTCCGGCACGCCGCAACAGCGCTTCGTCAACCTAGCCTCGCCCCTTTTCATCGTCAAGCAGCCTTCCTGCCATGCCCGAACCATCCCGCCGCCTGCGTCTTTTCCTCCGCTGTCTGGCAGCCCTGCTGCTGGGCATCCTCCTGCTGGCCGGCGCGGCCATGGTCTATGTGCAGCACAATTCCGTGGCCATCACCCATGCCCTGCTGGAAGACTTCACCCGGCGCACGGGGCTCGCCCTGCATGTCAGATCCATCGGGCTCTCCTGGCTGCCTCCGGCCGTCCAGGCCGACGACGTGCGCATCCGCGGCCAGGAGCTGGACATCGCCGTGCGCACGGCCCGGCTGCGGCCCCGCCTGACGGCCCTGCTGCAGGGGCGGCTGGAGCTGGAATACGTGGCCCTGCAGAATCCCGTGCTGTCCGGCAGCCTGCCGCTGCCCACACTGGATCTGCGCAAGCTTTCCTCCGCCGCCGGGGGCGGCAGCGGCGATGCCGGAGCCCTGGCCCGGCTGGACGGCCTGCTGCCCGGTACCCTCCAGATAGAGATAGACCAGGGCAATTTCTCCTTCCAGGCCCGGGACGCCTCGTCCCTGCGCGCGGGCAACCTTTCCTGCGTGCTGCATCTGCGCGGCCTCCGGGACGTGCGCGGCAAGCTGCAGGCAGGCCTTATCCGCAATCTGGCCGCCGGAGAGGGGACGCCCGTGCTGGACCTGGAGAACCTGCTGGTGGAAGGCCGCAGCCGTCCGCTCCGTTTCTTGAGCGATACCCCCCGCCTGCGCCTGCGGGCCCTGCTGCATCTGCCGCCCCACCTGCCCCGCATACGCATGAACCTCGATTTCACGGCCACTGCCGCGGGCTGGCAGCTGGATCACGACATCCAGGGCGACCTGATGCAGGACGACGAGCCCATCCCCTTTGCCGTGGCCGGACGTCTTGTGCAGGACAGGAAGGCGCCGCAGGCCTCGGTACGGCGCATGCTGCGCGAGGTCTTCCTGCCCGATCCGCAGGAGCTGGCCGCCGCCGGGAAGGAAGACCCGGCGATGCCCCCCGCTGCGGCAGCCCCCACAGCACCGGCCGCCGGTACCGCCGCCACGGCATCCGCCCCCGCAGCCCATGCGGTCCCCCAGCCCGGCCTGCCCGCCGCGGGCGGCACGCATCCGCCCATACGCCTGGAACGCATCCGGCTGGAACTGGACGAGGACAGCGCCACCCTCGACGGCAACCTGACTTTCGACAGCCGGCGGGGCCCTGTCCTCAACGGCAGCCTGCAGGCCCACCGCCTGAGCCTGACACGCTGGCTGGGCTTTGCCCGCGGGCTGGCCCCGGGCCTGCAGATGGCCCTGGACAACATCACGGACAGCCTTCTGGAGTTCGAGCTGGATGCCGAAGGCCTGCGCGTGCCCTGTATCGTGGCCCATGCCTCGGGTTCGCGCTTCACCGGTTCCGGCGGCGTGGCCCGCTGGGCCGAACCGGTGGTGGCCCTGGACCTGACCGCGCCGGAAGTGGAGCTGGGCCGGGCCATCCCGGAAGCCGTGGGCACCCTGCCCCTGCAGGTCTATTTCCCGCATGGCCCCCTGACCAGTCTGCGGGCCTCGCGCTCCACGCCGCTGCCGCCGCCCGATCCCGCCACGGACCTGCACATCGGCTATGACATCCGCCTCAATGCCCGCACCGTGCACTACGGCCCTGTGACCATCACCGGCGCGGCCGTGGTCATCGAACCCGGCACACCGGACAAGGCGGGCAACGGCACGGCCGTGATCCGCGCCACGGGCGACTTTTACGAAGGCCGCCTCAAGGGCCGCTGCGCCATCGGCGGCCCCACGGACATGCCCACCTTCGACATCGACCTGCGCCTGGACAAGGTCCACGGCAGCAAGCTGTCCAGGGATTTCGACCTCATCCCCGTGCGGCGCGGCATGCTGTCCGCCCAGGCGGCCATCACCAGCCGGGGCAGCGACCTGGATGTATTCCTGAAGAGCATGCGCGGCACGGTCACGGCCGAGGGCAGCAAGGGCCTGCTGCCCGCCGGAGGCAAAAAGAGCCTGCCCTTCGACAGGCTCTCGCTGCGCCTCGACCTGCAAAGCGCCCGCCGCGACCTGCGCCCCACGCCGGCCCGGGCCGGTTTCGAAGGCCGCTGGACGGCCTCGCTGGAAGAGGAGGGCCTGTCCCTGACCCAGAAGCTGGACGGCCTCGTCTGGTTCGGCGGCAAGGAGTTCGTGGCCTGGCAGGAGCTGCCCGGCTCCCTGCGCCTGCACCTGCCGTCCCGCGAAAAGGATCTGCTGCCCCAGGGCATGGATCTGGACGCCGACGGCCTGTTCAGCTGCGCGGGCCCTGCCGGCCTGAAGCTGAAAAAGGCCACGCTCTCGGCACTGGGCCTGCAGCTCAAGGGCGACCTGGACGTCGGCAACGGACGCGGCGGCCTGACCTGGGGCGGGACCGTGGACCTCACCGCCCGCGACCTGAAGCACAGCCTCCGGCAGATACGGGGCAGCGCGCCCGCCCGCCTGCCCGCCTCCCTCAACAGCCTGCGCCTCAGGGGCACGGCCTCCGGTACCCTGGACAGCCTGCGCCTCAGGGATCTGCGCTGCGGCCTGGGCTGGCAGCAGGTGGACGGCGAGGCTGCCGTGACCTGGAGCGGCACGCCGCAGCTGGACCTGCGCCTGCACGCCGCGGACTTCGACCTGGACCGTCTGCTGGCGAAGCTCTTTCCCGACCAGGCCCGCAGCAAGGGGCGGAACAGGGCCCCGGGCGCTCCCTGGGACCTGCGCTTCATGAAGGCCGTGGAGGCCCGGGGGAGCCTGGACGTGGACAGGGTGCGCTTCATGCGTCTGCGCATGCAAAAGATGCGCACCCGTTTCAGCCTCAAGGACGGCCACCTTGCCGTGCCTGCCCTGGAGGGCGATTTCTACAATTCGCGCCTGCGTGCCTCGGGCGATTTCCACTTCGACCGCGGCCTGAGCTACACCACCAGGGTCAGGGCCCTGAACATCGACCTCGGCGCCGCCAGCAACGACCGCAACGACAAGCGCGCCGTGCGGGGCCTGGCCTCGGTGGAATCGGAGATGAGCGCCCATCTGACCGGCGGCGGCCAGATGCCCGCGGCCCTTTCCGGCACCTGGGGCGTGGCCATCATCAACGGCAGCTACCAGGACCGCGACAAGGCCGGACGGCCCGGCGGCAGGCCCACCCGCTTCCAGCGCCTCAGCGCCTCGGGCAACATGCAGAACGGCGTGGCCCGCAGCAGCAACATCTTTTATCAGGATGCCGAGATGCGCGTGCGCGGCGGCGGCCGCATCGACTTCAACAGCGAGGACCTGGACTGCAACCTCTTCGTCAAGACCGACCGCATGCAGGAGTTCCCCGTGCGCGTGACCGGCACGCTCCACGATCCCAAGACCTCGGTCAGCGCGGGCACGGCCATCCTCTACGCCGTCACCAGCCTGACCCACGGCATCTTCGAACTGCTGGGCGGGGTCATGGAAGGCACCTGGAACCTTTTCCGCTGATCCCGCACCCCGGGCTTTCCGCCACGGTCCCGGCAGGTCCGGCCCCTGCCGGAAAAAAGGCCTTGCACTTTCCCCGCCCCCGTTGACAGAACGGCCTGCAAAGGGTAGACAGGCCGTATCTGTTCTTTTTTGCACAAACCCAACGACGGTCCGTCACAATAAGGAGAAGCGCCATGAATATCCTCATCTTTGGTCCCAACGGCAGCGGCAAGGGCACCCAGGGCAATCTGGTCAAGGCCAAGTACAATCTTGCTCACATCGAATCCGGCGCCATCTTCCGTGAACACATCGGCGGCGGCACCGAACTGGGCAAAAAGGCCAAGGAATACATCGATCGCGGCGACCTGGTGCCCGACGACATCACCATCCCCATGGTGCTGGAGACCCTGAAGACCAAGGGCAAGGACGGCTGGCTGCTGGACGGCTTCCCCCGCAACATGGTGCAGGCCCAGAAACTGTGGGAAGCCCTGCAGGCCGAAGGTCTGAAACTGGACTACGTCATCGAGATCCTGCTGCCCCGCGAGATCGCCAAGAACCGCATCATGGGCCGTCGCCTGTGCAAGGAAAACAACAACCATCCCAACAACATCTTCATCGACGCCATCAAGCCCAACGGTGACAGGTGCCGCGTCTGTGGCGGTGAGCTTTCCACCCGTTCCGACGACCAGGACGAAGCCGCCATCAACAAGCGTCACGACATCTACTACGACACCAAGAACGGCACCCTGGCCGCGGCCTACTTCTTCAAGAACCTGGCCGCCGAAGGCAAGACCAAATACATCGAGCTCAATGGCGAAGGCAGCATCGACTCCATCAAGGAGACCCTGATCTCCCAGCTGAACTAGCCTGAGCACGCCTTTCCAGGCCGGGGCCCCGCCCCGGCCTTTTTTTTGTCCCGAAAGCCCGGGGCCCGGCCGGGACCGGCCTTGCCTTTTGCCACCGCATCCCCATCTTTAACAGCGGAGGCACAGGACCGCCGGCCCGCTGCGGGCACGTGTCCCGCACCGGGGGCCCCACTGGACATGCCTGTCCAAGTTTGCCACTATGCCCCCAACGTCACAGCGAGGTAACAACATCATGCAAGTCTGCATCGCGATCATGCACGGCAAGCCCGTCATGCTGGAACTGCGGGAAGGCGTCCCCTACATCAATGATGAGCCCCAGCCCATCAAGCACCTGAGCGAAGATGACCTCACGGCCTTCCACGAAGCCGTGAGCGCCATCCCCGATGACGGTGCCCCCGGCCATGCCGCCCTTGTCAATGCCAAGCGCGCCGCCTTCATCGTGGACCTGCTGGGCCATGCCGTGGGCGACGAATGCGTCTCCTATCTGACCCATGTGCTGGACCACGTGCACTACGACGTCATGGAATATCTGGGAGAAACCGAACCCCAGGACTAGAAAGCCTGCCGGGCCCCCGCAAGGGATCGGGCTTCCGGCATAATTGAGGGAAACAATGCTTGAGATCCAAGACCTGCACGTTTCCGTCCACGGCACGCCGGTGCTCAAGGGCATCGACCTGAAGGTGGAAGCGGGCGAAACCTTTATCCTGTTCGGCCCCAACGGCTCCGGCAAGACCACCCTGCTCATGACGCTGATGGGCTTTTCCGGCTATGAGGTGACCCGGGGCAAGATCATCTTCAAGGGCCACGACATCACCTACGCCCCCATGTACGAGCGCGCCCGCCTGGGCATCGGCATGTCCTTCCAGCGGCCGCCCACCATCCACGGCCTGCCCACGGGCAAGATGGTGGAACTGTGCGGCCGCGGCCGCGCCATGGACATCCCCGCCATGGCCAGACGTGTGCATTTCGACACCTTCCTCGACCGTGACGTCAATGCCGGCTTCTCCGGCGGCGAGATCAAACGCTCCGAACTGCTGCAGCTCATGGCCCAGCAGCCCAGCCTGCTGCTCTTCGATGAACCGGAATCGGGCGTGGATCTGGAAAACATGGCCCTGGTGGGCAAGACCGTGCGCAAGCTGCTGGACGGCGTGCCCGACTGCTGTAGCGCCACCCTGCGCGAGCAGGGGCGCAAGCGTTCCACCAGCGGGCTCATCATCACCCACACCGGCCACATCCTTGAATATGTCAATGCCGACCGCGGGCAGGTCATGTATCACGGCAAACTCTGCTGTGAAGCGCGCCCGCGCGTCATCCTCGACCATATCGCCCAGCACGGCTACCAGGAATGCCTGCGCTGCCTGGCCGGCGACATGTACGGCAAAATCGCGGAGGCTCCCCTGGCATGAGCAGCATCGACCTTTCCCGTTTCAACTTCAGCGGCGGCGAGAACGCCGCCCCCATCGAAGACCTGACCCGCCTGCCCCGGGAAGACCAGCAGCGCCTGGTCCTGGCCGGCATCGACGTGCACGACGACAAGGTCAGCGGCGCCTTCATGCAGCTCAACCACGCCGACGTGCACTGCACCACCCGGCAGGAAGGCCTGGAACTCATGGACATCCGCGCGGCCCTCAAGAAATTCGACGGCCTGCCGCAGTATTACTGGAAGCTGCTCGATCCCGACAAGGACGAGATCACCCGCATGGCCCGCGAACACCTCAACGGCGGCTACTTCGTGCGCGCCCGCAAGGGCGTGAAGATCAGCCAGCCCGTGCAGTCCTGCATGTTCATCAAGGGCAATGCCGCCGGACAGGCCGTGCACAACATCGTGGTGGTGGAAGAAGGCGCCGAGCTCAACATCCTGGGCGGCTGCGCCACCTCCCAGCACAGCAATGACGCCGCGCATCTGGGCATCACCGAATACTATGTGGAAAAGGGCGGCAAGCTCACCTTCACCATGATCCACAACTGGGGCGACTCCACCACCGTGCGGCCGCGCTCGGCGGGCGTGGTGGAAGCCGGGGGCGTGTTCCAGAACAACTACATCCTGCTCAAGAGCGTGGGCAGCCTGCAGTCCTATCCCCGCATCGACCTCAACGGCGAAGGCGCCGTGGCCACCTTCAACTCGGTCATCGTGACGCCCACGGGCTCCCATGTGGACAGCGGCAGCGCCATCCACCTCAACGCGCCCCATACCCGCGGCGAGATCATCTCCCGCACCCTGACCACCGGCGGCACCATCATCAACCGCGGTTTCATCGGCGCCTCGGCCACTCCGGTCAAGGGCCATCTGGAGTGCAAGGGACTCATCGTGGGCGGCGGCCGCGTGCACGCCATCCCCGAACTGGACAGCTGCCGCGACGGCGTGGAACTCTCCCACGAAGCCGCCGTGGGCAAGATCGCCCAGGAAGAGATCGAATACCTCATGGCCCGCGGTCTGGACGAGGACGAAGCCACCTCCACCATCGTGCGCGGCTTCCTCAACGTGGACATCATGGGCCTGCCCGCGCCCCTGAAGAAGGCCATGGACGAACAGATCAACAAGCTCAACGCCGGCGGCGCCATGTAACGCCCCGCTGCGATCATCCGCCTGTTTACGGGGCCGTCCGCGTGTGCGGGCGGCCCCGGGCCGTCTTCACGGAGCGGCCATCCCCTCGGGGGCGCGCAGCTGTCCCCCGGCGATGCCCTGCGGCCCGCCACCGGCAGACCTGGAGGCCCTTGCCTCCGCCGCCGGCCGGGCGGCCTGCCCCCTCTCCCTGGACGGACGCGGGCCGCCTGCGGCCACGGTTCCTGCGGCGCGGCGGCCGGGGACGCGCCACAGGCACGGCGTGCTGCCGCTCCCCGGCCCCCCTTCCCTTCCCCGCACGCCGGCCGGGCCTGCCGGGACCGCCTGCGGAAGGGCTTGACCATGACGCGCCCTTCCGGCTATAGTTCGCTTCCTTCGCGGGCCTATAGCTCAGTTGGTAGAGCCTCCGGCTCATAACCGGCAGGTCCCAGGTTCGAGTCCTGGTGGGCCCACCAATATTTGAAAGGCAGGTTCCCTTCATGGAAACCTGCCTTTTCATTTTGCAAAGGGCATCCCGGCGTCCTGCCGGAACCTCCCTGTCTTCGGGCCTATCCCAATGCCCGCATCCCGGCGAACGGCAGATAGCCGGGCGGCACGTCGTCCTTGAGCGCCACGCCGGACAGGCGGCGGGCAAGGGCGTTCTCCACCAGATAGCAGAGCTTGCGCACGGCCTCCTCCACGGGCAGGCCCGCGGCACGCACGTTGGAGATGCAGTTGCGGGCCTCGTCGGTCAGGCCGGGCGTGGGCGCGTAGGTCATATAGACGCCCAGCGAGTCGGGCGAGCTGAGGCCGGGGCGTTCGCCCACCAGCACGACCACCAGCCGTGCGTTGAGCAGGGCCGCCACATCGTCGCCCACAGCCACGCGGCCGAATTTCACCAGAGCCACCGGCGCGGCACTGAGCCCGGCAGCGGCCGCTTCTTCCAGAAAACGGGATGCGAAGGGCACGGCGTTCTCGTGCACGGCCCGCGCGGACAGACCGTCACAGATGACCACGCTCACGTCCGGCGCGCTGCCGGGATGCGCGTCCGTCCAGGCATCCAGCAGCTGCCGCGAGGCCACGGAAAGGCGGCGCCCCTTGTCCGGCCGGGTCAGGTATTCGTTCCTGTCCGCCACGGCGCTGCCCAGGGACAGGCACTCCAGACCGTGGGCGGCCAGACCGGCGCGCACCCGCTCCTCATCCAGCGGCGTCATGACGGCATCCCGGGCGCGGGCATGGGCCAGGCGGAATTCCAGCCAGCGTTTCACGGGCAGGCTCACCCCGCAATGCCCCAGACCGATGCGCGCATCGGTGAAGCGGCGCAGCTCTTCCCAGGGATCCGGCGTCACGATGGCGGGCGCGGCGCCCGCGAGCGCATCCTGCCTAGTTGCCATGACGGCCCTCCTCCAGTTCCCGGCCCAGCGCGGCCATGCCCCGGCGCCCGCCGGGCGGCAGCAGCTCGCCCGCGTCGGACAGGATGCCCATGCGCTCCAGCCATTCCTCGAATTCCGGTGCGGGCCGCTTGCCCAGCACCCGGCGCAGCCAGGCCACATCGTGGAAGGACGTGGACTGGTAGCCCAGCATGATGTCGTCGGCGCCGGGGATGCCCATGACGAAATTGCAGCCCGCCACGCCCAGCAGGGTCAGGAGCATGTCCATGTCGTCCTGGTCGGCCTCGGCGTGGTTGGTGTAGCAGACATCCTCGCCCATGGGCAGGCCCAGCAGCTTGCCGCAGCAATGGTCCTCCAGACCGGCGCGGATGATCTGCCTGCCGTTGAACAGGTATTCCGGCCCGATGAAGCCCACCACCGTATTGACCAGCAGGGGGCGGTAACGCCGGGCCACGGCATAGGCGCGGCATTCCAGGGTCTGCTGGTCCACGCCGAAGTGGGCCCCGGCGGAAAGCGCGCTGCCCTGACCGGTCTCGAAATACATGACATTGTCTCCCACCGTGCCGCGCTTCAGGGAAAGGGTGGCGTCCCAGGCCTCGTCCAGCAGGGACAGGGAGATGCCGAAACTGGCATTGGCCTTTTCCGTGCCGGCGATGGACTGGAAACAGAGGTCCACGGGCACGCCGCGCCGGATCATCTCCAGGGTATTGGTGACGTGGGTCAGCACGCAGCTCTGGGTGGGGATGCCGTAACGGGCGATGACATCGTCCAGCAGATGGAGCAGGCACCCGATGGCGGGCAGGCTGTCCGATGCCGGGTTGATGCCGATGACCGCGTCGCCGGAACCGTATTGCAGGCCGTCGATGATGGAGGCCAGCACGCCGCGCGTGTCATCGGTGGGATGGTTGGGCTGCAGGCGCGAGGAAAAACGCCCCGGCAGGCCGATGGTATCGCGGAAGCGCGTCACCACGCCGCACTTGGAGGCCACCAGCACCAGATCCTGGATGCGCATGAGCTTGCTGGCCGCGGCCACCATCTCCGGGGTCAGGCCCGGCGCCAGGGCCGTCAGGGCCGCCGTATCCGCGGCAGGGGTCAGCAGCCAGTCACGCAGCTGGCCCACCGTGAAGGAGCTGACCGGCGCAAAGGCCCGCGCGTCATGGCTGTCCAGGATGAGCCGGGTGATCTCGTCCGTCTCGTACGGCACCACGCATTCCGACAGGAAGCGCTTCAGGGGCACATCGGCCAGGGCCATCTGGGCCCGGATGCGCTCTTCCTCATTCTCGGCCGCGATGCCGGCCAGCACGTCCCCCGAGCGCAGGGGGGACGCCTTGGCCAGCAGTTCGCGCAAGGAACGTTCGTTCACAACGTCTTTCCATGGGCTTGAAGGTTACAGGAACCTGTCGGGAAGATACATGGCGATCCCGGGGAACAGCATGACCAGCACCAGCCCGACGAGCATGATGCCCACAAAGGGGATGATGGAGCTGTAGATGTCCGCAAGCGTGATCTCCTTCGGGGCCATGGCCTTCATCAGGAACAGGTTATAGCCGAACGGCGGCGTCATGTAGGCTATCTGGCAGGTGATGGTGTACAGCACACCGTACCATATCGGGTCAAAGCCCAGGGACTTGACCAGCGGGATATAGAGCGGCGCCACGATGACCAGCATGGCCGTATCGTCCAGGAACATCCCCATGAGCAGATACGAGAGCTGCATGACGATGAGCACCCCCCAGGGACTGAGGCCCCAGTCCTCCAGAAAAAGGCGGCGGATGGCGTGGACAGCCCCCAGACCGTCAAAGACAGAACTGAAGCACAGGGCCGCCACCATGATCCACATGAACATGCAGGTCACGCTCAGCGTCTGCAGCAGGGAGACGCGCAGGACCCTGGCCGTCAGCCTGTGCTTGAGGGCAGCGGCTATCATGGCGGCAAGCGCCCCCACCGCCGAGCTTTCCACCAGGCTGGTCACCCCCAGCAGGAAAAAGCCCGTCACGGAAAAGATGATGGCCAGGGGCAGCAGCCCGGCCAGCAGCAGACGGAACTTCTCGGCCCGCGGCATGGCCCGCTCTTCTGCCGGCAGGGCCGGCCCCATGGAGGGATTGAGCCGGCAGCGGATGACGATGTAGGCGATGATGAGCACCGCGAACAGCAGGGCCGGCCCCACACCGGCCAGCCACAGCTTGTTGACCGGTTGCCGCGCGATCATGCCGTACAGCACCAGCACGACGCTGGGCGGCATCATGAGCCCCAGCGAGCTGCCGGCCTGGATCACCCCCGAGACCATGCGCTTGTCGTAACCGCGCCGGAGCATCTCGGGCAGGGCGATGGTGGCGCCGATGGCCATACCGGCCACGCTCAGGCCGTTCATGGCCGAGATGGCCACCATCAGGACCACGGTACCGATGGCCAGCCCGCCGGGCAGGGGCCCCATCCAGACATGGAACATCCGGTAAAGGTCGTTGGCGATGCCCGATTCCGACAGGATATAGCCCATAAAGATGAACAGGGGCAGGGTTATCATGGGGAACCAGTTCATCAGGGACATGCTGGCATTGAAGGCCATCTCCGTGCCGCCCGTCCCCCAAAGGAAGGCCCCCGCCACGGCCCCCACGAAACCGATGGCGCCAAAGACCCGCTGTCCGGTGAGCATGAGCAGCCCCATGGACGCGAACATGATGAGGGCCACTGTCTCATAGGAAAAGGTGAAGGTCATGCGTGGCTCACCTCCGTGGAGGTCAGGGCGGGCTGGGGATGCACCGCCGGATCCCGGGTTTCCGTGTCCTTGCCGTCAACCAGCAGCAGCTCGGGGATGTCCAGTCCGATGACGACACCGAAGACCCGGGCGATGTCCTTGAAAAATTCGGAAACGGCCTGCAGGAGCGTCAGCACGATGCCCAGCACCATGAAGCACTTGACCGGAGCCACGGCGGGCCCCCAGGCCGTATTGTTGTGCTGGTTGAATTCGATGGAATATACGGTGCTGGAAATCCCGCCATAAAGCAGGAACGCCAGGAAGGTGAGCAGGCAGATGACGGTCACGGCATCCATGGCCGCGCGTCCCCTGGCGCCCAGACGGCCGTAAAACAGGTCCATGCGGGCATGGGAATGCATCAGCAGGGCAAAGCCGCCGCCCAGCAGATAATAGGCCGTCGTGACGAACTGGGCCATCTCCACGCCCCACAGCACGGGCCTGTCGAAAAGCGTGCGGGACAGGGAGGAGAACAGCAGGATGGCCATGATGGCGAAGACCAGATACATCACGCAGCGCCCGACCAGACGGTTGAGCGCATCCACATAGCGCACATACAGCTTCATATACGCGAACATGATTTTCCCCCTTCCCCCTGCCCCGCGGGGCAGGGGGTGCCGGTAAGGATCAGGACAAGGATCAGTAACGGTAAGGACGGCCGGCCTTTTCCATCTCGGCATTGTACTGCTTGAGGATCTCCACGACCCTGGCGCAGCGCGGGCTGCGGGCCGCCACCTCGTCCCAGAACTTGTGCGCCTCGGTCTCCACCTGCTTCCACTCGGCATCCGGGATGGACGTCAGCTGCATCTTGCCGCCGGTGACACGGTAGTGCGCCTCGCCCCACCAGTACCAGTGCTGCCGATAATAATGCGAACTGTCGCAGGTCAGGCGGAAAAGGACCTTCAGATGCTCGGGGAGCGCGTTCCACTTTTCGCTGTTGGCAAAATAGCTGCCGATCCAGCCGCCATTGATGTTGTTGGTCAGGTAATACTTGCAGACGTCGGCCCAGCCGGCGGTATAGTCCTCCGTGATCCCTGACCAGCACACGCCGTCCAGCTCACCCGTCTGCAGGGCCACCTGGATGTCCTCCCACGGCAGGGAGACGGGGATCACACCGAACCTGCTCATGAAGCGGCCCCCGGTGGGGAAGGAGAACACCCGCTTGCCCTTGAGGTCGGCGAGGGAGCGGACGGGCGTGGTGGTGGCAAAGTTGCAGGGGTCCCAGGAACCGGCCCCCAGCCAGGTGACGCCCTTGATCTCGGCGTAGGCCTCCTGCCAGATCTTATTGAGGCCCCAGTGCTCGAACAGGGCCGGAACATCCAGGGAATAGCGCGTGGCGAAGGGGAAGTAGGCGCCGAAGATGGCCACGTCCGCGGGGGACGACATGGAATCCTCGTCGCACTGGGCGGCATCGATGGTCCCCCGCTGGACAGCGCGGAACAGCTCGCTGGTGGGCACGAGCTGGTCCGAGGTGTACAGCTCGATGACCATCTCGCCATTGGCGGCCTTGTTGAAGGCATCGATCTGGGGCTTGATCACATGCTCGGCCAGGGCCGCGCCGGCGTATGTCTGCATGCGCCAGCGGATGGGCTCCGCAGCGGAGCTCGTCTTCGCCGCTCCCGCTGTCGCCATCGCGGTCGCCGCACAGATGCCAGCCTGTCTCAAGAATTCCCGTCTTCTCATAATGCTTTCTCCTCACTTCAAGCATCCCGTCCAGGATTCGGGGATGTCTTGCCGGCTATGAAGCAAATATCGTTCCACAGCGGACATGCATCGAAAACATATTGATAATACATGTTTTTTTGATACTGATCCCTGAAAGGGAACAGACGGATGGCCGCGCAGCCCCCCTGAAGTTACAAAAATGTGGAAATATGGCGCCCTGCGCCGCAGCCTTGCGGCACAGGGCCCCCGGACAAGGGGAGACCATCGCTGCGCACCGGCACCGGACAGCCGGCACATCCGGCCCCAAACCTTATGGCCCATGAAATAAAAATATATTATATCAATATGGTATAATTATACTTTCCGTTTTTTTCCGCAAAGGCCGCAGAGGCATCGTCTGCCGGGCCCCGCGCAGGCAGGCACGGCAGGCATGGCCGGAACTACTGCAAAAACGTTGTTTCTTTGAGCACTCAAAGAAAACATGCGGGGGAAATATGATAAAAGAATAAATAATACCACTATATTATAAATTTCTACAAAAATGTTGCTTTTTTTGACGCGCCACAATCCGGCCGCAGGACGCTCCTGCGGGAAGGGCGCCGCCATGTATCAAACTGTACAGTCCGGGCCCGGGGCATTGCCTTGCGCGGACGATATCCTATACTTGCGCCATGATTTCCTGACCGGCAGCCTGCTGCCGCGCTTTCTTCCCGCCCCCGCGCGGACGGGACTGCTCCCCCGCATCCCGTCCCTTCAAGGACCGCCCTTCGCGGCGGTCCTTTTCCATCCCCCGGACACAAAAAGGGCGCTGCATGCGCAGCGCCCTTTTTTCCTCAAACAGCACCTTGTGGAAGGCACAGACTGTCCCGGCTACTTTTCCTGCCCGGCCTCTCCGATCCAGGTCTGCAGGGCATCCACGATCTTGCGGGCCTGATCGGCACTGGAGATGGTGAACTTGCTCTGCTGCCGGTATTCGCCGCCCACCTTCTTGTAGCGGCGGATCACATATTTGTCGGGGCCGTAGGACGAGGTCTGCGGCTTCCACTCCTGATAGCGGAAGAGAATCGTGGTCCAGGCGCCCTTGCTCAGGACGATCTTGCCCAGTTCCTTGAGGATGACCTGGCCGTTCTCCTCATATTCCACTGTGAGATCATCGATGGATTCGCTCAAAACTGCCTTCCCTTGCGAACGCGCACCCGGGAGCGTGCGCGGTTGAAGTAAAGAGTCTGCACGGGCCGCCGGGGCCGTGCCGCCCCTCTCATGGCGCACAATCTACGCATTTCGGGGCCAAACGGCAAGCCTGCCCAGGGCGGGCACGTTCCCGGCCCGTCTCGGGAAGCGGTGGCGTCCGGGCCCGGAACGGGGGACGGGGGCCTGCCCCGCGCCCGCATGCCGCGCCGCAGGCAGCGGGAGGGGCCGCACACGGCCTGCCGCAGGGGGACGACGGCAGGCGGCCGCCAAGCCGGTACGGCACGGCGGCACGGGCCATCCGGCTCAGGGGCGGCGCAGCAGCGACAGAGCGAAGCGCTCCACCGGGGCGAAATCGTCGCGCAAGGGCTCCGCCGCCGGCAGGGGCGCACGATAGCGGCAGGCCAGCATGGCCGCCATCTCCGGCGAACGGCCCGGGGCGTCACGCAGGGCCGCGGCCGTGGCGGCCTGGCTGAAGGCCAGCACCATCAGGTTCTGCAGCTGTCCGGGATGCCGGGGGCTGGTGACGCAAAAGATCTCCACCCGGGCGAAATGCCGTCGCAGCCCGGCATGGATGGCCCGCAGCAGACGGCCGTCCTCGCCTTCCACGGCGGCGATGACGTTCATGGCCAGCACGCCGCCGGGGCGCAGGGCCCGGCGCATGGCGGCGAAGGCCTCCTGCGTGCCCAGATGGAAGGGGATGGAATAGCAGGAGTTGAACACGTCCACCAGCAGGAGGTCATACTGCTCCCGCTGCCGGTTGAGGAAGGTGCGCGCATCGGCGTGGACCAGGCGCAGGCGCGGGTCTTCCCCGGGCAGGAGGAACCAGTGCCGGGCCACGGCGGTCATGCCGGGGTCCAGCTCCACCACGGTCAGGCGCAGGCCGGCGGCGTCCAGACCGCTCCTGCCGGACAGCAGCCACTTGGGCACGGAGCCGCCGCCCCCGCCCAGCATGAGGATGTCCCGGGCCTGCGGCCGGGCCAGCACGGCCAGGGCGTAAAAGCGGGTATAGTCGAAATACAGCTCGTCCGGGTCGTCCAGATACATGCCGGACTGGCTGTAGCCGGGATCCGTGGAAAGGACGCGCACCGGCCTGCCCCTGTCGCGGCCCTCGTGGATCACCATGCAGTTGTAGGGGCTCTCCACCATGAGGGGCCCGTCCGCCTGGCGGCACTGCCGGTCCCAGACGGCCAGCAGGAGCAGCAGGCACAGCAGGGCCAGCCGTCCCCAGGGACGGGAAGGCTCGGCCGGCAGCGAGAGCAGCAGCAGGCCCAGGGCCACGCCCCAGAGGATGGTGCCGCTGGCGAAGAAGGAGATGAGGACGAAGCCGCCCAGAAAGGTCCCCGCGATGCTGCCCGCCGTGGACAGGGCGTACAGCCGCCCCACCGTGGCGCCGGAAGTGGCCACGTCCCGGATGCGCAGCCGGATGATGTAGGGGCTGATCATGCCGCAGCACAGGGCGGGCAGGGCCAGGATGCCCAGGGCGCAGGCCACGGCGGCCAGGTGGATGTCCGTGATGGCGGCGCTCAGCGCCCCGCCCACCAGACGGTGCGTCCCGGCGGCCAGGGCGCTGCCCAGGGAGGCCCCCAGCAGGATGAGGGCCAGGCCGCGCCGGGAAAGGTGCCTGTCGGCCAGGCGGCCCCCCAGCCAGGCGCCCAGGGCCAGACAGGCCAGCACCACGCCGATGAGGCTGGTCCAGACCACGGCCGAGGTGCCCACATGCGGGGCCAGCACGCGGGCGCCCACCATCTCCAGCACCATGACCAGGGCGCCGCAACAAAAAGCGATGATCTCCAGCATCGTCGTCCCGTACGCGGGCGTACCCGCAAAAAAAGCGGGCTCAGTCCCGCCGTCCGGCAAAAAAATCCTGCAGCAGGGCCACGCTCTCCCGGGCCAGCACGCCGCCCATATGCCAGACCCGGTGGTTGAAGAAGGGCTGGTCCAGCGTCTCGGTGCAGGAGGTCACGGCACCGGCCAGCCTGTCGGCCGCGCCGTAGACCACCCCGGCGAGCCGGGCATGGACCAGGGCCGCGGCGCACATGGCGCAGGGTTCCAGGGTCACCACCAGCACCCCGCCGCCCAGGCGGTAATTGCCGCTGGCGGCCCCGGCGGCACGCAGGGCCAGGATCTCGGCATGGGCCGTGGGATCGTGCAGGGCCACGGGCCGGTTGTGGGCGCGGGCCAGCAGACGGCCGTCCGCCGCCACCAGCACCGCGCCCACGGGCACTTCGTCCTCGCGGGCGGCCTGCCGCGCCTCATCCAGGGCCAGATGCATGAGGGCCTCCCAGCGCCAGCCCGGCGGCGCGGGGGGCACGGGCCCGCCGCAGGGGCGCACCAGGGCTCTGCCGCCTACAGGATCACGATCTTGCACAGATGCTCCACCACCTGCTCGGGCGTGTCGCACACCGTGACGAGCTTGTCGATCTCCTCCCTGTTGATGAAGCGGCCGTTGGCCATGCTCGTGCGCAGCCACTCCAGCAGGCCCGACCAGTAGGAAGCATTGTAAAGGATGATGGGGAAGGGACGGATACGTCCGGTCTGGGCCAGCACGAAGGCCTCGGACAGTTCATCGATGGTCCCCATGCCGCCGGGCATGACCACATAGGCCATGGCGTACTTCACGAACATGAACTTGCGGGTGAAGAAGTAGCGGAAGTTGCAGCGCGTCTTCACATACTGGTTGCAGCCCGGCTCGTGGGGCAGCTCGATATGCAGGCCCACGGAAACCCCGCCCGCCTCGGCGGCGCCCTTGTTGGCCGCTTCCATGACGCCGGGGCCGCCGCCGGTGATGACCCCGAAGCCCTTTTCCACCAGCATCCTGGCCAGGCGCTCGGCATCCCGGTATTCGGGGCTGTCGGACGTGGAGCGGGCCGAACCGAAGATGGACACGCAGTTGGCGTCCAGCTTGTTCAGCGTATCCAGGGCCTGGACCATTTCGGCCATGATGCGGATGGTACGCCAGGACTCCGTGGTCATGGCATTGAGATCGTCGATGACGTTCTGCCGGATCTCCATGAAAGCCTCCTTGTTGCGCGGATCGCAGGAAAGAAGAATGAACCTTCATCCTAAACTGCCGGGCACAGGCCGTCAAAGGTTTATAGGGGGGCCTTGCGCTTCCGGGGCAGGAAGCGCATAGTGAAGAATCACCCGCTTGCACCCGGCAAGCAGAACATCACCCCGGAGCACCCCATGAAAGTCCAGTTCCTTGGCGCTGCCCAGACCGTTACCGGCTCCTGTTACATGATAGAGGCCTGCGGCAAGCGTTTCTGCATCGACTGCGGCATGCATCAGGGCAACAAGGCCATCGAGGAGCGCAACCGCAATCCCCGTCCCTACGCCCCCGGCAATATCGACTTCATCCTTGTGACCCACGCGCACATCGACCATTCGGGCCTGCTGCCCCTCATGGTGCGCGAAGGCTTCAGCAAGCCCATCTACTGCACCAAGGCCACCAGCGAGCTGCTGGAGATCATGCTGCAGGACAGCGCCCACATCCAGGAGATGGAAGCCCAGTGGGAAGCCAAAAAATACAGCCGCCGCGGCCTCAAGAACCCGCCCGAGGCCCTGTACACCACCGAGGACGCCCTCAAGACCGCCGGGCTCCTGCACCCCGTGGGCTACCATGAGGACTTCGAGCCCGCCCCGGGCATCAAGGTCACCTATTACGATGCGGGGCACATCCTCGGTTCCGGTTCCCTGCGCCTGGAAGTGACCGAAGACGACAAGACCACCAGCATCATCTTCTCGGGCGACATCGGCCGCCCCCAGGCCCTCATCGTGCGCGATCCCGAAAGCCCGCCCAAGGCCGATTACATCTTCATGGAATCCACCTACGGCGACCGCAACCACAAGAACGAGGACATCAGCGACCAGGAGCTGGCCGACGCCATCGCCTACAGCTACAGCAAGGGCGAAAAGGTCATCATCCCCGCCTTTGCCGTGGAACGCACGCAGGAGATCCTCTACTGCCTGCACATCCTCCAGAGCAAGGGCAAGCTGCCCGCGGACATGCCCGTCTTCGTGGACAGCCCCCTGGCCATCCGGGCCACCGAGGTCTTCCGCCGCAACCGCGAGCTCTTCGACGAGGACGCGCAGAAGATGCTCCATCAGGGCGACGACCCCTTCGAGCTGCCCAACCTGCGCTATACCCTGGATGCCGCGGAATCCCAGAGCATCAACGAATACAAGGGCCCGGCCATCATCATCTCGGCCAGCGGCATGTGCAACGCGGGCCGCGTGCGCCATCACCTCAAGCACAATATCTGGAGGCCCGGGGCGAGCATCGTCTTCGTGGGGTACCAGGCCGTGGGCACCCCCGGCCGCAAGATCGTGGAAAAAGCCAGCAAGATCACCCTGTTCGGCGAGGATATGGAGATCGCGGCCCGCATCTACACCATCAACGGCTTCTCCGCCCACGCCGGACAGGACCAGCTGCTCTCCTGGCTGGAGCCCCTGGTCCACGACAAGGCCAACGTGGTCCTGGTCCACGGAGAAGAAAAGGCCCAGTCCGTCCTTGCCGGCCTGATCAGGGAAAAGTTCGGTGTGACCCCCCTGGTGCCCGGCTACATGGAAGAGATGATCCTGGAAGGCCATCAGGTGGCCCAGACCGTCCAGCACGAGGCCCTGGCCCATCCCCGCGTCAACTGGGACTTCCTCACCGGCGAAGTGGAACGCAAGTGGGGCATGTTCAAGGGCAAGCTGGCCGACATCGAGCAAAGCCCCTGGGTCCAGCAGACCGAACTGCAGGACGCCCTGGCCAAGATGGACTATGCCCTGACCCGCCTGCTTTCCCGCATGTGAGGCGAGCCGGCCTGTCCGCATGTCTCATGGGGGGAAGCGGTCCCTTTGCCTGGCGGGCGAACGGGACCCTTCCTCCCATGTCCCCCCCTCCCCCACGACGTGCCATGCGGGCGGCTGCGGCACCGGGAGGCTGCGGCCTGCCCGCAGCAGTCCCCCCGGCGACAGGGCAAAGGGCGGGGATCGTGCCGTGGCCCCGTGACGGCGCCCGTCCTTGCCGGGAGCCGGGGCCGTTCCCGGAGGGCTGCGGAGCCGCCCATTGACGGAAGGGCCGCCCCGCAGGTAAAAGTCATTTCCCTGCCCCGGGGCAGCCTTTGCACCGTCAACCGCCGTCCATCCACGGCACAGAAAACACAGGAAAAACCATGCGCATCATTTCCGGCAGACTGGGCGGCAGACGCATCAGGACCGTGGAGGGCGAAGGCTACCGCCCGGCCATGGGCAAGACGCGCGAATCCCTGTTCTCCATGCTCACCTCGCGCGGCGTGGTCTGGGAAGGCGCGCGCGTGCTCGATCTTTTCGCCGGCAGCGGCAGCCTGGCTTTCGAGGCCGTGAGCCGCGGCGCGGCGCTGGCCGTGCTGGTGGAGAACTCCGCCGCGGCCGCCCGCTGCCTGGCCGACAACATCCGCCAGCTGGGCGTGGAGGACTGCGTGCGCCTGATCCGCGACGACGTGCGCAAGACCCTCAACAACACGCCCCTGGGCTGTTTCGACCTGGTCTTCCTGGACCCGCCCTACCGCAAGAACCTGCTCAACGCCACCCTGCAGGGCCTGCTCAGGCGCAACTGGCTGGCGCCCGGCGCCCTCGTCTGCGCCGAGATCGAGAAAGACGCCGCCGTGGCCGCGCCCGACAGCCTGGAACTGCTGGTGGAACGCCATTTTGGTCAAACCCGCATACTGATATGGACACTCGCATGAAACTGGCACTCTATCCCGGTACCTTCGACCCCCTGACCAACGGGCATCTGGCCCTCATCCGCCGCGGCCTGGCCGTCTTCGACCAGATCGTGGTGGCCGTGGCCGACAATACGCCCAAGTTCCCCCTCTTCTCCCAGGAAGAGCGCGTGGCCATGGCCCGCGAGGCCGTGGGCGACGACGAGCGCATCCTGGTGGAGCCCTTCACCGGCCTGACCGTGGAATACGCGGCCAGGCGCGGGGCCTGTGCCATCCTGCGCGGCCTGCGCGCCGTCTCGGACTTCGAATACGAATTCCAGCTGGCCCTCATGAACCGCCGCCTGCAGCGCGACATCCAGACCGTGTTCCTGATGACCGACTACCAGTGGCTGTTCATCAGCTCCACCATCGTCAAGGCCGCGGCCAGCCACGGCGCCGACATCGTGGGCCTGGTGCCCGAGAACGTGCGCCTGCGCCTGATGGAAAAATACCAGCGCGGCGAAGTGCGCCAGGCCACGCCCTGCCTGTCCGCCCCCTACGGCGGCTTCCGCGTCACCAAATAAGATGGCCGCGCCCCTGCCCGTCATCTGTCTGGCCGGCCCCACGGGCTGCGGCAAGACCGCCGCGGCCCTGGCCCTGGCCGAAGCCCTGGACGGCGAGGTCATCAACGCCGACTCCCGCCAGGTCTACAGCGATTTCCCCCTCATCACGGCCCAGCCCTCTCCCGCGGAGCGGGCCTGCTGCCCGCATCACCTGTACGGCTTTCTGCCCACGGAACGGAAGATCAGCGCCGGGCGCTGGGCCGGCCAGGCCGTGGCCGCGGCAAGGGCCGTGCTGGCCCGGGGCCATGTGCCCCTGCTGGTGGGCGGCACCGGCCTGTATTTCCAGGCCCTGCTGCACGGCATCGCCGAGATCCCGGCCGTCGACCCGGCCGTCACCGCCGCCCTCACGGCCCGCCTGGCCGCAGAAGGCCCGGCCGCCCTCCATGCCGAACTGGCCGCCAAAGATCCCGCCTACGCGGCCCGCATCCATCCCAACGACCGCCAGCGCATCGTGCGCGCCCTGGAAGTGCTGGCCGCCACCGGCCATTCCTTCAGCTGGTGGCACGAACACGCCATGCCCGCACCGCCCTGCGCCGGGCCTTTGCTGGTGCTGGACATGGAGCTGGATGCCCTGACGCCCCGCCTGGCCCGCCGCATCGACCTGATGCTGGAACAGGGGGCCCTGGACGAGGCCCGCGCCGCCCGGCAGCGCTGTGACGACGCCGCGGCCCCGGGCTGGTCCGGCATCGGCTGCGCCGAGGTGCTGGCCCATCTGCGCGGGGACCTTTCCCTGGCGGAGTGCCGCCGCCTCTGGCTGCACAACACCCGCGCCTACGCCAAGCGCCAGCGTACCTGGTTCCGGGCCCGCAGCGGGGCCCGCTTCTTCGCGCCGCAGGATCTGGACGGCCTGCTGGCGGCTGCCCGGCAGGCCTGCTGAAGCGGCACGGCGGCCACGCGCCACGGCTCACGGCCCCATGCCGGCACGGCGCCGGCTGGGGAATGGCGCGTGTCCCCTGCATCCGGCCCGTCCGGGCGGCGGGCGCGCCGAAGCGGCCGGAAGCCCCGCCCCATCGCAGATCACAGAAAATTTCTCAAAACATTTCCCGGCATCCTGCCGGGGGCCCCGGCCCCGCCCGCCGTTCCCCCCTTGCCCGCTCCGTTCCCGAAACAGGGCCAGCCGCAAAGGATTTTTCCCGCCGCGCCCTCGTCCCGGCCCCGCCCGGATGCCCCAATACCAGTGTGCAAGTAAGCTTTTCAGCCTGCGCCCCCCCCTTGACGAGACCTTGTGCCTGCGGTAACTTGCCACACATTATTGGTGTGTTTGGCTCATGAGAGCCGGAGGACGCCCGCGGCCCTGCGCTGCGGGAGAATGGGGAAAAGTCTGTTTCAAAAGGACGAGCACATGAGGAACGGTAAAGCACTGCTTTTGGCGGCGGTGATTGCCTTGGCCGGCGTGGCCTGTCTGATGCTTCCCGAAGCCAACCGCGCTGTGGCGGTGGGCCTGGAAGAATCCGACGCGGAAATGCCTAATGCCACGGTTCTCTTTCCGGTCAGCGAAAAGCCCAATCCCAAGGGCGCCAGCATGACGCCGGTGACATTCAACCATCAGGCCCATGTCGACAAAATCGACGACTGCACGGCCTGCCATCACACGGGCGATATGGTGGCCTGCAGCACCTGTCATACCGTGGAAGGCAAGGCCGAGGGCAATTTCATCACCCTTGAGCGCGCCATGCACGCCACCAAGATCGCCCCGCGCAAGGATGGCGTCACGCCCAAGAGCTGTGTGAGCTGTCACGAAGAACAGTACAAGGAACGCCGCGAATGCGCCGGCTGCCACGAGATCGTCACCCCCAAGCGTGACGCCCGGTGGTGTGGCGTGTGCCATGTGGTCACCTCCAAGATGACCCCCGAACAGTACCAGCTGGGCGTGGCCGGCAAGCTGTCCGCCGAGGACCGCACCGCCCTGGCCGAAGCCACCATCGAAGAACGCAAGCCCGTGGACTACATGGCCCCCGAAGCCTGCCCCTACAAGGTGGTCATCGGCAGCCTGTCCGACAAGTTCGAGCCCAACCTCTTCAACCATCGTCGCCACGTCTCCTCGCTCATGAAGCGCATCGAAGGCGACAATCTGGCCAAGGCGTTCCACAGCGAACCCGAGATCCTGTGCACCACCTGCCACCATCGCAGCCCCCTGTCGGCCACTCCGCCCAAGTGCGGCAGCTGCCATTCCGCCAAGATCGATCCCCGCGTGCCCGACCGTCCCACGCTGAAGGCCGCGTATCATCTGCAGTGCATGGGTTGCCATGACGGCATGGACGTTGCCCGTCCCCTCGATACGTCCTGCGCGTCCTGCCACAAGCCGCGTGCGACCGAGAACGCCAACTAGCTGGAGAGTACGATTATGAATCGTAGAAAATTTCTGACCATCCTGGGCAGCGCTGGCGTCGCTTCCGCATTGGGCACGGCACAAGTGGCCAAGGCCGGCGGCACCCACATGTTCCCTTACTATGAAGACAGCTACGGCGTCCTGCACGATACCACCCGCTGCATCGGCTGCCGCAGCTGCGAAGAGGCTTGCAACAAGGTCAACCACCTGCCCAAGCCCGAAAAGCCCTTCACCGACCTTTCCGTCTGCGACACGCGTCGCCGTACTTCCGCCGATACCTGGACGGTGGTCAACAAGTACGAAGTGGGCGGCAAGCCCGTGTTCCGCAAGCTGCAGTGCTTCCACTGCAACGACCCGGCCTGTGCCTCCGCCTGTTTCGCCAAATGCTTCCAGAAGCAGCCCGACGGCAGCGTGACCTACGACGGCTCCCAGTGCGTGGGCTGCCGTTACTGCATGATCGCCTGTCCCTTCTATGTGCCCGGCTTCCAGTACAACGAGGCCTGGGACCCGCTGGTCCAGAAGTGCACCTTCTGCGAACCCCGCCTGAAGGAAGGCAAGCTGCCCGGCTGTGTGGAAGCCTGCCCCATGGATGCCCTGACCTTCGGTCGCCGCTCCGACCTCATCAAGATCGCCCGCAAGCGCATCGCCGAGAACCCCGGCAAGTATGTGGACTACATCTATGGTGAGTGGGACGCCGGCGGCACCGCCTGGATGGTCCTGGCTCCCAAGCCCACCCCGTCGGCCGTCAAGGCCGCCGGTACGGCCGACGCCGGCCATACCTTCAAGGAACTGGGTCTGGACACCCACCTGGGCAACCGTCCCATGGGTGAGCTGACTTACGGCGCCCTGGGTGCCGTGCCCATGATCATCGCCTTCTGGCCCATCCTCTTCGGTGGCGCCTACGGCATGACCAAGCGCCGCGAGGCCATGAGCAAGGCCGCCCAGGAAAAGACCGTCCAGACCGCCAAGGAAGATGTGACGGCCGCCATGGACGCCGCTGTGCGCAGCATCGAGCAGAACCAGGGCCCCGTGGCCGCCGATGAGGCCCGCAAGGCCATGATCGAGGCCCTCAAGGCCCGTGAGGCTCAAAACGGCTGCGACGGCTGCTGCGGCTGCAAGCACGGGGAGGATAAGTAAATGTCCCAGCACCAAATCGTGATCCCCACCAAGGACAAACTGTTCAACCTTGGTGAGTTTTCCCTGCGTCGCCCCGGCAACATGATCACCGCGGTCATCCTGGTCGTGGGCTTCGTACTGACCTTCATCCGCTTCACCCAGGGCATCGGCTCCATCACCAACCTGTCCGATACCCAGCCCTGGGGCATGTGGATCGGCTTCGACCTGCTCTGCGGCGTGTGTCTGGCCGCCGGTGGCTACTTCACCACCGTGGCCTGCTACGTCATGGGCATGAAGCACTTCTATTCGGCCGTGCGCCCCGCCGTGACCACCGCCTTCCTGGGCTACGCCTTCGTGGTCTTCGCCCTGCTGTATGACCTTGGTCACCCGCTGCGTCTGCCCTACATGTTCTTCTTCCCCGGCACCACCTCGGTCCTGTTCGAAGTGGGCCTGTGCGTGGCCACGTACCTGACCGTGCTGTTCATCGAATTCTCGGTGGCCCCCATGGAATGGCTGGCCTGCAAGTTCCCCTTCCTCAAGAAGTGGCGCAAGGTCGTGGTGCGCTGCACCATCATCCTGACCATCTTCGGCGTGTGCCTGTCCACCCTGCACCAGTCCTCGCTGGGCGCCCTCTACCTGATCGCCCCCGGCAAGCTGCATCCGCTGTGGTACTCCCCCTTCATGCCCATGTTCTTCTTCGTCAGCTCCATGGCTGCCGGCTGCTCCATGGTCATCTTTGAAGGCATGTGGGCCCACAAGGGCGTGCACCACTACATGGACGAAACCCACCTGCGCGAAGCCGACGAAGTGGTCTTCAGCTTCTCCAAGGCCGGTGCCTTCATCCTTTTCGGCTACTTCATGCTGAAGCTCATCGACATGCTGGTCCAGGCCAACCTGCCCTACCTCTGCAGCGGTTACGGTCTGTGGTGGCTGGTGGAAATGCTGTTCTTCGTGCTGATGCCCGCGCTGCTGTATGCCAAGGGCTCCCGCGACCGCAACATCAAGCTCTGCCGCTTCGCTTCCGCCAATGCCGTGCTGGGCATCGTCCTGAACCGCTTCAACGTGTCCATGATCGCCTTCAACTACACCCTGCCCGCTGACGAGCGCTACTTCCCCAGCATCTGGGAAGTGTGCATCTCCATCTTCGTGGTGACCCTGATCGTGACCGTGTACCGCTTCATCGTCTATCACATGCCGGTGCTGTACGAACACCCCGACTTCAAGGATGCCCACTAGGACAGGAGGAACATCATGGAATTCCATACTTTTTACGACTACTTCCTCTACACCAAGAACTGGGCCTACGTCATGATGTTCGTGACCCTGCCCGTCTACGTCCTCTACTGGAACACCCTGCTGTTCCCCAAGAAGGGCCCCTGGCTCTTCGGTGACGACGACGAGCACTAGGCCGTACGCACACCACAAACCGGAAGGGCGGGGGAGACCCCGCCCTTTTTTCGTGCCCGGCTCCCGGCGACCTTCCTGTGGCGGCCTTCCTGTGGCAGCGTGCTGTGCCCCTTCCCCCGGCATCCCCTTGCGGCTGCCCCGCCGGGCTGCTATGCTGGTGCCTGTCCGCAGCCGCCCCTGCCGGGGCATCCGCGCCTGGACGGCCGGTGCCCGTGCGGGCCCGGCACGGCGGCCCCCCCTCGCCCTGCCGGGCGCAACTCCTGTACCGAGGATCGTATGGACAAAGTGCTTGTCATGGGTATCGGCAACCTGCTCCTCACCGACGATGGTGTCGGCGTCCATGCCGCCCAGACCCTGGCCGGGGAATCCTGGCCCGAAAACGTCACCATCATGGAAGCGGGCACCTTCACCCAGGATGTCTTCTATCTGTTCAAGGGCTTCGCCCATGTGCTCATCCTGGACATCGTCCACGGCCATGCCGGGCCCGGCACGGTCTATCGCCTGAGCGAGAGCCAGCTGGTGGACAACGAGAAACAGCGCCTCTCCATCCACGACATCGACCTGCTGGATTCCCTGCGCATGGCCGAGATGCTCCACGGCTCCCGTCCCAGACTCACCGTCATGGGCATGGAGCCCGCGGACTACACGTCCTGGAGCATGGAGCTTTCCCCGGCCGTGCGGGAACGCTTCCCCGCCTATCTGGACGAGGTCCGCAGGGAGATTTTGCGCCTGTCCCGCCAATACGCCGGGAACGATCCCGGCACTACCTGCTAACCATCGAGGAAGAGTCATGTGTCTTGCCATTCCGGCCCAGGTGGTCGAACTCCAGGAACAGGGCATGGCCCGCGTGCGCGTGGGCGAAAGCCAGACCTACCTTACCGCCTCCATGCTCCTGCTGCCCGAGCCGCCCAGGGTCGGTGATTATGTCATCGTCCATGCGGGCTTCGCCCTGCACAGCCTCACGCCCGAGCAGGCCCAGGAGAGCCTGGCGGCCCTGCGCGAGGTGGCCGAGGCCATCGAAGGCCAGAAACCCCTGTTCTGATCCGCAGCGACAGCAAAGGGCTTTCCCGCGGGAAAGCCCTTTTCGTCATCCGGCAGCGGGGATGGGCCCCCGCCGGTGCACGCCCGCGGCCTGCTCCCCCGCCGTCCGCCGCCCTTGCCGGTCCCCTTCCCTGCCGGTCGCTGCGGCCTTCGGCCCGTCCGGCAAAGCCCGCTTCCGCAGGTGCCGGGCGGCACTCGTGCCGCCGGCCGCATTTTCCCGCGGAAAAGCAGGACAGGGCGGCCTTTCCTGCCGCCCTTTCCTTGACTTTGCAAACGTATTTGCCGAAACTTAGGCGCTTTTTACATTGCCTGAGGAGCCAGCATGAGCGACTATAAAAAAAACCTGAATTTGCCCAAGACCGCCTTCCCCATGAAGGCCAATCTTGCCCAGCGCGAGCCCCAGCAGCTCAAGCAGTGGGAAGAAACCAAGGCCTATGAGGCCATGATCGAAAACTGCACCGGCAAGGGCGCGTTCGTCCTGCATGACGGCCCGCCGTACGCCAACGGTCATATCCACATGGGCACGGCCCTGAACAAGATCCTGAAGGACATCGTGGTCAAGTCGCGCAACATGCAGGGCTACCGCGCCCACTATGTGCCCGGCTGGGACTGCCACGGCCTGCCCATCGAGCACAAGGTGGAACAGGAACTGAAGGAAAAGAAAAAGACCCTGCCCGCCCATGTGGTGCGCAAGATGTGCCGCGACTACGCCGGCAAGTGGATCGACATCCAGCGCAAGGAATTCAAGCGCCTGGGCGTGCTGGGCGACTGGGACGACCCCTACAAGAGCATGAACCCCGCCTATGAGGCCGCCACGGCCCACGAACTGGCCAAGTTCGTGGACAGGGGCGGCGTGGTGCGCGCCAAGAAGCCCATCTACTGGTGCTGCTCCTGCCATACGGCCCTGGCCGAAGCCGAAGTGGAATACGGCGACCACACCTCGCCCTCCATCTTCGTGCGCTTCGCCCTCAACGACGCCGACCTGGCCCGGCGCATCCCCGGCGCCGACCCGTCCCGCGCCTATGTGGTCATCTGGACCACCACGCCCTGGACCCTGCCGGACAACATGGCCGTCTGCCTGCACCCCGAATTCACCTATGTGCTGGTGGAGACCGGCGGCTGCCAGTACCTGCTGGCCGAAGAGCTGCTGGAAGGCTGCGCCGCGTCCTTCGGCTGGGAAGACGTGAGCGTGGTGGGCCGCGCCACCGGCCAGGAACTGGAAGGCCTCATGGCCCGCCACCCCTTCTATGACCGCCAGTCCCCCCTGATCCTGGGCCGCCACGTGACCCTGGATGCCGGTACCGGCTGCGTCCACACCGCTCCCGGCCACGGCCGCGAGGACTACGAAGTGGGCCTGGCCTACAAGCTGGACGTCTATTCGCCCCTGGACGACGCGGGCCGCTTTTTGCCGTCCGTGGAATTTTTCGCCGGTCTCAACGTCTTTGAGGCCAACCCCAGGGTCATCGAAAAGCTGACCGAAGTGGGCGCCCTGCTCAAGACCGCCAAGATCAGCCACTCCTACCCGCACTGCTGGCGCTGCAAGCAGCCGGTCATCTTCCGTGCCACCACCCAGTGGTTCATCAGCATGGAGAAGAACGACCTGCGCAAGAAGGCCCTCAACGCCATCGACACCAAGGTGCAGTGGATCCCCGCCTGGGGCCGCGACCGCATCTACAACATGATCGAGTCCCGTCCCGACTGGTGCATCTCGCGCCAGCGCCAGTGGGGCGTGCCCATCATGGCCCTGCTCTGCAAGGACTGCGGCGAAGCCTGGAACGACGCCCAGTGGATGCACGAGATGGCCGACCGCTTCGCCAAGCACCCCACGGGCTGCGACTACTGGTATGAAGCCCCCCTGGAAGAGATCGTGCCCGAAGGCCTCACCTGCCCCCACTGCGGCGGCCGGCACTGGGAAAAGGAAGACGACATCCTCGACGTGTGGTTCGACTCCGGTACCAGCTTCGCCGCCGTGCTGGAGACCCGCCCCGAGCTCTCCGCGCCTGCTGACCTCTATCTGGAAGGCTCGGACCAGCACCGCGGCTGGTTCCACAGCTCCCTGCTGGTGGCCGAGGGCACCCGCAATGTTCCGCCCTACAAGGCCGTGCTGACCCACGGCTATGTGGTGGACGGCGACGGCCGCAAGATGTCAAAATCCATCGGCAATGTCATCGCCCCGCAGGAGCTCATCGACAAATACGGCGCCGAGATCGTGCGCCTGTGGGTCTCCTCGGTGGAATACCGCGAAGACATCCGCATCTCGGACCAGATCCTGGGCCGCCTGGTGGATGCCTACCGCCGTATCCGCAACACCTGCCGCTTCATCCTGGGCACCATCAACGACCTGACCCGCGCCGACCTGCTGCCCCTGGACCAGCTGCTGCCCCTGGACCGCTACGCGCTCCATGCCGCCGCCCAGGTGCATGACCGCGTGCAGGATGCCTACATGACCTATGATTTCCACAAGGTCTACCACAGCCTGCACAACTACTGCGTGACCGACCTCTCGGCCGTGTATCTGGACATCCTCAAGGACCGCCTGTATTCCTCCGCCCCTGCCGCCACGGAACGCCGCTCGGCCCAGACCGCCCTGTACCACCTGCTCTGCCTGCTGGTGCGCGACATGGCGCCGGTGCTGTCCTTCACCGCCGAAGAGATCTTCCACCACCTGCCCAACGACCTGCGCGACGACGTGCCCACGGTCTTCGCCCTGCCGCCCGTGGACAGCAGGCCCTATCTGCTGGAAGACGGCGTGCGCGACGACTGGAACGTGCTGCTGGCCGTGCGCGGCGCCGTGACCCGCGCCATCGAGCCCCTGCGCCGCGACAGCGTGGTGGGCCATTCGCTGGATACCAGCGTGACCCTCTATGTGGCCGACGAGCTGCGTGAACGCCTGGAAGGCCTGCACACCGACCTGCGCGCCTTCTTCATCGTCTCGCAGCTGCATCTGGCGCCCCTGGCCGCAGCTCCGGCCGACGCCGTGCAGGACGCCGAAGTGGCCGGCCTGGCCGTGGGCGTGGCCAAGGCCGCCGGTGAAAAGTGCGAACGCTGCTGGATCTACAGCACCGAACTGGGCAGCGATCCCGCGCATCCCACCCTCTGCCCCCGCTGTGCCAAGGTCATGGCGGAACTGCCCGAGGCGTAATGCGAAAATATACGATCCTGGGCGGCTACGGCCTGCTGGCGCTGGTGCTTGACCAGCTGACCAAATGGTGGGCCGTGGCCGCCATCGATCCCCTGCACCCCGTGACGGTCATCCCCGGCCTGCTGGATCTGGTGCTGGTCCACAACCGGGGCGCGGCCTTCGGCTTTTTGAACCGTTCCGACATCCAGTGGCAGTTCTGGCTGTTCCTGGGCGCGACCGTGGTGGCCGCCGCGGCCATCGTGGCCCTGCTGCGCAGCTCCCGCTTCAATGCCAGGCTCAGCGCCGCTCTGGGCCTGGTTCTGGGGGGCGCGCTGGGCAATCTGGTGGACCGCATCCGCTTCCGGGCGGTCATCGACTTCGTGGATGTCTATGTGGGGCAGTGGCACTGGCCCGCCTTCAATGTGGCGGACATGGCCATCTGCATCGGCGCCATCCTGGCCTGCATCGTCATCTGGCGTACCCCGGAAGCCCCGGAAAAGCGCAAGGAGAAAAAATCATGACCTTCGCCTGGTGGCATGTCCTGGTGGCCCTGATCCCCATCCTGCCCAACCTCTGGAGCATCTGGCACATCTGGAACCACCGCTTCTCTTCCTTCCAGCAAAAGGCCGTCTGGCTGGTCATCGCCGTGTTCCTGCCTGTGCTGGGGGGCCTGATCTATATTTTCGCCGGTCGCAGGCACGCCGGTGAAAAAATTTAAAACGGGAGACCAAGACTCTATGAACAGCAAACGTCTTCTTCCTCTGTGTGGCCTGATCTGCGCCACCGCCATGCTGGGCGCTTGCGTGGGCCAGAGCAGCAGCAGTGCTGCCAACGAAAGCATGTATCTTGAGCAGCGCGTGCAGGAGCATGATGCCCTGCTGCGCCAGATGCAGCCCGCCCAGGCCGAGGTCTGGAACCAGGTGCAGGCCATGCGCCAGGAACTGAACACCCTCAAGGGCCTGGTGGACGACCTGAAGAACGTGGGCGGTGCCGCGGCCCTGGCGGAACGCGTGCGCGCCCATGATGCCGCCCTGCGCCAGGTGGAGACCAGCATGGCCCTCAACCTCAACCTGGGCGAGCCCATGCCCGCTGCCGGCGCCGCGCCCGCCCATGCCGCCGCGCCCCAGGCCAATGCGCCCCTGTTCCAGCCGCAGCAGAACCCCTATGCGGCACCCGCCGCCGGTGCTGCGGCCGGTGCTGCCGCCGGTGCCGCCGCCGGTCTGGCCACCGGCCCTTACGGGGATGCCGCCGCTGCCCCTGCCGCCGCTCCGGCCGCCACGGGCAGCACCTGGGGGCAGCCCACGCCCCAGCCCGAAGCCAAGCCCGCTGCGAAGAAGGACCTGTCCCTGGCCCTCTATGACGCGGGCCTCAATGCCTTCACGGCCCGCAAGTACGATGAGGCCCAGCGCTCCTTCGCCGATTTCATGAAGAACTATCCCACGCACAGCATGGCCCCCGACGCGCAGTACTATCTGGCCGAGTGCTACTTCCAGCGCAACCAGTTCCCCGATGCCGCCCTGGCCTACGATACGGTCATCACCAAGTTCGCCAAAAGCTCCCGGGCGCCGGGCGCCTACCTGAAGCAGGGCATCTGCTTCAGCAAGATGAACCAGAAGGCCGCCGCCAAGGCGCGCATGAACGAGCTCATCAAGAAGTACCCCAACTCGCCCGAAGCGGCCCGTGCCAAGACCTTCCTCAAGACCAACAAGTAGGACACGCGCCTGACGGATACGGCAAAGCCGGTGGCCCCTGGCCACCGGCTTTTTTCATGCCCGCCGCCGGGGAATGCGCGTGGGGAACGGCCCGTCCCGTGGCGGACATCCGTGCGGGCAGGAGCCGGGGATGCCGGGCGCTGCGCTCCCTTGTCCGGTCCGGGCTGGCGCTGATGCTGCATCGTTGCGCCCCAACGACGAAGGGCCCCGTTGCCGGGGCCCTGTCTGGTGCGTTTGGTGTGGAGGTTTACGGGTTTCGAGGAGGGGATGAAGAAGGAAGGTCGTTATGACGTCAATGCTGTCTACTGGCCCAGTTCGTGGCGCAGCCAGCTCTTGATGGCGGGGGTGGGTTCGCTGATGCCGCGCCACTTGCCGTGCACGGATTCGTATTCGGGCAGCAGGTGGGAAGGCAGCGGCATGGTGAACAGGTCCTCAGCGTTTTCGGAATTGCGGCGCACCAGACGGATGACGGGCTCCTTGCCCCAGCTGTCCACCACAAAGTAGTGGGACACATCTTCCTTGGAGCGCACGGGCGGATATTCGGAATGCCAGTCGTTGTTGCCCCATTCAAGATACATGGTCACGGCGTGCTCGGGGCTCAGGTTCCAGGAGATATCGTAAAGAGCATAATCTTGCAGGCGGTTCATATACTCCTCCATGTGCTTTTTATGAAAAGTAATGATTCTTAATTAAAAAATCAATACCTAGCGCAAAAATAAGTAATATTTTTTTATTCTCAAAGCATTCCAGGCTGTTGGGGAAGGAAGCTCCGCGTGCAAAGCTGTTTTTCCGCGTCGTCTTCCCTTTATCCGCGGGCCCGGGACGTGTATGCTGGCTCCGCGCCGGGACGATCCGGCGCCGCAGACAAAGGAGTCAGCATGGACGTCAACAAGGTTTTGCAGGAACTCAAGGCCCGCCCCGGCTTCACCGATCATGTGGGCATGATGCTGGTACACAACGGCGTGGTCCGCGGCTGGTCGCGCAAGGATCACGCGCCGGTCAGCTCCGTCACCGTCAGCCATGACCAGGCCAAAATGGACGCCATCTGTCATGAGATGGAGCAGCGGCCCGGCATCTTCGCCATCGTGGCCCAGGCCAATGAAGGCGAATTGCAGCCCGGTGACGACCTGCTCCTGCTGGTGGTGGCCGGTGACATCCGCGAGAACGTCAAAGCCACCTTTGCCGAGCTGCTGGACCGCATCAAGTCCGAAGCCGTCATCAAACAGGAGCACGGCCCGGAAGCCTAGGGCCCGCACCGCTATCGGAGGAGGGGCCGCGCCGCAGGGCCGATGGCGACAGGCGCAGGCGCACGATGGCCACCGCAGGGCCGGTCCGCGCGGCCGCAGCCCCTGCATCATCCCCGCCTGCGGCTGTGGCCGGTCCCCCGCGGGGCCCCTTCCCCTTCTTCCTCGCCCCGGCGTGTTCCGTAAAGCAGCGCTCCCGCGGTACGGCAGGCCCTCCCTGCCCGGGACGTTGACCGCCCGCCGGGGAAAGCCCCGGCGGCGTTTTGCACGGCCATCCCGTGCTTCCGGCAGGGGCAGCGGCGGCGTTTTCCCCCGCCCGTGAGGGCATTTTCCTCCCCCGGTGCATTGCCAAAGCCGTGTTTTGACCTTACTTCTACGGCATGCGCGACCGTTTGTGACGCCCGGCCCCCGGTGCCGGGCCCTTTCACGCACGGCCAGTCCGGCTTTTTTCTGGATGCACGCGGCCGCGCGCCTGCCCCGGGGCAGGCCATCCCGCCAAACGAGGAGAACGCATGTTCGGTTTCATTTTCAAAAAGATTTTCGGCAGCAAGAACGACCGCTACCTGCGCCGCCTGCGCCCCATCGTGGCGCGCATCAACGCGCTCGAACCCCAGATGCAGGAACTGGCCGACGAGGATTTCGCCCGGCGCATGGCGGAATACCGCCAGCAGGTGCAGGCCGGTGAACGCACCCTGGACGACCTTCTGCCCGAAGTCTTCGCCCTGGTCCGCGAAGCCTCCCGCCGGGTCATGGGCATGCGCCACTATGACGTGCAGCTGGTGGGCGGCATCGTGCTGCACCGCGGCAAGATAGCCGAAATGAAGACCGGCGAGGGCAAGACCCTGGTGGCCACCCTGCCCGTGGCCCTCAATGCCCTGTCCGGCAAGGGCGTGCATGTGGTGACCGTCAACGACTACCTGGCCAGCCGTGACGCCCAGTGGATGGGCAAGCTCTACAATTTCCTGGGCCTTTCCGTGGGCGTCATCGTCAACGGCCTTGACGACCAGGCCCGCAAGGAGGCCTACGGCGCCGACATCACCTACGGCACCAACAACGAGTTCGGCTTCGACTATCTGCGCGACAACATGAAGT